>OBEQ012180313.1_pt1 | contig 44267 bp, 48 predicted proteins | sample 1670901 | NCBI WGS metagenome assembly OBEQ01 (sample SAMEA104232315, study PRJEB22302) | groundwater metagenome | biome: forest; feature: aquifer; material: groundwater | place: USA | collected 2011-08-07 | depth 5.4 m
CTTAACAACAGGAGCACTCTCTTTAACCTCCACCTCAGGAACAGCAGCACTCACCTTAACCTCCTCCACAACTGCCTTTAATGTCCAATCAGGACTGTTTGACATAGATACAACCAATAGTAAGGTTGGTATTGGGACTACGTCACCAACCTCAAAGCTTCATGTCACCGGGGCTGTAAAAGGTAAGGTCTTATCGATCTTTGATGAGACAGGAGATCAAGCACCTCTTACTGCCTCTGAATCAGGTAAGCCTGTATTTACAATTGCACACCCAACAGGAACAATAGTCAATGGGTTAACCTTGACTCCGACAGTCTCTGGGGGTCCAGTCACACTTGCCTCATCCGGGGATGACGCTAATATTGGACTTACACTAAACTCAGCCGGTGCATTCCCGATAACTCTTGACTCAACAACAACAGGAGCGGTGAATATAGGGAATAATGCAAATGCAAAGACAATCACAATTGGGAACAGTACCGGGGCAACTGCATTAAATCTCACCTCTGGGACAGGTTCACAAACCCACACTTCGTCCGTCGATTCCGGAGGCACCACATTATCAGCATTTGTCTTCAATGGAAGCGCGTTAACTACAGGAACACTAATGAGACTTACATCAACCTCAACGTCCGGAATTCTTATTGATGAAAACGCAACCAATACCACAGGAACTATTAATAAGCTTGTTTATGGCGCATCAAAAACTCAAGGAGCAGGTGCTTTAACCGGTTCACTTATCGATCTTAATACAAATTTAACAACCCCGGTAGCAGGACAAAATGTTACCGGGATTGATCTTAGACTCCCAACCGCAAGCACCACATCAAACGACATAACGTATAGCGGCTACAATCTTACAACAGTTGGCACTATTACACATGGAACTGCAGGTTCATTTGTCTGGAATGGGGCAAATATTACCACACCAAATATTACTCAAAACACTAATGGTTCAGTAACAGCAAATGGTGCTCTTTTGACAATTGGAACTATTACAACTGCAGGAACCCAAAACGGAGTAAAAATTACTCCACCCTCAACCACCAATGCCAGTGGGACAACCAATGCGGTTAACATTGGAAATATTACTACATCAAATGGCACGGATAATGCCATAAATATCGGGACAGGCTGGGATAACGACATTATCTTCAACAATGCAAGTCCTACGATAAAATTTGCAGCAGCGGACAATACTACAAATCTTTCTATTGTTGACGTTTCAGCTAATAATCTTCTGGCGATGCGCGACTTAAGTACCAACTTTGGCGCAGCAGTAACATCAGGAGCTTTTATCTCTCGCAACTCTTACTACGGTGACGAATTTATGAATTTCCATCCAACTTCTTGTAGTCAAAGCACAACTACTACAAACGGTCATCCTCGTGGGGATTTTGGTGCCCCTGGTGTTGCTTGTAATACAAGCAATGGGGGTGAAATAAGTATAAGTAATGTACTGGGAGTTGGGGCAAGTGGAAACACTTGTACTGAATCATCACAAAACATAGCAAACGGCGCTGAAAGAATCGGTGCTACCTCAACTACAACCGCAAGTAATACCGCTACCTGTCTTGAATTCCTAGGGGCAAATAATGCTGGAACTACTGCTTATACTCCTTTTCTCGTGACTAACCTACCGCTTGTTGTTGCAAAAGTTCGCCCAAGTGTAACAAGCGGCTCAACCAGCGATGCTCGATTCTTTATTGGATTAGGCGATAAGGTTACTGCAAATGGACAGATGCCAAACAACGGAATATTTTTCTCAAACTGCTCAACTATTGGAGCTTCTCCAACCTGTACCAATACTACCTGGCAAGGAGTCGTAACCAGCGGTGGTGCGATTGTTGGATCGGTTCAATCCTGCACAGCAGGAGCAGATACTGGTACGATAAACACAACAAACTTTAACTACCTGCGTATTGAAGTAAGATCAGCTACGGATATTCATTTCTTTGTTGATACTGATACTTCAAATGGGATCAAGGAAACAGAGTGTGGAACAGGTGTAACTGGTCCTGGAGGAACACCCCTAAGTATAATGATGGAATCAGCTGTCATGAGTAATATTGCAGTTACGGAAAATCTGGATATTGATTATATTAGAGTATGGCAAGATGACAATGCTCCTGCAACAGGAGTCTCATCTCTTCCACCTTTAGAAGCTGAGCAGGTACCAAACTTCTCCGAACAATCAAGCATTACTCAAGATTACTTAATAAATAACTTCACCCCAATCCCCGGATCACTTGTCGCACTTGACACTCAAAGTTCGACTCCCACGGTTAAGCTGTCCAATCGGGAGTATGATCCTCATCTGGCTGGGGTTGTTGCTTCAAATTCAGGAGTAGATCTTAGTAACGGTACAATTAAAGGAGCAGTAAAAGTAGCAACCCATGGCCGAGTAGCAGTAAGAGTTTCTGATGAAAACGGGCCGATACGAATTGGTGATTATCTCACCTCCTCTGCCTCCCGTCCTGGTTTTGCAATGAGAGCAACAAAACCGGGGATTGTTTTAGGAACTGCGCTCTCAGCATATTCAGGAGGCGATCTGAATCAAGTTCTTATTGAGGTGAATCGAACTTATCAAGATCCAGATGTAGAATTAACCTCAAGCGGAGATCTAAAGATTGCTCTTAATCAGCAAAATCAAAAAAATGACGGATCTCAAAAGTATAATCTTTTCTCCTCTGCCGGGGAAGTCATCAAAAGAATTGGTGCTTATTCGGAACTGGCGGTTTCATATGTCAGAGCTGGTGTTATAAATGCTCAAGAAATTATTGCTAAAAACATCACGTCCACGGAAAAAATCATCTCCCCAGTCATAGAGGTAACTGATCTAAAAGCAACTGGAGAAGCCCAACTCAACCAAATTTCAACGAACGTGATAAAACCACAAAATAAGGATGTCACCATTGACTTATCTTCCCCTGCCTTTCTAGGCGGCAGTGAAGGATCAAGCAGCAGCGCTCCGCTAGATTCCTCGAATCCGACTCAGGGTGACAACACCAATAGCGGACCTCTTGCTAAGATCATCATCAAAGGACTTAATGGGAAGACCGCTTCGACAATTGACGCAGCAGGAAACGCCACCTTCAGCGGAACCCTTGCAGCAGCGGAGGCAACTATTTCAGGGACTTTAGCAGCCTCACAAGTCAAGACAAATGAAGCTTCCATCTCCGGCAAACTTATTGCTAAGGAGATAGAATCAGATACCATCTCCGAGCTAAAAAACAGACTGACTTTGGCTGCAGCCGATTCCGGACAAGCCAAAACAACCAGTCAAGAACTATCAAGTTCAGTAAATAACATTCAGGCACTTCTTGCTGATATCCGCAAACAACCGCTTTTGGACCCTCAATACTATCAAAACCTCAATAATAATCCAGCTCTTGGTTCACTAACTGTCTCCGGAGATACAACTCTCTACAATGCGAAAATTGCCAATTCCTTGACCGCAGGGACTATCTCAATTGAAAATAATCAGCTCCTCTCCATGACCCAAGAACTCAAACTCTCTGCCTTATCATCTGTCAACATCCTTGACGGAGCCGTTGTAATTGCCCGCGACGGAACAATAACTGCAGCAGGCACTATTATTGCCAAAGGTGGAATAAAAACCAACACAATCCAACCAATTAATCCCGGAGGCAGTGTACAAATAGATAATCTGTCAACCAATAAACTGACAATTTCCGATAAATATCTTGAGGCGACCAACTCCGCAACAATCGCCACCCCTGAGGAAAACTTTAACAGAAACGGCCTTTTTGCGTCAGCTATAGAAACTGAGAAACAAACAGCAGGAGTTGGCGTAATCCCAATTGATACTTCAGAGATTGTTATTTATAATCAAACAGTGAAAGACACATCCTTAATTTATCTTACTCCAACAACACAAACCGGCTCACAACTTACAGTAAGTCAAAAACTGTCCTGTGATCCACAATCTCCATCAAACTGTAAACCGTATTTCAAAATCGTAAGCAGCCAACCCGTACATCCTGACATAGGATTCAATTGGTTAATAATCAACTAAAAGATTTATGACAAAAGTATTGCTTTTTAGAAATAAACAGTTACAATCTTTTAATCGATGCTTATGAATAAGCTTAAAAATCTCATTACTTTAGCTCTTGTTTTCCTGCTCCCTTTATTCTTCCTGCCTCTTACTCAAGAATATTTCATCATCAACAAGATCTATCTTCTTAGCTTTGGAGTATTGCTGCTTCTTCTGGTTTCAGCCATACAACTTATTGCCGGCAGGAGAATCTCCTGGAGGCGCTCGCCGTTTGATACGGGGTTAACTTTTGTTCTTATCTCAGAAATCATTTCAATCATCGTTGTCACCCCCAACAAAATCGAGGCACTTTTGAATTCATATTTTGGTCTGGCTATGACTCTTGCACTGCTCATTTTTTACTTTGCCCTTTCCCAAAGCGCCAGTAAAAAATCTGCAGAAACTCATCTTATGCTCCTTCAGTGGTCAGGATTTATTGTTGCGGTAGTCACTATCATCTTCTTTTTCAACCCTTTTAAAAATATTGCGTTTCCTACTCAATTTCAATTTTTGAAATTCTCAAGTTTCTCCCCAATTGGAAATCCGCTTGATTTGGCAATATTTTTAGGATTCTTATTAGTCTTGCAGCTTAGTTCAGTCTTAACAAAAAAAAGAGCAGGGTCCCCCTTTATGTTTGTCTTTCTAATTGTCTTCACATTTTCTTTGATTAACTCTATTTACGGCGTAATCAAACCTGAATCTCTTGGACAATCAATACTCTTTACTCCTCTTCGCCAATCCTGGTTTGCAGCAGTTGAGATTCTTAAAAATCCCTTTAGCGCAATTTTTGGAGTTGGAATAGGGAATTTTGCCTCACTTTTTGCGTTGGTGAAAGACGTCTCCTACAATCAAAGTTCCCTCTGGCAAATTGGGTCATTTAATATCAGCCGGTCAGCTCTTCTTCATGTCATAACTGAAACCGGTCTTTTGGGACTTGCTGCTTTTGGCATTCTGTTTTATTCAGTATTAAATGCGCTTGGGAAAATAAGCAAGGACGATCCCGAAAGAACAATGCTCTTTTTTGCTGCAGGCTATGTAATTCTGGCTTTTATCTTTCTGCCGCCTTCATTTATTACTTTTTTCCTTCTTGTCTTTACTCTTTATCTTGTTTTTGCAACCAACCATCTTCAGTATGAAGGCTCCAAACAGGAACTTGATCTGACCAATCTTATGCCTGTTTATTTTGGGATCGGTCTTTTCCTAATTGCTTTTGTAATAGGTGCGGGATATTTTCTGGGCCGCTCATATTTAGCCGAATACTCATTCAAAAAATCAGTTGAAGGATATCTGAAAAATAATATCGTTGAGGTTTACAATAACCAACGAACAGCCACTATTCTCAACCCTTATATTGAGCGCTTTCACACCAATTTCTCCCAGACAAATCTTCTGATTGCCAATAATATTGCCACTAACGCAGGTAAAAAATTGAATGACCAACAGAAACAAACGATAGTACAAGCTATCCAAGCGGCAATAAATGAATCCAAAATAGCAGTCACTCTCAATCCTCAAAAAGCGACAAACTGGGAGAATTTGGCTACTGTCTACCGCAACATTTTAAACGCGGTTCAGGCGGCAGATGCCTGGACAATCTCCTCATATCAGCGAGCAATCCAGCTTGACCCGGTCAATCCGATTTATCGCTTAAATCTGGGAGGGGTTTATTACTCTTTGCAAAAATACAACGATGCAGCAAACTTGTTTGCTCAAGCAGTTTCCCTGAAAGCAGACTGGCCCAATGCACATTACAATCTTGCCTGGGCAAGTTATCAGACAAAAAACTATCAACAAGCTGCAAGCGAGATGCAAAATGTGCTTAAACTCCTGGATAAGAAACAAAACCCAAAAGATTATGCAAAAGCTCAAAAAGAACTTGAGCAGTTTAAGAGTCAGATTCCTCAAGAATCCCAAGCCACACCTGAGGCAAAACCAGGGAATCTACAACTTCCGAGTGCTCCGCAACAGCCTCAAATCTCCCCCAAACTACAGCTTCCCAAGGAAGCCTCTCCTGAGGCGAAATGATAACAATTTGTTAAAATTAATATAGTGATATGTTCCAGCTCCGAGAGTTTTTATTTTTTTTAAAAAGCTATTTTCACTCTCGCCTGCTTAATTTTGGCAAGCGATTTGAAAGCTTGAAAAATCTATTGGTAGCCATCTTGGTAGTTAAACGCGGAAAATACTCCTCTTCGTTTTTAAACACTTCCTTTCTCATCCTTATCTTAACTGCTGTTGTCGCAGGCCCGATCATTGCCGAAAACAACCCTTTTGTAGGTTCGCTCGAGCAAAATCAGGGTAATTTTCAGGCCGCAGTAGTTTCATATAACCCTTATGAAAGTTCCCTCGGAACAATTATTTCGGCAAAACCACGCGACAAGGTTGTTGAATACGAAGTTCTAGGAGGCGATACTCTGGCATCTATTGCCAAAAAATTCAACGTTTCAGTCGACAGTATCAAATGGGCAAGCACCCTCAAATCAGATACCATCAAGCCCAAGGACATATTGCAGATTCCCCCAGTTGATGGAATCGTCTACAAAGTTGCAGCAGGAGATAACGTCTACACTATTGCCAAAAAATTCAGCACAGATGCCCAGAAAATCGTCAATTTCCCCTTTAATGACTTTGCAGACCTTGATAATTTTACCCTTACTCCAGGACAGACTCTGATCGTCCCAGACGGCATACCGCCTCAGGAGAAACCAAGAGTCGCTCCACAATATGCGCAAGTTCAAGTTGGAGTAAGAGGAAGTTCCAACTTCATCTGGCCGACAACCGGATCGATCAGTCAGTACCCGATCTGGTACCACATGGCAGTTGACATTCAAAACCCAGGCGCTCCTCCGATAATCGCCTCTGATACTGGAACAGTGGTTTTTGCAGGCTGCCTAAGTTACGGCTATGGATGTCACGTAATCATCGACCACGCCAATGGTTATGAGACTCTTTATGGACATATGTCGCAGATCTTGGTTTCTCCAGGACAAGCGGTAGAGCAAGGTCAGCAGATTGGTGTGATGGGAAGTAGTGGACGAAGTACCGGAACTCATCTTCATTTTGAAGTCCGCGCAGGCGGCGCCCAACTCAACCCCCTAAACTTCCTTAAGTAGAAGTATCAATAGCATTCTAACTTGCACTCGTCAAGACATGTTTAGGATGACTTATAAGAGCTCTATTGATAGCCCATTAAATCCTTATAAAGCTTTAAATGAGACTCTCAATTGCGCTTTCAAGCGCAGCCTGTTTCAGGGGAATCTTTCTGCTGATTGAACGTTTCCAAATTTTGGCAAAAGCTTTGCTCATAAGTTCCTTCAGTCTCTCGTTTATTTTTTCCTCCGACCATTGCTCATTCTGCATATTCTGCAGCCATTCAAAATAGGAAGCAGCAACACCGCCAGCGTTTGCCAGAACGTCTGGAACAATAATAACGCCTTTTTTAGTCAAGTCTTCATACGCCTCCTCTGCAACTGGACCATTAGCCATCTCCAGGATTATTTTTGCCTTTATTTTGCTCATATTTTGCCTGTTAATGACGTTTTCAAGCGCAGATGGTACAAGTATGTCTATCGGTAGCTCAAGCATCTCTTCGTTGGAGATTTGCCTACCTTTGCGAAGATCACAAACCCCGCCAACACAATAGCACCCTGCCAGATAACCTTTCTCTTGCTTACAATCCATTACCAAGGGAATGTCCAAGGGTAAAAACTGATTGCCCGTCACGGCTCCCTTGCTGTCTGATACAGCAACTATGTTCATCCCCTGCTCACTGGCAATTTTGGCAAAATAATAGCCTACATTACCAAAACCCTGAACAGCAATGGTTGGCCCCTTATCACTTCCCATCCCGGTTTTACCAAGCAGGGATTTCAGGATTATCACTCCTCCTCTCCCGGTTGCTTCGGTTCGACCCAGACTTCCACCCATTTTCAAAGGTTTACCTGTAAATGTAGCTCTCCATTGATTAAGAGTCTTCTCATCAATCATGCTAATTTTTAGCTCTTCGCTCTTAATTTTCGTATATTCATCCACCATCCAACCGATAATCTTGGAATTTGTGTTCACGTCCGGTGCTGGAATATCTTTTTCTTCGCCTATAAAAGCGAATATTTTACGGACATACGCTCTTGACAATCTCTCAAGCTCTCCCACAGACAAATGTTTTGGGTCAACAGCAATCCCTCCTTTGCTGCCACCGAAAGGAATTCCGATGACTGCAGTTTTGATACTCATTAGCATAGCCAAAGCTTGTATTTCGTCTTTGTTTACAGCCGGATGAAAACGAATACCGCCTTTATAAGGTCCCCGCTTACTATTATGTTGGATTCTATAAGCCTTGAATTCCTTTTTGGTACCGTTATCAAGTGATATTGAAACAGTAAAATCATGAATGTGCTCCGGAGTAAGAAGCTTATCAATTGCTTTTTGCTCAAATTGAAGCTTTCTGGCAGTTTCCTCAAGAAGTTTTTGTATTGATTCAAGTATTTGGTTCATTATAATATTATAGTAGAAAACAGTTAGCAGTCCCCAAATGGGTAGCTAAAATAGAGTTGTTGGAATAGAATCTTTAAGACTTGCTACAAACTATTTAAGTCCAGCCAGCGCTCTGCCTCAAGCGCGGCTGCAATTCCCATCCCTACTGCAGTCCCTGCCTGTCGGTATTGGTGATCAACAATGTCGCCACCTGCAAAAACTCCGAGTACTGAAGTCATGAATTGAAACTCAAAATTAAATTTGTCCTCTTTAGACAAAGGAGTTTGGGATTTTGCACTTCTTAAAGCTGCTATTGCGCTTGTGACGATATAGCCCTTCTCATCAAGCACAATCTGACCTTTAAAAAGCTCTGTATCAGGCTTATACCCTATCGCAATAAATAACCCGTCTACTTTCATCTCCTCCTGTTGTTTTTTATCCGTCGTTGTTTGTATCTTTATTCCCTCAACCCTATCTTGCCCCAAAACATCTATAACTTCCGTATTCCAGATCACTTTAATCTTAGGGTCAGCCAGCAGGCGATCTTGCATTATTTTGGAGGCTCGGAAGCTGTCCCGGCGATGAATAAGATGGACTTCTTTGGCAAATTTTGTCAGAAAAAGAGCCTCTTCCATAGCCGTATCTCCGCCGCCAATAACCGCAACCACTTTGTCTTTGAAGAAAAAACCATCACAGGTTGCACAGGCAGAAACTCCTTTGCCACGCAGACGTTCTTCATTGGGTAAGCCAAGCCACAGAGCTTTGGCTCCTGTGGCAATAATTATTGATTTTGACTGGTAAGTTTGATCATGCGTGTTGACGTTGAAAGGTTGTTTGGAAAGGTCGACTTTGGTAATGTTTTGGTCAAGCACGCGGGTGCCGAATTTCTTGACGTGAGTTCGCATTTTTTCTATCAATTCAGGGCCCAAAATAGATTCAAATCCGGGATAATTCTCAACATCGGAAGTAAGCATTAATTGGCCTCCGTAAGGCGCTCCTGCAAACATCAAGGGAGCGAAAGTGGCTCGCGCTGCATAGACAGCAGCTGCCAGAGCCGCCGGCCCGCCTCCAATGATAATAATGTCCTCTACTTTTGAAGCTTGATCGGCCATATGAAATATTTATTATAAACTAAAGATTGACCATTCGTCCAACAACTTGCGCAATCTTTCCAGTAGTGTCTGAAGAAGCAATATATTCGTTTATGCTTGATACGGCAATCTCTTTCGATAAACCATCTATCGCCTTTTTAATAGCTGAAATCTGCTGAAGGATCTCCTGACAATCTCGTTTCTGATCGATCATGCGCTGGATACCCTTCAGCTGACCAACTATCCTATTAATCCTTTGATTGAGCATACTACTCTAATGCCTCTGAATCTATTACTTACTCGTACATCCCCTTATACTCCATACTACTATAGAGTATATAGGTTTGTCAATGCTAAAAATACTACAGGAGAAGGTGAGTGTCTTTAAACAGAACAAGGAAATGAGGGGTCGAAATTTTTTAAAGGTATGTGGACATTTCGAGCGAAGCGAGTTTACTACCGATAAAAAATTTTTGCTAGAGTGACCAAATCATTTCAGCAGACCTTTGATATAAATTGAATATTATGATTACAGTTTGAGCAGTTTAGATATAGTTATCCAGGCGTGAGTATTTTTAGGCTTTTTGCCCGGAAAGCGAGTTGAGAAACTCCTGATTGGTCTTAACTTTCTGTAATTTCTCAATCATTACGGCCAAACGCTCGTCTGACGAAAGCATCGATAGCATCCGCCGCAAAGTCATATGTTTCTGGTAGTTCTCTTTATCAAACAACAACTCTTCGTGGCGCGTGCCTGATTTCTCAATGTCAATTGCAGGAAAAATGCGTCTGTCGGCAAATCTACGATCCAGGTGAATCTCTAAGTTGCCGGTTCCTTTGAATTCTTCATAAATAAGATCGTCCATGCGTGATTCTGTGCCTACTAAAGCTGTACCGATAATTGTCAGACTACCCCCTTCTTCACAGTTGCGGGCTGCTCCCAGGAACTTTTTAGCCGGGAAAAGCGCAGAAGGATCAAATCCTCCAGACAAGCTGCGACCCGTGCCGGATACTGAGAGATTGAAAGCGCGTGCCAGGCGAGTAATAGAATCAAGAAGGATTATCACATCATGCCCCATTTCAACTAGGCGCTTGGCCCGTTCAAGTCCCAAATTAGCTACTTTCACCTGTTGTCTGGGTGATTCATCAAAATTGGAAGCTGCAACTTCGCCTTTGATAAATCGCTTCATTTCAGTGACCTCTTCAGGCCGCTCCCCAATGAGAACAGCCATGAGTTTGACATTGGGATAGTTTTCATTGATTGCCTCTGCTATTTCTTTTAGAAAAGTAGTTTTACCTGCTTTAGGTTGGGAGACTATTAGCGCGCGCTGGCCAAATCCGATCGGTGAGATCAGATCTACAATACGGGTGGAGAGAATTTCTGGTTTGGTTTCAAGTCTTATCTGTTTATTGGGATGTAAAGAGGTCAGCTGTTCATAGTTGCGGCGCTGCCTACTCTTTTCTTCGTTCATCTCTTCTCCATTAATCTTTTTGATCAGAAGCAGGCTGTGAAAGCGCTCGCCTTCTTTGGAAGGCCGAGCAAGTCCTTCAACCACATCGCCCTTACGCAACCAAAAGCGTCGAATTTGGGAAGTTGAAACATAGATATCTTTACTGGGGTCTATGGTGTAATCCTGCCTCAAGAAACCATAACCGCCTACCGTGATATCCAAAACTCCGCTTGCGGTATAGCTCATTTTCAGATCATCTTTTAATCTATCCTCAAGTGAACCGCCAGACTCTCTTCTGGGCTCTTTTTTTTCAACCACAGACTCTTGACCAATGTCTGTTTTGATCGGCTGCTCCTCATAAGATCCCAGCATAGAACTGACATCAAGCACATCATTGCCTTCTACTGGTTCTTTATCCTTGGAAGAATCTTTTTTAGTTACCATAACATGAAGTCCATATGATCCTCGCCGTTGAGATAGTTTGTGAAACTTTTTCCTTTCTAAGGAATGGGGAGATGCGATCTTGTATCCCGCGCCTTAAGGCTTGGGTGGATACGTCATCTTATTCCCTCTCACCAAAAACTTGGTGTGGGGGTTACCCTAGTTTCTGATAGCGTAAAGAAAAAGTTATCAATATGCTTATTCTCATCAGGAGGATCAACCCAAGTATACAAAACGGGTTTTGGCCTTGTCAATAGCAATCAACATGGCATCATCCTTAATGTGTTGAGGTAAGGCGTCTGATTTCAATTGGGATTTTCCTAAATATGATACACTTTAGCTATGCACAAAAAGGGGCCTACTGTTTTATTGATTGTCCTTATTATCATTCTTGTTTTCATCCTTGGCGTTCGTTACGGCCAACGGGTCGAAAAGACAAATAAATCGGTGGCTGCACTTTTGAGCATCCCGCCTACCAAACCTCAACCCACTCAGCCGCCTGTGACTTTTAAAACTTACTCTGGGAAAGCCTGTGGCGCGCAGTTTCTTTATCCATCGACTCTAGATTTGGCAAAGGAAAGCTCAACATCGGTCCAGTTGGTAGAAAATGAGCTCGTCATGCTGGATGTAAATTGCGTGGCAAGCCCGTCGGCCGTCTCAAAGGATAAAAAATTTGCAATAAAATTCAATCCGCAAACCGGAAAGAGCGTCTATTTCTCTCTTTCTGAAGATCTTTTGCCGCTTTTTGAGACTTCTGTCAAGTTTATTTTTCCAACGTCAGCCAAGTAAATTTCAGGCCGTCGGCCGTCTCCTTCACTTCTTTAGATAGAACTTTTTTGAAAGCTGAATGATCAGGGAAAAATGTATCCGCATCGTACTCTCCTTCAACCAAGGTGAGATAAATCCTGTCTGTAAATGGCAGAGCTTGTTCAAAAATTTGCCCTCCACCGATAACAAAAACTTCCTCGTTACCAGGAGATTTTTTTGCCTCATCAAGAGCTTTTTTAATCGAGTCAACAACTAATATCTTCTCGTGTTTATAATTCGGGTCTCTCGTGATAACAATATTTGTCCTTCCCGGAAATGGTCTTTGAAGATAGGAAAGAACTGATTCAAAGGTCTTTCTACCCATAATCACAGGGTGTCCCATTGTCAATTCTCTAAAGCGTTTAAGATCGGCGGGAATATTCCATAAAAGTTTTCCCACCTCATGCCTGCTCTTACCAATTCCCCGCTTTCTATCTGCGGCAACGATGATGCTGACTCTGGACATACGGCTATTATAGAAGAAAGTATTAAGTAGTAAACTTAAACTTGTTTGCTATTTTCTTTCGTAGTATCCCCCTGCGATTGTCAGCTCGCCTTTGAGTGGAGGATGAGGACGATAGTCTTCAAGGACAACATATTCGGGTCGGAAATCGTCAATGTCTTTAAATTTTTTGGTGAATTTTATCTTGGGAAACGGCCGCGGTTTTCTCTTTATCTGCTCCTTGACTTGTTTCAGATGGTTGCTGTAAATATGCGCGTCCCCAAAAGTGTGGATGAATTCTCCAGGTTTGTATCCGGTAATTTGGGCCAGAATAAGAGTAAGCAGGGCGTAGCTTCCGATGTTGAAAGGGACCCCAAGAAACATATCAGAGCTTCGTTGATAAAGCTGAAGATTCAAACGGCCGTTTTTAATGGCTACTTGAAACATGTTGTGGCAGATAGGAAACCAGGAAGTCTCGTTTTTAAGAGCCATCGTGTAGAGATATTCGGGATTCCAGGAGTTGACAATCAGATTGTGTGCGTCAGGGTCTTCTTTTATTTCATCAATCACAAAGCGCAATTGGTCAATCGTCCTTTTGCTTTTAGTCGGCCAGCGCCTCCAAAGTTCACCATAAATTCTCGGCAGCTCGCCATATTTTTTAGCGAATTTTTTATCAGTCCGAATTTTTTCTATAAACTCTACCTTGGTGAGGTTTTTAACTTTTCCCCTCTTCATTAAATTACGATACATCTTATAAGGATAGTCGTCCCAGATATGGACATTGCGATCGACAAGGTATTTAATATTGGATTGGCCGGACATGAACCAATACAGCTCTTCAACTATTCCTTTCCAGAAAACTTTTTTTGTCGTAAGCAGGGGAAATCCTTTGGAAAGATCAAAACGCATCTGTCTGCCAAAGACTCCGTATAAAGTCACTCCTGTGCCTTGGTCGCGGTGCTTTGCGCCATGAAGAGCCTCCTCAAGAATCTTAAGATACTGATATTCCGGGTGGGCGCTGGTTTTCATCAACTTCAAGTTTTACTATTTTTTGGCAGATAGTACAAGAGGTAAAACTATATCAGTCAGCTCCTCCACTGATTTTGTCCCATCAACAACTGTAATTTCCTTGGGGAATTTTTTAATCAACCATTTATAAGCTCGCTCTATCTGCAGCAACTTATCCTCCTTCTCATATAGTTCTTTTGTTTTGGATATCCTGCTCAACCTGCTAACTGCAAGGGAGACTGGAATATCAAGATATATGGTTTTATCGGGAATAAGGTGTTGGTCATACATAGATAAAATGGCCTGTGCGACCAAAAGGACTTTCCCAGTCCTTTTGATTTCTACTCCGCCTCGATCTGCAATTCCATAGGCAAGAGCTGACCAGAAATAACGGTCGCTGATGACGGTTTCACCTTTTTTGAGATGTTTGACTAGTTCCTGCTGCTGGACGTTGCGGTCTGCGGCAAATAAAAATTGAAAGGAAATGGGAGGAATTTTTGTCTTTCCTGTCAGGACGCGTCTGATAAATTTGCCGATTTCACCATCGGTCGGGCTTTTAGTCAAATAGACTTTTTCTCCTTTTTCTCTTAAGGCTTTTGCCAGATTATTTACTTGAGTAGTTTTACCTGCAGCGTCAATCCCTTCAATAGCAATAAACTTCCCCTTATACGGATTTCTTTTAAAATCAAGGTCTAATTCTATGTGGTAATCCATAAGTTGTAAAATCTATCTACTTTTAGCGTTTAAACTTGGCGCTCTTTTTTGCGGGCAGTTACTCTGCCGCCTTGCCATTGGCCTCTATACAGATTGCTTTTCCCCTTTACTTCATAGAATTGAATGTGGGCAAAGCGCGCTCCCAGCTCAACCGTTACCGTGACCGGTCCCTCATTTTTAAGACCAAAAGTAAGGCTCCCTGAATAGCCGGGTGAGACATTACCTGTTCGCAAAAATAGTCCGCTGCGATAAAGTGTTGAGCGGGGAGTAATACTTCCTGATAAATTATCAGGCATATTCACAGTCTCAATGGTTTTGGTTAGATAGAATTCTCCTGGTTTAATAATAACGCTTCCTCTTTTTCTTGGGTCATATTTGGCAACCATTTTAATCTTGGCAGTATGTCGCTCGTCAATCCCCAAAAAGGATTTACCCGAGATCTTGTACATTTCCCCAAGTCGCAGATCAAATCCGGCGCCTTCGGGATTTGTAAGTTCCCTCTTGGCCAAATTCTCAACAAGCTTTTTAGTTTTAACCAAGTACAGTAATTTTTTGGGTCCTAAAATCATACGATATTTCCTTGAAATTCTAAATCAAAATTGCCGCCTTGATCAAAGTTTACAGCATAAATAGGCAGATCTTTTGCCAGGCGTTTGGCGATTTCAAACAGATGGTCTTGGGTTGTTTCGCAAAGTATGGTAAAAAGATAATCTTGATCATCTTTGTTAAGCGTTTTGATAGCCTGCTCTTGTATTAAATTTTTAGCTAGCGCTCGGTGCCGAGAACTGATCAGGCTATCATGAAAAACAAAAACTTGTAAGACGCGTGCGCCGTTATTGCTGTATTGAGTATAGAGTCCATAGGGACCTCTTATAGTTATAATCGCCCCCTCTTCGTGATTCCCAAGAAGTATGACTTCTTGAGCTCCTTTTTTTTTGGCATCTTCTGCTTTTTGTAAAATAAAATCAACATCCTCACTAACCAGATTAAAGGCCTGCGGATCTGCCTTTATTTCTCGCATGTAACCACAACCGCCGCAAACGACTTGGCTTTTGGCGTGTGAATCAGTATGGAAACGCAAGTTTTCTACCCCTCCCACGACATCGGCAAGGCACTGCAAAACTTTTTGTTTATCAATGTCCAATCCACAAACGTTTGCCGATGCCAGAATAAGCGCAAGCTCTCCTACATCAGCTCCAGGAATGGCAAGCGCCGGAAGATTTTTTTCATTTGAATAACGGCCATCGATGCAGCGACTTATGAAATGCGTTTTCTCATCAACTGGATATTTATTGGCCAAAACCAGCTTAGCAATCTCTTGCTGATTCAGATGGATCTTTGACATAGAAAGGTATGATTATAGCAAAAGAAATGTAATAAAATAAGGAATGCCTCCACAAGTTATTGTCTACGATCCGACCTTGACTGATGAGCAGAGTAGGCTGCGTGGAGTCGGTCGATATCTTCAGATATTGAAAGAAAACTTTCCAGACTGGACTTTTACCAATGATGTTTTGGGGATAGAAAAAGAGGCGATATTTATTAATCCTTTTTTCAACCCACTTTTTTCTCCACTGATTACAAAAAAAATCACTAAATGGCAGATTATTGTGATTCATGATCTGATTCCTCTCAAGTATCCCGCTCATTTTCCAGCAGGCCTAAAGGGCAGATTCAACGTCCTGGCCAACAAAAAAATTCTTCCTCTTTATGATCTTGTCATCACCGATTCGGAGGTAAGTAAAGTCGATATCAAAGCAAGACTTAAAATTCCAGAAACCAATATCAAAGTCATTTACCCCTGTCTCCCCAAGATCTTCACCACAGCCCAAAAGAAAAAAACACTCTCCAACTACCAATTACCAAATACCAAATACTTTATCTATGTCGGAGACGCAACTTGGAACAAAAACTTGGTCAATCTTGCCAAAGCAATCAAATTAGCTGATATTACTTGTTATTTTGTCGGGGGAGTTTTTGGACAAATGAATCAGTTGAATAAAATTGAAAATGCCTGGCAAAAGGAACTGTTTGAATTTTTTACAATGGCAAAAGGGGATCCAAGATTTGTTTTTCCGGGCTTTGTCGCTGATCATGAATTAGTCAATCTTTATAAAAATGCCCAGGCAAATATTCTGGTTTCAAAAGATGAGGGTTTTGGTTTCTCTTTCATCGAAGCCTCATCCCAGGAAGTTCCCTCTCTGTTGTCAGACATCGCCGTCCTTCACGAGATATCTCAAGATGCAGCTCTATTTGTAGATGAAAAGAGGCCAGAAGAAATAGCTGTCAAAATAAAAGCGCTTCTGGAGAATGAGGATTTGAGGCAGACACTCGGCCAAGAAGCCAAGGAGAGATCTAGATTTTTTGCGTCCGCTCAATTTAAAAATGCGCTTGACAAACTTATCAAAAGTATTTTATGATATTCTCGATATGGCTCAAAGCTCATTAGCCTCACTCGAAAGCTCACTTAATGAGGTGTTTGTTAAAAAAGCTCCCTTCCAACTTCCCAAGAACGTAAAAGACATTATAGTCAATTTTGCTCCTTGGTTAGCCCTTATTGGAGGGGTTGTGGCAATTTTGGGGGCATTGACAATCTTCGGCCTGGGAGGAATAGTTGTTCCTCTTAGTCTATATGGTGGAGCTCCAATTGCCACCTCATTTTTCTCAACTTACTTCTTCTCGCTTGCTATTCTTGGAGTTGCCGGTATTCTAGAACTCATGGCTTTCCCAGGACTGCGCAAAAGAAGCATGAAGGCTTGGCGCTTACTTTTTTATGCCCAATTGGTCTGGGCGGTTTCCGAACTGGTTCATTTTAATCTTGTGAATTTCGTACTTGGGACTGTAATCGGTCTTTACTTCCTTTTCCAAGTCAAAGAATACTACAAATAACTTTTTTTTTAGAAAACTCGATAAATCTTATTAAACTGATTAAAATCAACTTCCCTTTTGCCTTCCAGCTTAACCCTTTTAATGATTAGTCTCCCCCCCACCAGCTCAACATCAACAATCTTTAATCTTAAATCTCTATTCTTAAATCTAATTGTCGTCCATAATCCCGGCCAAGGATAAAGTCCGCGAAATTTATTAAACAGTTTTTCCGCCTCTTCTTGGCTTTTAGTTTTTAATTCTCCCCTCTTGACATATCCGTCTTTTTTGGTCAATAACTTTGTATATGTCGCGTTTTTGTCATCCTGAACCTGGGTTCGGATCTGATTTCTAATAAGATCGCCAATGGTCCGCTTGAATAAACCAAAGGCCAGCTTGGTTAACCTATTTGTTAACTCATCCCTTCTCTCATTGGGTAAAATTTTCACCCTTTTTTGGGCGATGATTGGTCCATGGTCCATTTCCTTATCCATTTGGATTATCGTCACGCCAGTTTCTTTATCGCCGCGGGTCAAGGGGGCGGCAACAGGTGAAGCTCCTCGATATTTTGGCAAAAGTGAAGGGTGGATATTCCAGAAACCGTATTTTGGAGCCTTAAGAAAGTCTTTTGAGATGATCTTGCCGTAGGCAAAAAGAAGAGCCAGATCTATGTCGTATAACCCGCTGACAAAGCCCGTTTTCACAGGAAGAGCGTATTTTTGGGCAATCAATTTTACCTCAGCCGGAGTTATAATCTGGTTTCTGCCAACAGGCTTATCTTCTTGAGTAACAATAAATCTAACTTCAACCGGAAGTCCTTTATCGTTTAAAATTTTTTCCAAAAACCTGGCGGAAAAATCAGGTGTGCCAAAATAGGCAAGACTCAGCTTTTTCATGCAAAAATTATACAACACCACTTTGGTCATCGGGCTCTTGCCTAACCAATTGGGAATGACAGTTTGCTATACTCAAGTTATGACCATCTTCATCGGCGCAGATCACCGCGGTTTTGAACTTAAAGACAAGCTTGAAGAATACATTCGTGAAAAAAATATTCGGGTTGAAGACGTTGGTAATTATCAATATGACCCAGAAGACGATTACCCTGATTTTGCGGCAAAAGTTGCCCAGGCGGTCCTCCAGAATCCTGAAAATCACATTGGAATTGTAATCTGCGGATCTGGCGCTGGTGTTGGAATTGTCTGTAATCGCTCCAAGGGAATCCGCTGTGGCACGGGAGTCAATGCAGATGAGGTGAAACACATCCGCGCAAAAGACCATATTAACGTTCTTGCCTTGGGATCGGATTATCTAGATTTTGAACAAGCCAAAGAGATGGTTGATGCATTTCTGGAAACTCCACTTACTGCTGAGAAGAAATATCTGCGCAGAATAAAAAAGATTGAAACCGTTGTATGATCGAACTTTATTTTGATGGGGCTTGCGAACCAATCAACCCAGGAGGAACCGCATCCTACGGTTGGCTTCTGAAACAAGACGGAAAAATACTTGAGAGTGGCTCCGGAATTGTCGGAACAGGTGCAGGAATGACCAATAATGTTGCTGAGTATTATGGTTTGATCGAAGGTGTGAAAGCCTTTCTTAAATTAAAATCCTCGGAAAAACTACTTATCAAAGGCGATAGCAACCTGGTGATAAATATGATCGGAAAGCAATGGGGTTGGAATAAGAAAAAGACCGTCTGGAAACCCCACGATAAAATTCCCCATCTTAAAGATTTACTGTCCCAGGCACATCAATTGCTAGATAAGATTGACTATCGGGTAGCTTGGATTCCCCGTGAACAAAACTCCGAAGCAGATGCGCTTTCCAAACGTCATCTCCTCTGATACTCGTGAAAAAAATTGTAAGTTAAACTGAAACATAGAGTAATAAAAAGCATCGAAGTCTTGTCACCTCGATTATTACATCACATTTTTTCTAAAACGCTTGCTGTAGAATTAAAGTATGAAGATTTCTCCTGCTCTTTTGGTCAAAACTCCCAAAGAGCTTGCCACACAGATTGACAAGCTCTCTCCCTATTTTAAACATTTCCAGATTGATATAGCCGACGGTAAATTTGTTCCTGAAAAAACAATAACCCTTGAGCAGATCCTTAATATTTCCTTTTTTTCCTTCATATCCTCACTCTCCTTTGATTTTGATTTATTAGTTTACGATGTGACAGCTGCCCTCAATGAGTGCGACAAGCTCGCTCAACAGATTAAAGTAGATAAGATCTTTATTCACAAACTTGACTCGTTTAACCCGAGACCGAATGCCGGAGTCGCCATCGATCCTCAAATTTCAGTTGAGACTATAAAACAAAAATTTGATCTGAGTTCGATCCCGGCGATTCAGATTATGTCTGTTATTCCAGGAGCACAAGGAAGGGCGTTTATTCCAGAAACGCTTAATAAAATTGAACAGCTAAAAAACGCAGGCTATAGGAGCCAAATTTATCTGGATGGGGCAATCAACAATCGGACGATTCCTTTGATTTTGGAAAAAGAATATCGCCCTGATATCCTCTGCGTAGGCAGCTATCTTACGAAAGCTGCCAATTTAGAAGAACGCGTAAGAGAATTAAAACTAATACAATCTTAACAATTTAGGATTTTTGATCAATGCTTCAAAATCTCCCCAATCAAATCTGCCATCTTGATTAAAATCAAGAGGCAAAAGTACTTTAAAGTGGACAAAATTCCCTTGTTTGTGGAAAGTAACAGATTCTTGTCGGGGTAGATAATAAGGAGCAAGCAGAACGAGCCGATAATCACCGCCAAGGAAGACATTATTTATGCCCTCTAGCGTCGCTTTACCACCGCTTACTCTTATATTCTTTTTTTCAAATACAAGCTGGTTGTTCTGATCAAAAATCTGCAGTTGGAAATTATCTCCCTGGGCTCCTCCACCGGGAAAAGTTTTTACCTCAAAACTCAAAATAGGTAATGGAAGAATGTCAAAGGACCACAAGCCACCATCAATAATTTTTTTATCATTCTTGTAAAGCGCGACCGTAGCGGTGGCTGCACCAACGTCTTTCTTTGTTTTTAGGAAAAGATTAATAGCGTCTGACTCCTGCGGTTCAATATCTCCGATATCTGAGAGGGAATAAGTCTGTAGAGCGTCTGTCTGCAGCTTGAGATGATAGCCGTCTTTTCTGCTCCAGATTGTTTGTCCTTGGTTTTTAATCGGAATAAAAAAATGGTAATTGGAGTCAGTCAAGAGCTCTTTAGGAAAATTTAATGTCACCAGTCCTTGCTCCTGTTGCTCCGGAGATCCGCTTATTTTTGGCAAATTCTTCACAACTTCGTATTGAGGATAAAAATCTGCGCTGGAGTGTTTTTGCCAAGAAAATTTTAAAAAAGGCTCACCCTGATAGTTAAGTACAAACGGAGTGGCTGCTCGCACGCGGCTGTCTGCTAACCATAAATTAAAGGCGGACGACAGATTTTGTCCGATTTGATCAGGTGATAGCGCTTCATTCGACCAGCCTGTCTCGGTGATAAAAACAGGTAAGTCTTTGGTGATACCAATGCTTCTTAGATAACCCAGTTCCCATTCGTATCCTCGTACTGTCCCCCGGCCTGAGGCGTTTGGGCTTCCGGCAAAACCAGGATTGGGATAGGAATGGGAGGACCACCCATTGATCCTGTCAAAAAGATCTGGAGTTGATGAGTTCATTTGCGAAAGAAATGCCCCCTCATCTTGCGATAAGGAGGAAGATGAGGCGGAAGCATCAAATCCCGCCAACATAACAAAGAAATTGCCATTTTTGTCCTTTAATTTTTGGCTAAAAGCGGCTGCAATTTCTGCATAATTTGTCGCGTCAACCGTACCGCCCCATTCGGCTGCGTGATTAGGTTCGTTAAAAAGTATTACATATCGGTCTTTAACCGGCCAGTTGAGAGAGGCAAGAAAAGACGCCCAGCCATCCGCCTCTTGGCTGACCGGTCTTTTCCACACCTGCCCTTGAGCAACTGTTGCTAAGCGCACAATAGGAATAAGATGTAGTTTTCTAAGTTGATTGAAAATCCCCTGCCATTTTCCAGAATCGCGATCATTTTCTTGAACAACCAGTGTTACATAACCCCACTTGCCACCTGATGAATTAACCAATTCTGCCGCTTTATTAATATCTTCTTTTTGGGGTACAGCCAGATGAATCCCAAATTTGTTATTAGGGAAAGAAGAATCAAAAGCGAAAGAGCCGGTTGCAAGTAGAAAGCAGAGGGCAGCAGCCAAGATAATGGTCGCTCCTAATGGTTTTTTTGTCATCCTTGACCTGACTGGGGATCTGATTCTTCTCATTCCAAATTAATATGCAATAATTTATCTCCTTTTTACTTTAAGCCCTGCGGATTTAAGCAGTTTCAGACCCAAATCGTCACTATAGTCTTTGGTATAGATCACCTCTGCTACACCTGCATTGATTAAGGCTTTTGCACATTGGATGCAAGGGGCGATTGTGGAATATAAGGTTGACCCCTTTGTCGACATCCCATGATAAGCTGACTGAAGAATGGAATTTTGTTCAGCATGAAGACAAAGACAAAGATCATATCCTTCTTTCTCCTTAAGCTCAGCCTTTTCTCGCAAAAGGCATCTTTTACATCCTCCATCAATACAATTTTTTACCCCCATCGGTGCTCCATTATAGCCTGTGGCAATAATTCTTTTATCTTTTATTAAAAGTGCCCCAACTGATACCCGTAGACAGTTGGATCTCTCTTTGGCAACCTCAGCCAGATTCATAAAATACTCATCCCACGATGGCCGTTTGTTTTTTTGACTACTCATATTGTCGGGGAGGCGGGACTTGAACCCGCGACCTCACGACCCCCAGCCGTGCGTTCTAGCCAACTGAACTACTCCCCGTAAAAAACAAATACAATTGTAGCACAAAGCCGCGCTTGGGAAGTGTAAAATGTTATTATTGTAATTCCTTAAACGTTTTAGTGAAGGATCCGACTCTAATTGGGATTCCTCGCTACTTGTTTTGGGGTAACAGATTCGCTTTATGAACAAACTGCCCCTGATTGAAAAAGGCTTACATTCCAATTTAAGGTTTCACCGCAAAGGAAACAAGAGTGGTTTCTTGCCTTTTGCTTTTTTCATTTTCGTGATCATTTTGGTTTTTTTTATCCTTGGCTTGCGTTTGTTTCAATTAACCATCGTTAAAGGCAATTATTACTTACGTTTGTCTGAGGAGAATCGGATTAGAGAGATTGTCATTGAGCCCCAAAGAGGTAAAATAATCGATAGAGGAGGAGTTACTCTGGCTCAAAATACACCTGCCAATCCTAACCTGGCAGGAAATCGTTTTTTTTCAATGAGAACCTATGTTGAACCTGAAGCGATTGCTCCTTTTGTCGGCTACAGACAGCTTGCCAACAGCCAAGATCTAAACTCAGATTTGTGCCTGAATAAACTTCAGATCGGAGATAAAGTAGGTAGAAAAGGGGTTGAAAAAGTCTACGATTGCGCCCTGCGGGGAAGACTAGGTAAAAAACTAATAGAACTGGACGCTCGCGGCAAATATATTAAAACTCTATCCATCGCTCCCCCTGTGGATGGCAAAACAATCCAGGTTTCGCTCGACCTTAATCTGCAAAAAAAAATTAATGAACTTTTCAAAGATAAAAAAGGCGCAGTAATTGCGATTAAACCAAAAACTGGAGAGATCCTGGCTTTTTACTCTTCCCCTACTTTTAACCCACAGGATTTTGAGGATAATAATCAAACTAAATTAAGGCAATATCTGGGAAGTGCAGATCAGCAGCTTTTTAATCGCGCAACCGAAGGAGTTTACCCTCCGGGATCTATTTTCAAATTATTTGTCGCAACAGGCGGTCTTGAAGACAAAACAATTCAAGAAGACACTCAACTTGTTGACGAAGGAACGATCAAAGCAGGACCAATCTCTTTTGGCAACTGGTATTTTTTACAATATGGAAAAACAGAAGGGTCTCTCAATATAGTCAAAGCAATTCGTCGCTCAACAGACACTTTTTTCTATCAATTGGGGGCGAAAATGGGGCCGGAGCGGATGAAATACTGGGCCGACCGTTTTGGTTTAGGGAAAAAGGCTGATTTTGATCTGGAGCAGGCAGAAGGAACTCTTCCCTCCCCCTATTGGAAAGAGGAAATTCTCAAAGATAAGTGGTATTTAGGTGATACTTATAACATGTCAATCGGCCAGGGTTACGCTCTGGTGACACCCCTTCAGATTGCCCAAGCAACTGCAGCCTTTGCCAACAACGGCCAGATGTGCAAACTCACTCTTTTAAAAGATGATAAAAGGGGCTGTATTGATCTTCATATTTCTCAAAAGACTCTTGATTTAGTTAGAGAAGGAATGAAAGAGGCGTGCTCAACCGGTGGCACTGGTTGGCCGTTTTTTGATTACAGTTATCGAGCCGCTCCCACTGCATCTTCTTCAGCCACAATCAGCGTTCAGACAGCTTGTAAGACAGGAACAGCAGAAGATGCTGATAAGACAAAAAGTGCCCATGCCTGGATTACTGTTTTTGCTCCTTTTGATAATCCTGATATCACATTAACCGTCTTGGTCGAGCACGGAGGCCAAGGATCAGATATCGCAGGCCCTATTGCCAAAGAAATTCTCAAAACCTACTTTGAAAAAAAAGCGCTAAAGCTTTAACTTCACGCGTTGTATAATTAATGAAATCTCTGCCTGGATAGTTAAGTGGCAAAACAGGCCCTTGGTAAGGGTCAGGCCCGGGTTCGATTCCCGGTCCAGGCTCCACACAAAAAATATTTATGAAAAAGCCTAAAGATCTCACAGAAGAACAATATAAAATAACTAAGCTCAAAGGTACTGAGGAGCCTTTCACCGGAGGCTATTTATATAACAAAGATAAAGGAGTATATAGGTGTATTGTCTGCGGACAAGAACTCTTCTTATCAGACACAAAGTTTGAATCAGGTTCTGGCTGGCCAAGTTTTTACGATGTGGTGAAGCGTGAAACTGTAAAACTTCAGGAAGACAATAGTTACGGGATCACTCGGACAGAGGCGCTTTGCGCAAACTGCGGGGCGCACCTTGGACACTTATTTGACGATGGTCCCTCAGATAAAACAGGGAAAAGGTACTGCATCAATTCGGCTGCCCTTGATTTCAAACCCCAAAATGAAAATAAAAAATGAGACTGCTGTATTTGGCGGCGGCTGTTTCTGGTGTACTGAAGCGATCTTCAAGCTGTTGAAGGGCGTTTCATCGGTTACTCCGGGTTATGCAGGCGGGACAATGGACAACCCCTCATATTATGAAGTAAGTGCAGGAAATACAGGTCACGCCGAAGTCATTCGCATTGAATTTGATCCGCAGATTATTCCTTATAAAGACCTTCTTAATATATTCTGGCACACTCATGATTCAACTACTCTTAATAAGCAAGGAGCGGATATCGGAGCGCAGTACCGATCAGTTATCCTGTACACGAGCGGCAGGCAGAAGATAGTTACCGAGCGCTTTCTTGAGGATTTAAAAAAATCGGCAGAATTTAGCAACCCGATTGTCACAGAGATTAAACCTTTAGATAAGTTTTATGAAGCGGAAGATTATCATAAGGACTATTATGAAAAATATTCATTTGAACCTTATTGCCAGGTCGTAATTTCTCCTAAACTGCAGCATCTGCGAGAAAAATATTCCTCAAAACTGAAGTAACATGTCAAAAGTTAAAACTTATTTTCATTTCCATCGTTTGTTATTGACTTATTACTACTTTTGCATCATAATATGACCTATGGATGAAACCGAGCAATCAAAAAACTCAGGCTATGGCAAAAAATCCGTAGGGCAATGGATAGTAATCTACGTTATTATTGGCGCTATTATCTATGGTCTTGTCTACTTCTTCTTTTCTGCTAAAAAAGGTGGATATAACTATAACCAAACAGGACAACCACAACAACAAATAACAACACAACAGCCAACATCTGGTTCACAAGCAGCACCTACTTCCACTTCGACAAATCAACAAAACACAGTTACTTTAACTCAAGATGGGTTTTCTCCAGCAACTCTTACCGTAAAAGCAGGAGAAACTGTGACGTGGGTCAATAAAAGCGGTACGGATGCAACGGTACATTCAGGTCCCCATCCTATACATACGTCGTACCCACCTTTGAATTTAGGAAGTTTTTCAAATGGAGGAACGCTTTCTTTGAGATTTGATAAACCAGGAACCTATTCTTATCATAACCACCTTAATTCAAGTCAAAATGGAACAATCATCGTTCAATAATCTCTGCTAATTTATTTCTAAAATAGTACTCTTGCAGTGGTCAAAATTTCCTGGGGTGGTTTGGGCGGACGCGCCTCAAACTCAAATTCAAGCAGCACACAACTTGACAGCCTTAGTAAATCGTCCTATTATTAGTTGTATGAAGCGCTTGTGTTTTATTGCAACTATCCTCGCTTTTGCAGTTTTGCTGACCCTTTTCAGGTCTCTTCGGGTTTCTGCTCAAACGGCTGCAACCACCTCACCTACCACGGGCACTGTTATTAGTGATTTCGCAAAAGATGTTCAAGAGGGGAAACAGACTACTTTAAATGATGTAGAGGTGCAAAACAATCAGAAGGATGCAAAAGAAAACGAAGACGTTAACGCTAAAGAAGCAAACCAAGAGGGGGTCAATGAAGTAGGACCAAAAGAAAATATAGAAAATGATGAAAATAAAGAAAATGCCAATAACCTTAACGCTGAATCTGGCAATAAAAATGGTGGAAATGACAATTCTTCAGGATCGTCAAAAGAACAAACAGGCAGCTCTGGTAATCAAACCGGTGAAGGAATGGGATCAGAATCTCAAGATAGCGGAAATCAGTAAATTTCAATACTATGGAGGAAGCATCATTTCAAGAAGAAACCCAAACTAATAGTCATTTATCCCCGGCTAAACCCAGGGGGATAATCATAGCTGAAATAATTGTTGTTGCAGTGCTGTTTTTCGGATTAGGATTTTATCTCTTTAATAGATCAAGCTCCACCACACCTACGCCCCCGACAGTGAATCAGAACACAACGCCCCCGCTAGTCCCTACAAAGCCCAGGAGTACTGCTCCGGGTATAATCACGGGGGCAGTTTTTGCAAAAAATATTGATCCCAAAACTGGGGCACCGCTTTCCCCGACCTCAACATTTTCTGCGACAGATAAAGATATCTATATTGTTGCCACGACACAAAATCCAAAAGTGGGGACAAAAATTGAGTACGTCCGTTACTTAAACAATAAGTATCTTGATAATCGCAGTGTAAAAATCCTCAAGCCTGCCACAACCTATGTCAGCTTTGTCTGGTCGCTTAAAAACGCTGGGTCAGCTCATCCAGCCGGGGTGTATCGTGTAAAGCTCTATACTAATGGGATTTTTGAACAAGAACTCTCCTACACAGTACAGTCCGGATTTTAGCAAGAGCTCCTTTTGGAAAGCACGGATTATTATTGACTTTTTAGTTGAACCTGACTTTAGAGATAAGCTTCCATTAAAAAAGATTGTTAGAAAAGGCCAAACTTTTTAGCGAGAAAAAAATTGCTTGAAATGAGCGGTGATAATTTGGGTACATTAATTATAAGAAATTAAAAGAATTAAGAAGGTTTTTGACTATTTGATTATAAAAATCTACAGTGTTGGGTCCCTTGTTAAACTCTCCGCCTGCAAAAATATTTAAAATACCTCCTTCTTTATATTTATACGGCAAGAAGATGTCAACTAAAAGTTCTTTGGGGAGATAGCGTAATTTATATCCGGTTACATTTCCGACAGTAACGGCTTGCGGTATTTCGCTTGAGCCGCTGGCTACAGGGAATGCTTGATTTTTGGCAAACTCCTCAACGCTCAATTTTTGGGGATTATCGACTATTCTCATTGAGATGCTAAATCCTGCCCCATGATTATCAATTTTTTGGATCTCTATTCCGCTGACGTTGGGCTCATCTAAAATCTGCCAATCAGCTGGGTATGAAAATGAGTATTTATACTTGGGGCTGGTGAATTGTTTCAGCTCGTTTGTAACCTTTGTAACCGTTGAGGCTGCTCCAGTGGGTGAAGGGATAGGTTTTGCACTGGTTTGACCGCGGTTTCTTATAAAAACTTGGGAAATAAAAACTCCTCCTATGATCAACGCAAGGAGGATTATGATCAAAAAACGGGTCACGTTTTTTCTTCCCACAGGCTTTTTAACTCTACTTCTGCAGCTGAAATTGATACCCCTGCTGTTTGAGCTTATCAATGATTATCGGGAGGGCTTTAACGGTTGAGAAATGATTGGAATGTAAAAGAACCACTGCACCGTCTTTGGCGCTACCTACGACACGGTTGACTAGTTCGTCTGTTGAAGGCTCGCTCCAATCTCGAGGATCAACGGTCCAAAACTCTGTTTTTAATCCCGCCTCAGTTGCATCTTTTGCAACGTAGGCATTTGTGCCTCCATAGGGAGGGCGAAATACTGTAATTTTCGATCCTTTCAGAAATGAATTTAAAATATCTCGGGTGGATTTTATCTCATCAAGTATTTGGTTAGGAAGCAATTTGGGGAGGAAGGCATGAGTCAAGCTATGATCTCCTATGGCATGACCTTCCCGGATAGTTCTCTCAGTTGTGTTGGCATACAATTTACTATTTGAACCAACTAGATAAAACGTTGACTTTACTCCTTTATCTTTTAAGATGTCAAGCACCATCGGATGATAGACAATATTAGGACCGTCATCAAAGGTGAGATAGATAGTTTTTTGCCCATTTCCGGTGCTTGCGCCCAGAACTTGAGAACTTCGTCTCAGGCCAGTTGGAATTTCAGTTAACCTCCTGGTATTGGTATAAAACTGAGCATATATGGCAACTCGGGCGTCGTGATCATCAAATTCTGCATTGGTTACAGACTCTACTTTTACCGCAAAAGGGTCAAGTTTTTTATTTAATTTTTTATCATCAAGCTCAAGCGTCAGAACGCTTTTTTTAGGATTTTGTGGGTCTGCTTTCTCCTTTACTGTCAAAAGTGACTTCAGATCATTCAGAGATAGCGTAAAAACTACTCCCCCGCTGGTTATTGAAATCGGGGATGAGAGATACTCCAGCGCTTGTTTGCGGATTTTTTCAAGTCGAGAAGTATCATAGTTCTTTGTTATGATTTGAGTCGGTATCGCGACCTGTTTAATGGGAATTGTAAAAATAGAATTTGCTATTAATTGGGAGAGTTTTTGAGTATCAACTTTCAGTCCGTTTTGAGAAGGAATCGTTGTTGTCAAATCACCGATGAAATCCGGTCGAGGTGGTTGGGGTTCTTGATTAATCTGCTGGGCAATATCGAGTACTTTAAGTGAAAGAAGAGATGGCGAGATGCGCCCTACCACTTTTTTATTATCAAGCCCTAGCAACGCTTTATTCTGATCAATAATATTTTGAGCTGCATTTCCTTTTCTTCCTTCAGCCATGAGTTGGTTAAGTGTCTGCGGGTAGTCTATTTTTGCTCCGATGTCTCCTCTTCTTACCTCAAAGGATCTTTCTGCATAGCGCAAGATAAGTGGAGCCTCCGCGCCGAGCCGGTTTTTAATAACTTGTGCGATTTGACTCTTTGATAAGGCTGAAACATTTATGCTATTTATTTTAAGACCAACGATGGCTTTGTTGGGATGAATTCGGTTATATAACAAAACCGAATCTTCAAGAAGAAAAAAAAGGGCAAGCGCTATGAAAAGGTATAATCTGGCAATTTTCATTGTTTTTCAAAATTAAAACATTTTCCTCGTGTCACCTCAAGAGACTGCTCCACCCCCTCAGGCACCACTAATTCCCCCGGACGAAGCAAATATTCGGTGTTTTTGCAGATTGTGTCTATTTCGTTTCTAAATTCTTGAGCGTCTTTTGGGCTTAGATTTTGGCTTATGTCTACCGTTTTATCAATTTGGGAACTTAATCTATCTGCAGAAAATGCCAGATCGTTAAACTGACTGGTGTTCATGTTGGTATTGAGCGTTTGAACATTTTTTGTTTCGAATTGGACCAGTAGATTGGATTGCTCCTGAGGAGTTTTTGCATTATCCAACTGCTCATTTTCGTTTTTTACTTCATTAATTGTTTGTTTGACTAATTGGTCTGAGGGACTAGTTTCAGTGAGATTGGGAAAGACCGCAGAATTTAATACTTGAGCGCTCGTTCCAACTTTTTGTTCTGGGGGGAGATTTGTAGGCTCTTCTGTTGGAAGATTTGTAGTTTGAGTTACTTCTTGGGATGGAACCTGTTGTTGCTCTGTTTGGGTTACTTCTTGAGGTGGAGGAGGTAGTGGTTCTGTTTGGGTTACTTCTTGAGGTGGAGGAGGTAATGGTTCTGTTTGGGTTACTTCTTGAGGTGGAGGAGGTAGTGGTTCTGTTTGAGCTGCTGTTGGGGGTTGGTCCGGGGGGGGCTCAGGTGTATCAGTCGGCGGCTCTTGAGCGACTAAATTATCCGCCTCTCCCAAAACATTCAAATTCTCCTGTTGATGAATATTTGCTTGATCCCCGCTGCGTACTGGCTGTGCAGTTAATACTCCAATTAGTATCTCCAAAGCAATCAGGCCTGGGATTAAATACATCATTACTATGATTATATACGATCTTGCTATTCAAAATGCAAGCGCAGATAAAAAGAAAGTTTACTACAGTTTAACCACAACAGTTCGAACCAACTTAAACTTAAGATCTTGTAAATTTAGCAAATAGTATTTCTCTACAATCTTCAGACCATTTTTATCTTTGATAATTTTTTGATTAAAAAAAATCTTTCTCGTAAGCAGATGGTAGTGGATTATATTTGGATCGTTATACCAGGCCATATCTAGCCTGTTTTTACCGACATAATACTTATACTGCCAAGCGGTATCATAGGCATAAACCCCAACCACATGCACAGCAAGACCATAAAAAAACAGCAGAAAAAAAATGGTATACGTCGTTATTTTTGTAAATTTTGTAGTAAGTGAGTGGACAAAATAAGCCCCTAGAAAAATGAGAAATGGGATCGACTCGGTAAGAAGACGCGGGCCATAGGAAAAACCACCCTCCCAAGCCCACCAGAAAGAGTTAAAAAACAGGATTGCAACAAAACTCAAAACGGATATCAGTAAAAAAATTGTCCGCGGGTTTTCTAGACTTTTTTTATTTTTTAAGACTGCCTGAATTAATCTATAAATCCCGAGTAAGCTCAAAAAAAGGAGAGGGCAAAAGATTAAAAGTCCAACGTTGGGGCTTAGCAGGAGGCTCGCAAGAACTTTCAAGGAGTAAAGGAGATTAAAAGACTTCAAAGACCGCGCTATCTCATCATTATATCCACCCGGAACTCCCATCAAGGACATGCTCAGGGACCAAAAAAAAATTAAGAGAAAAAAAAGACTAGTTGGAAGTTTAACGAAGCTGCGATAATCGCGATAGGAGGATAAGACAATGATTATAACGGCAAAAAATAAAAGATTTGAAATCCGAATTAGACTTGCCAAAGCCAAAAGTGCTGAAATAGCTATCAGGAGAGATTTATTTCTGTTTTTTAGAAAAAAAACAAGCAGATAGGAGGAGATGCTGATGAGAAGAAGTGAGGGTCCGTGTTGCCAGTTGCCTTGAGCTGCAGTACTGTAGACCATGGTTGTAAAGCCATAGGCTAGTGCAGCAGAAGCTGCATAGAGGATGCTCCTATAAAGCTCCCAAACCGTCAGGAAAATGATCAACACTGAAACACTGACGAGCAATGAGGCATAATATTTTCCCACCGCCTGATAATAGCGCTCGTAGTCTTTGTGAAAGAATTGATCGGCCGAAACATTATCGATATTATGTAACTTATCAAAAATGAAAAAGTATGGAGCTGCCAATATCCCGTTTATGATAGGAGTTTTTGAATATAACACTCCTTTTGCATTCTCAACTCCGACATACTCAATAAGTTGTCTTTTAATAAGGTATGGTCTAAAGTTCTCAATATCCGCTCGCCCATGATAGATAATGTTTAAGGCTGTAAGGTTGTTGGGAATTGAGTCAGAGGTAGGAGACGAATTTGCGCTCAAAGAATACATTCGCAAAGAAAAAAACAAGATTATAGCTCCTGCTGTAATGATGCCAAATGGGCTTCTCAGAGTGTCCGCCCCAAACTTTATTCTCGTTAAAATGCATTGAAAAATCTCAAAACCATCAGAAAAATTTATCTTTTTTCCCTCTTTATAAGTCCTTGGGTGATAACTTACATCTCCTTCAATCATCTTTCTCCTATTCTTTAAAGTCTCAATAATCAGCTCCGTTTCTAGTCCAAATCTCTTTGTAGAGAAATGATAGTTTCTAAAATCATCCACATAGAAGAGCTTGAGGCCGGATAAAACGTCTTTTATCTTAACTCCATAAAAAAAATGTACCAAAGCGCCAAAGATTTTTTTTGCCGCTCTAGTAATCGTATGCGAATATGAAGAAGTCCTTTTTTTATTGCGGACTATTCGCACGCCATTTGCCAGCCTCGCATCTTTCATTTTTAAAAGCCTATATAAAAAGACAATGTCTTTTGGATCAAGCTCAGAGTCGCCATCCAATATCGTAAATAAATTGCCGCGTGCTTTCGCTAGAGCTTTTTGTATGCTTGCTGATTTCCCCAAATTTCTGCTGTTGGTAATCATTTTAATTTGGGGATATATCTTGCTAATTGCAATTAGGATTTTTTTTGTCTCTTGGCTTGTTGAAGCGTCATCAATGATAATTATTTCCTTGTTGAGAGGTAGACCTAAAGCTTTTTGAAGAAGTTCTAAAACTCCATTGGTTTCATTAAATATAGGAATAGCGATGGAAAGATAATCGTTTTTCGCCATAGCATTAAGGCTCTTTTCACTATTATATCTGAATCTTGGCTTCTTTATGATTGGAGTGAGATTACCTTCTGGAGACGGCAGATACTTCCTTGGAGAAAACGTTCCCTTGGATACAGTCTCGTCCAGCGGACAACTTGAAGTAGTATCGTGTCCCAGGCTTTAATGACTTTACCGTGTAGCTATTGGAGTTTTCCATTCCGATATCGAGTCCTCCATATAGATATTGCTTGCTTCGTGTCCCATAGACTAAAGAATAGTGGTTTGCAAAAAATACCGGTTTCCAGCGAAGTACTACCTCTCCCCCTCTTGCTCCTCCTTGCGCCGAAAGTTTCATGTCTGACCAAGGAATAGAAGCACAATCTCCGGCAGAGACATAATTATTCAAAAATAACACGCAGATAAATAAAATGAAGATAATAATATAATCCCGGTATTTCATATCTTTTTTATATAAAAAGGTAACCTATAAAAAAATTTTTGTCAAGGGCGTCTCCTCCCCGTTCCTCGCAAATGCTATAATTAAAAGAACATGCGAGAAAATCGTTTAGTCTCCCTTGACGTTTTTCGTGGAGTGACAATCGCAGCAATGATCCTAGTCAATAGCTCAGGTGATGACGCCTACATCCAACTCAAACATGCTCCTTGGCATGGTTGGACTTTTGCCGATATGGTCTTTCCTTTCTTTCTTTGGATTATTGGCGTTGCTATGGTCTTTTCTTTTAGGAAACGCTTTGAGCAGGGTACTGATAAGAAAAAAATATTCCTACATATCCTTCGTCGGTCGGTGATTCTATTTGCTCTGGGTTTGTTTCTAAATGCTTTCCCCTTCTTTAATCTTTCAACCATCCGTATACCTGGCGTTCTACAACGTATTGCAGTCTGCTATTTTGTTGCAAGTATTATCTTCTTAAATACAAAGCTGCGAGGACAGATCGTCTGGACAGTGATTGTGCTTACCGGATATTGGTTCCTGCTGAAGCTAGTGCCTGTTCCGGGATTTGGCGCTGGGGCATTGGAGCAGGATGCAAACCTTGCGCTCTACATTGATCAGCTCTTGCTGAAAGGGCATCTCTTGTTTACAACCTGGGATCCAGAAGGTGTTGTCAGTACCTTAGGCGCCATAGCCACTGTACTTTTTGGCATCTTAACAGGTCAGCTATTGATTAGCGATAATGTGAAGAAAAAGACTTTCTGGATGTTTACAGGAGGGGCAGGATTAGTGCTTGTCGGACTTGTCACAAATATTTGGCTGCCTATTAACAAGAATCTCTGGACGAGTTCGTACGCTCTATATATGGCAGGCCTTGCTCTTTTTATTTTTTCAATTTTTTATTTCGTAATAGATGTAAAAGGATATAAGAATTGGTCTAAACCCTTTGCAATCTATGGAGTAAATGCCCTGTTTGTGTATATGCTAAGCGTGTTTGCTACAAACTTATTAATGATTATCAATATTGGCGGCACTTCCTTATGGGACTCAATTTATAAAAATCTTAATCTGTCTTTTTCAGGACCTAAAAACGCTTCACTAATATTTGGCATAGCCTCTGTACTTGCCCTTTATGGAGTTGCCTATTTAATGTATAGAAAGAAATGGTTTATAAAAATTTAAGTCTCCTGTGGGGCTTGGGGCAGGCTTAGTTTGGAACCCCAGATTGAATTTACGTTTGACAAAGCTCTGATTTTCTGATATTCTGATTATATGACAAACGTACAGGGAACAGCCATTATAAGGAGTCGTGGACAGCTAACTATTCCTGAAAAAGTTCGGGATGTTATTGATTGGGCAAAGCCTAATTCTGTTGTCTCAATGACCATTACCTCTGATAAGAGAATACTTCTGGAACCTTACGAGACGTTTAAAAACAAAGCAACCAACTGGGATGAAGTTTGGGCAGGAATCCAATGGGCACGCTCTCTTAAAAGTAAAAGAGGTAGCGCCTCAGATTTCATTATAAGAGATAGAGAAAAGCACTAAAGGTTTATGATGAATCAAAAACTTTTGGTTTTGGTTATAGATTCGTCTGTAGCAGTAAAGTGGCTTATTATTAAAGATGAGCATTATATTAAACAGGCGGATAAAATACTTAGCTTTGTAAAAGAGGGACGAGCTAAATTATTAATGCCAGAGTTAGCTAAATATGAAATTGGCAATGTTCTCTTAAATAAAAAGCTTTCACAACAAGACGTTGAACAATCGCTCTACATTTTTTACAAGATCCCTATAAATTTTTATCAAGAAACTTATGCTTTGTCTCTACTAACAAGTAGAATTGCCTTGGACAAACAAATTACCTATTATGATGCTTCATTTATGGCTTTGGCTAAAGAACAAAAAGCAGTATTGGTAACAGATAATCCAAAGCACCAAAATAAAAAAATTAGCGGACTTAAAGTAGTCTCCTTACAGAATTACCGATAAATAACTCTGCTAAAGAATCGTTTGGCTTGGGGGCGGTCGTAGTTTGGAACCCAACTACAAGGCTTATTGCACTCTTATAAAACGACTAACGTGAAATTTGTAGTCTGTCGGAGTGAAACAGGAAAACTGCAAACGCAGCAAAAGACATAATACTGCCATAGTAGAAGGTTGCAGATGGATTAATCCTGCTCCAGAGAATGCCCCCGATAACAGATGCTAAAAACGCTCCAATGGCAGATAATGTGTAATATGCTCCAAAGTATGTTCCTGACTCTTTCTTGGTAATAAATTCTGAAATATATGACTTTGACACCCCATCAGTTGCTGCAATATAGATGCCATATAGTGGGAATAAAATCCACAACCACCCAGACTGCTTAGTTAAACCAAATAAAAAGTAAATAATAGAAAAGACGAAAAGGCCGCCTGAATAGATTTTTCCTGCTCCAAATTTGTCAGCCAAGGATCCGGCAGGAGTAGAAAATGCGCTCTGGGAGACGTTATATAACACATACGCCAGAACTACAAGGATCGTCGTCAGACCCAAATATTTCCCATAGAGGAGTAAAAACGCGTCAGAACTATTGCCAAGCGAGAATAAGAAGCTAATCAGCAGAAATAATTTAAGTTTAGCGTCCAACTCCCTCCACTTTATTTTTACAAATTTCCTCTCAACTGGGACTACCTCCCTTTTCTTTTCTTTAACTAGAGTTATCAGCAGCACTATTGCGATGACTGCCGGAACTGAAGCGATGAAAAAAGTTAATCTAATATTTTCTTTGAGTAGGTATAAAATAAAAAGAGCCGTAAGAGGTCCAAAAACTGCTCCCAAGCTATCAAAGGCTCTATGAAATCCGAAAATGAAACCTTTATTTTCGGAGGAGGCATTTTCAAGAAGAATGCTATCGCGGGGTGCAGTTCTTAACCCTTTTCCAAGTCTATCGATTATCCGGGCAAACAAAACCAGTGGCCATGTGTAGGCAAGTCCTGTCAACAGCTTAGAGATTGCACCAAACGAATATCCAAGGGCAACAAAGACTTTTCTCCTTTGAAAGTAATCAGCCACTGCACCAAAAAAATATTTACTAAAGCTAGCAACTGCCTCCGCAACCCCCTCAATCACCCCGACTATCGGAAGAGATGCATGAAGGACGCTTGTTAAGAAAATAGGAACGATTGGGTATATCATCTCTGACGCCAGATCGTTAAAGAAGCTTACCAAGCCCAAAACAAAAACATTTCGTGGAATTTTTTTAAAGCTCATATCTATTTAAAAGATTATGCACCTCAAGCTCCCGGACGTGAAATTATTTTCATTGTGTTAATATTGTCCTTATCTCCTCAACTTTGGGTAGAAAATTGAGATCGTTTTCATTTCTTGGCCTTGGAAGATCAATACCGATAACGGCTTTTAATTTACCTTCTTTCATTACACCAATGCGGTCAGCAAGAATTGCTGCCTCCTCAAGCAGGTGAGAAACCATAAGAATTGTTTTTTTAGTATTTTTCCATATTCGTAATAAATCTGCGCGAAGTTCTTCTGTCGTTAAAGGGTCAAGTGCGGAAAATGGTTCATCAAGAAGAAGAGCCTCGGATTCAACAACTAGCGCTCTTGCGATACCGACACGCTGCCGTTGACCTCCTGAAAGCTCACGCGGATATTTAGATCTAGAGTCCCCAAGCTTAACCATTTCTAAATATTCTTTAGTCACTCTTTTTACTTTTTCAAAAGAGAATCCTGCCATTTTCGCAGCAAATGTGACATTATCTTCAACGGTTAGCCACGGAAGCAGGGCCCCTGATTGAAACACCATCCCCACCTGATCTGGCTTTAATATCTCCCCCCCAGTCGGCTCCTCAAGCCCGGCAACCATCTTTAGAATCGTGGTCTTTCCACATCCAGAAGGCCCAACCAAGCAGAAAAACTCCCCCTGAAGTATAGACAGCGTAAAATCAACAACAACTAAAGCGTTTGAAACCTTTTCATATGCTTTGCTCACCTTTGTCAAGACAATTGGATTTTCCATTTAATCAAATTTAAATCGCTCTGTAATATGCAGTAGCCTCTGCCAGACAAAAAAATTAAGCAGGCTAATGATTATAACCATCACCACAAGTGTCGCCAGAAAAACGGAATTTTTTCCCTGGGCAAAAGAGTCAACGAGAAGGCTCCCCAAACCAAGTAAGTCTTGGGAGACTGTCCCGCGTGGAATATAGTTATGAAGCACTTCGGCAACAATAACAATGCTCCATCCTTGTCCCCATGCTAAAAGAGATCCGGTGATCATATAGGGGAAAATGGCAGGGAGAGTTATATTCAGAAGTTTTTTTATTCCCCGCACTTTATAGACAGAGGCCGCAGATTCAACATCCTCCGGGATAGTTTTAAGACCACCGATCATCGTAAATACGAGATTCCATAGCATCGACATAAAAAGAATAAAAATAGCTGCAAATTCAAAGGCATGATAAGCCGTAAAAAAGACAACGATAACCGGAAAAAAGGCAAGAACCGGGACTGATTGGACAACGTCAAACAGGGGAAGAAGAATTTTTTCAATCCTGGGAGTAATGGTAATAAGAAGGGCCAGTGGAATAGAGAAAAGCAATGAAAATAGATATGCCACCAATAATCGGACTAGAGTATTGGTGCTTGCAATAAAAATATCAGTCAGAGAGATCTGGTTTATATCAAAAGTGTTTCTGAGGCTTGCAAAATGAATAAGGAAAGCAATGAAGATAACAATTACTAAAGTAATTGTAGCGATTGAGGCAAGATGCCTTTTGAAAGTAGTTTGATAGCTGAAATGGTAATGATGATGATATTGTCGGCTAACTTTATTCATATTATTAATTAAATAACAGTATACCTGCTATTTTGACGCAATTTGAAGCGGGTTTAAAAATCTAAAGATCAGGTTCCCAAAACAGAAGATTTGTTGTAATCCAAAGAAATGGGTTCATCTTTTGGGGTGAATACTTGAGTCCTATAAAGACTCTGGTAATCTAATACATCAAATAAGACTTGTTGAATTTATTTTGAGGAAGTCCAAAAGGAACTTTCTTAAGGGATGGACGAGGCTTGGACTTTTTCAAACTAAGACTTGATCCTTAATACTACTTTGCCACGGGGATGTCCTTTTTCTTGGTGATTAAATGCTTGCCTGACTTTCTCAAGAGGAAATACTTTATCTATGTGTACTTTAACTTTTCCTGAATCTACCAATTCTGTCAAACGGTTTAAGCGTTTTGTGTTTGTCTCAGTTGCTTGACCAACAGCAATTACTCCATGCTGCTTCGCAAGTTGGGGGTTTGGTGCCCCAAGCATAGAGACAATCACTCCTCCTTTTTTAAGAACTTTAAAAGATTTTTCAGTTGTATCAGCGCCAACGGTATCAAACACTGCGTCATAATCTTTTAATCTATCCTTAAAACTTTCATTTTTATAATCTATTGCCTCATCCGCTCCCAGTTCTTTGACAAATTCTATATCATCAGCACTAACTGTAGTTGCTACATAGGAGCCTAAAGCTTTGGCAAGTTGCACTGCAATATGTCCAATCCCACCAGCTCCACCGTGGATAAGAATTTTTTGTCCACTTTGAAGTTTAATCTGCTCCTCTAGGGCTTGAATTGCGCTTGCACCGGCAAGGGGTAATGCTCCTGCCTCCTCGAATTTTACGGATTTAGGCTTGAGCGCTGCACTCGTAATATTTGCAGCGACAAATTCAGCAAATGTTCCTGAACCACCACCAAGAAAAATTGCATTTCCGTATACCTCATCGCCCTTGTTGAGCCCAAAAACAGTCTCTCCAACCTTAGAAACTACGCCGGAAAAATCCGTTCCCAAGGTCACAGGAAGAATCTTTACAGCATCTTTTAGATAACCTGCGCGAATTTTCAAATCAATTGGGTTAATGCTTGCATCATATACTTCTACTAAGATTTGTCCGCTCGTGGGAGAAGGCTCTTGAATATCATTGATCTCCAAGACATCGCTTCCTCCATATTTATTGATCTGTACTGCTTTCATATCTTTGAATGACAAATCCTTTGGCAAGATCTGTGTAGTAAAAGTACTACACAAAAATAAGAATGTCAAGATAAATATTTTTTGTGAATTTTTTTAAAGAGGAGGGGGTGATTAAAAAGATTGCCAAAAGACTCCAGAGCCAGACCAAGGTGGCTGGACGGACGCTTTCTTCACAAGATGTCGTCAACGTGTTGTTCGACTTCCTTAGGCGTTACTGGTTTTACAAACTTCATAAGGGCGACTATTCCATAAGCCAAAACCAGGTAAACAAGCATGGCGATAAGCGTAGACCACTCAAGATATGAACCACTGGATGGGATTGGGGCAATCCCAATTACCCTAACGAAAGGGCCGGCAAAAGGATCGCTTATCTTATAAACAAAAAAACCAAAACCACCAGTCGGATCGGCCGCCAACATTTTTAATAAGAATCTAAAGGCGAGTATAGTTTCAATAACTCCCAAAATATACCAAACTACTTGATAGATACGAAAGATTGACTTCTTTTTCTCAAAAACCTGTTGTGGAGGCTCTGTTTTTATATTAGGATCCTTAATTACCTTTTTGGTCGTAACGATTCTTTCAGGAGAAACAGACTCAGTTCTTTTAATCTCTACCTCTGTATTTTCTTCCATAACTATATTCTAAGAGCTTTTTCTTATTTTGCAACAAGGTTTTTTCTTGGGGTGGCTGGGTGGACGATTTCTGCACCCAGATACAAAATTGATATCCGGCCCAAAGCGCTAACGTGAAATTATTCTTCTAATATAATATACTTCTTCCCGTGTCAGAAGAACGCAAACCAATCACATACGCTTCAACTGGTGTTAACTATGAAGCGCTGGATCCTTTAAAAAGACTTGCGCAATTTAAAGCAAGAGAGACTTCACGCAATCTTCTATTGACAGGAGCAGATGAAGTCGGGGCGAGTCGAGGAGAATCTGCCTTTGTTTGGGAGGAGGACGATTCGTATCGAGCAATTGTCATAGAAGGACTAGGAACAAAAAACTTGGTAGCTGATGAGATGAGAAAAATAACAGGAAAGACTTACTATGATCAACTGGCTCAAGATACTGTAGCGATGATTATTAATGACCTTATCGTAGTAGGGGCTTCCCCTCAAGTAGTAAATGCTTATTTTGCAGTCGGAGATTCTGACTGGTTTTTGGATGAGGAGAGAACAAAAGATTTGGTTGAAGGTTGGGCAAAAGCATGTAATATGGCCGGCGCAACGTGGGGAGGCGGGGAAACTCCAACTCTGAAAGATATCATTAGTCCAGGCATCATCGATCTCTCCGGTTCTGCCGTGGGGAAAATAAGTTCTAAAGAAAGATTAACTTTGGGAGATAAGCTCGTTGAGGGAGATGTTATTCTTCTTGCCCCAAGCTCTGGAATTCACGCCAATGGACTAACTTTGGCAAGAGAGATTGCGCAACAACTTCCTAAAAGATATGCAACACTTCTCTCCGATGGAATAATGTACGGAGAGGCTTTACTAACTCCGACTCATATTTATAGTAATTTAGTTAGGGGCCTTTTTGAAGCAGGGGTAAATATTCATTACATGGTCAACATCACTGGCCATGGATGGAGAAAGTTGATGAGAGCAGACAAAGATTTTAGTTATATCCTAAATAGAATTCCAGAACCTCGGCCGATTTTTGACTTTATTCAAAAACACTCCAATAGTCCCAATGAAGAGATGTATGGGAATTTCAATATGGGGGCAGGATTTGCTATTTTTGTTCCTCCAGCCGATGTTAAAAAAGCTCAAGAAATCAGCCAGGACTATAATTTCGCTCTTCTGAAGGCGGGTTTTATTATAAGAGGGCCGAAACAGATAGCGCTTAAACCACTTGATCTGGTTTTCTACGATAACGCTCTTTCTATAAGATAAACTTGGGGTGGCTAGGTGGAAGCTTTCTGTACCCAAATTCAAGCGTCTTTGCTCTAGTAAGACTACTAACGTGAATATTATGAAGACAATACTCCTTTCCTAATATATTCCTTAATCAAAGATTGATAAGGAACATTTATCTCGTTAGCTTTTTCCTTTACTCGATTCAAAAGATATTCCGGTATACGAATGGATATGGGATGACTTGTTGGCTTAAGATTAGGAAAGCTTACTCTCTCAAAATCAGAAGCCTCAAAATACTCAGAAAGATCCACCTTTGCCCAAAAGTCTCGCTCTTGATCCTCGTTTTTGAATTTTGGTATTTTAAGCTTTTTTTTCATATAAAGACACCTCCTTTTTATTGATATCTCTGGCTGAAATTATTCTAATCCTATTTTTTCTTTGTGTAAAAACTATATATAATAATCTTTGCTTTTTTGTTTGGCCAAGTAAAATAAACCGTTCTTCTTTTCTGGAATGTAAAACATCTTTATAAGTAATTTTATTTTCATCAAAAAATGGCTCTTCTGCCTCTTTATCCTCAACCTTATGCTTACTGTTTTTGCCGATATTTCCCTTATCCCATTCAAATTCTAGAGCCTTTTTATTAGTCTTCATGTATATACTGTATTATACAAGTATTAGATTTATTGTCAAGTAGAATTGCCTGGGCGGACGATTTCTGTACCCAAATACAGATGTATTTGATCTAATATCGATACTAACGTGAATTTTATTTCTGCATCCGCATCATTGTAGATGACTTTGGCGGTGATTTTTCAGTCTGCTTGGAAACTGATATGTAGGTAACTACACCAAGAAAAAGGATGATAATTATGAATGGTAAAGCAGGAATGAGGAGATCTTTTGGTTTTATTTGATCTAATTTTGTCAACTTTGGCCATATTTGCGCTAATGCTAACAATAGAAAAGCAAAGAGAAAGAGCCAGGCTTGCATATAGAAGTTCATGCTAATGTAGATCATCACACCAGAAGCAATTGAGAGAGAAACTGCTACACGACCGTAGGGAATCATTCCTAAAATAAGAAGAACGATTGAGGCAATAAGAATTGGGTTAAAAAATGGGGAGGAGATATAGGCTTGAAGTCCAGGAACAATACCAACTGTAGAAACTCCCATGACTCCAACTATTCCAACCAAAGTCAAAGGAAACATAGCTACATAACAAGAAATGCAGCCGATTACTCCTAAGAAAGATAAAATTTTGCTTCCTACATTTTTCTTGGGGTTTATTGACATGCTGGACACATACTACTGGCCTCCTTATCTGTACCGCAAACTTTTAACTTTTGCAATCCTTACAAGTTACTTCACAATAGTTTTTTACATGCTTATCCATCAGCTCCAAAAGAGGTTTAATCGTTTTTTCGTTGAGTTTATAAACTCGTTCTTTCCCATTGGGCTTTATGTGAATAAACTCACAAGTTAAAAGTTTCTTCAAATTGTGAGACACTGCACTTTGCTCCGTACCAGTGCCTTTAACAATTTGGGAGACATTTTGTGGACCTTTGCGGGCAAGGTAGCGAATGATCGCTAAACGATTTTCGTTGGCAAGAGTAATAAAGAATGAATCATATGCTAGATTTTTCATATGAAAATGATATCATATATTATACTTTTGTCAAGTAGAGAGAAAGCTGACATTTTGGTCACCTCACTTTTCCTGATAAACTTCTGTATTTGGATGAAACGCAGCCCAGGCAAACCAAAACAGACGAAGTGGAACAATCACTTGATTGGTTTGTTCGTTAACTACTCGTATATCACCTGATGAGGTTTTTTCCAAACGAATGGGAACTTTCCCCACCGTGTCCTTGACAATGTTGGTTTTCTCAAACATTCTCTGCGGATAGGCTTTTGCGTTGCCTGCTATTTCTACGCCATAGACGACAGTTTTCAAAGGAAGCTTTTTATCTAAGTTTTTTACACCAAAATACAGTTGATCGTCCTGCTCGTAGGTACCATAGGGATATTGATCATAATCTCCCGCGTAACCTGTATTTTTAGAAAGAACCTGTCCTTCAGGATGATTACTTTTCCACGCTCCCCAGGTAGTTGTCCCCAGAAAAAAAGGTTTCAGTTTTTCACTTCTTCTTGCTGCAGGACCAACTATTGCCTCGCCAGTTATCTGTTGCCATAAGTTTCCCTCGTATCTATCATACATGACAAGATCACTATCGTAGAGCTTTCCAGAAACACCAAACTCAGTTGTTATTCCACTCACCTTTCTCTCAAAGGAAACCGCAGAGCCACATAGTGGACAAAATGTTATAGCAATTGGGTCGCCTGCAATAGTATCATTTACTATCTCATGCCAGTTGAGAATGCGCTGCGGATATGCTCTTTCAACCCCTTTATGACTTATGGTAAAAATGACATCTTGATAGCGCAACCATGGTGCGCTTTGAATTCCATCAAATTTGGGGTGATCAATTGAAGGAATACAATCTTGACCAAAACACCCTTGTATCAAATCTTCTGGTCTAACTTTTGCGCCCGTGAAATCATTCTGAAGGGTGATATGATTAACAGTAGTATTAGAATTTGCTCCTTTTTGTAGAAAAACATTTCTGAAGTATAAAACCATAAAAACGACAATAATGATTATTGAAATCAGAACATAAATAACAAATCTGGAGAATTTATTTGACCCACTCATAAAATATAAATTAGAATATTTATCAAGATTCTAGGTAATGTTCTAGCAAACCGGCCTAGACCCTAAACTGCTTTATAACTTCCCTATTATACAGCCTCAAAATGAGATAAATGAGACACTACAAAAAAGGGGTGGCTGGGCAGACGAATACTGGACCGAAATAAGGCGCTGATGAACTATGTTGGAGCTTTTTACGCCTCAACTTTATTTACAAAAACATGATACAATTTTGCAATGAGATACGCTGTCAAGTTGTTCCAAACTGTAAGAGGTGATTATCCTGTTAAAGACTTTATATATAAACAAAATAAACAAACCATAGCAAAGGTCTTACATACAATTGAGCTTCTGGAAGAGTTTGGTGCAAATTTAAGAATGCCTTATTCTAAAAAGATCACTAACAATCTCTACGAATTGAGAGTTTCGGGCAAAGAAGCTATAAGGATCTTTTATACAAAGGCTAAAAATACTTTCTATTTATTGCATGCTATCAAAAAGAAAGCGCAAAAAACACCAAAAAAGGAAATTGAAATAGCCATTGACAGATTAAGAGATCTAGTATAACATATATGTTATATGAGAAAACATCTCGATTTTGCACAATTCAAACAAGAACTCCTCAAAGATAAAGCGGTTGGGAAAGAGTACGAGAAACTCCGTCCTGAATTTGAGGTTATTAAGGCTGTTTTGAGAGCCAGAATTGAAAAAGGTTTAACCCAAAGGCAGCTTGCAGATAAAGTAGGAACAAAACAATCTGCCATTGCTCGTCTTGAATCAGGACAAGCAAACCCCTCGATTGGTTTTTTACAGAAGATTGCCAAGGCTTTGAACTTCAGACTTCAAATAAACTTCTCTGAATAAATCAGGCAAATGGAAGACGTTAGAGCTTTTATGCAAGTGGACTTACTACTTTTGCAAAACCTACTCATTTTCTTCAAAGAGTCGAGCTTTTACTACTTTAAGATAAAGAAAATTATTATTTAGATTGTTTTAACAGTCTAATCACATTTGGTGTGGCTGGGCGCACGAATACTTTAC
>OBEQ010178245.1_pt1 | contig 44266 bp, 33 predicted proteins | sample 1670901 | NCBI WGS metagenome assembly OBEQ01 (sample SAMEA104232315, study PRJEB22302) | groundwater metagenome | biome: forest; feature: aquifer; material: groundwater | place: USA | collected 2011-08-07 | depth 5.4 m
GATGATGGTAGAGTTATTCCAAACTTTATAACACAAGCATTAGCAAACAAACCAATCACCATTTACGGAAATGGCAAGCAAACAAGATCTTTTTGTTACGTCGATGATTTAGTTACAGGAATTATAAAAATGATGGACTCAGACCAACTTGGTCCAATGAATTTAGGCAATCCAAAAGAAAATACGATGCTAGAAATTGCGCAGATAATAAAAAAACTAGCAAACTCAAAATCAGAAATTATTTTCAAGCCTCTGCCAGAAGACGATCCAACTCGAAGATGCGCAGATATTTCTCTTGCAAAAAAAACATTGCAATGGGAACCAAAAGTAAAGTTAGAAGATGGATTGATGAAGACGATTGAGTGGTTTAAGAAGAATTGAATCAAAAAATTAATTAAAATTTATTTCAATGTTGTTATTGGTCGTGCTTGTAAAATAAATATCTCATTGTTTTTAATTGCCCATTCAATATCAATTGGTTTTTTGTAATATAATTCTATTTTTATTGCCAAAGCAGCTAATTTTTTCAATTGTTCTTCAGTAAGTGTTCTCTTTCCAAGATGGAGTAGTTCTTGTTTTATTGAGAAAGAATTTTTGTCAATGATAAATAAATCAGGTGTTACTTCCCCTGAAACCAACTTTTCCCCTAACCCAAAGCAAGCTTCGATGACAATTTCATCAGCAGACTTATTAATAGGATTTGCCGTAAATGTAACCCCAGCAATATCTGCTTCTACCATCTTCTGCACAACAACTGCAATCGAAGCTTCTTCATGCTTAAAACCATTCTTCTCTCGATAATGAATTGCTCGTGAATTAAACAATGATGCCCAACATTTTTTAACAGCGGTAATAACAGCATCTTCTCCTTCAATATTCAAAAATGTGTCTTGCTGTCCTGCAAAACTAAAATCATTACCATCCTCGCTGATAGCACTTGAACGCACAGCAACTTTTCCACCAAGTTTATTATAATTTTCTCTAATCTCAGTTTCAATTTCTTGTGGTAATTGCACATTAATTATTTTTTGTTTAATTATTTGAGAAATATTCTCAAGTTCTTCCCTGTTTTCAGTTTTTCTTTTTTCTAAGAGTTGAATAAATTCAGTATTATATTTTTGTAATATTTCGTTATAAGCTTCAGTGGTGATGCAAAATCCTTCAGGTATGGGCATAATATGAAAAAGTTCTCCAAGAGAAGCAGCTTTGCCTCCTGCTCTAGCAAGGTCTTTCAGAGTAATCTCTTTAAGTGAAAAAATATATTCTTTTCCTACTGCTGTATTTTTATTATCAATTTGATTCACTTTATTTTTTTATAATGAAAATTGATGCTTTTGTAGCATCCAATTCGATCATATCACCTGTCTTGATAATATGTGATGCTCCTTGTGTACCAACAACACAGGGAATTCCAAATTCTCGGGAGATAATAGCAGCATGAGAACAAATGCCGCCTTCGTCAGTGATTATTCCAGAAGCTTTCTCAATAAGAGATGCCATGATGGGGGAAGTCATTGTTGTTACTAAGATTTCTCCTTTCTCAAACTGCTGTGAATCTTCTATAAATTGCGCTAAATCTGTAACATTAACTCTTCTTGCTTTTCCGATAACTTTCCCAAGATTAGCAGTCATTCCATTGATAACAGTAATGTCTTCTTTTATTTCAGTATCTTTTTTCAAAAACTGATCTTTAAATTGATCTTTATATTCTACTGCATTTTTGCCTGAATAAGTTTTAATAGGAATATAATGAATAACAAAACATTTTTTTCTTGCAATTACTTCTTCATCATTTAGTTTTGTATTATTCTCTAAGAAATGAACAATATCCTTAAACATATACGTTTTTATAAAATCATCAAAAGCAATGTTTATTTTTCTGCTTAATTCAAGAAGCAAATCTAAACAAAGATATTCAGCTCCACTCCATACATGTTTTAATTTATATCTGTATAATCCAGTTTTCTGTAACACACACGCGTAATGTTGTAATTGAGTTTGTAATTCAGTATTGTCATTAAAAATATCATAAATTTCATTATGTTGTTGTTTTATTTTTAAAAGATTATTTACAATTTTAATTGGCTCATCAATTATTTCAACCTCATTTTTTCTCTCAGCAATTAATTTTTTAATAAATTGTAAAATTTCCTCTCTTGAGTAAGTGTTAAAGAATAGCGCTGGATATTTTCGGGAATATTCTTCAATCTCTTCATCAGTTATTTTTTGTTTTTTTGTAATATTATAAAAATCAATTCTCTGCTGCATTGTACTGTCAATTTCAGCAGGAGTGCTAAGAATAATAAAAAATTCCTTTACTTTCTCATCATCAGTAATTTTACTTCTTAATATTTTCCTGATTTCTTCTTCAACAAGATATGTTCCTTGTGGTGTTGATGTTTCAAAGTAAACAAGAGCTCTGTTCATAAATTCTTGATATTTTAATACTATTTTTTTTAGCTCTTTATTTGTTAAAGTCTTAAAATCAAAATATCTTATTTTATCACAAAAGCTAAAGAATTGGGGTATAAACAAATCAATGTCAAAAAAAAGTGTTGCAATAAATTGTTTATTAAGAGATTTCTTGCTATTTTTCTTCCATCTCTCAATAGCATCAAGAGGCATATAATTTGCATAAATGCCATTCTCAATGATATTTATGAATTCCAAATCAGTCTCTTTTAGTGAGCAATTTATATCAAGCGCATGCTTCATTTCATGCATCATTGCTTCGGTAATCATTGCAGATTGCTTCTGCCCCCACATGAATTTGAATTCTTTGTTTTCTTGCATATTTTCTTCCATAGTTATCACTATTCTTATCGTTTACAAAATTAAAAAAAGTTAAACCAAAAGATTGTTTATTGCTTTAGGCACAGCAATTTGTATTGCTTGCACTGCTGCAATGTATATTTCTTTAGACTTACCAAAAGCATTTGGAATTTGAGCTGTTAAATCATCAAATGCATATGCGCTAAGTACAGCAATAAGTGGTTTTGATGATAATCCATCATATATTCTTTCCACTGCTTTATTATTATTTTGTGCCATTGAAAAAACTGCAGCAGTCTCAGTTCTTACTCTTGTTTGTTCTTGGTTTTCTTTCAGAGTACCTTCAATTCCTAGTTCTGGTAATACTTCCAATCTATATTTTCTTTCTTCAGAAACAAAAGTGCGTTCTGCTTTGGCAAATAATACTTTGACTTTATCAGTATCATCATTTTGAACAGCATACTGCAACATTTCTAATTCTGCTGCAGTATAAAGTTCTCGTTCTTGAGCAACTTTAATCATTCCAACCATGAAATCTGTTGAAAGTCTACCTTGTTTAATTTCATCCACATTCGTGCCACTTGAAATTGCAGCATATTCATGAGTACCAATATTTCGTAAATAATTTTGCGCAACTAATTCAGCAACAGGAGATCTTCCTTGATTGCCTGTGCATACCATTTCTATCAGTTTTTTTGACATAATTAACCCCTCCATCTCCTATTCAAATAAGAAGAGAATTAGTATATCAATACTACTCTTCCCAAGCGGGAGAAGAATAAACTATTTAAATAATAGAGATAATCTAAATAATATGAACACAGAAACTATCCTCGAAGACATTGGATTGACAAAGAACGAAATAAAAATTTACATGGCATTGTTAGAGCTTGGCTCAACAAAAACAGGACAACTAATCAAAAAGACAGAACTGCACACCTCAAAAGTGTATGACGGTTTAGAACGATTGGCAAACAAAGGATTAGTCACCCACGTCATCATTGCAAATACAAAACATTTCAAAGCAGTAAACCCTAATCGGCTCATCGATTTTCTCGAAGACAAACAGAAAATAATTGCAGAGCAAGAAAAACAGATCAAGCAAATTCTGCCTGCTCTGCAATTAAAGCAGCAATTAGCTGGCGACGATACAGAAGCAGAAATCTTTCAAGGTTGGCGTGGCATGGAAACAGTATACAAATTAATGCGAGACACATTAAAAAAAGGAGACATGAATTATGTGTTCGGCGCAAGCAAAGGAGAAGACGAAGAACAAGTGAGAACTTTTTTTAATAAGCATGCGCAATTACTCTATCAAAAAAAAGTGCAGCAAAAAATAATTTTCAATGAATCTGCACGAGGAAATATAGCTGTAAGTGTTAAGACGCCAAAATATTGCAAGATAAAACACATGCAAAACACAACACCAGCTGAAATAAATATTTGGAAAGACAACACAATGATAGTTATTCTCACAAAAAAGCCAACAGTAGTGTTGATAAAAAATCCAAAAGTGGCTGATTCTTTCAGAAAATACTTTGAAATAATGTGGCTGATTGCGAAGAAGTAGTTATTTCTCATAATTTATTTATTTTTCAATCTCAACAGTAAGCTATCAAGTTTTTCTCTTGCTATTTTTTCTCTTTCCTTACTTCTTTCATAGTATTCATGATTGAACAATTCAAAATAAGGCACTTCTGTTAAGGAATGTTCTTTAATTAAACCTGAAAGCCAGAGTCTATTTTTAACAAGAGCATTAGCATCATCTTCATAACATGTTCCCTGTGCGATAAATTTGGAGTCATTCACCCATTTTACAGCTTCATCAATTTCTTCAGTTGATGGTCCTCTATTCAAGAATTCAGGAATTTCACCTACTATTGATTTTTGTTTCCTTAAACAGATTTCAAATCGATGGAAAGGATCATAATTGATGTTAAAATATGAAACCCCTGAGTACATTTCTTGATCTTCAATAGTGGCACCATAAAGCAGAAATGTATTAATCCATTTTTCATGTCTTCGCAATGTCATTAATGAGTCTGGGTATAAGGTTGTTTCAAATGCAGTTCTCAGAAAAGAAGATCCAAGAGAATCATCATCAAACATAAATGGTTCGATTACGATCATGTAGCTTCCTTCTTTAAGTGCTTCAAATACTGATTTTAGATATTTATAAGGATGCGATGAATGATGTAAACTATCCTTTAAAAGAACAATATCTGCATCTGAATTTTTTACAAACTCAGCAATGTCTTTACACGTTTCAGATATTGTTTTTTGGGATGTATTTATTATTTTCTTAGCAAATAATCTATGGTTTCGAGCTGTTCCAGCTATTGCGTCAATTCTAATCTTATAAGCATCAACAATTTTGGTAAGATCATCTGTAGAAGAATTAGGCATAATTTCAATCATATCATATGAATATTTACAATATTTTTTAATTTCTTCTATTGTAGAATTACTGTTAGCTTTAAGATATTGGGTTAGATATAAACGTAGTCGTTCTTTAATTGAAGTTTTTTGTTTCTGCTTTATGATAAGTTCTTTATGTCTTAAAATACAATTTTGCAGATATTTTCTAAAATTTTCTGTATCATTAATCCCTTGGGTAAATTCAATCCCCTCTACAGTTTCTACTCGTCTCTCATTGAGTACTGTCCATTCAAGATTACCTAAACCATAACCAATTGATACCATTATTGATTCTTCTTCATCTAATCTTTTGAGAGTTTTCTTCAGAGTAGGAGGAATATTAAATTGAATATATTGGTTTATTCTTAACGGGTCTGTAAATGGGGTAAACATATTTAATTTCCAATCCTCTGGCATGCATGCAGGTTCATATGCATAATGAAAAGGGCTATCTACTCGATTATTTCTTAATGCATAAAATTTCGAAAAAGCCTGACTAATATATTTGCCATCAGAGAACAAGTCAATTTGACCTTTTCTAGATAACTTAACGAGAAACTCTCTAAATTTTTCAAGGTAACCCTCAAATGTTTTCGGATAAATAGTACGAAGTAGCCATTGTTGATATTTTATTTCAGCTTTTGTTTTGAATGATTTCAAGATCATCTCCTCTAAAAAAGAATAATCAATAAAGTATATAAATCCTTCAAAATTCTTTATTCTTTATGCTTCAAAACAAAACAGTCTGTATCATCGGTCTTGGCTATGTAGGCTTGCCATTAGCATGTCAAGTTGCAGAAAAAGGCTATACAGTTTTTGGTTTTGATGTAAATAAAGAAATAGTCGAGAAAACAAATGCTGGCATCTGCCACATGAAAGATGACGAATTACAAATAAAGCTCATAAAAATAAAAGGTAAACTCAGAGCAACAACTGATGCTTCAATCTTAAATCAATGCAATGTAATAATCGTTTGCGTTCCAACTCCAGTTTATCATAATTTTGCACCAAACTTAGAATATATTAAATCATCAGCAGAAGCAATTGCAAAACACATCAAAAAAGGCGATCTTATTGTCGTAGAATCAACAATCTTCCCTGGGACAATTGAAGAAATAGTTTTACCAATTTTAGAAAAATCAGGATTAAAAGCAGGAGCAGACTTTCACTTAGCTCATTGCCCAGAAAGAATTGATCCAGGAAATAAAAAATGGACAATTGCAAATCTCCCTAGGGTCGTCGGTGGTACGACAGTTGCAGGTACAACTGCTGCGCATGAGTTTTATTCTTCAATTATTGATGCTCAAATCACAAAATTAAGCAGTGTAAAAGCAGCAGAAGCAACAAAAGTGGTTGAAAATACTTTTCGTGATATAAACATTGCATTTGTCAACGAGCTTGCAAAATCATTTGATGCAATGGGTATTGATGTTGTTGAAGTAATCAAAGGTGCTGCAACAAAACCATTTGCATTCATGCCCCATTTTCCAGGCACTGGCGTAGGGGGTCACTGTATTAGCGTCGATCCTTATTATCTGATTGAAAAAGCAAAAGAATCTGGCTTCAATCACAACTTTCTTGTTTTAGCACGAGAGATTAATAACTCAATGCCTTATTACACAGCAGAAAAAGTAGTAGCAGGATTAAACGAAATTCATAAGTCAGTCAAAGCAACAAAAATAACAGTGCTTGGTGTCTCTTACAAGCCAAATGTTGATGATTATCGAGAATCGCCAGCATTAAAAGTAATTGAACAGCTAAAAAAATTAGGTGCAACTGTGCAAGTTTATGATCCTTATCTTCCAAAATTCTCGACAGTAAAAACCCTGCAGGAAGCATTGCAGGCTGATTGCTTAGTGCTAACAACAGCGCACAACGAATTCCTTCAATTGAATCTCGATCAAGTAAAAGCAGCAGGCGTCAAAGTAATTATCGACGGCAGAAATTGTCTTGATCGGGAAAAAATAAAAGCATTAGGTATAGTGTACAAAGGAATTGGGCGGCAATAAAACAGAATGCCAATTGAATTAAATACAATTGATTAAATAACAAATAAAAAATTCCTTTTAAGGAATTTTTATTAACACATCTCTTTCTTTGATCGCCAAAAGAAATAACCGATTACAACAAATGTTGCAACAGGCGATCCCCAGTGTGGAACTTCAAATCCAAAACTGTTCGCAAGCATAATCATTCCTAAAAAAAGAATAGAATACATCGCCCCATTCTTCAAATATTTATACTTTTTAATGCCATCAATATTTTTAACAGTAAAATATCGCAGTAAAAATGCTCCAATGCCATTCCCAATTAAAATCAAAGGCACTGCAAGCGTAAACGCAAATGCTCCAAGCACACCATCGATAGAAAAGGTCGCATCAATCGCTTCAAGATATAATATTTTGCTAATATCAGATTTAGTGCTTGTTCCATCAAGAAGTTTTTTTTCTTCTTCCTCAGCATTTTGTTTAAAGCCATGCGTAATAAAAAAAGCAGTTGACCCAATCACTGCAGAAAATGCCATCATTGGATTTCTCTTAAGTGCAAACCAAACAATTGCTGCCAATACTATCGAAACAACAGCAAAAAACCAAACTCCTTGTTTATGAAAAAACTTTTCTGCACGAAGTCCATACTCTTTGTGTTCTAAGAAAAGCCAATGAAAAAATAAAAATAATAAAAATACACCGCCGCCAATTAAAAGAATTGGTGAAGATTGTGCAATTGCTTCTGCTACGCGTGGATCATTGCTAAAAGTAGCAGTTAATGCGCCCCATGCACCAAGTTCAGGATTTGTCGCCCAAATAATTACCCAAGGCAGTAAACCTCGAACGACAATAACAGCAAACAAAAATCCCCATAAAAGAAACCATTTTTTTGCTTTCTCTTTCATCGTCGATAATACTTCAGCATTAATAATCGCATTATCAATGCTGCTAATCGCTTCAAATAACGCAAGTCCAATAATTGTCAGAATGATGATAAATATCTCCATAATTGGTAATAACAAGTTAAAGCTTATATAGTTTATTATAAATTAATTATATAATTCATTATATTTTAAATATATTATCCCCATTTTCAAAACCCATTTAAACACTTTTCACATTCTTTTTCTATGCAGTCTATTCAAAAGAAATTAATGTCCTTGCAGCCAATTCAAACAGAAGTTATTGTATGGTACAAAAAAAACAAGCGTGATTTACCATGGAGAAACACAACTGATCCTTACAAAATAATGCTTTCAGAAATCATGCTTCAGCAAACCCAAGTTCCAAGAGTTATTGAAAAATATAATCTTTTCTTACAGAATTTTCCAACGGTGGAAGATTTAGCAGCAACTTCAACAACTAATGTACTCACCTTATGGTCTGGTCTTGGTTACAATCGAAGGGCATTAAATCTCCACAAAGCTGCAAAAATGATCGTTGAAGTATACGATAAAAAAGTTCCAAGAGCAGCAGAACAATTGCAGACATTAGCAGGCATTGGAAATTATACAGCAAGCGCTATTCAAGCATTTGCCTACAATAAAAGAACAGCAGTGCTTGATATTAATATAAAACGAATTGTAAGTCGAGTGTACGCAACAGTTAATAACGAGCAACTCAAAGAAATCGCAGAATATTTAGTTCCGCAAACAAAATCAAGAATTTGGAATAATGCAATGATGGACATCGGTGCATTGCATTGCCGTCCACAGCCGTCATGTAATGGCTGTCCATTTTCAAAAATCTGTAAATGGAATAATAATAATTCAAGAATTGAAATCAAAGCAAGCAAACAATCAAAATTTATTGGTTCAAATCGATATTATCGAGGTACAATTCTTAAAATACTTGCAAAGAAAGAATCAATAAACTCTACACTAAAGCAAATTATTGATTATTTTCCAAAACAATTGCAACAACCAGAACAAATAAGGCAAGCAATAGTTCAGCTTCAAAATGAAGAATTTATTCAATTTAAAAAAAAAAACTATTCTTTAAATGATAAATTAAATGGGAGAAATAGTTGATCAAAATAGTTAAAACATAATTATATGTTACCGAGTCTCTTTTCTAATTTAACTGCTTTCCAAGGTAATAATTGTAATAAACTTCCTTCTAATTCTTCGAGTGTTTTTCCATTTTGTTCTTGAAAGCCATACTTTTGGATAGCAATTGGTGCAATCCATGCTAAACAATCAGTAGTAAGATATTCTATACCCTGTTTTTGTAAATCGAATTCCATTTCAGTAAGAATATAAGGAATTGTTCTTGAACCAGGTATTTTATATTGACTTTTTCGGGTAAGATTCTCAATTCTATCAATATAAAATTTATTTTGTTCTATATGACGACCAACAATATAACTTAAAAGTCTTCCATTTTTATAAAAACTATATCTGCAATCTCCAGAATTAACGCTATATTCACTCGTTTCTTCTCTCATAATGATTCCATTTTCTTGATTAATACCATGCAGAAGAGTCCTTTTAGGATACGAATCACCAAAAAGATAATTAATTTCTATTCCAAGCAAACGAAATAATTGAACCATTGTATCTCGAAGAATTCCCTAATTATTTATAAATTATAGGGTAAATTACCAACATATTTATAAAATAACCTTCATTTTTAAGAGAAATGTACAAAAATCAAACAGTAGCATTAGTCATTCCAGCATACAATGAAGAGAAACTAATCAAGCCCACAGTAGAGCATGTCTCAGAAGCAATTGATAAAATCTATGTAATTGACGATGCTTCAACCGACAGTATGGCAGAAGTAGTCAAAAAATTAATGAAAAAAGATAAACGAATCACCTTAATTCAGCATAAGACAAACAAAGGCGTAGGCCAAGGTATTGTCACAGGCTATTTGCAAGTTCTAAAAGACAATTACGATATTGCTGTTGTTATTGGCGGCGATTATCAAATGGATTTAGCAAATTTGCCAAATTTTCTTGATCCAATCATTGCTGGCGAAGCAGACTATACAAAAGGAAATCGCTTTTTATATGCGGAAGGGATTCCTGATGTCATGCCTTTTGCACGGCAATTTGGCAATTCTATTCTTTCATTGATGACAAAATTAGCTTCAGGCTATTACAAAGTATTTGACGCAATGGACGGTTTTACAGCAATCAACAAAAAAGCATTAGAAACAATTAATTGGAAAAAAGCATGGAAGGGCTACGGTTATCCAGCTGATTTTTTAATTCGCCTCAATGCTTATGGATTAAAAGTAAAAGATGTTCCAAGACGCGCAATCTATTTACCTGGAGAAAGACAATCGCAAATTAAAGTAATTAAATACATGATTCGAGTTACACCAATGATGATTCGTGGCTTTTTTTGGCGGTTATGGACAAAATTCATTCTACGAGATTTCCACCCATTAGTATTTTTCTACATGCTCGGATTAACTATTTTTCCAGTCGGAATTGCACTTGGTATTTGGATTCTATCGCGTTTAATTATGCACCATGGATTATCAATTAATTGGGTAATTTTCTGTGCATTATTAATCATCACAGGTTTTCAATCATTGCTCTTTGCAATGTTTTTTGATATGGAACAATCGAAGTAAAAACAATTAACGTAATTAGTAGCGGTTAGTGCGATTAAACGAAGTGAAATCGCACAAAGCTTCGCTCCCAATCGGCGAAAGGATTGATATGGAACAATCGAAGTAAAATAATAAACTAGTAATTATGAAAAGATTGACTAAAATGAAAAAACTAAAATTTATCTCAGTCGTCGGAGCTCGTCCTAATTTTATGAAGATAGCTCCCTTTTTGCATGAATTAAAAAAACATCCACAGATAACTTCTCTTCTTGTTCATACAGGACAGCATTATGATTTTAACATGTCAGACGTTTTTTTTCAGCAATTGCAAATCAATGACCCAGATTATCATCTTGGTATTGGTTCAGCTTCGCATGCAGAACAAACAGCAAAAATCATGGTTGAGTTTGAAAAAGTTCTCCAAAAAGAATCACCTGATCTAGTAATTGTCGTCGGCGATGTTAATTCAACAATCGCTTGTGCATTAGTCGCTGTTAAATTAGGTATTAAAGTAGCTCACATTGAAGCAGGATTACGAAGTTTTGATCGAACAATGCCGGAAGAAATTAATCGAATTTTAACTGATCAAATTTCAGATTTTTTATTGGTAACAGAACAGTCAGGGATCACAAATCTAAAAAAAGAGAACATTGCTGAAGCAAAAACATTTTTCGTCGGTAATCTCATGATTGATTCATTAATCAATTTCAAAAAAGTTGCGCAGCAATCAAACGTTCTCCAAACGTATCATCTCAAAGAAAAAGAATACATCGCAGTTACCTTGCATCGTCCAAGTACTGTTGATGATAAAGAAGCATTTACTGCAATCCTTGATGCATTTTCACAAATCCAAAAGAAGATAAAAATTATTTTGCCATTGCATCCTCGAAGTGTTGTTCGCTTGGAGCAATTTAATTTGAAGGCAAAAGTTGATGCAATGCACAATTTAGTAATAACGCAGCCTTTAAGTTATTTTGATTTTCTTGCATTAATGATGCATGCAAAAGCAGTGATCACCGATTCAGGAGGAATTCAAGAAGAAACCACTTATTTAGGCATTCCCTGCATAACAACGCGAAACAATACTGAGCGGCCATCAACAATTGATCTTGGCACAAACATTCTCGTAGGTTTAGATAAAAATAAATTAGTAACGGAATCATTCAATATCTTAGACGGTAAAATAAAAGCAGGTTCCATTCCGCCATTATGGGATGGAAAAACAGCAGAAAGAATTGTAGAAATTCTTATTAATTCAATTAATACAAACAATTAACTTTATAATTGCCTGAAAATTCCTCTTCTCTTATGAAAGACGCATCATATCATCAGCATGATCATCACGGTCATAGTCATGAATCGTACAAAGTAAGCACAAAAATCACAAAAACAGATGTTCTTATAATGCTGGTTTTATTCACTCTTTCATGTGCAGTAAAATTCCCAACGATCAATTATCCTTTATCAGGTGATGCTTCTGTTTATGCAGAATTAACAAAAAATCTTTATCAGCATCAAAGTTATGCAATAAATGGTGTATTTCATACAGTTTATCCATTTTTATTCCCGATGCTTAGTGTGCCACTGATGCTTTTTACAGACAATGTAATTGCATTAAAATTAGCAAGTTTTTTCTGGAGCAGTTTAGCAGTCGTTCTTCTTTATTTACTCGCACGAAGATTGTCATTTGACAAAAAATTAGCAACTATTACAGCATTATTATTGCTTTTCAATCCTTGGTTTTTTTATTTTACAGCAACATTTCCATTATCAGAATCATTAGCAACAGTTTTAATTATGCTTGCTTATTTCACTTACGATTTTGACACGCATTACAGCTCTTCATCATCTAAAGAATCTTCTCAAAAAGCATCATTATTATCTGCATTATTTTTTGCAGCAGCAATTCTCACAAGATACACGGCAGCAATCTTTTTAATTCCAATTGCAGTAGTAAAAGCAATTGAAATTCTAAACGCAAAAAATTGGAAAAACAAAAATGGAAACAACAATATTATCAAAAATAATTTTTTATTTTTAATTATTGCAATGCTTCCGCCATTATTATGGATTGTTCTTACTTTCCTTAAAACACAGAATTTCGCAACGCATAGTTATTTTGGGATCTTTGTCAATCAAAATCCAATCACTATAAGCTTACTGATAAACAACGCAATAAAAATTATTTTCATTGCACCATTCCTTTTATTATTAGGATTAATTCTTTTTTCATTTTTAACACTGAGTTATTTTTTAAAGTACAGAAACATGGATAAAGAGCATTATTTCACAAAATCGACTATTTGGCATTATGTTTTAGCAAGCTATTTATTAAATTTAGTTATTGCAATTATTTGGTTTTCCTTATATCCTAAAAACTTTGTTCACATTTGGGAGCAATTGAGATTCTTTGTTCCATTTTTACCATTTATGATATTATTTTCAATGTTAAGTGCAAACATCGTCTATAAAAAATATAAAATGGCATTGAATAAAGTATTCACCATTATCTTTAGCGCAATTCTGATCATTTCAATAATCGCAACATTTTATGTAAATTATGGATTTGTCAAGGACAATGCTGATAGAATGTTTCAAGTGCGGGAATTTTTTGTGCAAAAAGCATATCATCAAGAGCAGGCAATTGATTTTATCAATGATCAGTTAGAGAACAAAGAAGACGAGAACATGCAAACCGATGATATGGTAATCATTCTTCTTTCGCAGCAAACAATTCGTGATCGGCAAGATATTCAATTTAAAAATTACTTTGAAAGTAATAATCTCTATGATCTCAACCAGAGTCCAAATCCACAATTTGTATTTCCATCAGGAGTAAATCAAGTATATAGAGAATATTACATTTATTCAGAATTCAATCAAGAAGAAACAGAATTAGCATTAAAAAATAAAAATATTCAATTTTCAGCATTAAATCAGCTTAAAACTTATGGAAGAACATCAAAAATAACCATTTTTCAATTAATCCAATAATTAGAGGAAATAATGTTGAATTAACCCTCAATTAATCTTCAAATAATAATTAATCTTAAATATAACGTTCTTCATCTTAACCAAATGGCAGCGCATCACATCCAAATAAAGCATGAAATCAACAAATGTGTAGGAAATAAAAATTGTTTAATGTATGCTCCAAAATACTTCTCATTTTCAAAGAAAAAAGCGCATCTTAAAAAAAATTATTTGCAAGATGAGGTTCAATTTTTGGACTGTGCCGTCGATGATAAAGAATTGCAGGCATTAGTGCAGGCAGCTAAATCTTGTCCAGTAAATGTCATTGCAATAACTGACGCAGAAACAAAAAAAGAAATAATTGGCAATACTGTTAAAAGTGAGGTATCATTAGAGATAGAAGCAGAGCAGTTTGCAACAAATGACTTACAACTCGATAAAAAAGGATATTTTCTTATTAAAATCAACAAAGAAAATAAAACAATTGAAGTAGGGTTCTGTAAAAAACGTAATATTATCGCAGTAAAAATTACAGGCAAAAATCCACTTGATATCTACAAGACAATCGCTGCCCACAAATTGATTTCTCGTCAAGATCATGCTGCATATTTAGGTTATGAATTGCAAAAAGCATACATCGCATTAAAAAAAAATCTTGATTATATTCAAGACAGCGAATTAGAACTATAATTATTCATTTAGTTTTCAAATTATATATTTACAATCATGCCATAAGGCCCAGAATTAATCACTTTTGTTTTATGCACTTCTGTTATTGTTTTTGCTCCTTCATGAATGTGGCCGCAAAAATGAAAATCAATTTTCTGTTCAATAATGAAGTTTTTAATTGATTTATTCCCGCAATGCCTGTCAATAATCAAATCTGCTTTTGTTCCATAAGGTGGTGCATGAGTGAGCAAGACTTTTTTATAATCTTTATATTTCTTTAAATAGGGAATTACCTTTTTAATCTCTTGTTCAAATATTTCATCAACATGTGTAAATCCATTACCGGAATTTCCAAAAAAGAAATAATTATCAATAATGATTGCTTTGTTATGAAGATAAAGTATATTGGGAAAAGCTTTGCAAATTTTCTCCAAATCAAGATGATCCTCGTGATTTCCTTGGATAAGCAGTACTTGTTTTGGAAATGATTGAAACATTTTCAAAAGCTGCAAAATTCCATTGCCAAACACAGTAAAATCTCCACAGCAAATGATCAGATCAACAAATTTTGCTTTCTTCTGCAATTCTTTCATTGCTTTTGCGCTTGCATGAACATCTGAACAGGCTAATACTTTCATAATGAATAAAGTAAAAATCAGTATATATAAACTTAACTTCTATTAATTATAATAAGCTTAATCAACATATTTATCATCAATCTATAAAGAATAATAATCCATTAAAACAATTTGATCAAGTTCTTCAATATCTCGCACTAAATAAAGCCTGCCTTCAGTAATGGTTGTCATTTTCTCAGCAAGTTCTTTTCCTTCTTTATCAAGATCAATGCCTACGACAGAAATAGTGATGCCATTTGCAGCTGCTTGTTCACATGCATGTAATGTTTCTTTAATCGGATTATCGCCATGAGTAGGAAGTGCATCAGATAAAATCAGTAAATGTTTTGTCACAGGAGTGCTTGGAAACATTAAAATCGCTTCTGCAATCATTGTCGAGAAATTTGTTTCGGCAGTTGCTTTTACCGTTGTAATCGCGCGTAATAACTCAATAAAATTTTGTGTAGGCAAAATTTTGCAAGTAACTTCTTTTCCAAAAACAAGCAGTCCAACATTATCTTTTTCTTCAGTTGCTTTATACGCTAATGCAATCCCTGCTTTTTTTGCAGTTCCAATCTTTTTGCCTTTCATACTTCCTGAAGCGTCGAGCGCATAAATAATATAAGTATTACCTTTTTGTTGTCGTTGATGAAGACGTAAATCTTCAAGCAATAGCTCATCATGATTTCGTCGTGCAGCAACTTTTATCGTCGATTTGACTGCTATATTTCGAAATCGTGCTCCTTTTCTATAATTATCAATTGCAATAGCTTCGCCATGAACATTTCTTTTTTTATGGTATTTTTCACCAAATATTCCAGTAGGTAATAATTTTTCAATTTCCTGAACATAGGACACAAGTGAAGCAAGTGAAACTCCTTTATCAGTAAATTGATTTTCTTTATTCAGCAATCCTTTATCACGCATTTCATGCACTTTTTCAGTCATCTTTTTCTTTAACTCTCGTTGAAATTCAGGAATTTTAATATTTTTTTCGACATACTGTGAATCATAGCCCGATAGAATTCGAATAATGCTTTCCCCAACTATTTTTTTTGCTTGTTTAAAATCTTTTACAAATTGCTCAAATAGAATATCAGGAGTAAAAGAAGAAACGCCATTATTAATTGAATCTTGAATTAATTTTGCTTCATCAATTGTTGTTTGATCGTTTTCAAGTACCGAATGCAATAATTTATCATCGACATCTTGAAATTTTAAATTGCCCGTCATCTCTTCCATTGGAGAAACAGTGTTCACTTTTACCTGATCTTGTTTCTCTTCAGGTAAAATCATCTCGTTCCGTTGAAGTATCTTCTTTCTTATTTTCTTTTCCAGAATCATGTTTGAATGTGCTATCAAATTTTGCAAGTTCTTCTTTCAAAAAACCTGCAGCATCTGCAACAAGTTTAATGCTTGGTTTTAATCGAAGACGATGCGGTAAAACTGATTCCATTACTTCTTTAACATCTTCAAGCATAACTTCTCGATGTTGTTTTAATAAAGCATTGCTCTGACTTCGTTCATATAATCCAAGTGTTGCACGAACACTCGGTACTTGCTCTAAATTTTTATTATCACGGAGTTCATGAATGAATCCAACAATATAATGGACCATATTATCAGGAAAAATAACATCTAATTTTTTACCTTTCAAAACAACAATCTTCTTTTCAATTGCAATTGTTTCAGGATAACCCATATAGAGCATATCAAATCGATCAAGGAGTACATCAGCTAATCGTTCCGTTGTAGCATCCTTCGGATTCATCGTCGCAATAAACACAAAATTAACCGCAAAATCAACATCATAGCTTCCAATCGTAATTTTTCCTTCTTCAAGTACTTGAAGCAATGCATTTTGCAATTTCTCCGGCGCTCGATTTAACTCATCAAAAAAAAGAATGCCGTTATTTGCTTTGAATATTTTCCCAGGAGTAAATGCTTCAATGCTGAGTGCTCCATACTTAATCGCTTTTACAGGATCAATATCTCCAAGCAAGTCTTCTGCAGTTAAGTCAGGACTTCCTTGAACACGAATAAATCGCTCTTCTCCTGAAATATCTTTTGTCTTTACTTTTTTCTTTTCAATTTTATACTGTTTACACACAGGGCAAATCACATTTTCAGGAATACAATGATAACCGCAATCATTGACCGTAAGAGACGGCAATAATTTTGCAATATTCTTTGCTAACGTAGTTTTTCCAATTCCAGGGGGACCAAGAATTACAACGTGTCTTCCCATAAGCAAAGCAGACTTCAAATTATGTTTTACTTTATGCTGTCCAAGAATATCAGTAAAAATATCATCTTTTTCCAATAATTTTTCTTTCAGTTCAGTTGATAACATTGCTGATGATAAACAATGGACTATTTATAAATGTTGTTTATTATTTGGCTCTGTAGAAAATAGAGTTTTGCTATCTCTCTTGCGAAGCTAGTCTAAAATGATATTAAGCAATTTTTGGAGTGCCAGAGAAAAAATTGCTTTTAAAATCCACATCATAAGCTGAGCTTGATAGCAGAACCGAAGCTTTGCTGAGATTTTCTACAGAGCCTTATTATTTTACAGAAGCATTATTTATTCTTTTAGCCACAACAAATTCTTTGAATTGAATCCCTAAAATTTCTACTATATGGCTGTTAACTATTTCAAATTTACCATTAAAAGGAATTTTGCCTAGATTACTCTTGTCAGTAACAAGATATTCTCTATCGAAAGCAGCAATAACTTCTTTTCGTTTATCAAGTTGATAGAAAGGGCTTTCATTAAGGAGATAATAATTATGGCTAATGACATCATAATGAATCTGCGCTTTAATATCGTTCTTTAATAAGTAATCTGCAATCTCTTTTGCAGCATAGCTCGTTTTATATTCATAAACACTTAAAAATAAATTAAAAAAGAGCAAAACGCAAATATTTACATAAAACAAAAACCAAACCATTTTCTTGAATCGTATTTGACTTGCAAATCGAATAACAAGAGTTGCAAAATAAATCATTAACGGAACAAAAATAAGCATTAAGTATCGTTGTGTTGGTCGTGCAGTTGATAATGCAAATAAAGAATAAATAATCCATGCTGCAAAATATTTTTCAAGCAAACTCCCATAAATAAACCAGAAGATAATTGTAAGAAAAATAATTTCTCCACAAAACACGAGCAATCCTAACACAAGATGCAATTGCAGAGGAGAAAGTAATGTTTGCAATCCACCAAAATGTAATTCCCCAAGTGAATAGATTTTAATGATATCAATTAATGAAAAGAGCAGCACATTTAACAGCAGAAGTAAAATAAAATACAAAATAATTGTTTTTTTTGCTAAAGTTGATCGAATTCTGTTGTACAAGTCATACAGAGCAAGCAAAAAAAACAAACCAGCAAAAATTGCAACCCACACAAGATAGCCTAAAAATCGCAGTGGCATTTCAGCAAACACGCCTCTACTCCATGCAAGTTCTACTAAATTTGGGTGCATGACAAATCCGAACTGAATAAACATCCAAAGTAAATACGGAACAACAATAATTAAAAAAAGTAAACCAAATGGCATCCCTTGATAAAATATTCTTCTTAAGTTATCAAAAGCAAGAAACTCCCGAATGGAATTATATTTAATTCCAAATAAAAGAAACAATGCTGCCAATCCATAATAAAGCAAAGCAATATATTTTGTAATCATTGCTAATGCTAAGAATAACGCTGAAATCACAAATCGATTTTCTTTCTTTTGCAGTATCCCTTCAATGCAAAATAGCATCGCAACTGAAATAAAAAAAGTAAAAATAATATCCGTTGTTATTTGTTCTGAATAAAGCCAAAATAAGGGATTAAGTGCAAGTAAAACTGCTGCAATAATTGCTGTATTTTTATTATAATACCTGATCACAAACCAGTATAATACTATCAAAAATATCACTGCAAATAACAGCACAGGTAATCGCGCAATAAACTCAGAAAATCCAAATGCAAGAAATCCTGGAATCAGCATATACGAGGTTAATAACGGATTAGACATGATCTCAAAATAATACATCAAATAATTCCAATGAAATGAAAATCCATGTTTAATGATCTCTTGTGCAGGCGTTGTGTACATATATTCTAAGCTCACAAGAGGATGAAAGAGAAAACAAAGCTTAATAACAAAAAATGCAAAAATAATTAATATTATTGCTTTATGTTCTTTAATAAAATCAATTATTCTATTTGACATAAGTTATCAGAACTATTTACTCTTTATATTGCTTATGGAAGAAAAATAAATAATTTTTAATCAATCATCATTTCATCAAATATTTCCCATTCATTAATCCCCAGAAAATGCTTTGATACGCTTCGCATGGTGTCCAGCAATTAGGGCATTTCTCCTCTTTAATCATTTGCCGAACATCTTTTGTTGTTTGCAGTGCAATTATTTTTTTTAAATCATATTCATAATCACGAATGTTTGCTAATTTCTTGTCCCACATTAAACACGGAGTTAACTCGCCAAATGAGTTCATTGCAATTGACGCTGACAATGATTGGCAGGGAACAAGCTGTTTATCACCATCTTTTCCACCATTCTTCTCGAGAAATTGCGGAATCTTATGCATATACAATCGTTCCATCATTTGCTTTGGATCAAATCTGCTTAAATATTTGTCAAATAACTTCGTGATTCTTTTAATCTCTTCAATATGATCACGGGGAGTTATTCCAAGTTGATCATTGGTGTTTTTGTATAAATATGCTTCATGTGCAACAGTCACAGAAACTTTATTGCCTGCATTCAATAATTTTTCAAACCAATCATATAAATACTGTACATTTCGTGAAGAAATTGTGGTTTCAATTGCAACTTGAAAATTCGGATCATCTTTTGTTAATTCTTTAACACGCGTATATGCTTCCATTGTCCTTTTATATCCACCTTTAACGCCACGAACAACATCATGGATTTCTTCAGGACCATCAATTGAAAAAGTCATAATCATTGGCACGTGATTTTTATCAGCAAGTACTCGTTTCAAACAATTAATAACACGATCAGGTATTAATCCATTGTTCGGCATACTGAGCAATTGTAAATTCTTAATTCTTTTTTGCGCTTCAATCATAATATCTGCCAAATCAGTTCGTAGAAATGGTTCACCGCCAGTTAAACTAAGCCATGAAATGGTATCAGGAAGATTATCAAATATTTTCTTCAATTCTTCAAGGGTAAGCTCATTTTTAACAACAGAAGGATCATCTAAATATACTTTCCAAATATTACATGTAACGCATTTGCTATTGCAAGCTGCCGTTGTAACAAAATTCAATTTATACGGCGTGCTTTTTATTTTACTCCTTACCATTTGTTTGACTAATGTTAATTTATTCATTATTCTCACAACATAACTAATTATAAACTCTAGATTCGATGCGACATTGCATTCATTATTGCTTCTGGTCGAAATGAGGAAATAAAATTCAATTCCCAATACGCATTGCAAAAACATCCTAAACAGCTTTTATCACCAATCTGGCTAAATGCTTCCTTAAATCCTATTTTTGCTCCATTTGGCCACGTTCTTCCATCTTTAATGACAAAATGGCATGGCACAACTTGCCCTGAAGGGGTAATCGCAGCCGAAATCTCTCCTGCTTTACATCCATATTTTTCACTGACTGGATATTTATCTTTTAAAAATTCAAAATAACTAACTGAGCCGACAACAGGTCTTCCTGCTTTTTTTGCAGCAATTAAAAAATCCATTGCTTTTCCAAATTCTTCTTTATTCGGAGTAATACTATTAATTGTATCTTTATCTCGTGCTAAAGGATAATTAAATACCGGTTGAAATAAACATTGAAAATCTAATTCTTCTGCTTTTTTTAAAATAAAATCTAATTTATCAACGTTAAACTTTGTAATCACTGTTTCTGTCCAAAGTGGCATACCTTTGCTTCGTACCATCTTTATTGTTTCCATCAATCGATCATAGGAAGCTCGTACACGAGTGGTATTATGGATCTCTGCAGGACCATCAAAGCTCATGAGCAATAAATTTAAATTTTTAATTTCATCAAGTCTTTTTTCATTAAGCAATGAACCATTCGTTACCATTGTTACAACAATATTTTTGCTTTTTGCATAATCAATTATTTTCCCAATGTCCATTCGAAGTGTTGGTTCTCCGCCGGTGATTCCAAGTCGTTCTAAACCAATTTCAACAAGTTCATCAATCATTGCAAAGATTTGTTCTGTTGTCATTTCATCTTCTACTTGATTTGGGGAGTCACAATAGGTACAGCGAAAATTGCAACGATGAGTTATAATAAATCCAACAGAAACAGGAGTTCTCTGCTTCAGTAAATTATACCCAGCAAATTTTCGTGCAGTATTTGCATACATAAACGGTTTTTTCATCACTTGAATTAATCCCATAATTTTCACATCGGTTATTTTGAATAATAATTCTTTTCTTATTTTTTTATCTATTTTTATTTATCTTTTCATCTCTATCTTTTTTTCATCTTATATTTTGCCAATCGTAAAATATTTTTAATATAATCAGCAAATTCTGCTGAACCCATTTTACTCTCGCCATAAATTCTATTTCGAAAAGTATAAGGAACTTCCTTATATTTTTGATAATTTCCTTTTACGAATATCTCAAGTCCAATCTTATAACCCTTTGCTCCAAGAGAAACACCATTAATTACTTTTCTTTTCAAAAAAAATAATCCACTCATTGGATCTTTTATCTTTGTTAACGGATATGCCATCACTGTTGCACCAAGGCTAATCATCTTGCGATGAAATGGCCAAACCTCAACTCCTCCACCTTTAACATATCGGCTGCCAATGGTGAGATCATAATCTTGTTGAATAATTGGGTTAATTAACGCTGGAATTATTGTTGGTGGATGGCTTAAATCTGCATCCATTACTCCTAAAATATCTCCTTTTGCTGCTTGAAATCCAGCTACAACTGCAGTGCCTAACCCTAATTTTCCTTCACGATGAACAACGGTAATCGGATATTTTTTTGCTAATTTTTCAGCAATTGCTCCTGTTTTATCCGGTGAATTATCATCAACAATAATTACTTCTAATGCAATCTTTTCTTTTTTTGCAATAGTAAATATTTCTGTAATTAATTGTGTTATATTCTTACTTTCATTATACGTAGGAATAATTATTGAGGTAAGTTGAACCTTTTTATTATTTTGTGCTCCCATAATAATATCCGATTTTATCTGTATTTAAAAAGATTATTGAGATTTTTACTTGACTCGAATTTGCAGCAATGATCCCTCTTCAACTATTTCTTGAACTTGTTTTTTTTTCTGCATCACTTCTGCATCGCGCTCTTCAGCAATAATCTTTTGCTTTTGTAATTCCATCTCTTCTTTTGTTTTGAATATTCTTTCTTGATCAAGCATTTCAACACGCATGACATCGCAGCTGCCGCAAATTTTCGATTCATTCTCTCGGAAATGACTGAATTTTTCACCATTCCAAATTTCTTCTAAACTTTTGGTGTTTAAATCATCAATCACAAAATTAGGGAGTAAACAGCAGGGCGTTACTTTACCGTGTACATTAACATAGCAATAGTCATATGTTTTTAAGCAATGCTTTCCTCCTTTATGGAGATATTTTTTAGTTGCTTTATACACGCTTCGGGTAATTCCTTTGTCAATTCCACCTTGGATACAGTCAATTTGCATGCCTAATTTATTACCCATTTCTTCTGCAGTATCAAGAATAAATCGCTCTTCTTCCCATGTTGGTCGTTCTAAATTAGGATCAAAGCTTAAATTTAATCTGCCAATATTAACTCGATCAGCTTTGTGCTGTACTCCCCATTCTATAACATCAAAAATATCTTGCGCTCTTCCTTTTTGCAGCATAACTTGCAAAATGACTTTTGGCAAGCCATTGTTTCTTTTGGTGATAATTTGATCAATATATTTTAACGCAACTTTATTCAAATGTCCCCATTCATTTTTTGGATCTATTTTTATTGTATCAATTGAAAAAGTAATTTCATCAAGTCCTGAATTAAGTACACCTTCAAGCAATGCAGGAGTAAAAAGCACACCATTTGTAGTAAATTTAGTAATCAATCCTTTTGATTTGCAATATTTGATCATCTCAATTAAATTCGGATGAACAAGTGGTTCCCCCCAGCCAGTTAATGAAACCATATTGACGCCATGTAATTTATCAATTAATTTTTTAAACATTTCAAAGTTCATGTTAATGAATTGTACTCCTAATACTTCTCTTGGGCACATTTTGCACGTCAAATTACATTCATTCGTAATTTCAAACTGAACATAGTTTGGTTGCTTAGGAATTAAATAGAGTAATCTTCGTACAGCTTCAATTGCAGGATTTTGTTTCATTTTTTTCACTTATTTCTATTCCTTTTTATATTATACTTTTTTATAATAATCACCTATTCTTCTACACATTATTCTTTAATCAGGTAATTTAAACACCACTTTTTAAAAAAATAATTAATAAAAATAAAAAATTTATTTAATCACTGTGATCAATGTCTTAACTCCTTGCGCTAATCCCTTGATAGAATTTGTTTTACGGAGTTGTTTCATTAATACATTTGGTCGAAGATAAAATTCTCTATTTGCTCGTTTTGTAAGCGCTTCAAGTTCTTTATCATTCAATTGTCCTGGTTTGATTAATGCTCTTTTTGCAGGATTTAAATTCTCGTAAATATTTTCTCCTTCTCCATTATCAGTCATCCAGCCAAGTTCTTTTGCATGCTTTTCAAAGTCAGTTCCTGGGAATGGTGTTGCAATTGAAAACATACAATAATCAATTGGCAATGATTTCGTTTCTTTGATTGTTCGAATAATTGATTCTTGCGTTTCAACTGGAGCTGTTCCAAACATAATATTTACTTTTGGATTAATGCCATATTTTACGAGTAAATCAATTGCAGTATAAACACATTCAACTTTCATTCCTTTTCGAATATAGTCAAGAACTTTTTGATCAAATGATTCAACACCAATATCAACATATTGGCATCCTGATTCAGCTAATGCTTTAATTACTTCTTCATCAGTTAATCGATCAGCTCGTGCAAGAATTCCATATTTAATATTCAATTCTTTTAATCCAGCGAGAAGTTTTAATGTTCTTTCTTTCTCCCAGACAAATTGATCGTCGATAATTGAAAATTCTTTATATCCTTGGTTGACTAATTCTTTAATTTCAGCAACAACATCTTCAGGTGTTCTTTTAGTGACTGGAGGTTTTCCTTTATGGAATCGTTTCCATTCCAATTCTCGCGCCCATGAAATTGCATTTGGTACGCAATAATAGCAACCATATGAACACCCTCGAGATGTTAAAATATTAGTATATTTTTGTCCGCCGATTTTTGGATTCGCATAACTTCTTTTATCTAAATCTCGTGCTGGTGATGGTAAATTATTAATATCTGGAATGATATCAGCTGTTTCATTTTCAACCATTTCTCCATCTTTAAGATAACTTAATCCTTTAATATCTGCATATGGTTTTCCTTGCACAATATCACGAATAATAAAATCAGCTTCTCCTCGTGCAATAACAATTCTTGGATCGGTTAAGAATTTCTTTGGCACATATGTTGGATGCGGTCCAAAATAAATTATTTTAGTGTCAGGAACTTTTTGCAGAATTTGTTCTGTTAATTTAATATCAATTTTCGTTGCTAAAATAGGTGTATGATGAATATAATAATCTGCTTTTAATACTGCTAATTTTTCAACATAAACATCCCAATCTAAATCAGGTTCATCGAGAATTTCAACTTGATTACCTGCATCTCGCAATATTCCTGCAGCATACAAAATACCTAAATTAGGCATATCATATAATGTATATGAACAACCAAATGACCTTTCAGGTCTTCTTCCATTAACTTTTGGTGCAACCGTAAATACAACTTTCTTCATGAGCATCACCCTCCTCTTTTATGAGATAAATCAACGAATGTTTATAAACATTCTTATTTAGATGATGATAAACCTATCGTATAAAAAGATTCTGGTTATAATTTATAGTCATCAAAAAACACAACCTTTAAATTTAGTAGTTATTTCTAAGTAGTATTTAGTGGTTAAATGGTACTTATAATGGCTGAAGATGAACTAGATCAAATTGCAAATTATACCTGTCCTAATTATAACATCGGCAGCAATGGTAAAGTAATTATTAGTGCAAGTCCAGCAATGCTTGCTCTTTTTAAAAAAATAAATCAGTTAACAGAAATTACTGCTCAAGATCTTGATATAAATATTCTAATCAGTGGGGAATCGGGGACTGGAAAAGAATTAATCGCGCAAGCATTGCATTTTAATAGCAAACCAGTCGGCAATGGAAGTTCTTATATTCCAATTAATTGCACCTCAATGCCAGAATCATTGTTGGAATCAGAATTATTTGGTCATACAAAGGGAGCTTTTACAGGTGCAGTAGCAACAAAAAAAGGATTAGTGGAAAAAGCAAATGGTGGTACTCTTTTTCTTGATGAAATAGGTGATATGCCGAAAGATATGCAGGCGAAAATATTACGTATGATTCAAGAGCGTGAGTTTCGTTCTGTTGGAAGTACTGAAACAAAAATAATAAATCTCCGTCTTGTAACAGCAACCCACAAAGACCTTGAACAATTAATAAAACAAGGACATTTTCGTGATGATTTGTATTATAGAATTAATGAATTCTCTCTTTATGTTCCACCATTGCGAGAACGCACTGAAGATATTGCACCATTAGCAAATTATCTTCTCGAAATTTATAATCAAAGATATAGCGCGCAATTTGAATCAGTGAGTGATTCAGCTTTAGACAAATTACAAGCATATGGGTGGCCAGGAAATATTCGAGAATTAGGTTCTGTCTTAAAAAGAGTATTAATGCAAAAAAAAGCAGGTATTATTGAAGCAGCTGATATAGATATTGCTCAAGATCCTAAAAAAAGAAGTGTGCAGAGCATCAAATTGAGATCAGAACAACCAACATCATTTATGGATGGTAAATGGCATGAAGGAGGTATTTATCCAATCACCATTGGAAAACTATTATCGAATCAGGGTACAAGAAATGAGAACACAATCAAACTGTATTGTGCAAAAAACGCAGAATATATTTTGAATATAGGAGAAAGAAGATCTATTTTATTTCTTACCATGCAAAATATTGATCATTTCTTTAGAGAAAAAACAACATCTTATTATTCATTACTTCATAAAATTGCAAACTGCCCCTTAAATGAAATTGCTAAAACTCCATTTGCAATTTATAATTTAGCTACATTACAATCAAAACCTTTTATTTTTTCAAGAAAGATTCGAACTATCTCTAGACAAATAGATGAGTTGGGATTATACAGGCTTGAAATGGCACCATCAATTATTGCAATCCCTGAATCACATGCTTATCATTTTATTCATGATAAAAATGATAATACTACAATTGAACAATTTAAAGCAGAAATTCGCAATCAATATGCAAATTTTATTGCAAGAAGATCAAACTAATTTCTAATTTTAGCTCATATTTTTTGTTGTGTCAAGAACCACTGGTGTTCGTTCCGCAGAGCACCAGTGGCATTCGTATTGTGTGAACGAAGTGAACTCACAAAAAATAAAAAATTATAATATTTTTATTCTCGTTCTTCCTCTAACTTTATCAAAATAATAAGACAGAAAAGCAATTCCCCACATGAAATCACGAAATAAATTAAGCATTGGCAATAATAAATAAGCAGCTTCTTTTTTCTTTTTTACAACGCGAACCATTTGCGGTAATTGCATTATAAAAAGTAAAATCAAAAACAATCCTGCAATAAAAAGAGAACGTACCTCAAAGAATCCTAAAATCAAAAACAATCCTATGAAAAATAACATTGGTACTTGCACAAATAAAAACATTCCTGCAACTTTATCTCCAGTTGATTTCTGCGGATATTTATTGATCAAATATAATCTTCCATAAGCAACATTAAATTGCTGCTTTAAATAGCCAGTAAATGTTTCTTTCCAATAATGTTTGCAGCCAACATTTTTTAGCAGCAAAATAAAAAATCCTTCTTTTTTTAATTTATAGGAGATATCAACATCATAACCGTAATATAATTGTTCATCAAACATCCCGACTTTCATCACTGATTCTCGTCGATAAGCAGTATTGCACGTGCTCACATGATCGACATTCTCAATCAAAATTTGATCATATCGATCCTCGAGTTCAGTTCCCATTAATTTTGCCCACAAATTGTACGTATTGCCCGTTTCAATATAACCAGCAACTGCAGCAATTCCTACAGTTTCAAATTTTTCAACAATTGTGCGAATCCAATGTGGTGAAATAATCGCATCAGAATCAATGCTGCAGACAATCTCTCCTTGCGCTTTTTCAATCCCAATGTTTGTAGATTTTGCAGCCCCCCGAAGCCCTTCTTTTTTGATAAGAGAAAAATTCATGAATTTTGCACGATATTCTTCAGCAGTTGCAACAGTATTATCAGAAGAATTATCATCTACGAGAATAATTTCTATTTTTTCTTTAGGATATTCTTGGGTAAAAATTGCTTCAAGCACAAGTCCAATATATTTCTCAGCATTATATGCTGGAATTACAATTGAAACAAACGGTTCGTAGGTCATAATCACTGCAAAATAAAACTTCTTTTAAAATCTTTCTAAATTATTATACTCTTATTAAATTTTTTAATTATACTCTTTTTTCTTGATAGAGTAAAATCAATTATCGAATTCCTTTTGCGAGTGGCAGCTGCATTGCGTCAGCAACAGAAAACCAGCCATAACTCTTTACTTCTCTATTAGGCACAATAATTGTCGAACAAGCTTTTGCAAGATAATTAGAAAAATAAAATCTCAGAGTTGGATCATAAAACTCATTGCTGGGTTCTTTTATTGTTTCGCAGATCTTTTCAAGATTAGTTAATTCAATCTTTAGTTCTTCACGAATTTCTCGTCGTAAAGCTTCTTCATCAGTTTCACTGATCTCTTTTTTACCACCGGGAACAATATAACCATTCCATTTTGAAGAAGTCATTAAGAAAATTCTATTTTCAGTATCATAAATTACGGCAGTAACACAATATTTTGTTTGGATTATCATTTTTTTAGAGAACAAATTCAGTAAATATTAATGTTTTGGTAATAATATCGGATAACTATTTTTTAACTCTATCCGATACATTTAAATATTTAGTTAATCTATCAATTATATGATCAATAAACAATTAGGGGAGAGAATTAAAGCAGAAAAGAAAGAATTAGATAATCTTCGCCCTTTTTCTGAAGCATCATTAAAGAGATTAAAAGAAAATTTTATGATATTATTAACCCATCATTCTAATGCAATTGAAGGCAATACGCTATCTCTAGGAGAAACAAAACTTGTTTTAGAAGAAGGGATTACTATTGGTGGAAAAAGTCTGAAGGATCATTTAGAGGTTATTAACCATAAAAAAGCGCTTGATCTTTTAGAGAATTATGTTCAGCAAAAACAGCAATTAAACGAATCAATGCTTTGCGAATTAAACAAAATTATTTTAACAGAGATTGAAGATGAAGAAGCAGGAAAATACAGAATAAGGAAAGTATATATTACTGGTGCTTCTTTTGTTCCACCAAAGCCTGATTTAATTCCAAAATTAATGAAGCAATTTTTTCGTTGGTTAAATCAAACAAAAAAAGAAGAAACGATTCTTTTTGCAGCAAAATTGCATGAAAAAATAACCTTAATTCATCCATTTATCGATGGCAATGGAAGAGTTGCTCGTTTAATAACTAATCTTTTTTTTATGCAGCAAGGTTATCCGCCTATTTTAATCTTAAAAACAGAACGAAAAAAATATATTCAAACGCTTGATCAAGCACATCAGGGTAATAATAAACCATTTGCTCATTTTTTAGCGCGATGTATGGAACGTTCACTTGCAATGTATTTAGAAGCATTAAAAATTCCTGAAAAAAATGAAGAGTATGTTCTTTTAGATGAAGCAACAAAATGGTGCAATTATTCGCAGGAATATTTAAGTTTGCTTGCAAGAACAGGAAGAATTCATGCAATAAAAAAAGCAAGAAACTGGCTCACAACAAAAAAAGCAATTGATGAGTATAATCTAAACAATCTCAAAAAATTGAACTAATTATTCACATCCCATGAAACTTTTTCCCAATAAAATCAATAATCGCATTATTCACTTGTTCAAAATCGCTTGGATTGGTAAACCGATGATCTGCACCAGTTAATTTAACAAATTCTTTATCGCATTGGAATAATTTAAACAATTTTGAACTTTGACTAAATGGCACACTTTTATCTTCAGTGCCATGGATTAATAATGTTGGAATGGTAATCTTATCAGCAACAGTATAAGCAATATTATTTTTAAAATCCTTGTACAAACTTACATTTAATCGCAATTTTTTATTTTGTTTTGCTGATTCATAATAAACAAATCCATTTTTAACCCAATCCAAAAGATATTGCTCTCCTCTTGATTTTCGCTGTGCATCTTCCCAATCACTGACAGGTGCTTTGAGAATGAGAAACGATAATTCTTTTGTTTTTGACGCTGCCATGATACTGCACAATCCGCCAAAACTATTTCCAACTAATCCAATACGTTTATATCCTAACTTTTTTAAATATTTGATTGCGCAAAGAATATCATCAACACCTTCTGTTATGGTGATATTTTCAAATGCTCCGCCACTTTCACCATGTCCATAAAAATCAAAGCGAAACGTAGAAACTTCCATTAAGTTTTTGGTGATTTTTAAATAACTATCAGTATTTTTATCACTTGAAAATCCATGGCAAAGAATCACAATATCTTTGTTGCTTTTTTTATTCAGAATTCCAACCAGTTGGTCTCCTTTGCTATTATTAAATAAAAGTTTCGTTTCCATTAAAGTTACTCTTGTTTATTTTTTTACTTTCTCTCACAATTTTTTTGCCCACATTCTACTCTAAAATGTTCAATTTTTATTAAAATATAAATCGAATATTTTTACAATATAATCCAAATCTTCATTGCTTAAATCCTGATGACAGCCAACATAAAATCCATTATTATTAACCCAATCTGCAATCGGATAATCGCCTTCTTTAATATCAAATAATGTTACATACACAGGTTGGTTGATTAAAGGAAGCATATCTCTTGTTTCAATTCCGTGTTCTTCAAGAAAATTAACCATTTTTTCTTTTTTCTCGTGATGCAATACAACAGGGAACATCATAAAAGAATGTTCTGCTCCCTCTCGAATCTTTGGCAATTGGATATCATTTGATAAATGGGATAATTTTTGAATTAAATAGTTTCCATTCTTTCTTCTTTTCTCGATCATTGCTTCCCAATTATCAAGTTGTGCAACTCCTAATGCTGCTTCCATCTCCGTAACACGAAAACTATGACCGATTGAAACAAATTTAAATCGCCGTGCAATAATTTCTTTCATTTCTTCTTTGCTTTTGCCGTCATCATCATCAATTGAAATATAAATTGAATCTCTGCCATGATTGACCAGTGATCGCAATTTAACTGCATATTCGGCATTATTTGTCGTGTTAATTCCGCCAACGCCTGTTGTTAATAAATGAGCAACATAGGTTGAAAAACAGCCAATGTCACTCAATGTGCCAACACTTTTTCCTTTATATTTTGCAAACATTGTTTCACATGAATCTTCAATAATTTTCAAATGATATTTTTTCGCAATTGCTGTGATTTCATCCATTGCGCACGGCATCCCAAATAAATGCACGACAATAATGGCTCTTGTTCTTGGCGTAATTTTTTGCTCAATGAGTTTAGGATCAATTTCATAATATTCTTTTTCAACATCAATAAATACTGGTTTCATTCCATTATGAAGCACCACATTTGATGTCGCAACAAACGTTACTGCTGGTACAAGAATTTCATCGCCATCGTTCCAATGATGAATCTCTTTTAATGCAGCAACTGCAACATGTAACGCAGAAGTTCCAGAATTGCTGAGAATGCCATATTTTGATTGATGAATTTTTGCAAACATTTGTTCAAATTGCTGAGAAAATGGACCATAAGAAAGTCTATTATTATCAAGTGCTTGATTAACTAATTGTTTTGCTTTATCACTAAGGTGTAAAGTGCCAACGTCAATCTTTCTTTTTTCAATTTTATTATCCATCCCATTTGTCATAAAAAAACAAGAATCAATAATTATTTATAAAGTTAATTATTAGACAATATAGGCGGGAATATTTAGTTATTTTGTCGTACTTCAATAAGGTATAAAATATTATTCCCTGAAATAAATTTGGTTTTATCATTTTTAGCATCAATTTTTTGAATTCTCTCATTTAATTGCAGTAATATTATTCGATCATCATCAAGAAATTTATCTTTTGTAGGATCAGGATAATACAAACCAATGCTCGTATAAAGATTGCCTGGATTAGGCATAACAATGTAGTGAACATTATTTTCTGCAATATATTGGTAAAATGCATCAATTGTTGTAATCCCGTTTGCTCGAAATTCATTCTCTGTAATAATTGGATTATGGATGTTATACTTAAAAAAATAATAATAAACATCATGCGTTAAGAACAATATTTTCTCATTTGGTTTTACATCATGATTAATTGATTGATACAAATCATCATAATCCCAAAAACGATTATCGATAGTATGGTAAGTCAAATAAAGACTTACAATCAGAAAATAGAAAAAAATTGCAAAATAAAAGCAATATTTTATTATTTTTTTCTTCAATAAAAAGAATTGATGCAGCCATTCAAAGAATAAGAATAAAATAATTAATAATGCTGGAAGAAATTGTAAATAAAATCGCGATACAGCAGTTCTCCAGCTATAACAAGTATATATCACATACAAAACAATTACCCACCAGAGCAGCAAACGTTCTTCGGCATTTTTTTTCCGTAGAAAAAAAACAGCAAATCCAATACCACAAAGAACAGCAAATGTTCCAGTAAGCATTAATGGTGAAAGTTTTGCATAACGCAAGAACAAATCAGAAGAAAGCAAATTTACAACTGAAAAGCTATAACCGGCTGCAATGCTATTCTGTAAAAATTTATTGCGCATAATAATCCAACCAAACGTAAAAATAAGGAGAAAAACGCTCAACACAAAAAATGCTTTATTTTTCTTTTCATAAAAAAAAGAAACAAATGTTTCTTTTGCTTTCATAATCTTTTCTGAAAACGATTTTGAAACAAGCATTCGTTTCCAGCAATCACCAAGTAATTCAAAAAAAAGAAAGACACATGATGCAAGATAAATAAAAATGATTGAATCTTTATAAAAAAATCCAACAAATAATGAAAAAAAGAAAAGCAAAAGTGCAAGAGTATTATGAGAATGAACAGTAATCTTGTTATTAATCTCATTATTATTAATATTACTGCCATTTCTCCAAACAAGAAAGAAATAAACGCTCAAGAATGTAAATAATAATACGCCTGCTTCTAAAAACGCAAGATTCCCAAAATAAAACACCGAAGGAATAACTAAAAAAGTGGCAGCAGCAAATCCGCTTGTTTTTTTATCCAAATAAAACTGGCAAATAAAATAAAATACAATTGCAGCTGCAAATAAAAACAAAAGTTGCACTAATCGCACAAAAAAAAGCTCTTGAAATCCGATTAAGGAAACAACTGCATTAATTATTGTCCCAACACTCCCATAACGTACGAGCCAGCTTAACTGCTGTGCTCCAAAATTTTGGAAAAAGTGATGAAATAGAAAATAAATGAGAGAATAATAACAAACTAATGCAAAAAACAAACTGATGAGTCCTTCTTTTGTTTTGTAAAGCATTTCAAGGTAAAGTGAAATTGCAATTTTCCGTCTTAAAAATATTTTATGGAAGGAATATATTCCAAGTAAAATTAAAATAAGTGATAAAATTGCTAAAAAAGGATACAGTGAAATTACACCAATCTTCTCAGCAAGCAATTTTATCGGCTGTAAAAAAAACAATCCTTTTGCAATATGAAAATGCTCATCATCAATAGGCAGTACTGGTTTTGTTAACGCATAAGCATGCAATAAAAAATATCCAAAAAATGCAAGAAGCAAGAACTTCCATTTATCAAAAACGAATTGGAATAATGGGATTTGATTGTTCTCTAAATTATCATCGTTATAATGTTGAAAATAATCAAGTCTATTAATTAGTCTCAATCCAATAACTAACAATCCCATTACTAAAACAATTGCAACTAATCCTAATAAAAAAGAATCAAAAACAAGCCACCAAGGAAAAAGCACTAAAATAATAATAGCTGTTAAAAAAAAAGAGCTCTCAATTTTATGTTTCATAGTAGAAAGAAATACATAACTGATATAAATAGGCTATGAATTCTCAACTATGGATTATCAATAATCATTTATAGCCTATATCTTTTATATCTATCTATTAATCTAATTGAACAAACAAATGAAAAATGATTAATTGTATTCTAAAATCAGAGTTTTTTTAATTTTCATCTCTAAATCGTCACCATTTCGTTACTTTCTAGAAGTAATTTACATTTCGAAAGGTTTAAATATTAGTTTCGTTTTAATATTTTAATCTATTAGCTTGAATTAGGTAATTGAACATAATTTCAATTATTTTTATTCATGAAAATAAAAAAGTGGGTATTCAATGTTCATTAATAAAAAAATGGGGTGTAATTAGATGGAGAAAAAGAGTTTTGTAGTTTTAGTTCTCGTGCTTTCAATGGTTATTTTTTCAAGTGTTGTTCTTGCAAACATTGCTGTAACAGGTGTCTCTGTTGTTTCTCCACGGAACGTTACAAACTCGAGCGCTGCAAAAGTAGTGCTTGCACTCAAAATCTCTGACACTGCTTCAGGTACACTCGATAGTTTAATTGTTTCTGCAACGAATTTGTCAGGACAATTTACTGCAGATGGTGATTTAGCCCCTCTCTCTGCAGATTCCAGTTCAGGTATTCAAATCTACAAAGATTCTAACAGTAACGGTGTTTATGATGCAGGAACTGATTCTCGTTTAACTTATACAGCAAGTGATTGGACTGCAATAACAAATTATCATCAAAACGTTTCATTCTCTGGTATCTCTGGATTAACTCTTCCTTCATCCGCACCATCAACTGCAAATGTTTTTATCATAATCAGAACAGCAGCAGCAGCTTCTGATGTAACACAATTCAACGTTTCAATTGAATCAAACGCAATCAAATCATCTGCAAATTCAACAGGTACAATCGATTCAGCACCAATTGGTTCAGGTCAGCTTGATATTGACACGACAAATCCAAGTGTTCCTACAATCGGTGGTGGCGGTATTGCAACAAGTAGACCTAATGTTCTCGTTAATGATACAAATAGGAATGGTTATGTAGATCAAATTCGTATTCAGTTAACTGAAGCAATTAATGATTCAACTGTTGATGTAACTGGATTTAGTGTTGGTAATATATCCAATTTCACAGTTAATTCAGGTTATTTGGCGTCAGGTGTTACATTCTGGACTGGTCCTGAAGGGGTAAATGATAATATTTTCTATTTAAATTTCACTGAAATTCAACAAAAGCAATTAAGGATGACAAATCAAACTTCAATGGCTATTAATTATTCAACGAATGGTAGTGTTAAGGATCTTGCTGGAAATTCATTAGCAGCATTTCCAAGTAATGTAATACCTGTTGATGCTGCTGGTCCAGTCGTTATTCAAGATGTACCTAATCAAATAAATGGTATCACTACTTTTGATACAGGTAATTCTGGTAATCCTGATGATGGTCGTGTTGATGCGATTCAGTTGATATTTAGTGAACCTATCAATGATTCATCTATTAATCTTAGTAGTCTTGGCTTAGTTGCAACTAACTTTACGATTGCAAATGGTTCTGCAACGGGGCAATTTACAAATGATGAACAAATAAGGATTGTAGTTAATCAGCCGAATGGTACTGTCTCTGGTAATTTTACTGGTCTTTTTAGTGTTTTAGCAAATAAAGTTGGTTTAATCAAAGATAGATCTATTTTGAATGATAATCGCGCTGATGAATTAGATAATTGGATGGGTAATATCACTAATGCACAAGTATTTGATCAAGTTGCTCCTGTTATCGAAGGTATCAGGACTGTTGATAGTGATAATAATGGTTGGCTCGATGCAATCAGAATTAATTTTTCAGAACCAGTTAACGATTCAACGATAAGTGCAGCTGATGTTAATTCATTTAATATTATTGGTGAGTATGATAACAGTGGTGCTCGGCAAAACATGACTGGTCATTTCAATCTTACTTCAACGTATTTTGGTGATATTGCAAATAATAACTATATTTATTTAAATTTCTCAGAAGCATTTGCACGATTTAATACATCAGGTGCTTTCAGAGTAAACTATACTTCACTGACTCAAAGTTCAATTACTGATTTAAGTTTAATTGTATCTTCAACTGCTCCAGGTTCAGCAATCTTTCAAGGAATTACCTGGGTTGGAACAAATACTTCAAACACTTTATCTGAAGATCGTGCTGCTCCAGTTATCATGTCTGGTTTGACATACAACATAACACAGGCTAATCCTGTGGTTTCAGCAAACGATTCGACAATTGATTATATCAACTTAACATTATCAGAAAGAGTTGTTGCAGGAACAACATCTTCTTCATTATTCAGCCTTTCTGTTAACACGAATAATGGTTCTGGTGTTGGAAACGTTCTTGTTTTGGGAACAAATAATGTAACTATTGCAAGTATTGGTGCAAACGTGACAATTGGTTTGAACGGATTAGTTGTTGGTACTGGAAACGTAACATTAAATTATACAGTACTAGCTGGTGCTTCAATTAATGATAGTAATGGAAATACAATGCTTTCTGTGCAGGGTGTTCCAATTACTGATAACATGAGACCAGTATTATATAGCGCTGATTATATGGATAATGATTCCAATGGTTATGCAGATTCAATCCGATTAAATTTCACTGAACCAATGAATCAATCAAGTGCATACTCTGCAGTAAATCTAGGTCTTGTCGCAAATAAAAACTTTTCAGTGCAAAGAATTGGAAATGATTCAGGTGAAAACTTAAATTACACAGCAAATATGAATAATACTGGTACTTCTGTTGCAAGTGCTATTGCAAATCAACTTGTTGCAGGATCATATGTATTCTTAAAATGGGCTGGTGACTTTTCAAGAACATACCAAACAAATGGTACAATACTATTGAACATGAGTGGTACTCCTGCAGCTGCACAAACAAATACAACTCCTGCAGGTGGAAACGTATTATCGGATACATCGGGTAATGGTGTTGATTTCGCTGTTAACGTAACAGTTAACGATCGAGCACCTCCTGTTATCTACAGTGCATTAACATATGATACGACTGGTGACGGAAAACTCGACGGTATTAACATCACATTATCAGAAAATCCAAGCAATGCTGCAACAGCTACTATGAATGCTTCAAGCTGGAGTGTTGTAGTAACTGATGGTAAAATTACTAGAAAGAATATCTTAACAGTATCTTCAGCAGTTATTAATCCGACAGGAAACGTAACATTAGTATTAAATGGTGCAATTCCTGGTACTGGTAATGTTACATTAAATTATACAATGTCACAAGGTGCTGGTAGTTCTGGTAATATTAATGATAGTGCTGGAAACGTAATGGATAACGTTCTGACGAGTTTTGCAGTAATTGATAATGCATCACCTGTGATCATGAATCGATTCACACTTGATAATGATTCTGATGGTTGGGTAGAAATGGTTGGATTAAACTTTTCAGAAGAAATTAACGATTCAAGTATTGCGCAACAATTAGATCAATCCAATAAAGGTCTCAACACAAATTTTAGTGTAGAACTTGTTTCCAAAGAAGGATTGCATAATTTAAATTGGACAACAGGAACAACTGCAAACGATGCTGTAATCTACTTAAACTGGAGTACAACAAATACTACATTAAATGCAACATACAATACAAGTGCAACGCCAGTTATTAATTTTACAGTAGGGGTTGTTTCCGATACAAAAGGAGTTTTATTACTAACAAACAAATCTGCAGCGCACGCAAGTGTCAAGGCAGCTGATCAGGCAGTACCAAGAATTATGGGTAGATTTACTGTTGATCGAGATGCAAATGGATTCCTTGATGCAGTTGGAATTAACTTTTCAGAGAATGTTGTTGATGAAACATTTAACACAAGCGGTGGTGCAACAAATAATGCATCGAACTGGAATATTAGTTTAATCAGTGGAAATAACAAACGTGTTGATTTCACAACGAATTATAACGGTGACACATTCAATAACAATATTATTTACTTGAACTGGACATTTGCAGACTTTACATTTAAAACAAATGGTACTCCAACAGTAAACTTTACTGCAGTTTCAGGAAATCTTTCCGATGCTGCTAACAATAAATTGGCAACGGTAAATTCAGGAACTGGTGCAGAAGATCGTGTTGCTCCAAGAATTATGAACATCACAACAATTGATAGTGACAGCAATGGTTGGCTCGATGCAGTTAAAATTTATTGGTCAGAACCAATTAATGATATGACTGTACGTGCATATGATTTTAACGTTTCAGGTATTGGTTATTCAACTGCGACTGCTGTTGTTGGTGCGCCAGATTCACACGCATTAAATTATACACAAGTCTCTCCTCCATTATTTACTTCAGGTTATAACGGGGATTTATTGTATGATGATATTATTTACTTAAACTGGTCATTCAATAATTCCAGACCTTACTTAGGTGGTCTTAACACAGGTGCAACACCGCAAGTAAATTACACAGCTGGAAACTTGTCAGATCTCAATAATGTATTGGCAGCAACAAATACAACAAGTGCAGGAACAACTGCATTAGATCGAGCTGTTCCAATAATTATGGATGTATTTACCGTCGATAACAATACAAACGGTTATCTTGATGCAGTTGGAATTAATTGGTCAGAAAGTATTAATGATCAATCATTTACCAATGTAACAAATTTCAACATTAGTAAAATTAATTCAATTGCTTCAGCATTGAGAGTTGACTTTAATACAAACTTCCATGGTGATAGTTTAAACAATAACATCATGTACTTAAATTGGACAATTGCAAGTACAACATTCAATACCAGTGAACGACCATTATTAAACTACACTGCTGGAAATTTATCAGATCTTGCAAACAACTTAGCACCAACAAATTCAAGTTCAGTGACAGCGCAAGATCGTGCAGCTCCAGGTATCATTGGCTTTGTTGCTTCAGATAATACGACAGGTATCAATGGTTATGATAGCGACGATACATTGACGTTAAGTTTCAGTGAAGCAATTAACAATGCAAGTTTGAACAATAACTCAGTATTCCTTGTCAATGGTTCAAATACTGATGGTCTCGAGCAAGTGTTAGCAATGAATAATCGAAAGTTTTGGAATAACATTTCATCAGCGCTTTGGATTAATGCAAACCAAACATTAGTGATTACATTGCATGCACAAAACTTCACTAACATTTCAGTTGGTGACGTTGTAACGCCAAACGCAACAATGCGAGATGCATTTGGAAACTTGATGGGATTATCAAATGCAACATTAACAGGAACATTTGATGATACAACACCGCCTCAAATTGTAAACCTTGAAACGCAAGATAATAACAGCAATGGTAAAATTGATGCAATCAAAATCACTTTTAGTGAAACTGTATTGAATCATACATACAACTCTGGTGCAAATAATGCAACTTCCTTTATCACAGGATTTAGTGTAGGATATGATGCAGGAACTACTTTCACAGTAACAGCTGGTCAAAATGATTCAGGTGCAGTTATATTATTAAACTTGACAGAAAAGAGTGCATTTAACACAAGTATAAGACCTTGGGTTTTCTACACGACAAGTCAAGGTAACATTACTGATATGGGGACAAATGCAAACAGATTGGCATCTTTCAACTTAACTGCAAACGATTCAGCAGCGCCAGTAGTTGTCAACGTATCAACATTCGATAATAACAGCAATGGTATGATCGATATGGTAAACGTTACTTTCAGTGAAGAGATTAATGATTCATCAATAAATAGTTCAAATCTTTTCATAGGAAGTAAATTGCAGCTCAGTAGATTGGGTGGAATATTGTTTAACACAAGAACTGGTGGTCAAGGAACTGGTGCAAATGATAGCTTTGCAGAATTTTCATTTGCTGATAACATCAACAACTCAGGAGAAGTTCCTGAATTTGTATCAAATGGTACAAGTATTACTCCAACTATCAACTTCGTTGTACAAGATTTATCAACGACAAATGGTGGAAATTTCATGAAGTTTATCACAAATACAACAGTTACTGAATCAGACGGTGCAAAACCTGTATTTAGAGCATTAAACGCATCACTTGGTAATTTCAGTAATACGTCGAAATTAGCGCATTTGAACTCAACGACATTATGGTTTAATGTAAGTGAACCAGTTGTGCGATTAGTTGCGGTTGTTGGTAATGTGACATTAACATTACAAAATAATGAGTCTGCAGGCTATAATTACACATACACATATGTTGCATCGAGAGCAAATGCAAGTGAAGGTAATTTAACAATTACATTATCTGCACTTGATACTTCCGCATTAAACGGAACAAACGCAACGCAAGCAATTACAACAGACTTTACTGCGCCAAATGCATTAACATCAATCAATGTTTCCGACAGACCAAATGATGATGGAAAACAAATGAAAGTATTTTGGTCACAAACGCCAGCAACAGACTTTGCAAGATATCGTGTCTACCTTGATGTGAATCCATTCACAACAAGTATTGCGGGTAAATCGCCACACAACGTATCATTCACAACAGTGACTACAACAAGAACAGCAATCGCAAGTATTAATAGTAGCAATTTAACTGATGGAAATACGTACTATGTTGCTGTAACTGCAGTTGATGATGTTGGAAACGAAAATACAACAATTGTTACAAATGGTTCAGGAAGTTCCTATGATAACAACCAAATTAATATGACTGTAAATGATTGGAACTTTGTATCAACAACACAAACATTGGCAAACACATCAAAATTATCAGTAATGAACAGTTCATACACAGCATGGTATTACAATGCAACATCATCAGCATGGGAATCACCAAATGTGCTTGATCAATATCGTGGTTACTGGGTATATGATGGTGGAATTGGTCAACCAGTTAACTTGTCATATAAGAATAATGCTGGAGTTTCGCCAACATTAGGTCAAGTTAATTTAACGCAAGGTTGGAACGCAATTGGTGCATCACATGAAGCATCAACATATGTAAACACAACATTGCTTTCAATCGCTGGTAAGTACAGTGTTGTTTATGAATATACACCTGGCACTGGTTGGAGAACATATACTCCTGGTGTAACAACTGCAGATAATCCGTCTGAATTCATCAACATGACAGTTGGTCGAGGTTACTGGATTTACATGACTTCATCTGCTTCATATAGTGGTGGAGACTTATAAAGTTGAGATCAATGAAAATAATTAATTTTTTTTTATTTTCTTTTTTAATAATAAGTTGTATTGTAGTGAGTACTGTAATTGGAGCAGAAATACCTCCATCAACGCCTTCGGCAGGAATTCCATTAATCCCGATGACAATCATTGGACAGCCAAGTTTTGTTAATGGAAAATTATGTACACAAGATACAGTAATTGATGCAGTAATTGATGGAAAAGTTCGCACAACAAGAAATTGCAATGAACAAGGACAATTTACAATTGCGATCACAGGCAATTCATCTGATTCCGGAAAACAAATCACCTTTGTCGTCGATAGTATAACACTAAAGCAAAAAGATACATGGTCATCAGGAAAAGTTGTGAGCAATTTTTCATTTGCAATTACGCGAGAATTAAATGCAAAAGAATTGCAAGCAATTGCTCAAGCTGAACAAAAAAAGAAAGATGAAGAAAATAAAATTACAGAGCAGCAACGAGATCAACAGCAGCAACAAAAACAACAAAAAATAATGTTTATTATTGCTATCATCATATTCGTGATTATTATCATTGGAGTTATTTATTTTTTAATAAAACGAAAAAATAATAAACTAGGTAATAATCCAGAATCATATAACTCAAATAATAAATCAATTAAAACAACAACAGAAATTAAATCAGAACCGAAGATAGGGGACAAAACAGTAAAAAAAGAAAAAATAAAAAAAGTAATTGCTAAAAATAAATCAAAATCAAAATAAATCATCTTAATCATTAGCATAATTATTAGCAGAATCATTATTATAATCATTCAAGGAGAAGGGGATTTTCATGATTAAAAAAAGTTTTATGTATTGTTTTATTTTTTGTATAATGGCAAGTTTAGTATTTGCTGCTTGTTCAGATAGTCCGCCAATTCTTCCAAATAGTTTTTCAGGTACAGCAACAACGCAAACTTCTGCATCAGCAACAATCACCAATGTTTCAGTCGGTGATGTGATAAAAGGATACATTGATTATGCTTCTGATACAACAGCAGATGGTACATTTACTGTGACAACTGCAGGTCAATATGAATTAGGTGTAAGTGGTTGTTCAGGTGATAATGGTAAAACAATTAACTTTACAATTAATGGTATCACAGCAAACCTCAGTTCAACATTCTCATCAAGTGGCCCAGCTCCACGCACAGTAAACTTAAATGCAATCGGCGTAGTTTCATCAGGTAGTTCTGGAGGTTCAAGTGGCGGAGGCGGTGGAGGAGGCGGTGGTGGCGGCGCATCTGTTTCACCTGTTACAACACCTTCATCAGGGGCAGGCGGGTTAGTTCCAGTTCCTTCAATACCAAGAATTCCATCAACTCCAGCAGCAGAAACACCATCAGCATCAGCAGAATCACAAGCACAAGCAGCTGAAGCAGGGGGAGCATCAGGCAGAGAAGCAACTCCACAACCAGCAGCTCGAGAAACACAGCAAGGTTCAACTGAACAAAACAAACAAGTATTATCTGTTGGTCAAAGAATCAGTAATTTTTTCAATCGATTAACACGTTCAAGTAAAGGTGGAGATAGAGCAGGAAGAGCATTTGGTCTTCTCGGTACAGGAAGTAGTGCTGGTCCTTTAATTATATTAATACTAATACTTGTAATCGTGCTTGCAATTGTTGCATATAAAATAAAAACAAGAGGCAAAAAAGAAGAAGATGATGTTTTATATACATCAGATGTGCAGCGATCAAAAGCAAAGAAGAAATAATTTTATTTATTTTTTATTATATCTTTTTCAATTATCAATTAATCAATTTATAACTTTTATTTCCATCAAATCTCTTTCCTCAATTGTTCTAAAAATAAATGCATAAACTGAATTCTCTCATCAGCAATTTTCTTTGCAGTTTCTGTGTGCATTAACTCTTTTAACCTCAGTAATTTCACAAAGAAATGGTCAAGTCCATATTTTGTATCATCAGCTTCTCGCTGTTCGCAGAGCGGATCATCCTCATCATAGAATTGCCGCAATAATCGCCCTGAAACAGCAAATGTCCGTGCAATTCCAATCGCTCCAATCGCATCGAGTTTATCCGCATCTTGCAGTATTTTAGCTTCTAACACTGTTGGAACAACACCTTTTGAAAACGAATGATTCTCAATACAGTAAAGAATTTTCTCACAAAACTCTCTCGGATAATCAACTGATTCTAAAATAACAGCTGCAATTTTTTTGCTTTCTTCTCCTGATTTAGCTCGAAGTGGATGATCCTTCGCATAATTGCATAAATCATGCAGTAACACTGCTGGCAACAAAACACGAAGTTCACATTCTTCATCTTTTGCAATGAGCAATGCATTTTTATAAACGCGGAGTACATGAGAAAAATCATGTGCAGAATCAACAACAACCATTTTTTCTCGTGCTAGTTCTCTAATCTTTTCAATTTTCTCATAATTTACAGCATCAATTGTAGATTTCAGAAAATCAAATGAGGGAACCATGCTATTTACAATAGTTAAACAATCTATAAAAAGTTATTTAAACCAAACAATTTTCTAACGAATAGATGACAGAATTAATCACAATAAGGCAAACGCGAGACCAACGCCCTAATCCTATAACAGTTAAATCTCCAATCAAGCGAAAAGAAGAATTAATGAAACGAAAGCTCGAGTCACAGCAATACGAATTCGTTGGAAGAAATGCAACCTGTAAAACCTGCACATGGACAAAAAAAGATTTGACTGACACAGGTGCATGCTACAAAGGAAAATTCTATGGTATTAACTCTTCGCGCTGTGTTCAGATGACACCAACGCAAACCTGCAATCATGCTTGCACATTTTGTTGGAGGGATCTTGATTCTCACACAGCAATTGCAATGACTGAAAAAATTGACGAACCGAAATCTATCGTCGATGGCTGCATTGAATCGCAATGGAAACAATTATCTGGCTTTGGCGGCAATGAAAAAACAAATCAAGAAAAATTTAAAAAAGTACGAGACCCTTTACACTTTGCAATTTCTCTGAATGGTGAGCCAACAATTTATCCAAAAATAGGGGAGTTGGTCGGAGAAATTAAAAGCAGAGGAATGACTTCGTATCTTGTAACCAATGGCACATTTCCTGAACGAATCCAAAAAATGTTTGACAGTGACCAATTACCGACGCAATTCTATGTCTCAGTCGACGCTCCAAACAAAGAATTATTCAACGCAATCGACCGCCCATTAACCCCAGATTGTTGGGATCGATTAATGACGACATTAAACATGCTTCCAAAATTAAAACAAAAAACAAGAACAACATTGCGATACACGCTTCTCAAACATGTCAACATGGTTCATCCAGAACAATGGGGAGAAATAATTAAATTATCGCAGCCAACATTCGTCGAAGTCAAAGGCTACATGTTCGTCGGTAGTTCAAGACAGCGATTAAGCATGGACAACATGCCCTACCATGAAGAAATAAAAGCATTTGCTTTAGAAATCTGCAAACATTCAGGCTATCAATTAATTGATGAACACCCTCCAAGCAGAGTTGTATTATTAATGAAAGAAGATTACGAAGGAAGAATGATGGACTTTAGTAATACTGTGACAAATAATCAAAAAAATCATCAAAAAAATCCAAAAACTATATAAAACCAAATCTCATTCATTTTTATCATGAATCTCAAAGAAATGGTTAAAACTGTCGAGCAGACAACGCCTTTTAAAGAATTTAAAAAAC
>OBEQ011019885.1_pt1 | contig 44247 bp, 41 predicted proteins | sample 1670901 | NCBI WGS metagenome assembly OBEQ01 (sample SAMEA104232315, study PRJEB22302) | groundwater metagenome | biome: forest; feature: aquifer; material: groundwater | place: USA | collected 2011-08-07 | depth 5.4 m
GTCGGCCGTTCGGCCGACACCGGCATCGGCTTCCTGCCGATCTACATCGGCCCGATCCTGGTCTTCGTGCTCGGCCAGCCGATGCTGCGAAAGATCCTGCGCATCGCCAAGACGCAGCACATCACGACCATCGCCGACTTCATCTCGGCGCGCTACGGCAAGGACCAGACCCTGGCCGGGCTGGTCACCGTGATCGCGGTGATCGGCATCATGCCGTACATCTCGCTGCAGCTGAAGGCGGTGTCGACCAGCTTCGAGATCATCCGCCACTACCCCGCGGTGCTGATGCCGCACGGCGTGGCCGCGACGCCGATCTACGCCGACACCGCCCTCTACGTGGCGCTCGCGATGAGCCTGTTCGTCATCGTCTTCGGCACCCGCCATGTCGATGCGACCGAGCAGCACCACGGCATGGTCACGGCCGTGGCGCTGGAGTCGCTGGTCAAGCTGGCGGCGTTCCTGGCCGTCGGTATCTACGTGGTGTGGGGCCGTTTCGACGGCCCGGCCGACCTGTTCGCGCAGTCGGCTGCCACGGTGCGCGGCGCCGCCTTGCTGGACTTCGGCAGCGAACTCGCGAGCGGGCGCTTCTGGGCGCTGACCGCGCTCGCCTGCACTGCCATCGTCTGCCTGCCGCGCCAGTTCCAGGTCTGCGTGGTCGAGAACACGCGGGAAGAGCACCTGAAGCGCGCGGCCTGGATCTTTCCGCTCTACCTGGTGGCGATCAACATCTTCGTGCTGCCGATCGCGCTGGCCGGGCTGCTCGTGTTTGCACAGGGCGGTGTCAGCGCCGACACCTTCGTGCTGACGCTGCCGATCGCCGGCGACCGGCCCGCGCTCGCGGTCTTCGCCTTCATCGGCGGGCTGTCGGCGGCCACCGGCATGATCATCGTCGAGACCATCGCGCTGTCGACCATGATCTGCAACGACCTGGTGATGCCGCTGGCGATCCGCCGGGCCGCGATGCAGGGCCATGCCGACCTTGCGCCGCGCGTGAAGGCGATCCGCCGCATCGCCATCGTGGGGGTGCTGCTGCTCGGCTACGCCTATGTGCGCGGGGTCGGCGACTCGTATGCGCTGGTGAGCATCGGCCTGGTGTCGTTCGCCGCCGCGGCGCAGTTCGCGCCGGCGATGATGCTCGGCATCTACTGGAAACAGGGCAGCCGGCGTGGCGCGCTCGCCGGCTTGAGCGCCGGCTTCGCGGTCTGGGCCTACACGCTACTGCTGCCTTCGTTCGCCCAATCGGGCTGGCTGCCCGCGAGCCTGGTCGAGCAGGGGCCGTTCGGCTTCGCGCTGCTCAGGCCGCATGCGCTGTTCGGCGTGGCGGGCATGGACGTGATCTCGCACAGCCTGCTGTGGAGCATGCTGGCCAACATCGGCGCGTATCTGCTGGTGTCGCGGTACAGCACGGCCGACAGCGTCGAACGGGCGCAGGCCCAGGCCTTCGTCGACGTGTTCGCGCACCGGACGACGCTGCCGCAACGGGCATGGCATGCCGACGTTCGAGTCAGCGACCTCATGGCCACGCTGGCGCGTTTCGTCGATCGCGACCGGGCCCAACGGGCCCTGGCCGACTACGCTGCCGCGCGCGGCAGCGCACTGCGGCCGGAAGACAAGGTCGACAACGAGTTCGTCAACTTCGCCGAACGGCTGCTCGCCGGCGCCATCGGCGCGGCGCTCGCGCGGGTGGTCGTGGCGTCGGCGATCCAGGAGCAGCGCATCAGCGTCGACGCGGTGATGGACATGCTGTCGGTCGCCTCGCAGACCATCAAGGTCAATTGGGACCTGGTGCGCGAGGGCCTGGAAAACATCGCCCAGGGCGTGATCGTGTTCGATCCGGACCTGAAGATGGTGTTGTGCAACCGGCGCGTGCTCGAGCTGCTCGAGCTGCCCGAAAGCATGGCGGTGGTCGGCATGCCGTTCGAGGCCTTCCTGCGCCACAACGCCGAGCACGGCGAATACGGTCCGGGCGATGTCGAGGGCCAGGTGGCGCAGCGCCTGGCCCGGGCGCGCCAGCAAGAGCCGGTGCAGCTGGTTCGCGAGCGGCCCAACGGCCAGTTCATCGAAGTCTTCGGCAAGGCCTTGCCCAGCGGCGGCTTCGTGGCCACCTACACCGACGTGACCGAGCGCAAACGCGCCGACGAGGCGCTGCACAAGGCCCACGACGAGCTGGAGGCCCGGGTGGTCGAACGCACCGCCGAATTGCAGGTCGCCACCGAGCGCGCCGTGGTGGCCAATCAAGCCAAGAGTGCGTTCCTGGCCGGCATGAGCCACGAGTTGCGCACGCCGCTGAATGCGATCCTCGGTTATGCGCAGATCCTGAAGCTGAACCAGGACCTGAGCCTGCGCCAGCTGAGCGGCTTGAACACGATTCAAGACAGCGGCGAGCACCTGCTGACGCTGATCGAAGACATTCTCGACCTGTCCAAGATCGAAGCCGGAAAGGTCGAATTGCTGGGCGACGCGCTGGACCTCTCGGTGTTCCTGCGCGTCATCAGCGACATCATCCGGGTCAAGGCGGAACAGAAGGGCCTCGTGTTCACCTGCGAGGCCGCGCCCGACTTGCCGCGCATCGTCCAGGGCGACCAGAAACGCCTGCGCCAGGTGCTGCTCAACCTGTTGGGCAATGCGGTGAAGTACACCGACCGCGGGCGCGTGCTGCTGCACGTCTCCAGCGTCGGCCGGGTCGATGCCCGGGCACGCTTGCGCTTCGAAGTGGAAGACACCGGCATCGGCATCAGCCGCGAGCACGTGGAAAAGATCTTCGAGCCGTTCGAGCAGGTCGGCGACCTCGCGCACCAGGCCGGCGGCACCGGCCTGGGCCTGACCATCAGCCGCCAGCTGGTGCGCTTGATGGGGGGCGAGATCGGTGTCGACAGCCGGCTCGGCGAAGGCAGCCTGTTCTGGTTCGAGCTGACGCTGCCGGTGTTCGAATTCGGGCTGGCGCAACGGCCTGCGAGGGCGGTCGTTACCGACTACGAGGGGCCGCCGAGACGGGTCCTGATCGTCGATGATGTGGCGAGCAACCGCCAGATGCTGCAGGATCTGTTGGGCGACCTGGGTTTCGAGATCAGCCAGGCCGGCGACGGCCAACAGGCGCTGGCTGCGCTGCAGCGCTCGCCCGTCGACCTGGTCCTGATGGACATGCTGATGCCCGTGATGGATGGCCTCGAGGCGACACGCCGCATCCGCCAGAACCCGGCGTGGCGCGGCTTGCCGATCATCGGGGTGTCGGCCAATGTGTCCAAGGTCGAGCGCTCAGAGTGCCTGGCGGCCGGGGCGAGCGCCTTCCTTCCCAAGCCCATCAACGCCAGCCACTTGCTGGACACGATCGGCGAGCAGCTGGCCTTGCGTTGGGGGCACGGCGCGGCCCACTCCGCGGCGCACGACGATGCCGAAGCGGCTGGGCCGCTGGTCGTGCCGTCGCCGGAGGAACTCGATATCCTCTACCGCCTGGCCAAGACCGGCAACATGCGGATCATTCGCGAGCGCGCGGCCCAGCTGGCGGCGCTGAACCCGGCCTACGGCCCGCTGGCCGACCGGCTCGATCGACTGGCCCAGGGCTTCGAGTCGAAGGCCATTCTGGCGCTGGTCAAGCAGTGCATGAGCGAGGCGGCCGGCGCGAGTCCACGGGGACTTGTCTGAGAGGCGAGCGTTTCAGAGCGGCAACTCGCTGAAGTAGCGGCCGCCGTGGAAGATCAGCGGCTTCGCGCCTTCGCGGCGCGTGCAGCGCTCGACCTCGCCGACGAAGATGATGTGGTCGCCCTCTTCGTACTGGCTGCGGTTGAAACACTCGAACACCGCCGCCGCCCCGTCCAGGATCAGCGCGCCGGCGGCGCCCTCGCGAAACGCCACGCCGGCAAACCGATCCGGTTCCTTGCTGGCGAAGCGCTCGGCCAGAACGCGCTGCTCGGCCGACAGGATGTTGATCGCGTAGTGCGAGCCGCGGGTGAACGCCGGCACCGAGCCGGCCTGGCGCGACAGGCTCCACAGCACCAGCGGCGGCGCCAGCGAGACCGAGTTGAACGAATTGGCGGTCAGCCCCACGCGCACGCCGTTGGCGTCGCGCGCGGTGACGATGGTGACGCCGGTGGCGAACATGCCGAGCGCGTTGCGGAAGTCGTCGATCGAAAAACTCGGCGCCAGCGCCTTGCGGGGAGGGGTCATCAGCGCATTGTCCAAGATCGCGGCGCCGCCCGGGCGCGCCGGGTCTACACTGCCCCGCAGGCCGCGCCGGAATAAGCGCCGCGCCTTCCGCGTACACGCAACGTGAATGCCCCCACCGCCTTCCGCCAGCAGCTGATCGCGACGATTCCCCGGCTGCGCCGCTACGCGCGCTCGCTGGTGTTCGACGCCAGCGATGCCGACGACATGGTCCAAACCGCGCTCGAACGCGCGCTCGCGCACTGGCACCAGTTCGACCAGCGGCGCGACATCCTGGTCTGGGTCATCAGCATCGCGCACAACGCCTACATGGACGAGCGGCGCCGCCTCGGCCATGTCAACAGTGTCGAGCCGCAGGACCTGCAGGACGGCCCCGACGCGCCGACGGTGCACACGAGCGACCCCGGCCTGCGGCTGGACCTGCTGTCGGCGCTGCAGCGCCTGTCGGTCGAGCAGCGCGAGCCGCTGCTGCTGGTGACGCTGGAGCAACTCTCGTACGCCGAATGCGCCGAGGTGCTGCGCATTCCGATCGGCACCGTGATGTCGCGGGTGTCGCGCGGGCGCACCGCGCTGCGCGCGCTGCTCGACGGCCACGGCCCCACACCCACCGGGACGCGCAGTTTGCGTCGCGTCGTTTGACCATGAACACGACCTTCAACGACCTGCCGCACGACACCAGGCTGTCGGCGTGGCTGGACGACGAACTCAACAAGGAGCAGCGCGCCGAGGTCGAGGCCTGGCTGCGCGACAACCCCGACGATGCGGCGCGGGTGCGCCTGTGGGCGGCCGACCGCGACGTGCTGCGCGCGCGGCTCGGGCCCGCGCTCGAAGAGGCGGTGCCCACGCGCCTGGAGCAAGTGGTGTGGAGCCATTCGCCGTCGACGCTGTCGTCGGGCTGGCAGCGCGTCGCCGCCGGCCTGGCCGTGCTGGCCATCGGTGCGGCGCTGGGGGCGGGTTTGGCGTGGCGCTGGCAGCGCAGCAACCCGGCCGAACCGGTGGTCTCGGGCGACACCGGCTGGGAGCAGCGCGCGGTGACGGCCCACAGCGTGTACGTGCCCGAGGTGCGTCACCCGGTCGAGGTCGCGGTGGCCGGCAAGAGCGCCGACGAGAGCCGCGCCCAGGAAGAGCATCTGTCGCGCTGGCTGACCAAGCGGCTGGGCATGCCGGTCAAGCTGTTCGACCTGCGGGCCCAGGGCTACGAGCTGGTCGGCGGCCGCCTGCTGCCCGACGCCGCCGCGCCGAGCGCGCAGCTGATGTACCAGCGCAGCGGCGAGGCGATGGCACCGCGCGTGACGGTGTACCTGCGCAAGCCCGAAAGCACCACCCCGGCCGCGTTCCGCTACGAGCGGCAGGAGGACCTGGGGATGTTCTACTGGGTCGAAGGCTCGACCGGCTACGCGCTGGTGGGCGCGCTGCCGCGCGACCAGCTGATGTCGCTGGCGGAATCGATCTACAAGCAGGGGCAGAACTGACTGCGCAGCAGTCATCCCGGCGAACGCCGGGATCCACTCTCAATCGAAGCGCTTCGGCGAACAGTGGATCCCGGCTTTCGCCGGGATGACGACTTCTCAGCAGCCCTCCGAGCGCGCCACCGCCGCCTCGATCTGCTGCTGCACGCGGCGCGTTCCGCGCAGCACCAGCATCACGTCGAGCTGGGCCTGGGGCGCGACTGCGCGGGCCACTTCGTCGAGCGTTTCGGGGTCGGTCATCAACGCGTTCGCCAGCGCCGACAGGGCACAGATCGCGCGCCGCTGCACCTGCATCGGCAGCTCGCGGGTCGTGTTGACGATGACGTGGAAACGAACGCTGTGCACCGCCGCCGGGTTCAGGCCCCAGCTTTCGCACAGCGCGGCGCCGAGCGCATCGTGGCTGACGCCGAATTCCTGGTGCTCGAGGAACAGCAGCTCCTCGTCGTCCTTGGCCGCGACCAGCATCGGGCGGTAGCGCTCGGGCGCATGGCGGAACAGCACCGCCTTGCCGCATTCCTCGAACAACCCGGCCGAATGCGCGGCCCAGGGGTCGACGCTCAGGGCCTGGCCGATGCGGCCCATCAGCAGGCCGCGCACCCCCGCGCGCTCCCATACCGGCACCAGCTCGGGCGCCGCCGGAAACACCGCCTTCAGGCCCATCTCGAAGGTGACGGCCGCGACCTCGCGCGTGCCGAGAAAGGTGATCGCCTGCTGCACGCTCTGGACCCGGCCCGCCAGCCCGTAGAGCGACGAGTTGACCGCCTTCAGCACCGCCGAGGCGAGCGCCATGTCGGACTCGATCAGGCCGCTCAAGGCCTGCAGGTTGACCTCTTCGTCGGCCAACAGCAGCGACAGCTTGACCAGCGCCTCGGGCTGGGCCGGCACGTCGATGTTCAGGGATCGGAGTTCGGCGTCAACAGGCATGGCAGGGCGGTCGTGGGCACGGGTGCGGCCCTTTGAATCTTAGGCGCCGCGGCCGCCGCCGGTGTGACGAACTGGCCGGTTTCGCCCCGCCAATTCGCTGGCCTATTTCACCTTGCCACGCGCCAGCAATGCCTGAAGCTTGCGGTATTCGTCGGGGTGTTCGTCTTTCAGGAAGGCGAGATCGCGGGCGATGCGCTCGACCCGCTTCAGCGCCTCGGCTTCCTTGATCGCGCGGATCTCATGCGACATGTCGGCGAAGTCGCTGAGGCACGCCTGTTGCTCCGCCGGCAGCTTGGACGCATCGGGCAGCGTCTTGGCAATCACCACCGACAGCGCGTCGATGATGCGCCCCAGCTGGCGGCCGTAGCTGTGATGCGCCAGCACCTCGCGCTCGGTGTCGGGCGCGCTCGAGTTGTTCTCGGTGATGTTGACCAGGGGCCCCAGCGTGATCGGCTGGTTCAGCACCTGCGGCGCCAGGCTGAACAGCGCCGACCAGTTCTTCGCCGCCGCCAGCGGCCACAGGAACGGCGAGGCGAGCAGGGCGTCGGTGTCTTGCGGGGTGGTCATGAGGGCGGCCCGGAAGTGAAAAAGGGCGCCGGTTTCACCAGCGCCCTTCCATTCTGACATCGACCGAAAACCGGCCCTGCCGTCATTCGCGGTTGCGGCCTGACGGCCTTCACCGCGTCGATTTGTCTCCTCGGACCCCCGCCCAAGCGAGGCGCCAAAGCGCTGCCCCGCCGCGAGTGGCGAGACTGTAGGCGCGCGCGCGCCGCGCCAGCATCCGGACTTTCCCTGCGCAGCAACGGTTGCGCGCCAGGTTTGCCTGCGCTCACATTCGCGCCGCAGGAAGCGACAGCGTGACCCGGGTTCCGCCCCCGAATTCGCTGTGCACGACGACATTGCCGCCGTGCAGCTCGGCGATGCGCTTGACGATCGCCAGGCCCAGGCCCTTGCCGCCAACGCCGGTGGCCGGCGCGACGCTCTGGCGGCTTTGGTAGAAGCGGTCGAACAGGTGCGGCACGTCGGCCGCCGGGATGCCCGGGCCGCTGTCGTCGACGCTAACCTCGACCCGCGCATCGCGCAGCCTTGCCGCGAGCGTGATGCGGTCGCCGGCGCGGCTGAACTTCAGCGCGTTGTCGACCAGGTTCGCGACCGCGCGCTCGAACAGCTCGATGTCGAGCGCGGCGAACGGCGGCGCGGCGCTGTCATCGGCGGCGGATTCGGCGCGCAGCGTGACGCCTTGTTGCGCGGCACGCTGGGCAAAACGCAGCACGATGTCGTCGAGCAACTCGCCGGCGTCGAGCACTTCGCTGCGCAGCTTGAACGCCGGTTCGTCGAGCTGCGCCAGGTCACCCAGCGACTGCACCAGGCGCGCCGCGTTGCGGGTGTTGCGCAGCGCGACGCCGACCAGCTCGCGGTCGCTGTCGCGCGCGGCGTCGCCGGCCCAGCGGGTCTCGAGCGTTTCGAGGCAGGCGGCAGTCGCAGTCAGCGGCGAGCGCAGGTCGTGCGACAGGTTGCTGACCCCTTCGCGGCGGAAATGGTCGAGCCGGCGCAGCGTATCCCACTGCATTTTCAGCGTCGCGAGCATCGCGCGGAAACCGCTCGCGAGCCGGCCGAACTCGTCGTTCGCCGGGCCGCCCGGCAGGGCCAGCGCGGCGCTGTCGGGGCCGCCGCTTTCGAGCCCCTCGCGCGACACCGCGGCGACCGCGTCGCTCAACTGGCGCAGCGGCCGCGTGACGGCGCCGATGATCCAGGCGGTCAGCACGGTCGCGAGCACGACGACGCCGACCACCGCCAGCAAGGCCGGCTTGGCGAAGCTGCTGCCGACGACCTGCAGCCGGCCCTCGGGCAAGGCCATCGGGTGCGCGACCAGGTACAGGTAGCCGGCGACGGCCGCGTCGCTGCGGATCACCGAACGGCGCACCGGCTTGGCGGCGATGACGGCGTTGGCGTCCATGCGGGCCGGGTCGTCGCCCATCACATACGGCATCGCCGACGCACCGACCGCCTGCTGCACCGGCGCCAGCGAGACCTTGAAGCCCGCCGGCAAGGCCTTGTCGGCCGAGGTGGCGAGCACGGTGCCGTCGGCATCGAGCAGGTAGAGCTGGGCGTCGGGCTCGAACAGCACCAGGTTCTTCAGGAACTCGGTGAACTCGTCCGGGTGGCGCTCGTGCAGCTCGAGGATGTTGTCGTACATCGCGACGACGCGGCCGAGGAAGGCGTCGGCGCGGTGGTAGGTGGTTTCATGCTCGAAGCGCTGGAACGCGAACAGCACGGTGGCGATAACGCCGAGCGCGGTCAGCGCGCCGGTGACGAAGATCGTGATCGCGATCTTGAGGCGGACGCTCATTCGCGATGCAACGTGTCATCCCGACGAAAGTCGGGATCCACTGATGGCAGATGCGCTGCGTGACGAGTGGATCCCGACTTTCGTCGTGACGACATGGGGTAGCGGGATGACAGCCCGATCACAACGGCGCTTCCCGCATCTTGTACCCCGCGCCGCGCACCGTCAGGATCAGCTCCGGTCGCATCGGGTCGGCCTCGAGCTTGGCGCGCAGCCGGTTGATGTGGGTCGTCACCGTGTGTTCGTAGCCGTCGTGGCTGTAGCCCCAGACGGCGTTGAGCAACTGGCCGCGCGAGAACACATGGCCCGGGTGCTGGGCGAAAAACAGCAGCAGGTCGAACTCGAGCGCGGTGAAGTCGAGCAGCTCGCCGCGGTAACGCACCTGGCGTTTGGTCGGCAGGATCTCGAGGTCGCCGTTGCGCAAGCTGCCGGGCTGCGCCTGGGCGTTGTTCTGCGCCGCGCGCAGCAGGTCGGCGCGGCGCAGCAGCGCCTTCACGCGCGCCAGCAGCTCGGCCAGCGAAAACGGCTTGGTCAGGTAGTCGTCGGCGCCGAGCTCGAGCCCGAGCACGCGGTCGAGCTCGGTCGACTTCGCGGTCAGCATCAGGATCGGCGTGCTGCGCCCGCGCGCGCGCAGCGCCTTGCAGACCTCCAGCCCGTCCATGCCCGGCATCATCAGGTCGAGGATCAGCAGGTCGCTCGCCTGCTCGTTCTGGCTCGCGAGCGCGGCCAGCCCGTCGGCCACCGCGGTGACCTCGTGTCCGGCGTTGCGCAGGTTCATGACCAGCAGGTCGCGGATGTCGGCCTGGTCTTCGGCGACGAGGATGTGGGAGGGCATGCGCAGATTGTCGCGTCCAGCACGGCGTTTCTTACGTACTTGTGATCTGGCTGTGATGTTTGGCGATTCTGGCGCGAGGTGCGGCGCTCAAAGTCCCTTCATCGAATCCGCGACACCACGACACCCAGGAGCCAGACGATGAACACCCACCGCGCCGCCGTCCAGACCGCCTTCCACCCCGCCCTCGCCGCCAACGCCGTGGCATGGGACGAGATGGTGTCGCACCGCAGCTACCTGGTGCGTTTCGCGCAACGCAAGCTGCACGACCCGATGCTCGCCGAAGACGTGGTGCACGACGTGTTCGAAGCCGTGATCTCGGGCCGCGCCGCGTTCGCCGGCCGCTCGGCACGGCGCTCGTGGCTGACCGCGATCCTGAAGAACAAGATCGTCGACCTGGTGCGTTCGCGCGCAGGTTACGACAGCCTGGACGACGACAGCGACGACGAAGGCGTGTTCGCGATCGAATGCCCGCATGCCCAGCCCGACGAGCTGGCCGAGCAGCGCCAGTTCCTCGCCGCCACGCTCGCGCGCATCGACGCGCTGCCGGCCGGCTTGCGCGATGCGATGCACCTGCGCGTGATCCAGGACCAGCCCACCGACGCGGTCTGCCGCACGCTGGCGATCAGCGAAGACAACCTGTTCGTGCGGCTGCACCGGGCGCGCAAGCAGTTGTTGTCGTGAACCTCCCGCACGAGGCCCGAGAATCGGGCGATGCCTGAACCGCGCCTGTTTCGCGCCGCCGTGTTCGACATGGACGGCCTGCTGCTCGACTCCGAGCGACCGATCCGCGACGCCTGGCTGCGCGCCGCGCGCGAGCTCGGTGCGCCGCTCGACGAAACCGGCTACCTCGAGGTCGTCGGCCGCAATCAAACCGACAGCCGCGCCTTGCTCACGCAGCGCCTCGGCGGCGCCGGCGCATACCAGGCCCTGCGCGAGCGCGCCGAGGCCTTGCTGGCCGGGATGCTGGCGGCCCGAAGCTATGCCGTGAAGGCCGGCGTGATCGCGCTGCTGCAGGCATTGCGCGAACGCGGCGTGCCCTGTGTCGTCGCGTCGTCGACCGGGCGCGCCGAGGTCGAACGGCGGCTGCAACACGCCGGCCTCGCGGCCTTCTTCGGCGGCTTCAGCGGCGGCGACGAAGTGGCGCGCGGCAAGCCCGCACCCGACCTGTTCCTGCTCGCCGCCCAGCGTGCCGGCCAGCGCCCGCAGGACTGCCTGGTGTTCGAGGACTCGGAACACGGCGCACGCGGCGCGCACGCGGCCGGCATGGGGGTCGTCATCGTGCCCGACCTCAAAACGCCGAGCCTGGACGCCCGCGAGACCAGTCTCGCCGTGTTGCAGTCGCTGCACGACTCGCTCGCCCGGCTCGACACCTGGTTCGGGGTCGGGCAGCGCGCTCAGTCGCTGTAGGCGTTGTCCTGTTTTGCGCTGCCGGCGCGTTGCTGCTGGCCGGCTGTGCGTCGACACAGCTCGACGCGCAGTGGAGCGACCCGCAGGCCGCGCGCGCGTCCTTGCGCGGGGCCCGCGTGCTGGTCGCCTGCGAGGCCGCCGAAGCGGTGGTCAAGCGCATCTGCCAGGACCGACTCGCGGCCGAGGTCACGGCCCACGGCGGCACCGCGGTGATCGCACCGCAGAGCAGCCTCGACCCCACGCGGCCGGAGAGCGACGAGCCCTATGTGTCGGCCGCCCGCGTCGCCGGCGCGCGCGCGGTGCTCGCGACCAGCGTGGCGCCGACTTCGGCCAGCATGAGCCCGGGCTTCTCGGTCGGGCTCGGCGCGTTCAGCATCGGCAGCGGCGGTTTTGCTGGTGGCTTCGGCGTGTCGGCGCCGATCGGCGGCGGGCCGGTGAGCTCGGGTTATTCGGCGAATGCACGCATCACCAGCGCCGACAGCGGCCGCCTGCTGTGGACCGCGAAAGCGAGCTCGCCGCCGTCGGGCGATTTGAACGGTCAGCTCGCTGAATTGGCGAAAGCGGTCGTCGACGCGGCCGGCAAAGCGGGCTTGTTCTAGCGGGACACGTGTCATCTGTCATCCCGGCGAACGCCGGGATGACACAACTCAGCGCCCGCGCACCGTCGCCGCGTCCTGCCCGTACAGCACCTTGCGCTGCGTTTCGGCATCGACCGGTGGCTGGTTCGGCGGGTTCACTTCCTTGGCGATCGCGTAGGCACGCTGCACCGCGGGCCGCGCCGCAACGCTGTCGAACCAGCGCTTGAGGTTCGGGAAGTCTTCGAGCCGCTGCGACTGGCGGTCGTAGCCGGTGGTCCACGGATAACAGGCGATGTCGGCGATCGAATAGTCGCCGGCCAGGAACTCGCGGTCTGTCAGACGCTTGTCCATCACCGCGTAAAGGCGCGAAGTCTCTTTCACGTAACGCTCGATCGCGTACGGGATCTTCTCCGGCGCCGCGTGCTGGAAATGTCCGTTCTGGCCGAGCATCGGCCCGAGCCCGGCCATCTGCCAGAACAGCCATTGCAGCGTCTCGGTGCGCCCGCGCAGGTCTTGTGCGATCAGCTGCCGGTGTTTGTCGGCCAGGTACAAGAGAATCGCCCCCGACTCGAACACCGACAGCGGCGCGCCGCCGTCGTCCGGCGCATGGTCGACGATCGCCGGGATGCGGTTGTTCGGCGCGATGCGCAGGAAGTCGCTCGCGAACTGCTCGCCCTTGCCGATGTGGATCGGCACGATGCGGTACGGCAGCCCGGTCTCTTCGAGAAAGATCGTGATCTTGTGGCCGTTCGGCGTGGTCCAGTAGTGCAGGTCGATCATGCGGTGGCTCGATGGCAACGAAGGGCGCAGCCTAGCGCCGACCGAATGGGCTTGCGATCGGTGGGCCGATTGCGCGCATCAGCGCGCGTCCAGCACCGCCAGCGCGAACTCGGTCACCGGCCCGGCGAGCTTGGGCAGCGCCGCGGCGCTGCGCCGGCGCAGGCAGTCGCGCACCAGCTCTTCGATGCCGCCGACCATCGCGAGCAGGCTCGCATCGCTGACCCGCGGCGCGTTCGGGTCGGCGCGTTCGCGCAGGCTTTGCAGGCCGCGCCAATGTGCCACCCATTGATCGAGCACCCAGCCGCGGCGCTCGAGCGTCTGCGCGCCGGCGCCCAGGCTTTCGACCGAGAACGACCAGCTCACTTCGGGCGAGCTCGCCAGCGCCTGCAGGTAGGCCTGCACCGCGATCCGGGTGCGCTCGCGCCAGTCGGCCTCGGGCACGTCGCGCAACGCCCGGCGGATCGCGCCGAACAGCGCCTGCATGCCCCGTTCGTAGGCGGCCAGGAAACACGCTTCGAGATCGTGGAACTGCTCATAGAAGGTGCGGCGCGAAACGCCGGCGTGGGCGATCACGTCGGCCACTGTCGCGCCCTTGAAGCCCTTGGCGGCCACCACGTGCGCGATCGCGTCGAGCATGCGCGCACGTTGAGAGGCGGCGACCGCCTCTTGCGTCAGCGGGTGGCGGCCGCCGCGCGGCAGCTTGGGCGCAGGCTTCGGTGGCTTTGCGGAGGCTTTGCTTGCAGTCATGATCGAAAAACGATAGCATACCGCATGGAAACACTTTTGTTTCTCAAACGGAGCCCCGAATGATCGCCATCGTGCTGACCGCCCTCGTCGCGCTGATCCACCTGTACTTCCTGGTGCTCGAGATGTTCCTGTGGAACACGCCCAAGGGCCGGCGCATCTTCGGCACCACGCCCGAATTCGCGGCCGAGTCGAAGACCCTCGCGGCCAATCAGGGCCTGTACAACGGCTTTCTCTCGGCCGGCCTCGTGTGGGGGTTGACGCTGGGCGCGGCGGGCAAGCCGGTGATCGTGTTCTTCCTCGCCTGCGTCATCGTCGCCGGGGTCTACGGCGCGCTCACCGTCACGCGCAAGATCCTCTTCGTGCAGGCGCTGCCGGCCGTGCTGGCGCTGGCCGCCGTCTGCTTCGCCTGACATGCTGGGCCTGAAGGCAAACGGCTTCGATGCCGCCATGTCTGGGGCTTGGCGCCGCGCCAGGTGAGCTGGTTCTTCATCAACAGCCTGCGCTCGATGCGCGGCAAGCCCGGGCTGAGCCCGAACTGGAACCACGCGCGCCAGAGCGACATCGCCACCCCCGACGGGCTGTGGGCGATCGAGCCGCATGTGGCGCGCGACGGCTTCGGCGCCAAGTTCGAAGACCTGCTGGTGGTGCAGGACGGCCAGGCCTGGTTCCTCGACGACGCGCTGCCGCACCACCTGCGCTGGCAGGCGAGCGGCCTTCACTGAAGAGGTCGAGTTGTTCCGCAGCCATGTCATCCCGGCGTTCGCCGGCGCACGCCGGGATCCACTCTCGCGGCAGTGCGCATCGATCACCGGTGGATCCCGGCGTTCGCCGGGATGACGACGGAAAAGAGGCCGCTCAGGGGCAGACATCGATGCGGCGCGACACCGCGTTGATCGTCTCCTTGTTGAACCAGAAGAAGTAGCGCGTGTTGCCGGTCACCGAGACCTCGTCGAGCGCGGCGACGCCGGGCGGCGGTGCGATGACAACACGCTGCGCCGGCGCGGCCGCAGGCGCACTCGCCGCGCCGACCAGCACCAGCGGACTCTTGTCCTTGCCCTTGCCCTTGCCGCGGGTCGTCTTGCCCTTGCTCGCCACCTGCGTCGGCTTGGGCGCGGCGGCCGCCGGGGTCGGTGCCGGCGCTGCCGCGGCGGGCGGCGGTGCCGGCGGCGGCGCGACCTGCAAGGTCACCGGGACCACCCAGCCCAAGTGGCCACTCGAGCTGCCGAGCACCATGCAGCCGGATGCTTCGGGCGCACCGAAAACCAGCTTGCGACGCGACGGCGCGACCCGCGTCGTCAGGTCGAAATAGCTCGTGACCGTGGCTTCGTAGTTCAGCGGCGGCGCGCCGCGAGCGACCGCGGTCGAGGAGTCACCCTGCCGGCTGGCGCAGCCACCTGCCACCAACGCTGCCAAGAAGATCGCTGCAAGTCTCATTCGGCTCGTCCTGCACAGCGCGGTCTCTTCTCCCCGACGCGCAGCTTATGCCAAGCCGCCGCGCCGCGCAGCGAAATGAAACGAAACACAGCGATACCGGGCGAGAAGACAGCCGCGGCTCGCACCGCGACGATGCCGTCACTGCAACCACCCCGTGAGGACACTCCATGCGACCCTGGCTCAAGCGTACATTCGTCGGCCTGTTCGGCGCGTCGGCCCTGCTCGGCGGCGTCACGGCTTGCTCGCACCACCCCGAAGGCCGCAGCGGCTGGCGCTCGGCGAGTGCTGAAGACGTGGCGCGCTTCAAGTCGCGCGCGATCGACCGGGTGGCCGAGCGGCTCGCGCTCGACGCCGAGCAGCGCGCCAAGCTCGGCGTGTTGTTCGACCGCCTGCAGGAACAGCGCCTTGCGCTGCACGGTGCGACCGACCCGCGCCAGGACCTGGCCGCGCTGGTCGCGGACGCAACCTTCGACCGCTGGCATGCGCAGGACCTGATCAACGCCAAGCTCGGCGCGCTGCGCGACAAGAGCCCGCAAGTGGTGGCGGCGCTGGGCGACTTCTACGACAGCCTGAAGCCCGAGCAGCAAAAGACGGTGCGCGAATTCCTGCAGCACGGACCCGGCTGGCGCTGGCATTGACAATGCCGGCATGCGCCGCATCCTGCTGATCGACGACGACGCGCGACTCGCACCGCCGCTGGCGGCCTATTTCAGGCGCTTCGAGTTCGAGCTCGATGCCGCCGTGCGGCCGAGCCTGGGCCTGGCGAAGCTGCGCGGCGGCGGCTACGACGCCGCGATCCTCGACGTGATGCTGCCCGAGATGGACGGCTTCGAGCTGTGCCGCACGATCCGCCGCGAAAGCGACATCCCGATCCTGATGCTGACCGCGCGCGGCGACGTGATGGACCGGGTGGTCGGCCTGGAGATCGGCGCTGACGACTACCTGCCCAAGCCCTTCGAGCCGCGCGAGCTGCTAGCGCGGCTGCAGACGGTGCTGCGCCGGGCCCGCGCGCCGGCCGCCGATGCGGCGACTCCACGCCGGCTCGTTTTCGACGGCCTCGTCATCGACCTGGAACGACGCGAGGTGCAGCGCCACGGCGAGCCGCTCGATCTCACCGGCACCGAGTTCGAGCTGCTCGCGCTGCTGGCGCAGACACCGAGCAAGGTCTGGAACCGCGACCAGATCCTGGAGCGCCTGCGCGGCCAGGCGGCCGACGACCTGTACACCCGCGCGGTCGACATCCTCGTGAGCCGACTGCGCAAGAAGCTCGAGCCGCTGGACTGCATCAAGACGCTGCGCAACGTCGGCTACGCGTTCACCGGGAGCCGCGCTTGAATCCAGGCTGGCGCACGCGCTGGCATGCGGCGCACGGGCGGCTGCGCCATTCGCTGAAGTGGCGCCTTGTGGGGCTGTTCCTGCTGCTCGCGCTGGCCACCACGCTGACCTTCGTCGCCGGCATGCAAGGCGTCGTGCGGCACGGCTGGCAGGCCTATGTGCGGCCCTTGACGACGAACTACCTCGACCTGCTGGCGGCGCAGATCGGCACCCCGCCCGACCTCGCGCGTGCCCGCGCACTGACCGAGCAGCTGCCGATCTCGATCCGCATCGACGGCCCGCAGCTCAACTGGGACTCGCACCCCGAGCTGACTCGCCGCTTGCGCGACTATCACCGCGAATGGCCGAACGCCGAGAACCACCTGTGGCATGTGCGCCAGCTCGCCGACGGCCACCGCATCGTGTTCGGGCTGGCCGAGCCGGCCGCCATGCTCGGCCACAGTTATTCGCTCTGGAGCACGCTCGCGGTGTTGCTGCTGCTGACGCTGCTCGCCTACGCCTATGTGCGACGGCTGCTGCGGCCGCTCGACGACATCCGTGAAGGCGCGGTGCGCTTCGGCCGGGCCGAATTCGCGCACCCGATTCCGCTGCGCCGGCGCGACGAGCTCGGCGAGCTCGCCCAGCAGGTCAACACGATGGCCGCGGCGATCCAGCACATGCTCGACGCCAAACGAGCGCTGCTGCTCGCGATCAGCCACGAGCTGCGCTCGCCGCTGACCCGTGCACGCCTGAACGCCGAGCTGGTCGACGAGGGCGAGGCACGCGACGCGTTGCTGCACGACCTGTCGGAGATGCGCGACCTCGTCACCGACTTGCTCGAAAGCGAGCGGCTCGAAAACGGCCATGCCGCCCTGCCCCCCGAACCGACCGACCTCAACACGCTGGTGACCGAGACGCTGGCCGCCCAGTTCGCTGCCAACAAGGTCGAGCTCGAACTGGCGAGCGAGCTGCCGGCGCTGGCCCTGGACCGCGTGCGGATGCGGCTGCTGCTGCGCAACCTGCTCGACAACGCGCTGCGCCACAGCGCCGATGCGGCCCAGCCGCCCACGCTGCGCACCGAGCGGCACGACGGCGCGGTGCGGCTCACGCTGCGCGACCACGGCCCGGGTGTCGCCGACGCGCACCTCGCACACCTGGCGCAGGCCTTCTACCGCGCCGACGCGGCCCGCCAGCGCGCCACCGGCGGGGTCGGGCTCGGCCTGTACCTGTGCCGGCTGGTCGCCGAAGCGCATGGCGGCACACTCGTCATCCGCAACGCCACGCCTGGCCTCGAAGTGAGCGTCACGCTGCCGGCCTGATCTACGATGCACGGCGCAATCCGCGCGCTGCACCGAACGAACCCGATGGAGGAGCCCCGGCCCCACACGTTGGCCCGCCTGCTGCTGCCGGCCGGTGTGGCGAGCAGCGCCTGGCCGCTGCTCGTCGCGCGCGGCCTGCGCGCCGTCGGCGACGGCTACATGGCGGTGCTGCTGCCGGCCTACCTGCTGGCGATCGGGCTCGGCCAGCTCGAGGTCGGCCTCGTCAGCACCGCGACCCTGCTCGGCTCGGCCTTTGCGACGCTCGCGGTCGGGGCCTGGGGCCACCGGCTTGCACCGCGTGCGCTGCTGCGTGGCGCCGCGCTGCTGATGGCCGGCACGGGGCTCGGTTTCGCCGGCCTCACCGCCTTCTGGCCGCTGCTGCTGGTCGCTTTCGTCGGCACGCTGAACCCGAGCTCGGGCGACGTCTCGGTGTTCCTGCCGCTCGAACATGCACGCCTGGCCGAAGCGGCACGCGGCGCGGCGCGCACCGCCTTGTTCGCGCGCTACAGCGTGCTCGGCGCCTTGTGTGCGGCACTCGGTGCGCTGGCCGCGGCGCTGCCCGACGCGTTGGCGCGCAACGGCGCGCTGACCCGGCTCGACGCGCTGCGCGTGATGTTCGTCGGCTACGCCGCGATCGGCGTGGCGGTGTGGTGGCTGTACCGCCACGTGCCGCGCGCTGCGGCCGACACCGCGCAGGCGGCGCCGGCGCCGCTCGGCCCGAGCCGCGCCATCGTGGTTCGCCTGGCGGCGCTGTTCTGCGTCGATTCCTTCGCCGGCGGGCTCGTCGTCAATTCGCTGATGGCACTGTGGATGTTCGAGCGGTTCGGCCTGTCCTTGGCGCAGGCCGGGCTGTATTTCTTCTGGGCCGGGCTGCTCGGCGCCGCGTCGCAGTTCGCGGCGCCGCGCCTCGCACAACGCATCGGCTTGCTCAACACGATGGTGTTCACCCACATCCCTGCCAACCTGTGCCTGATCCTGGCCGCGCTGGCGCCCAACCTGCCCCTCGCGCTCACGCTGCTGTTCGTGCGCAGCCTGCTGTCGCAAATGGACGTGCCGACCCGCACCGCCTACGTGATGGGGGTGGTCACTCCGGCCGAGCGCACCGCGGCAGCGAGCTTCACCGCGGTGCCGCGCAGCCTGGCCGCAGCAATGAGCCCGGCGCTGGGCGGCGCCTTGTTCGCCGCCGGCTTCATCGGCGCGCCGCTGATCGCCTGCGGCCTCTTGAAGATCGCCTACGACCTGAGCCTGTGGCGCGCCTTTCGCCGCCACCCGCCGCCGGACCCCGAATGAGGGGTTGAAGTCGCGCCGGCGACAGGTCAAGGTAAGCGGCGTGAAAGCCGTCGCTCCCAGAATCGAAACCTGCCGATAGCCGGAACCGGCCTTGTCCTACGCCGCAGCGATGAATGCTGCGGCGCAATGGGAGGCTACAAGTCTTCAAGACCAGGAGTCACAGTCATGAACACCTTGCCGCCCAACGACTGGATCGAGCGCTGCGCCCAACGCATCGTGCAGGTCGACCAGAACATCGCCGACGACGAAGCCAAGAAGCTGGCGCGCGAGCTGAGCCACTTCGAGCGCACCGCCGCGATGGCACCCGAAGAGGCGGTCGACTTCGTCGCCTCCGAGCTCGGCCGGCGCGACCTTCGCTTCGAGCGCCGCGCGGCGCCGCGCGAGTGATCCGGCCCGGATGCGCCCTCACTCCTTGGCCGCGGCGCCGAAGAAATACTTGCGACGCAGCATCAGCGTCATGTCGAGCCTGGACGCCGCGAAGGTGGCCGTGAAACACGCCTCGCCGGGCTTGGCCGGGTTCGGCAGCAGCGCCACGTAGAGCACCTCGCCGCTGCGCTTTTGCCACAGCATCAGGCGCGCCGGCGCCAAGCCATCCTGCTCCACCACGGGGTACAGCCGCACCAGCTGCGCGTTGACCATGCGGCGATCGTCTTCGTCGAGCACGGCGCTCAGGTCGCCGCTGCCCATCGCGATCCACGCCTTGCTGACGCAGCTTTCGATCGCGCCGCGCACCGCCACCGTGGGTGGCGTGTCCTCCTTGGCCAGCAGCAGCGCCGGCAACAGCGCCCCCAGCGTGGCGAGCGACAGCACGAGGCGTGACATAACGGTCTCCTTGAGCGTGATCAATGCGCCTCTCGCCCGGACTTGTCAAGCGGGGCACACGCTGGTCGTCCTGTTCTTCGCACGCAGCGGCAAGCGACGTACCCAGCGTGCGTCGCAACCTAGGGATCTTCCCCGAGCCGAGGGGAACACCGATTGCCACTGAACGGGCTTGCAGCGATAAAGAAATCGAAAGGACAACCGTGACGACAAGCAGCCTGACCCGCCAAGCCGAACCCACCCACCTCGACCGAAGCGGCACTGCGCCGCCGACCCTGCCGCTGCTGGTGATGGAACCGATGCGCGCCGCGCTCGAGTTCCTGGCCTCGCGGATCGCCGGCTCGCCGCGCGGCGTCGGCGACGGCCACCCGGTCATCGTCTACCCCGGCCTCGCGGCCAATGCATGGAGCACGCTGCGCCTGCGCCACGCGCTCGACGCCGCGGGGTTCACGAGCCACGACTGGCGGCAAGGCTTCAACCGCGGGCCGCGCGGGCAGGTCGAGCCCTGGCTCGACGAGCTCCAGAAGCTGCTGCAAGAGCTGCACGAGCAACACGGCCGGCGGGTCAGCCTGGTCGGCTGGAGCCTGGGCGGCATCTGCGCACGCGAGCTCGCCAAGCGCGCGCCGCAGATGGTGCGCCAGGTCGTGACGCTGGGAACGCCGTTCGCCGCGGCACCGCGCTCGACCCACGCCGAACATGTGTTCAGGCTGTTCAACGGCAAGGCCGGGCCGTCGCCCAACATGCAACGCCGGCTGCGCCAGTGCCCGCCCGTGCCGACCACCTCGATCTACAGCAAGACCGACGGCGTGGTGCCGTGGCAGGGCTGCATCCAGGGCCCCGCGCCGCAAGCCGAGAACATCGCCGTCAACAGCGCCAGCCACCTCGGCATGGGCGCCCACCCGACGGTGTTGCGCATCCTGGTCGACCGCCTGGCGCAGCCCGAAGGCGAGTGGAAGCCGTACCGCGGCGAATAGCCCTGCGACCAGCCGGCTACAGCCCATTGCGGCCCCGCAGCAGCGGGGCCGCACTCATTTGCTTAGACTGATTGTTTCGTTGCCTCGATCCGTCGCGGCGCCTATGCTGCGCCGCTCATCCAGGAGGACTCTCATGACTCGCACTTCGACGCGGCTCGCCGCCGCGCTGGGCGCCGCCGCCTTGGCGGCCGGCCTCGCCAACCCGGCCCATGCCGGCAAGACACTCGACACGATCAAGCAGCGCGGAACGATCAACTGCGGCGTGTCGACCGGCGTCGCCGGCTTCTCGGCGCCCGACAGCCAGGGCAACTGGTCGGGCCTGGACGTCGACACCTGCCACGCGATCGCCGCGGCGGTGCTGGGCGACGCGAAGAAGGTCAACTTCGTGCCGCTGAATTCGCAGCAGCGCTTCGCCGCGCTGCAGTCGGGCGAGGTCGACCTGCTGGCGCGCAACACCACCTGGACGTTGACCCGCGACGCCTCGCTCGGCTTTCACTTCACCACCGTCACCTACTACGACGGCCAGGGCTTTCTGGTGCCGAAGAAACTCAAGATCACGTCGCCCAAGCAGCTGAAGAACGCCGAGGTCTGCGTGCAGTCGGGAACGACCAACGAGAAGAACGTGGCCGACTACTTCCGCGCCAACAACATCAAGATCAAGACGGTGGTGTTCGAAGGTTTCGAGGCCTCGTTCAAGGCCTTTTTCGCCGGCCGCTGCCAGGCCTACACGACCGACGTGTCGGGCCTCGCGGGCTTGCGCAACAAGGAAGCGAAGAACCCCGACGACTACGTGATCCTGCCCGACCTGATCTCCAAGGAACCGCTCGGACCGCTGGTGCGGCGCGGCGACGACGAGTGGTTCGCCGACGTCAAGTGGGTCATCTACGCGCTGATCGAGGCCGAGGAATACGGCCTCACGCAGGCCAACGTCGACGAGCAAAAGGCCAACAGCAAGGACCCGGTGGTGCAGCGCATCCTCGGCACCTCCGAAGACACCGGCAAGCTGCTCGGCCTCGACAAGGACTGGGCCTACCGCGCGATCAAGGCGGCCGGCAACTACGGTGAGATCTTCGAGCGCAACGTCGGGCCGAAATCGGTGTTGAAGCTGCCGCGTGGGGCCAACAATCTGTGGAGCAAGGGCGGGCTGATCTACGCGCCACCCGTCAGATGACACCCGACGCCGCGGGCGGTGGCACGCCGCCGCCCGCGCGCCGCATTCCGTGGGCCGCCTGGGCATTCCAGGCGGGTTTGCTGCTGGTGCTGTTGGGCCTGGGCGCCTGGCTGCTGTCGAGCACGCTCGATCATCTGCGCGAGCGCGGCGTGCGTGCCGGCTTCGATTTCCTGAAGGATCCCGCGGGCTTCGAGATCGGCGAGAGCTGGATCCACTACGAGTCGAGCCAGCCGTTCTGGCGCGCCTTCCTGGCGGGGCTCGCGAACACCGTTCGCGTGGCCGTGCCGGGCATCGCCCTCACGACCTTACTCGGAACCCTGCTCGGCCTCGGCCGGCTGTCGCGCAACCTGCTGCTGCGCGCCATTGCGACCGCTTATGTCGAGCTGATCCGCAACGTGCCGCTCTTGGTCCAACTCTTCATGTGGTACTTCGCGCTGACCGAGTTGCTGCCGGCGTCGGGTGAGGCGCTCAAGCTCGGCCCGGGCCTGTTCCTCAGCAAGAGCGGCATGTCGTTTCCGTGGCCGCTGTGGGAAGCCGGGCACTTCTGGCCGAGCGCCATCGAGTGGCCCGAAGCGGGCGAGCTCAACGTCTCGGGCGGCGCGTCGGTGACGCCTGAGTTCCTCGCGGTGCTGCTCGGCCTCGTGACCTACACGGCGGCCTTCGTCGCCGAGACGGTGCGCGCCGGCATCCAGTCGGTGTCGCAAGGCCAGTGGCATGCCGCGCTGTCGGTGGGGCTGACGCCGCGCCAGACCTTGCGTTTCATCGTGCTGCCGCAGGCGCTGCGGGTCATCGTGCCGTCCATCACCAACCAGTACCTGAACCTGACCAAGAACTCGTCGCTCGCGGTCGCGGTCGGCTACCCCGAGCTGGTGTCGGTCGCCAACACCGCGATCAACCAGACCGGGCGCGCGTTCGAATGCATCGCGGTCATCATGTCGGTCTACCTGGCGCTGTCGTTGCTGACTTCGGCGCTGATGAATCGCTACAACAAGCGTGTCGCACTGCGGGGCGGCGCATGAGCTCGGCGCCGCTGGTTCAGCGCAGCGCACTGCAATGGGCGCGCGCCGAGCTCTTCAGCGGCCCGGGCAACACGCTGCTGACCTTGCTGATCGCCGCAGCACTCGCCTGGGTCGTGCCGAAGCTCGTCGGCTGGGCGCTGCTGCACGCGGTGTTCCGCAGCGACGCGCTGGCCTGCCGCGCAGCCGAACACGCCGGCGCCTGCTGGGGCGTCATTGCCGAAAAGCTGCGCGCGATCCTGTTCGGCCGCTACCCGTTCGACCAGCAGTGGCGACCGCTCGCCGGCCTGTTGCTGCTGCTCGCGCTGGCCGGCACGAGCGCGCTGCCGCGTTGGTGGGGCCGCTGGCTGCTGCCGGGCTGGCTGCTCGCGCTGGTCGCGTTCGTGCTGTTGATGCACGGCGGCGTGCTCGGGCTGGCCGTGGTGCCGAGCTCGCGCTGGGGCGGGCTGCCGCTGACGCTGTTGCTGTCGCTCGTCAGCCTCGCGCTCGCCTTTCCGCTCGGCGTGCTGCTGGCGCTGGCGCGCCGTTCGCCGTGGCCGGTGCTGCGATCGCTGGCGGCGACCTACATCGAGATCGTGCGCGGCGTGCCGATGATCTCGGTGCTGTTCATGGCCTCGTTCATGCTACCGCTGCTGCTGCCGTCGGGCTGGCAACTCGACGTGCTGTTGCGCGTGCTGGTGGGCATCACGCTGTTCACTGCCGCCTATCTCGCCGAGGTGGTTCGCGGCGGGCTGCAGGCGGTGCCGGCGGGCCAGTGGCTGGCCGCGCGGGCGCTCGGCCTCGAGCCCTGGCAGGTGCAGTATTTCATCGTGCTGCCGCAAGCGCTGCGCGCGGTCGTGCCGGCGCTGATGAACAGCTTCATCGGCACCTTCAAGGACACCTCGCTGGTCGTCATCGTCAGCCTCTACGAGCTGACCGGCGCGCTGACACTGGCGCTCGGCGGCGACCCGACCTGGCGGCCGTTCTACCTCGAAGGCTACCTGTTCGTCGCAGCGATTTACTGGCTGCTGTGTTTCGGCATGTCGCGCTACAGCCGCTGGATCGAGGCGCGGCTCACCGCGCGGCCTTGAGCCGCTGCAACAACGGTTGACCGATCGCGCGGCGCTGTGCAAGATGGCGTCGGTCGCCGGTTGAAGCTTCGCGCTTCTTCCAGGCCGCCCGCGCGCGAAGTCTCGCTCCTGCCGCAGAAGGCGTCTTGCACGCCGGATGTCGGACAGGGCGCGAGGCGCTCGGAACCCCGCAGTTCTCGACGCAGCACCGGCGCGCTGGGGCGCTCATTTGAGGCTCCCTTCGCTCCAAGGCCATTGCTAGCACCTGCCGTTGATCCCAACGGCATGACGTTCGTCGCACCAACCAGGGAAGGATGTGTCATGAGCAAGCCGAAATCCGGTCGTATCGAAGGCGGTCAGCCCCCGCTCCACGAAACCAGGCGCCGCTTCCTGCAAGTCGGCGCAGGCGTCGGCGGCGCACTGGCGCTGGGCGCTGTCGATCTGCCGGCGGCGCAGGCGCAGCAGCGGCATGCATCACACGCGAAACATCGCACGTCGAAGCAGGCGTTCACCGCCGCCGGCGCACTGAAGAAGTTCGTCGACAAGCTGCCTGTTCCGCAGCTTGCGACCCCCGTCGGCACGCTGGCCGGCGTCCGCCTGTACGACATCAACATGGTGCAGTTCCGGCAGCAGTTGCACCGCGATCTGCCGCCCACGACGCTGTGGGGATACAACGGCATGTTCCCGGGCCCCACCTTCGAAGTTCGGCGCGGACGCCCGATCGCCGTCAAGTGGCGCAACAGCCTTCCGGCGAAGCACTTTCTGCCCATCGACCACACGATCCATGGCGCGGACCCGGCCCTGCCCGAGGTCCGCTCCGTGGTCCATCTGCACGGCATGAAGACCCTGCCCGAAAGCGACGGGCTTCCCGACGCCTGGTTCACGCGTGGGTTTGCGCAGACCGGGCCCGACTTCGCGGGCCCGGTCTACCACTACCCGAACGATCAGCAGGCAACGGCGCTGTGGTACCACGACCATGCGATCGGGATCACGCGGCTCAACATCTATGCCGGGCTGGGGGGTGGCCTGTACCTGATCCGCGACGACAACGAAGACCAGCTCGGCCTGCCGCGCGGCGAGTACGAGATGCCGCTGGTGATACACGACCGGTTCTTCAACCCGGATGGCTCGCTGCTCTATCCGGTGGTCACGCCGGGCGACCCCGACCCGCGCGTTCCGCCGCTGTGGATCCCGGAGTTCTTCGGCGACACGGTGCTCGTCAACGGCAAGATCTGGCCGCACCTGGAGGTGAAGGCGCGCAAGTACCGCTTCCGGGTTCTGAATGCTTCCAACGCGAGGTTCTATCGCCTGACACTCGAAGAATGCACGGCCCGCGGCAAGCGCCTGGGACGCCCAGGGCCGCCGTTCTACCAGATCGGGTCGGATGGCGGCTTTCTGCCCGCACCGGTGCGTCGCACCGATTTGCTGATGGCGCCGTCCGAGCGATTCGACGTGGTGATCGACTTCGCCGGCTGGGAAGGACGCTGCTTCGTGCTCGCCAACGACGCGCCGGCACCGTTCCCCGACGGCGAAGACATCGTTCCGCCCGATGTGATGCTGTTCAAGGTGGACGACGACCGGCAGGTGAGTCGGCTGTTGCCGGCGCGGCTGAACGACATTCCGCTGCTCGATCCGCTGGCCGCCGTGACGGTGCGCGACCTGGTGCTGAGCGAGCTCGATTCCGCGGCCGGAAGTCCCATCATGGCGATGATCAACGACGCCCACTGGGACGATCCGATCACCGAGAGCCCGCAAGCCGGGACGACCGAGGTCTGGCGCATCATCAACACGACCGGCGACGCACATCCGATTCACATCCACCTGGTCGAATTCCAGGTTCTCGACCGCCAGCCGTTCGACCCGGACCAATTCCCGACGCTGGTGTTCACCGGCCCGAAGGAGCCGCCGCAAGACAACGAACGCCCGGCCTGGAAGGACACCGTGCTCAGTTATCCCGGACAGGTCGTGCGCGTCATCATGCGCTTCGACCTTCCCACCGGCACGCCGATACGGCCGGGCCAGAAGTTCAAGTACGTCTTCCACTGCCACATCCTCGAGCACGAGGAGAACGAAATGATGCGTCCCTACGAGGTCGTGGGCTGACCGGGCTGGGGCCGCCGCCCGGGGGCTCAACGCGCGGGGACGTCCAGGTCGAGCAGCGCGGCACGCTGCTCGGCCGCGCCCAGCGATTCGTGGCTGGCGACGATCCAGCTTTGCCTCGCGTGGCCCGCGCACTCGGCCAGCACCGCGAGCAGGTGCATGTGCGAGGCGGCGTCGAGTGCGTTGATCGGCTCGTCGAGCAGCGTCACGTCGGTGCCGGCAGACAGCGCCGCGGCCAGCCAGGCCTTGCGCTGGGTGCCGGTGGACAGCGTGCGCAACGGGTTCGCGAGATGCGGCGCCAGCGCAAAACCCTGCACGTGGCGCGCCAGCGCGGCGGTGTCGAAGCGCGGGTACAGCGTGCGCATGAAGCCGAAGTATTCGGCCGGCGTCAGATGGTCGAAGGGGATGGCGCCGGGGCCGCACCAGAACACGCGCCGGCGGTAATCGAGCGGCTGGGTCGCGCAGTCGACACCGGCGAGCACGATCCGCCCCGACGTGGCCGGCAAGGCCCCGCCGAGCAGCTTCAACAGCGTCGACTTGCCGCTGCCGTTGCTGCCCCGCACCCACGTCAGGCCGGCATCGAAGGCGGCCGACCAGAGCGTGAAGACGTGGCGCTGCGGGTAGCTGAAACACAGGTCCTCGACCTGCAGCAAGGCCACGCTCACGGCAGCACCTCGCTCGCCAGCGCGATCATCAGCACCAGCGACAGCAGCCAGCGGCTGACCTGCGTCTCGGGGCTCTTGCCGCGCGCGAGCACCTGCGCGGCGCTGGCCGCGAGGCAGGCCGCGGCGTAGGCCATGAGCAGCACCGGCCGCGGCGCGTGCGGCCCGTGCAGCAAGGCCGCCATCAACACCGCGAGCGCCGGCGGCAACGGGCTCCAGACGATCAGCTGGCGGGTGCGCCGCAGCGCCGTCGCACTCAGCGGCAGCGGCAGCGCGGCCTCGTGCAGCGGCGCGAGGTCGCTGTCGGCGAGGCTTTGCAGCCGCGTCGTCAGTGCGAGGCTCATGAGAGCGAAGCCGGCCAGCCACCACCCCGCGCGTTCGCCCCACAGCCACAGCCCTGCGGCCGGCGCCAGCAGCGCCGTGCCACCGAGCAGCAGCAAGCGAGCGAGCCGCTGCGCCGGGCCGCGCCACAAGGGCTTGAGGCTGAGCGCCTGGAGGGTCGAGGTTCGGCGGATGACGCTGCCGGGTTTGCGCGCCGGCGCCGTCGCGCGGCGCAGCGAACGCGGCGGCTGTCGCATCCGCTGCAACATCGCGAAGCCGGCACTCAGCGACACGGCCATCGAGACGACGAGCATGGTCAGCGCGCGGGTGAGCACCGGATGCAGCGCGGCCGACAGCGACAGGTTCGCGGCCCCCGCCGCATAAAGCACCCACAAGGGGCACAGGCCGATCAGCAGCACCACGAGGTCGCTGCGGCGGCGCTCGGCGGGGCGGATCGGCAGCGCACGTTCGACCTCGCTCCAGTCGCGCGACCACAGCACCGGGCGCAGCGCCCACAACACGACCGCGCCGATCAGGCCGTGCAGTGCGGCGACCAGCGCGGCCAGCCAGCCGGCCTGCGACGCGGCATGGAACAGCGGCAGCACCGACCACGCCGCGATCGCTGCCATCGCGCTCACCGCACCGTTGCTGAAGCCGCCGAGGATCAGGATGCCGGCACCGAAGTAGATGCCCCAGCGCCGCAGCAGCGCCAGCACCGCGGCGCGGCACCAGCGCAGGCGGACCTCGGGATAAGCCAGGTCCCTCACCTGCGCAGGTCTTCCCCGCGCGTGGCTTCCCAGATCACCTCGAGCTCGTAGCCGACCGAACGTGCGAGGCCGTCGAGGTCGGGGAACAGCGTCGCGTGGGTGATGTTCATGCGGTACAGCGCACGCATCACGTCGTCGCGCAGCGCGAACGGCAGCACGATCTTTTTCAGCAGCGGCTCGCCGGCTTCGTAGTTGCGCAGGATCTGCTCGAGCGTCAGCTCGATCTGCCCCGGCACGACGAACAGGCCCGACTGGGCGACCAAGCGCCGGTCCATCTCGGCCGGCTCGCCGCACCACAGGATGGGCAGCTTGTTGGTCGCGAAAAAACGCGCGAAGTTGTCGCTGCGCCGCGGGTCGATCAGCTCGCGGGTCAGGCTGGCGTCGAAGGTCGGCGTGGCGCGCCACAGCGCGGGCGTGTTCAGCGCGTAGATCGCGGCGTCGCTGTCGGCCCCTTCGAGCGCGAAGAAGGCCGCGACGAACGGCGACTTGGTGAAGTCGAGCAGGCGTGTCGGCGCGCCGTGGTGCTGCATCATCGCGAGGCAGCGCAGGTCGTCGTCGAGCGCGCTGCGGTCGGTCAGGTAGATGTGCGCCTTGCGCCGGAAGATGCGCAGCGCGCGCGCCTCGCGGTCGGGCCACTGCAGCGGGTCGGGGCAGTACTGCGTCAGGCGCCGGCACAGCGAGTTGACGAGCGGCAACTGGGCCGAGCGGTGGCCGCGAAACGCCCAGTCGTCGAGCTCGTCGGCGAGCGCGACGAAGTCCTTCCAGCTGTGGATGCTGACGATGTCCATCGCCGCCGCGCCGCGATCAGATCCGGGTCAGCGCCTGTTGCAGGTCGGCGCGCAGATCAGCCAGGTCCTCGACCCCGACCGACAGCCGCACCAGCGCGTCGCCGATGCCGAGTGTGGTCCGCGTTTCGTGGGGAATGGTCGCGTGGGTCATGATGGCCGGGTGCTCGATCAGGCTTTCGACGCCGCCCAGGCTCTCGGCCAGCGCGAAGATCTTCACCGCCTCGAGAAAGCGCCGCGCGCCGGCCAGGTCGGTCTTGAGGGCTAGCGAGATCATGCCGCCGAAGCCGTGCATCTGGCGTTTGGCGAGCGCGTGCTGCGGATGGGTTTCGAGCCCCGGATAATGCACCCGCGCGACCTGCGGCTGCTGCTGCAGCCATTGCGCCAGCGCGAGTGCGTTCTCGCAATGCCGCTCCATGCGCAGCGCGAGGGTCTTGACGCCGCGCAGCGCGAGGAAGCTGTCGAACGGCCCGGCGATCGCGCCGACCGAGTTCTGCAGAAAACCCAGGCGCTCGCGCAGCGCATCGTGGCGAGCCTCCTTGCCGACGATCGCGACGCCGCCGATCACGTCGGAGTGGCCGTTCAGGTACTTGGTCGTCGAGTGCACGACGATGTCGAAGCCGAGCTCCAAGGGGCGCTGGACCCAGGGGCTCGCGAAGGTGTTGTCGGCCACGCAGACGATGTCGCGCTCGCGGCAGATCTGGGCGATGGCGCGCAGGTCCGCGAGGCGCAACAACGGATTGGTCGGCGTCTCGACCCAGACCATGCGGGTCTCGGGCTTGATCGCGGCGATGAGCTTGGCCGGATCGGTGAGGTCGACGAAGTCGAAGCGGTGCCCGGCGCTGCGCCGGCGCACCCGCTCGAAGAGGCGAAAGGTGCCGCCGTAGACGTCGTCGCCCGAGACGATGTGCGAGTTGGCGTCGAGCAACTCGAGCACGGTCGAGATCGCCGCCAGGCCCGACGCAAACGCAAACCCCGCCGAGCCGCTTTCGAGGTCGGCCACGCAGCGCTCGAAAGCCCAGCGGGTGGGGTTGTGCGATCGGCCGTAGTCGAGGCCCTTGTGCACGCCGGGGCTTTGCTGCACGTAGGTCGAGGTGGCGTAGATCGGCGGCATGATCGCGCCGGTCGATGGGTCGGGCGACTGCCCGGCGTGGATCACGCGGGTCGCGAAGGCGAGCTGGCTGTCCTTGTCGTGGCTCACTTGAGTGTTCTCCGCAGATGGTTCAGGAGGTCGAAGCGGGTGATCAGGCCGTGGAAGCCGCTCGCATCGGCAACGATCGCGACCAGCCCGCGGTCGAGCACCGCTTCGAGCTCGGCCAGGCTGGCCTTCGGAGCAATCGTCTGCGGCGCATCGGTCATCGCGGTGCTGACGGCAGAGCGGAAACGCGCCGCGTCGGCATGCACGCTCAACAGCAGGTCCGACTCGTCGATGACGCCGACCAGCGTCTTGCCATCCAGCACCGGCAGCTGCGACACGTCGGCCGCGCGCATCCGCGCAAACGCGGTCAGCAGCGTGTCGCCGGCCCCGACGCTGACGACGCTGCCTTCTTCGTAGCGGCGCGAGATCACGTCGCGCAGGTCGCCGTAGTGTTTGCGCGGCAGCAGGCCCTGGTCGAGCATCCACTGGTCGTTGTAGACCTTGGACAGGTAACGTGTTCCGGTGTCGACGACGAAGCTCACGACGCGCTTGGGCGTCGTCTGCTCGCGGCAATAACGCAGCGCCGCGGCGAGCAGCGTGCCGGTCGACGAGCCGCCCAGAATGCCTTCGGCGCGCAGCAGCTCACGCGCGCTGCCGAAGCTTTCTTCGTCGCTGATCGAGTACGCGGCGCACACACCCGACAGGTCGGCGATGGCCGGGATGAAGTCTTCGCCTACGCCTTCGACCGCCCACGATCCGGCGTCGCCGAGCTTGCCGCTGCGGGTGTACTCGGCAACGATCGAGCCGCTCGGGTCGGCGAGGATGAAACCGAGCTCGGGCTGCACCTTCTTGAAGTAGTGCGTGAGGCCGGCGAGCGTGCCGCCCGAGCCGACGCCGACCGCGATCGCGTCGACATCGTGGCCGGTCTGCTGCCAGATCTCCGGGCCGGTGCTGGTCTCGTGGGCGAGTGCGTTGGCCGGGTTGTTGAACTGGTCGGCGAAGAATGCGCCGGGGATGTCGCGCGCCAAGCGCGCTGCCACGTCCTGGTAGTAGTCGGGGTGGCCCTTGCCGACGTCGGAGCGGGTGATGTGCACCTCGGCGCCGAGCGCCTTCAGGTGCAGCACCTTCTCGGTCGACATCTTGTCGGGCACCACCAGCACGACGCGATAGCCCTTGGCGCGCGCCACCAGCGCGAGGCCGAGGCCGGTGTTGCCGGCGGTCGCTTCGACCACGGTGCCGCCGGGTTTGAGGCGCCCGTCGCGCTCGGCGGTATCGACCATCGCGAGGCCGATGCGGTCCTTGATCGAACCGCCGGGGTTCTGCGATTCGAGCTTGAGAAAGAGCGTGCAGGGGCCGGTATCGAGCCGTGTGACCTGGACCATCGGCGTGTTGCCGATCAGGTCGAGCACCGCGGGGCGCGAACGGGTTGTCGTCATGCCATTCCCCTTGTGGGTTGGGCCGAGAGGCCCCCGCATCGTAGCCCGAGTGCAACGTCTATTGAGGCGACAAGCTTTCCGGCCCGGAGCTCGGCTCGACCTCCTCGAACAAGGCGGTCTCCCATTGCCGCAGCGGTCGCAGGCGATGGTAGATGCGCGACGCCCATTGACGCTCCGGCCACGGGTGCGACAGGAGCTCGCGAACCAGTCGGGGCTCTTCCCATGGAACGTCGTGATAGCCCACCCGCAGATACGGGCTGTTCGGGTCCTGAGCCTGCGCCTGCGGAAACAAGGCGATCACTTCAGCGTGGATCGCATGCCGCGGCCGCGACAGTGCCTGGTGTTGCAAAGCCGCGCTGAACACGCCGGCCAGGCTGCCCTGCAGGGGCAACTCCAGGTGTCCCACCTGGGTGCAGCGCGGATTCATCTCCACCAGGTAGGCCGCGCCGCTGGACTGCTCGAGGACAAAGTCCAGCCCGTAGAAACCGGTCAGCTCGAGCCGCTTTGCGAGCAGCCGGCCGGCTTGTTCGATCTCTTTGTTGTCGATGCGGCGCACCACCGTCGCCGCGCCGGTGGGCCCTTCGGAACAGACAACCGCCACGCTGACCAGCGACAGCAGCTCGCCGCGCCAGCAGACCAGCATCGTGTTGGCGGGCCGCCCGTCGATGTACTCCTGAATCGTGACCACCGGCGCTTCGCGTGTCCGGTGATTCCACAGGGCCAGGGGATCGCGGTCGATCACCCATCGTTTCCAGGCGTAGGCTGCGCCGCGTGCCTTTGTCAGCTCGCGCCAGGCGGCCTGCGCCTGCTCGTGCGAGTGGGCGATCCGAACGCCCATGCCGCCACAGGTTCCGTCGAGCTTCAGCACGCCGGAGGCCGCAGGACTCGAATACCAGGCCTGCAGATCGCCGGCAGCGGCAATCCGGCGCGACTTCGGAGTGCGTATGCCAAGCTCGGCCGCGGTGTCGAGCAAGGCCTGGCGGCTGCTGACGGTCGAAAACGTCTGCGCCGGGCCCAAGGAGCGCTCGATCAGCTCTCGCAATCCGGGTTCGTCGCGGTGCAGCTCGTGCAATTGCCTCACGACACCGTCGTCGCACGGCACGACGACCTGCGGGCGCGATTCGATCAGGGCACGCTTGAGGCTCGCCAGCGAGTCGGTTCCGCGATAGGGAAAGATGGTCTCGATGCCGGCGACATGGCGCAGCGGATGCCCCGAAGGGCAGACCACGCTGACACGGCAGCCGTGCCGCCGCAGCGCCGACGCCAGGCGTGCCGCGAGCGGCCATCGTTTGGCGGCCGCCAAGAGCACCATCGGCTGCTGACTGTTCTTCAACCCATCCCCTTCCACCGGGTCCGAGGACCCCCGCTGTGCGCTATTCCCGATCGTGTTCGCTCCGGCGGCCCCACAATTCGCCGCCAACCCTTCTCTTCAAGCATCCCCGGGGCGAACTTTGAGTCACGCGACAGTCGACATTGCAATCATCGGTGCCGGACCTTACGGATTGTCCATCGCGGCGCACCTTCACCAGCGCGGACGCAGCGTCCGCATTTTCGGCTCACCGATGCGCTTCTGGTCGCGCCACATGCCGCGCGGCATGCTGCTGAAGTCCGAAGGCTTCGCCTCGGACCTGTACGACCCGGACGCCAGGTTCACGCTGAAAGCCTACTGCGCGGAACATGGCCTTCCCTACGCCAACATCGGACTCCCGGTTCCGATTGAAACATTCATCGCCTACGGGCTGGAGTTCCAGCGGCGCTACGTGCCCCAGCTGGAACAGACCGACGTGACTTCTCTCACGCAATCCGGCGCCGGCGGGTTCGAATTGCGGACGGCTACAGGCGAGACGCTGGGTGCCCGGCACGTCGTGGTCGCCACCGGGATTGCGCACTTTGCGCATCTGCCGCCCTTGCTCGGCGGCTTGCCCGACGAGCTGGTCAGCCACAGCTCGCAGCACAGCGAGCTCGGAAAGTTCAAGGGCCGGCGCGTCGCGGTCATCGGGGCCGGCGCCTCCGCCGTCGACCTGGCGGCCTTGCTGCACGCCGCCGGCAGCGAAGTTCAGCTCGTCGCGCGCCGCCGCGAGATCGACTTTCACAACCCGCCCAACGAGCCCCGCCCGTTGCGCCAGAGAATCCACAGGCCGCGATCGTGCATCGGCACCGGATGGCGGTCGCTTGTGTCCGCGGGCGTTCCGCTGGTATTCCATGCCATGCCGGAATCGCTGCGCCTGCGGGCTGTGGCGCGCCATCTGGGTCCGGCGCCCGGCTGGTTTGTCCGCGACATGGTGGTCGGGCGTGTGGCCACGCACCTGAACGCGACGCTCAAGCAGGTTCAGGTCCAGGGCCAGCAGGTGCGCCTGGCTTTTGCGCAGCCCGCCGGTGAAGACCTGGAACTGGCGGTGGACCATGTGGTCGCCGGCACCGGCTACAAGGTCGCGCTGTCGCGCCTCGCGTTCATCGACCCGGCGCTGCGATCGCGCATGAACAAGGTCGACGACACGCCGATCCTGAGCCGCAACTTCGAATCGTCGGTGCCCGGCATGTACTTTGTCGGCACCGCATCGGCCAACAACTTCGGGCCGATGTTTCGGTTTGCGTGCGGTGCAGGTTATGCAGCGAAGCGGCTCGTGAGACACATGACTCGCGGCTAGCGCTCGGCTAGCGCGGTTCAGCGCGCGAGTGCGCGCACGCGGGCCGGCAGGCCGGCGAGCTGCGCGTCGGCGAGCGTGCTCAACTCGTTGTGCAAGGCGGCCTGCACCAGGCGCTGCGCGGTCTGGACGTGCGGCAGCACCGGGCCGAAGAAGCAGATGGCGTCGCCGCGCGCGATCAAGAGGGTCGGGAAGTCTTCCACGTCGACGTTGCCGAGAGCGGCTTCGTGGTCCTCGATGTCGACCCAGGCGAACCTGGCCTGGGCCGCGAACTCGCGTGCCAACGCGTCGAACAGCGTCCGGTATTGGCCGCAGGTGTCGCACCAGGCGGCACACAGGCAGGCGACGAGCAGCGGGGCGGGGGTGGGGTCGCGCATGCTGGCAGTGTGCCGCGTTCCGCCGAGCCAGGTCGGCGCTCGGACATTGACGCCGTCATACCGGCGAAAGCCGGTATCCACTTTCGCCGGAGCGCGCGTCGAACCCAAGCGGATCCCGACGTTCGTCGGGATGACGCCTCATGCGTTCTCGGCGATCCACTGCGCCGCCCGCTCCGCGATCATCAGCGTCGGCGAGTTGGTGTTGCCGCTGGTGATGGTGGGCATCACGCTCGCATCGACCACCCGTAGCCCCGCGATGCCATGCACTCTTAGCCGCGCGTCGACGACCGCCAGCGGGTCGCTCGCCGGCCCCATCTTCGCGGTGCCCACCGGGTGGAAGATCGTCGTGCCGATGTCGCCGGCGAGCTTGGCAAGCTGTTCGTCGCTCTGGAACTGGACCCCCGGCTTGACCTCGGTCGGCGTGTACTTGGCAAGCGCCGGCTGGGCGACGATGCGCCGCGTGACACGCAGCGACTCGGCGGCGATGCGCCGGTCGGCATCGGTGCTCAGGTAGTTGGCTGCGATGCCCGGCGCGGCCAGCGCATCGGGCGAGCGGATGGTGACGCGGCCACGGCTGGTCGGGTTCAGGTTGCACACGCTGGCGGTGAAGGCGTCGAAGGCATGCAGCGGCTCGCCGAACGCATCGAGCGACAAGGGCTGCACGTGGTACTCGAGGTTGGGATGCGGCTGCGCCGGGTCGCTGCGCGTGAACGCGCCGAGCTGCGACGGCGCCATGCTCATCGGCCCGCTGCGCTTGACGAGGTATTCGAGACCGATCATCGCCTTGCCCCACCAGGAGGCGGCGAGCGTGTTCAGGGTCTTCACACCTTGGACGCCGTAGACCGCACGCACCTGCAGGTGGTCCTGCAGGTTCTCGCCGACACCGGGCAGCGCATGTTGCACGGCGATGCCATGGGCTTGCAGCAACGGCGCCGGCCCGATGCCCGACAGCTGCAGGATCTGCGGCGTGCCGACCGCGCCGGTGCACAGAATCACCTCGCCGCCGGGCCGCAGCAGCGCCTGCACCGGCGCACCGCCGCCGCGCGGCAGGATCTCGACCCCCGCGGCGCGCTGCGCACCATCGTCGGTCTCGAGCAGCACCCGCGCGATGTGTGCGCCGGTCCAGACCTGCAGGTTGTCGCGGTCGAGGATCGGGTGCAAAAAACCGCGCACCGTGTTCCAGCGCGTGCCGCCGCACTGGTTGACCTGGAAGTAGCCGACCCCTTCGTTGTCGCCGCGGTTGAAGTCATCGCTCGGCGGGATGCCGGCCTGCTGCGCGGCCTGCGCGAACGCATCGAGGATGTCCCAGCGCACACGCTGTTTCTCGACTCGCCACTCGCCGCCCGGGCGCCGGCCCTTGGGGTCGAAGCCGGGCGCGGCGTGGAACTCGTCGGCGCCCTTGTAGAAGTCTTCGTGCTTGAGGAAATGCGGCAGGCATTCCTGCCAGCTCCAGCCCGGGTTGCCCAAGGCGCCCCAGTGGTCGTAGTCGCGTGCCTGGCCGCGCATGTAGATCATGCCGTTGATGCTCGAACAGCCGCCCAGCACCTTGCCGCGCGGGTAGCGCAGGCTGCGCCCGTTCAGCCCCGGGTCGGGGTCGGTGAAGTAGAGCCAGTCGGTGCGCGGGTTGCCGATGCAATAGAGGTAGCCGACCGGGATGTGGATCCAGTGGTAGTCGTCCTTGCCGCCGGCCTCGATCAGCAGGACCTTCTTGCCGGTGTCGGCGCTGAGCCGATTCGCGAGCAGGCAGCCGGCCGTGCCGGCGCCGCACACGATGTAGTCGTAGCTTGCTGCGCTCATTCCCGCAGTTTCTCACCCCGCTTGCTGCGCCGCTTTCGGCGCGCTGCGCAGCAGGGCGTACCAGTCGAGCTCGCGGGTCAGCACCATCACCGCGCTCAACACGACGAACAGCAGCGCCGAGCCGATGACGAGCGCCGTCTGCTCCATTTGAAGCAGCGCGTACAAGGCGCCGTACAAGGCCGCGATGCCGGCGCCGAAGCCAAGCCCCGCGACCCAGCCGGCGAGCAGGTAGCGGCCATAGAAGCTCAGCAGCGCGACGCAGGCCGCGGCCGCGACCGCGTACGACAGGCTGAAGGCAAAGTGCTCCGACAGGCTCAGCAGCAGCAGGAAGAAGATGCTCAACGCACAGCCGACCAGCAGGTACTGCATCGGGTGCACGCGCAGCCGGCGCAGCACCTCGACCATGCCGACGCCGACGAAGGTGAGGGCGATGAACAGGATGCCGTACTTGATCGCGCGGTCGCTCAGCGAATAAGGGTTGACCGGGTCGATAAAGCCGACGCTGAACGATTCGACGCAGTTGCCGCCGCCGTCCCTGGTCGCCGCGGGCACGTCCGCCGCGTCGACCGACGACGGCTCGCACAGAGCGGCGCCGCGCGTGAAGTCGACCGGCGCCTTGGTCGCCAGCGACGACACCTGCCAAGTCGCGTTGAAACCGTCGCTGCGCACGTCGCGCGTGATCGGCAGGAAGCGCCCGCCGAACGACGGATGCGGCCAGTTGGCCGCGAGCTTCACGCGGGTGTCGCCGGCCACCGGCGCGACGGCGAGTGCGGCCGTGCCCACCAGCTCCAGGTTGATCTCGATGCTGTGCGGCGTGTCGGCGTTGCGCAGCGCTTCGGGCAGCACCGCGTTGAAGCCGCGCGGGTGGCTTGCGTGCTGCGTGCCGGCGCTGACGGCCAGCGCCTCGCCGGCGAGCTTGACCCCCGCCTGGCGGATGCCGCGTGCATCGCTCACCGCCACCATCAGCGTCGGCGCCGCGCAGCTGATGCGAGAGCCCGCGTGTTCGCGTTGCGGCCGCAGCGTGGCCAGCGGCGCGAACTGCGCCTTCAGCGTGGCCTTGGTCGCGTAGGTGTTGACCTTGAACAGGCCGCGGTAGCGCGGCTCCATCATGGCCGTGGCCGCGACGTCGAGCTCGCGCGGCGTGGCAACGAGCAGGAACTCGCGCTTTTCGGTGGTCTGCTTCTTGTCCCAGCCATCGGCGCTCAGCGTGTCCCATTCCTCGACGCAGCGGCTGTGCAGCACCGGACCGAGCAGCGCCTGACGGCCGGCCTGGCTTTGCGCGACGCTGTTCTCGGCTTCGCGAAAACGTGTCTGCCGCTCATCGGCGAGCGAGCTGATCTGGCCGAGCGCCAGCAGCAGCAGCCCGACGATGCAGACGATGGAGAGGACCTTGGTGACGGCGGGGTGGGATTTCATGCAGGCTCCGGAAGCTGAAGCGGCGCACTGTCGCCCGGCCCGGTGAAGCCGGCATGAAGTCCTTGTGAACTGTTCTCTACTTGATGGTGCTGGCGAGGATCGGAAACAGCTTGCTCAGCCCATCGGCGAGCAGCTCGACCGCGATCGCGGCCAGGATCAGCCCCATCAGCCGCGTCATGATGTTGATGCCGGTCTGGCCGAGCGCACGCGCGATGCGCCCCGAGGCCGAGAACACGACGAAGGTGGCGAGCGCCACCACAACGCCGTAGCCGACCAGCACCGCCAGCTCCCACAGATGGTGGGTGCGCTGCGAATAGATCACCATCGTCGAGATCGTCGCCGGCCCGGTCAACAGCGGAATCGTCAGCGGGACGACGGCGATGCTGGCCCCGGCATCGACCTTGCTCGTGCCTTCGCTCACGTCTTCCTTGCGCCCTTCGGCCGGCTGCGCGTTGAGCATCTGGATCGACGAGATCAACAGCAGCGTGCCGCCACCGACCTGGAACGACGGCAGCGAGATGCCGAAGAACTCGATGATCTTCAAGCCCGCCAGGGCGCTGACCGCGATCACGATGAACGCGGTGAAGGCGCTGACGCGGATCGTGCGGCGGCGCTGCTCGCGCGTGAAGCCCTGCGTGAAGTGGATGAAGAAGGGCACCACGCCGATCGGGTTGACGATCGCCAGCAGGGCGATCAAGGGCTTGAACAGGTCCATGCGACTCGCTTCGGCGGGGTGGGGTTGGCGCGCGGCAGACGGGCCCCGTTACTGCGGTCGGCCCAGCGGCTTGCCGTTGACCGACAGCACGCCGCCCTCGAAGCTGACTTGCGTGCTCAGCATCTCGCCGTCGCGCACGATGTAGCCATCGCCGGCCGCCTTGGTCAGCATCAGCTGGGTCATCTCGGCCTGTGCGGCGGCGTCTTGCTGCGCAGCGCCGAAACTCGCGGCGGCGCGCTCGATCCAGAGTGCCGGCAACTTGGCCTGGCCCTTGAACTTGGCCTTGCTCATCAGCAGCGCCGGCAGCGGGGCTTGCAGCTCGGCCGGCGTCACGCCGTCGACGCCGACCGAGTACGACAGCTCGCCGTGTTTGCCGTCGATGTCGAGCGCCAGCTTGTCGAGCGAGTACTCGGGGCCGAACGGCAACAGGCCGGCGAGGTCTTGCTGCAGCTGCGACAGCAGCAGCAGCGGGTTGGCGGCGGCGCGAGGATCGCAGGTGTCGGCGCTGTCGACAAAACGCTGCATCAGCTTTTCGTAGGTCGGCGCGTGGAAGCGCTTGAACGACGCGAGCAGCTCGATCTTGTCGAGCTTGACGCTGCCGATGCTGCCCTGCGCGGTCATGCGGCCGCTACCGGCCAGCAGATCTTTGTCGAGCGCCGAGTCGCTCGCGAACTTGAGCTGGTTCAGCGCCAAGCGGACCGCCGGCATGGCGGGCGTCGCGCTGTTGCTGGCCGCAAACTCGAACGCCGCGATCTCGGCCTCACCCTTGCCGGGCCGCACATACAACGAGCCGGTGCCGCTCGTCTCGCCGCGTGCCTTGAAGCCCGCCAGCTTGAGCTCGACGCCGGCGCGCTCGTCGCGGCCGGCCAGGCTCAGGCCCGGCATCGTCATCTCGTAGCGGGTCGCCGAACCGCTTTGCCGGATCTCGGCCTGCAAGCCCTGGAAGGCGATCTGCTCGCCCTTGGGGCCCTTGAACTGGAACGCCGGCATCGCGACCACGCTGTGGGTGGCGCCGTCGAAGCCGACCGTGGTGTGGGCCGTCAGCGGCGACTGTTCGCCGAGCAGCGGGACCAGCGCCTTGCGTGCGCCCTCGGGCAGCACCAGCTCGGTGTCGATGACCGCGGCGCCGACCCCGGCAAAGCCCGGCAGCGGCCCGTGCTGGATGCGCTGGCGCAGCGTGACGGCCGGCAGCGCAGCGCCGTCCTTGCCGGGCGCCGCGGCGCAGCCGAACTGCAGCGTGACGGTCTGGGTCGAAGCGAAAAGCCCCTGGTCGTAGTGCTGCTCGAGCACCTTGACCATCGGCCAGGCCTGCGGCGCGGCCTGCAGCGCCTGCTTGGTCTTGAAGCCGCTCACCGCAGCGCCGCCGACCAGCGCGACCGCGAGCAGCGCGACGCCGGCGCCGCCGGCGACGATTGCCTTGTTTTTCATGGAGCCTCCCCGTGGATGACGCCGGCGTCAATCGCGCCGGGCGTTGCCGAGTTTAGGGCCTGGGCGGGCCCTATCCAGCGGCGAGCTCGCGCAGGTAGCGCAGCCCGGAGATCGCGCGCGGCCCGTACCAGCTGATGAGCTCGCCGTCGACGATGCGCACCTGCGCCTGCGGGCACAGCGCCTGCGCCGCGCCGAGGTGGTGTTCGTTGAAGGCATACGGCTCGGAGCTGAGCAGCACCTGGTCGACCTCATCGAGCCAGGCCTCGCCGCCGTACAGCTGCGGGTAACGCGCCGCGCCGTGCGGGCCGCCGTCTTGCGCCGGCAGCGTGTGCCAGTGCACGGCAGCCAGCATGCGCGAGATGTAGGTGTCGCGTGCGACCGTCATCCACGGCTCGCGCCAGATCAGGTACAGCACGTCTTGCGGGGTCGCCCGCTGGGCCCGGGTCAGCGCGAGCTCGCGCTCGATGGCGGCGTGCAAGCGGGCGGCGTTATCCGCCATTCCGTCGAGCCGGCCGAAGACCGCCAGCATCTGATCGATCAGGGCCAGGTTGTCGTCCGGCCCGCAGGGGTGGGTGACGACGATCTCGGGCCGCTCGGCGCCCGGCCAGTCGAGCATCGCCTGCACCGTATCGAGGCGGTTCTCGTCGACGTTGACCAGCACATGGGTCGGCGCCAGGTGGCGCAGCTTGCCCAGGTTGACGTCCTTGGTGCCGCCGACCTTGGGGATGCGGGCGACCGCGTCGGCCGGGTGGATGCAGAAGCCGGTGCGTGCGACAAGGTGGGGCAGCAGACCGAGCGCGACCGCGAGCTCGGTCAAGCTCGGCACCAGGCTCGCGATGCGCGGTGTCACGGCTGGCTCGTGTCGCTGGTCTCGCGGGGGTCGAGCAGTGCCAGGTAGACCGAGCAGGTGCCGCGCAGGTAGACCAGCCCCGGCAGCACCAGCGCGAGCGCAAACACCACCCCGCCGCCGACCAGCGCCGCCGCCACATGCCCGCTCGAGCCTTGCGGCGCGCCGGCCGCGCCGAGGGTGCGCAGGCCGTAACCGAACAGGCCGGCCATCAGCTGCTGGGCCGGCACGTCGACATCGACGACCGCGATGCCGAGCTCGGCCACGATGCGCCCGCCGGCCATCACGACGAAGGTGACGATGGCGCCGACACCGGCGGTCAACAGCGTCACCGCCGCCATCAGCAGCGCCACCGTCAGCAGGCGCTGGCGCACCAGCGCGGCGAGCTGGCGCACCAGCGTCAGCACCCCTGTGCCGGCCCACACGCCGGGCGCGGCCAGCGGCACCACCACGGCCAGCATGGCCAACACCGCGAGGCCGACACCGACGACGCCGATCGGCACCGCCAGGCCGAACAACATCGGCCCGAGCACCGGGCCGCTGACCGCCGTGCGGCACAACCACAGCAGCCCGAGCAGTGCGGCGCCGAACAGCGCGTAGGCCGCGCCGACCAGCAGCAGCGCGAGCAGCAGACGGTGCGCTGTCAGCAGCGAGGCGCGCAGCGCGTCGCCGATCTCGCGCTCCGCGACGCCGCGTGCCTCGTCCATCACCAGGATGCCGGCCGCGTTGCCGCCGTAGAAGGCGGCAAACAAGGCCGCGCCGGCTTCGACCGGGCCCCACACGCCGCCCTTGATCAACGATGCCTCGGCCATCGCGGTCAGCAGGCCGGCGATCGCAAAGGTGGCCAGCAGCACGTACAGCGCCCGCAGGTTGCGCAACGCGTCGACGCTCGCCAGGACGAGGCTCAGCGCATCAAGCGGGTTTCGGGCGGGCATTCGAATCATCGTGGGGGCGGTGCGAGGTGCGGCGGATGATATCGGTCAACACGGGTTTGACCCGAGACCGCCGCGGCCCTTGCAAGGAATTGCTTCAAACCCCGGGAAAAACCGGGCACCCAGCTTCTGCCCGAAAACAACACTTTGTTTGCCGCGGCTTTGCGCACGATTTCTCAATTACTTGATAATGGAAATTCTGTGTTTGGGTAGCAGCGCCTTTGCTTGAATGGTTCAGGATAGGTTGAAGCTCCACAGGTCTCTACTGGGTATCAGGAAAGAAAGGCGCTCTCCATGGGCAACAAACTCTACGTCGGCAACCTCGCCTACAGCGTTCGCGACGACGATCTGCAACAAGCATTTGCGCAATTCGGCACCGTGTCCTCGGCCAAGGTCATGATGGACCGTGACACCGGCCGTTCCAAGGGCTTCGGCTTCGTGGAAATGGGCTCGGACGCCGAGGCCCAATCGGCCATCAACGGCATGAACGGCCAGGCCCTCGACGGCCGCGCGCTGGTCGTCAACGAGGCCCGCCCGCGCGAAGAGCGTCCGGGTGGCTTCGGCGGCGGCGGCGGTGGTCGCTCCGGCGGCTTCGGCGGTGGCGGCGGTGGCCGCTCCGGCGGGGGTGGCGGCGGCTACGGCGGCGGCGGTGGTGGTGGTTACGGCGGTGGTGGCGGCGGCCGCTCCGGCGGTGGTGGCGGCTACGGCGGTGGCGGCGGTGGCCGCTCCGGCGGTGGCGGCGGCTACGGCGGTGGCGGTGGTGGCCGCGGCGGCTACTGATCCCCCCCGTTATCTGAACGCAGCGCAGCGGTCGCAAGGCCGCTGCCAAACCAGGCGGTGGCGCTGCGGCCCACCGCCTTTTTGTTTGTCCGGCTTCGCGCGCCGCCGGCTCAGATCAGAGGCTGAGAGTTTGTTCCGCTGTCATCCCCGGCGAACGCCAGGTGATCGCCGGGATGACGCGGTTGGGCGACATCTTCTCGACCTCTCATCAGAGCTCGACCGACAGCTTGGCGAACAGCTCGCGGTCGCGGGTCAAGGCCTGGTTGTTGTTGGCGCGCTGGCTGCTCGCGCCGACGCTGAAGCTGCGGCCGATGCCGACCCGGCGCTGGAACACCAGCGACAGCGCGTCGCTGCCGACGCTGTCGGCGGCCAGCCCGACACTGGCGTCCGCCGCACGCCGATAGCGGCTGCGCTGCCACACCGCACGCAGCGAATCGCGGGCGTTCAAGTGCAGCACGCCAAGCCATTGAAACGCCGTGTCGGTCAGCGCCCGGCCAGCCTCGGGCCGATTGATGAAGCCCTGCGCGATGCGCTGTTCGGATTCGAGCCCGAAGCCGTTCGGCAGCCCGGCGCGCAGCTTGGCCTCGAGCAGCCAGACCGCGCCGCGCCCGATCCGGTCGGCCACCACGTCGAGCCGCTCGCCCGCTTCGAGCTCGGCCGTCAGGCGGGTGAACCAGGGTGCCGGGTTGACGCCGTAACCGCTCGCCAGCGTCTTCAGCGCGTGCACCTGGCTCGCCGCGGCGGCGCGTTCCGAATCGAGGCGCAGCTGCAGCCAGGCCTCGGTGTTGCGCGCCGCGACCAGCCAGATGCCGGGGTGGATGCGCCGCGTCACCGTCTCGCCGCCCGGCACGCCGGTCGCCGCATCGGCCAGCGTGCGGCGCTCCTGGGTCCAGACAAAGGTTTCGAGCTCGTAAGCAGTGAAACCCGGCAGCGCCACCTCGCCCCAGCGCCGTATCACCTCGACCTGCAGGCTTCGCACCCCCGCCTGGTCGACGAAGCCGTTGTCGTTGCGAAAGCGCGGGCTGGTCTGGCCCGCTTCGGCGGTGAAGTTCCAGCCCGGCACGCGGCGCCACCACGAGGCGAAGAGCTGATAGCCGTCTTCGCGCGGACCGAAACGCGGCGCGCCGCTCGCATCGAACAGCGCCGAGGTCTGCGAGCCCAGCGCGCGCAGCCGCACCTGCTCCTGGTCGCTGGCGCGCCACACCAGGTCGGCGCCGGCGACACGGTTGCTGGCGCCGCCGGCGTAGTCGCGCAGCGACACCAGCGCGCCGGCGCTCAAGCTGTCGGCATGGAATCGGCCGCGCAGCAGCGTCGCCTGCGAGCGCTCGCGCTGCAGCGCGATGCCGGTGCCGAACGGGGCCGGCAGCAGGATCTGGCCGCCGCCTTCGTCGCTCAGCGTGAGGCCGGTCGCGTCGGCGCGCAGGCCGCGCCAGGTGGCACGCAGGCCATAACGCGGGTCGGTGACGGCACGCGAATAAAACGCCGCCAGCGGCAAGTCGAGCACGTCGGTGCTCTCGAGGAAAAACGGCCGCTTCTCCTGCAGGCTGAGGGCGAACTGGGTGTTGCCGGCCAGCTGCGGCGTGTCGAGCTCGACCTGCGAGAAGTCGGGGTTCAGCGTCGCATCAAACACCAGGTCGGCGCGCGGCCGCCACTTGATCTCGGCGCCCAGCGACGCGTTGCTGTCGCGCCGCACGCCGCTCGCGTCGACGTGCCGGATCGAGCGCACGGTCAGCTCGGGCCGCAGCGACAGCAGCGACTGGGAGCGCACCCGCTCGGCGATGTCCTGCAGGCCGTCGATCTCCTGCAGCTCGGCGATGAAGTTGAGCGCGTCCTTGGTCAGCGGCGCGCTCAGCAGCAGAGTGCTCGCCGCGCGCGGGATGCTGCGCGCCACCATCAGCCGCCACGCCGCGCCGCCTTCGTAGGGGTAGCGCAGCGCGAGCAGCGGAATGCGCAGCTCGACGCTGTAGCCGTCGGCGAGGCGCTGCACCGCGGCCTCGACCTCGAAGTCGGGCGAGAAGTCCTCGTTGTCGGTGTCGGCGATGTACATGCCGTCGGCCACCACGCCGGCCGCGCTGACGCGGAAGAACTGCGCCGAGCGCCGGGTGCCGACCGCGTCGAGCATCACCGCGACGAAGTCCTGGTCGCGCGCCACCTTGTCGCGTCGGGTCAGCGGCGCGACGATCTCAGCCGGCCGCGGATCGAAGGCGCGGATGCCGAAGGTGATGGCGCTGGCGTCGACCAGCACCTGCACGGTGGTGCGGTAGTCGGCCGGTGCCGGCAGCCGGTCGACCGGCAGGAACTGCACGAAGGCGTCGTGCAGCGGGGCGCGCTGCCAGGCCGCTTCGTCGAGCCGGCCATCGATGCGCAAGGTCTCGTCCGGCGCGAGCCGCAGCGCACGCGGCTGGGCGCCGTTCGGGTAGGGCACGGCCGGCTCGGCAGCAGGCGCGGCGCCGCACGCGGCGAGCCA
>OBEQ010645630.1_pt1 | contig 44236 bp, 54 predicted proteins | sample 1670901 | NCBI WGS metagenome assembly OBEQ01 (sample SAMEA104232315, study PRJEB22302) | groundwater metagenome | biome: forest; feature: aquifer; material: groundwater | place: USA | collected 2011-08-07 | depth 5.4 m
ACAAAAGGATAACAAATAGGTCTAAGAATCTGCTTATTGCAATCCAAAAAAGAGATAAAACATAGCTTCCCGTGGCAATGATAAGAAGAACAAGAAGAATTCTAACTAAATCGTAATCTTTTCTGACATCATCTAACATCTGATTAGATTTATTTTAACATAAATTGACCACTAATATTATTAAACTAGGTAAAATAAAATAAAACTTCTGATATAAGCGAAGCTTGCGTTCTAACGAACTAAAGCGTGAGCTTGAAAACTCAGTTTCTCAAGCAAAGCTTTCAAACTTCGTTTATAAGCGAAGCTTGAAACTTTCAGTTATAATCTTCTAATGAATTTATCGATTGGGATAGTAGGTCTACCTAATGTGGGGAAGTCGACACTTTTTAACGCTTTGCTTAAAAAACAGCAAGCGTTTGTTGCGAATTATCCTTTTGCGACTATTGAGCCGAATATTGGCATAGTGCCGGTGCCGGACGAGCGTTTAAACAAGCTCGCAGAAATAGAAAAAAGCGAGAAAATAATTCCTGCTGTTGTAAAATTTGTCGACATTGCAGGTCTTGTAAAAGGAGCAGCAGAAGGGGAGGGATTGGGGAACAAATTTCTTGCTCATGTAAGGGAATGTAATGCTATTTGTCAGGTAGTTCGACATTTTTCGAATAAAGAAGTTATTCACGTTTCTGAAACACCTGATCCTCAATCCGATTACGAAACAGTGAATACCGAACTTATCCTTGCGGATTTGCAGACCCTTGAAAAATCAAAATCTAAAGACCAGAAATTAAATTCAGTAGTCGAAAAATTAAAAATTGAGTTGAATAAAGGAAAATTGGCACGAGAGGTTCAATTATCGGACGAGGAAAAACAATTGGTTCGGGAGCTGCAGCTTTTAACAATGAAACCAATGTTTGTTGTGGCAAACGTGGACGAAAAAGACCTTAACCAAAAATTTGACGAAAATACAACTGCAGTTTCTGCAAAAGTTGAGTCAGAGCTTTCTCAACTGTCGGAAGATGAACAGAAAGACTATTTGAGTTCGTTGGGAATTGAGGAATCCGGACTTGAGAGGATTATTAAAAAAGGATACGAGATTTTGGATCTTATTTCGTTTTTAACAGCAGGAGAGAAAGAAGCAAGGGCATGGACTATAAAACGCGGCACAACAGCTCAGGATGCCTCAGGAGTGATCCATACAGACTTTATAAAGAACTTCATTAAGGCGGAAGTTATCTCATTCGATGATTTCGTTGGGACCGGTGGATGGAAAAAGGCCCGCGAAGTTGGCAAAACGCGCTTCGAAGGCCGGGATTATATAGTAAAAGACGGAGACGTGATAGAATTTAAAGTGAATGCGTAGGTTACTGGTTGTAACTTTTTTATTCTTTGCTTTATACACATTTTTCTGGATTCATTTCTTTTCTGTTTCTTCCTCTAATAGAAAAATAAATTTTCAAAATAATTTCCCTGTTCAAAAAACTCAGTTTGGAAATTCCAGTCAGCCCAAAAATGTTCTTGCATCAACTAGTTTTTCCACTTCCCCTAAAAAAGAAAGTCCGCCACCTGAAAGTTACTTTATAAAGCTTTTGCCAAGGCAGCAGGCATTTAATTTAAGCTGTGAATTTGCAGCCGCATCATCCATAATTGATTTTTATACAAGCGATCCTACTTTTAGCGTGAAGAATGAAGAGGGAGCAGAGAAAAAATTAATATCGCAAATAGGAATATCGCAAAATCCCAATATTGGAATTAGAATGGGAGATATTCTAGATGGGAACTTTGCAAATCTTATTAATAACTTAAGCAAACGTTTTGGCGGAGCTGATTATTACGGTGTTCATGCACCTCCGTTTATAGATCTTTTTGCAAAATATGGATTATTGGCAAAGCCAATACTGGGAAAAAGTGACGTTATTTACTCTATAAAGCAGGCCATATCGTCGGGGCATCTTGTTATGGCCTGGATTAAATTAGGCTATAACAGCGCGATTGATGCAGAGCTTTCTTATGGACTGGTTCCGATTATTCGCGGAGAACATAGCGTGGTAATAAACGGATACGACAAAGACAGCATTTTTTTAATGGATCCTGGGAGTGGAATCGAGAGAAAAGTTTCTTACGTTGACCTTCTGGGAGCAGCTGCGCCTTTTTCTATGCCATTTTTATCTATTTATCCTTCGAGTTCTAAAATTTCTCCGGAAGACACTTACGTATCAGATAATTTTGTTGCAACACCTCGGAGTAAATTTACTATTTCGGTTCAAAATGGAAGCAGGGAAATAGGCCGAGGAAGTGTGCTTTCCGATATATTGCGCGACTTTGGTTATAAAGTTTTTACTCTCGGGAATGCAAACAGCACAGATTATGAAGATGTCAGCATTAAAATGAAGAAAAAAGTCTGGGATTATAAAAACCTTTTGAAAAAAGATCTAAGTCTGTCAGAGTTTAGAATTGCAACAATTTCAGGGGATCTTTCGGAAAATTCACCAACAGACGCCCTTGTTATAATAGGAAACTGAAGATTCTGAACTGTTATTTTCGAATTTAAAATCAGAAGCTAGCTTAGTCCTGTCTGTGATTGATGTATTCTCCAATTGTGGGAGCTTTGCGGGTTTTCGTTGGAGCTGGAGCTGTTTCTGGTCTTGGCGCTTCGGGAGTAAGAATAGGAAATCTATCTAAACCTGCTGCTCTTATTGGTTGTCTCCCCTTACTTCGTGTAGCAATGGCTGCATCTATATCTCTATGTTGATCGCCAAGAGTGTCACTTTCAGGTATTAACCCTGATTTCCAAGGATCAATGGGCTCTCCGCCTTTTTTGGTTTGGATTCTTTCTGATTTGGGTAAACTTCCTCTCGCTTCTGTCATACGGTTAATTATATGATTTTGAGTTAAAAGTGTCAAACGATCCCATAGTTTGACTTATTCAGCCTCATTTGATAGACTCGCGCAATGGAAAGAAGAGATATCATTGCTTGGTTTAAAGGTTTACGTAAAGGTAAGCCTGAAGTAAAAAGTGATCAAGTAGAACAACCGAGTATTCGCCCCGGAGAATTTATAGAAACAGGATTAAACGGACGGGTTGAAAGAAGTTTCTATAGAGGAGAAGAAATAGTTTATAAAGATTCTTACTCCTTTTGGGCCTTTCCTTATGAAGGACAGAATAACTCTAATAAAATTCTTGTCTTTGACATCGAGAGAAACACCAAGACGCCTTCCGGAGAATTTAAAGATCAGTATTTTACTTTTGAAGGTTTGGCCACAAGTGATTCTCCCAATCCGAGCGTTTTTGGGGCGCAAATTTCAGATTCAAGTGTAGGAGATATAGTCACAAGGCGTATTGCTTTTCCGGAGAATCCCGGTAAACATTTTTTCCCTGGTAAAGAACTAGTAGTTGAAATGAAAAAAGGCGTAGATCAAGCGGGAAATGTAACCTACGAAAAACTAAAATGGGAACTCGTAAAGGTTTAGGCAGATTTTTCTTCTTTTTTCTTGAAGTGCTCTGACAATACCGCAGGAGATCTACCGGTTAATTTTGAAATATCATCTAATCCTAAATTTGCTGATATAGCAGAGGTTTCCGATACAAATTCTAAAAATCTATCGGTTGCTCGCTCTCTGGCATTTCCTTTTCCTGCAATTCGTTCGTCTCCTATCATTTTCACAAGAATAAGTCTTGCAAGCTGAGGGAAAGTTTCCGTTCCTTCTCTTGATGAATCATAGAGATCAGAATCAGGGTCACCTACATGAGCAGGCAAGCCTTCTCTAGTAATTCTCGGAAACGGAATTATTTTCCCGCCGCGTTGCAGTGATTCAAATGCTTCTTTGCTGATAGCCATAATTTTGGCAGGAGAAAGATTGTAGACTAGGTTAGGAAAAAATTCAAGATTTACAAGAGTTCTGCCTCTTGATTTTTAGCCTCTTTATGCAATAAGCGGAGCTTGAAAACTCAGTTCTTGCGAAGCTTTCAAACTTCGTTTATAATCGCAAGATTACATCTTGCTCTTGTATCTATTGCAAGATATAATAGTCGAAATGAGATCGTACAAATTGGTTTTGGTTTTGAAATCTACTCTCTCGGATTCTGAGAGAAAGAAATTTATAGAAAGCCTTAAAGCCTGGATTTCTAGCTTAAAAATAACAAGAGAGAGTGAATGGGGACAAAAACCTCTTTCTTATTCTATAAAAAAACAGGCATCCGGCTTTTATGTCGAGTTTGAACTTGAAGGGGAGAATATTCCTTCAGATTTTGAGAAAAAACTCTTAACATCAGATAACGTGCTTAGACATTTACTTTTAAGAAATTAAAAATCATGAATGATTTTTACGTTTTCGCAAACTAAGAAACATGGCAAAAAGTCTTAACAGAGTTCAATTAATTGGTAATTTAACACGCGACCCGGAACTTCGATATACTCCAAACGGAACCGCAGTTTGCTCTTTTGGTATTGCAACAAATAGAAATTGGACAACAGATGCAGGAGAAAAAAAAGATGAAGCAGAATTTCATAACATTGTTTCCTGGAATAAGTTGGCAGAGCTTTGCTCGCAGTTTCTGTTGAAAGGAAGTAAAGTTTTTGTCGAAGGAAGACTTGCGACAAGAACCTGGCAGGGACAGGATGGGGCACAAAGAAATAAGACAGAGATTGTTATATCGGATATGATTCTTCTTGACGGGAAAAAACCTGCAGCTCCCGAAACAGGGGAAGCAGAGGAAAAACCTAAAGAAGAAAAAAAAGAAGAAGGGAAAGAAGAATCTTCGGAAGAACCCTCAGAAGAAGTTGCTCCGGATGATATTCCATTTTAGTTATGCCAAAAAGAAAACCTCGACGCCGCCTTCAGAAACCAACGCTTAGAAAATGTTTTTTTTGTGAGAACAAGAAAAGCCCTTCTTTTGCCGATGTATCCGAGCTTTCAAAGTTTATTACGGAAAGAGGGAAAATAATTCCACGTCTTCGATCTGGGCTTTGCTCAAAACACCAAAGACAATTAACTATCGCAGTCAAGCATGCAAGGCATTTGGCACTTTTGTCTTTTGTAGTTAGGGAATAGCTTCTTGTTCAATTAAATAAAATGAAAAATAGGGTATCGGGATTTCAGATATTACTTTTAATAGTCATAACGTTTTTTGTAGGATATTATTTTGGCGTAACTAAGATATCATTTGACTACAAAAACTATAAACCGCAGATAAGGGCAATAAGCAAGGAACCTCCACCCGATGTGACCACAGTCGACTTTTCCCAGTTTTGGATCGTATGGCAAAAACTGCAGGCAGGATATTACGATAAAACAAAATTAGATCCCCAGAAAATGCTAAACGGCGCAATATCCGGTATGGTTCAGAGTCTTGGCGATCCCTTCACAATTTATCTTCCTCCAACTCAAAACGATAACTTCAAGCAAGGACTTGCAGGACAATTTTCAGGAATAGGGGCCGAATTGGGCACACGCGATAAAGACATTATTGTTATTTCTCCGCTCGACGGCAGCCCTGCGCAGAAAGAGGGTATTAAAGCAGGAGACATAATTCTAAAGGTCGACGGTGAATCGACCTTAGGCTGGACATTGTCTCAGGCTGTCGAGAAGATTAGAGGGCCTAAGGATACATCTGTAGCGCTTACAGTTTTGCACAGGAACGATAAAACTCCCACCGAGATTAAGATAAAAAGGGACGTTATAACCGTAAAAAGTGTTACAGGATATCTTAAAAAAGCAAAAGATATAGAAAACATTGATTCTTCAAAGTTCAAGAATTCGGAAAGCTCGGTAATTTACATAAGGCTCTCACAATTTGGAGACACTACAAATAAGGAATGGTTGTCTGTTATAGATAAATTAAATCTTCAAAGACAAAGCGAAAAAAACCTAAAAGGAGTAATACTCGATTTAAGAAATAACCCGGGCGGATATTTGACCGATGCTGTTTTTATTGCTTCCGAGTTTTTAAGACAAGGACAAAGCGTCGTTCTGGAGGAGGCAGGGTCTTTTGACAGGAGAAGTCTGGATGTTTCAAGATCAGGTAAGTTTATTGATATTCCGGTTATTGTATTAATAAATAAGGGATCTGCTTCTGCTTCGGAAATTGTAGCTGGAGCACTTAAAGACCACGGAAGGGCAAAACTTCTTGGAGAGACATCGTTTGGCAAAGGCACTATTCAGCAAGCAGAAGATTTTGGAAATGGCGCAGGAATCCATATAACAATTGCGAAATGGCTTACCCCAAACGGCACTTGGGTAAATGAGAAGGGTCTTGATCCGGATATTAATGTGCCTTTAGGAAACAAGGATAAAACAGACTTACAGCTTGAAAAAGCGATTGAAGAACTGCTAAAATAATCCTTATTCCATGCGAAGGTTAATTATTCTTCTTACGGTTCTTTTTATAATTCTTGGAGTCTGGTCAGCTTTAACTTCTAAAATCTCAAAAACAGGGAAGCCAGTAATTACGCCAAAAGAAAGCGTAAAAGTTGTATCCGAGGAATCAACAACCATTGATATTGTTAAACAGGTTGGACCTTCGGTTGTAACTGTTGTCGAGCAGTCAAGTAGATCCTTATCTTTGAGCCCTTTTTCTATTTTTGAACTTCCGACTCAGCAGGCTGCGCCTCAATCGGTTAATATCGGATCGGGTTTTATAGTCTCGGATGATGGATTTATTATAACCAGCAAGCACGTTGTGGCCGACACAAATGTAAAATATCAGATAATAACTTCAGGCGACAAAAAATATAGTGTCCAGAAAGTTTACAGGGACCCTCTGAATGATATTGCAATTCTCAAGGTTGATCCTTTAGAAAATCCGGGGCAGCCCCTTAAAGGGGTAACATTAGGTGATTCATCAAAGCTTCAAGTAGGCCAGTTTGTTGTTGCAATAGGAACTGCTTTGGGTGAGTTTAGAAATACTGTTACGACCGGTGTTATCTCGGGTCTTGGGCGTGGAATTACAGCAGGCGACCAGTTCCAGGGATTGGTTGAAAGACTGGATAATGTTATACAAACAGATGCTGCTATTAATCCGGGAAACTCAGGAGGACCATTGGTCAGCTCAAACGGAGAAGTTATAGGAATAAACACTGCAGTATCCCAAAACGGACAAAATATCGGATTCGCACTTCCAATAAACGTTGTTAAGGATTCTTTAAAGAATTTTAATGAGCATGGACAGTTTGAAAGACCATTCTTGGGGGTTGCCTTTAAGATAATAGGCCGCGATATTGCGCTTTTAAATAACGTTCCCCAAGGAGCTTTTGTTCAAAGCGTTGTTGCAGGGTCTTCTGCGGAAAAAGCAGGAGTAAAAGCAGGAGATATAATTATAGAAATTGATAAACAAAGGATTGAGGAAGGAAAGATAGACTTAGCAAAAATTGTTGCCGGTAAAAAAGTAGGAGATACCGTATCCCTTGTTGTCTGGAGAGACGGGAAAAAACTTGATTTGACCGCAAAGCTTGAATCCGCCCCAAACCAGTAGCAATGAGCATCCAGCAAAATGTTCCACTGAAAAATTATTCCAACTACAAAATTGGAGGATTCGCTTCTTTTTTTGCTGAAATATCCAACCCCAAAGATCTAAAAGAAATAGATTTTTCAAAGTTCAAAAGATTTTTTATTCTTGGAGGAGGAACCAATATTCTTATACCGGATGAGGGATTTGATGGATTGGTTGTTTACAATAATATTAAAACAATTGAATTAAAAGGGGATGAACTTCATTTGGGAGCAGGTGAGCTTATCGAGGACATTCTAAATTTTTGTATTGAAAATTCTTTATCGGGGCTTGAATGGGCAGGAGGATTGCCTGGTACAGTAGGAGGAGCAGTTCGCGGGAATGCAGGAGCATTTAAAGGAGAGATTAAAGACAATGTTTATGAGGTCGAGAGTTTTAACATTCAAACAAAAAAATTCAGCAAAAGAAAAAACGAAGAATGTGAGTTTGGTTACAGATCGAGTTTTTTCAAAATAAATCCAAATGAAATAATAACTTCCGTTGTCCTCAAACTTACAAAAGGAGATAGGGAAGAAATTCAAAAATATACACAGGAGAAAATAGATTACAGAAATGAAAGGCACCCAATGGATTACCCGAATATCGGTTCTACATTTAAAAACATTCCGCTTACAAATTTATCAGAAAAATTAGTTCGGGAGTTTCAATTATTTGTAAAAAATGACCCTTTTCCGGTCGTTCCTACAACCAAACTTTTAGCTCTCGCAAATTTAAAAGGAAAAAGAATAGGGGATGCTCAAATCTCCGACAAACACCCGAACTTTATTGTAAATTTAGGCGATGTAAAAGCATCCGATGTTCAATTATTGATAAAGCTTGCAAAAAAAACAATCAAAGATAAATGGGGAATAGATTTGGAAGAAGAGATCCAAATCCTCAAATAGGGTCGTAACCTGGGAAGTAATCGGTCTTAATATTTTCTTCTTTTATTCCCATTGCTTTTAGCATTTCATATAAACTTTCTACCATCGGTTCAGGCCCCGAGACGTAAAACATCTTTTCAGGAATATCCTTTATGTTCTGTTCAATAAAATTTTTATCTACATGCTGTGGAGAAGTAACGTAGCGAATTTTGAATGATGGGTGTTCATTGACAATTTTTTCCAACTCTTCTTTAAATACAAATTCATCGGTTTTGTTGGCGTACAATAGTTCGATATTCAGAGGTTGTTGTTCAAAGTCTAATTGTTTGATTATTGAATGGTAGGGGGTTATCCCTATTCCTCCTGCAATAAAAACAAAATTTTTGTTTGGATCTTCAACTATAAAATCTCCATCAGGACCTTTTACATCTACCAAATCTCCGGGCTTTAAACTCTCCAGTGCTTTTTTAAACGAACTTCTATTCTCCGCAAAAATTCTGGTTGTCAGCATTACGTGTTTCTCAAATGGAGCAGAGGAAATTGTAAAAAATCTCTGTCTACCTCGAATATCCGGATCTTCGTGGGGTAGAAAATAAATAAGAAACTGTCCGGCAATCCAAGTCAAAGGTTCTTGAGGTTCAAAAATATGTAAAACAGCATCTCCCGCCTCTTTTTTCTTCTCAATAAATTTTAGTTTCACAAAATTTATGATACCATAATTTTGTGGGTAATATTTTGCTTGAGCTGACAATAATTATATCTTCCGCAGCACTCTTGTCAATTTTGTTCAGGTTTATAAAACAACCGCCGATTTTGGCCTACATTTTGGCCGGAATTTTACTTGGACCATTTGGAAATTTACAGCTTCAAAGCAAAGATTTTTTGCAAACGTTAGGAGAACTTGGAATTGCATTTTTGCTTTTTATGATAGGGCTCGAGCTGCGATTCTCCGATTTGAAAACTGTTGGAAAGGTTTCTCTTATAACGGGAATTTTGCAGATAATTCTAACTTTTCTTGGTGGTTTTCTGTTGTCTTCCTATCTTGGATTTTCACAAATTATTTCCTCCTACATTGGCATAGCTCTTTCTTTCTCAAGTACCATAATTGTCGTAAAACTTCTGTCAGATAAAAAAGATTTACAAAGTCTTTATGGAAAAATTTCAGTTGGAATTTTACTGGTTCAGGATTTTTTTGCAGTTATTATTCTAATTTTTCTTTCGAGTTTTTCCAAAGAGCCGTTACTGCTTAGTAATCTATTTTTAGTTTTAATTAAAGGAATAATTATTTTGGGAATATTATTTTTCCTTTCTAAAAAAATATTCCCAAAGGTTTTAGATAAAATCGCAGCGTCTTCAGAGACGCTTTTTCTTTTTTCAATTGCCTGGGCTCTTTCTCTTTCGGCGCTCGTTTCTTCAATTGGTTTTTCTGTCGAAATAGGAGGACTTTTGGCAGGACTCTCTTTGGCAAATACATCGGAGAATTTTCAGATAATCAGCAAAATAAAATCTCTTCGTGATTTCTTCATAACTATCTTTTTTGTATTTTTGGGAATGAGCATGAGTTTTTCTTCTTTTTCAAAAATAATAATGCCGGCAATTTTTTTATCTATATTTATTTTGATATTCAAGCCTTTAATAGTAACTTTAGTCATGGGGATTATCGGATACCGCAAAAGAACGTCTTTTTTAACAGGAGTATCTCTTTCGCAAATCTCTGAATTCTCACTGATTATAATCTTTTTAGGGAACAAACTCGGACATGTTCCACCTGAAGCTGTATCTCTTATAACAGCTGTTGGAATTATCACATTTGCAGTCTCTACCTACATGATTTTGAGGTCGGCAAATTTATATAAAATTTTTATTTCAAAAATTCCTTTTTTTGAAAGAAATAAAACATTAGAGGAGAATGCGCAAAATTATGTGGACCACAAAGATCATGTAATTCTTGTTGGTGCAGACAGAACAGGCGGAGCAGTTCTTAAAGCCCTTATTGATCAGGGGGAAAAAGTTTTGGTAATCGATTTTAACCCCGATGTTATCAAAAAATTAAAAGAGAAAAATTTGAATAGCCTTTTTGGTGATATTTCGGATCTCGAAATTCAGGAAAGAGCAGGGCTTAAGAATGCCAAACTTATTATTTCAACGGTTTCGGATATTGACGATAACTTATTTTTTATCTCGGAAATTAAAAAATTAAGAAAAAGGCCAAAGATTGTAACAATCGCAAGGGATGACAGGGAAGAGGAGGAGCTTAAAAAAGCAGGAGCAAATTATGTTATCCAACCCCATGTTTTGGGTGGCCGCCACCTCGCCCACCTAATCAAAACCAACTCTCTGTTCCGATAAATATGAATAAGGATTGGACAATTGAATATTATGAATCTCCATCTGGAAATAAACCTATCGAGGAGTTTATCAATTCATTGGAAGAAAAAGCGCAGGTTAAAGTTTTTAGAATATTTGATTTGCTATCGGAATTCGGAATTAGGCTCGGATTACCCCGTGTTAAAAAGCTAACAGGAACACCATTGTGGGAGCTTCGCATACTTGGTTCTGAGAGCATTCGCGTTTTCTATATTACTAGGGAACAAAAAAGATTTCTCTTATTGCATGGATTTAAAAAGAAAACTCAAAAGACTAATAGAAAGGAAATTAAAATCGCAGTTGATCGATTGCACGAGTATGAATCACGCAGGAAATAAAATCAACTATTGCAATATCACAAAATTGTGATATCATATTAACATGAACTTTCAATTGCACAAAAAACAATTAATGAAAAACTCTGCTTTTAGAAAGGCTTACGAGGAGTCTGAACTTGAATATCAGATTGCTCGAGTTCTTATTAGGGCACGGTTGGAAAAAGGTTATACGCAAAAAGAGCTTGCCAAAAAACTTAATACAAAACAATCTGTTATTTCCCGCGTTGAGAATGCAAAAACAACTCCATCTATTTCGTTTCTCAGAAGATTAGCAGGGGTTTTGGATGCTTCTCTTCAAGTACAGTTTAAGTTTTAAAATGGAAAAAATTTTGGGGGGAAAACATTTAGCCCATCTTATCAAAACCGACTCTCTATTTCGCTGATAAATTAGCGTCTAATACCTCGAAATATAGCACCTGGATGGTTTGTTATATTGAGATCAGTATCTCCTAGAAATGTCCCTATAAATCGGGCTCCTACCAAATTAGTATCTTTATCTACTATAGCATCTGTCAGGTATGTATTAACAAAAGTACCACCAATGAGTCTTGCTCCCGAAAAATCAGCATTAGGGAAAACAGCATCAGTAAAATTTGCTCCCGTGGCTATTACTCCTCGCATTATTGTTCCGTTGCCTACTACTGCTTTTAAATTAGCTCCGCTTAAGTTGGATCCTGTAAGATCTGATTCTGTAATAACCAATCCTTCTAAATTCGCTCCAGGAAGATACAAACCAGTTAAAAGCTTTCCACTAATTTCCAGCATGGACAAATCTAGTTTGACAGGCTGAGCTTGTTGTCGTTGTTTAATAACCGTAAAAAATCTTCTTAGTTTGTCTGCTCCTCCGCTAAGAAGATGTTTATTGAATACTTCTTGTCTTCTTGCAATACTTGCATTGCGTTCATCTCGGGATAAAGCTCTAGTAGGTTGACTCAATAACTCTATTAATTCATCCAATTCAGGGTCTTGTATAGTTTCTAAATCGGTATTCGAGATATCAAGTCCCGAACCAGTTGTTTCTGGATCTTTTCCCATCTCGGTTCTCTCTAATGATCTTTCGTCTTCTCTTGTCATATTATTTATAGGAATCTACTTGACTTGTAGACCCATAGTGATATAATATAAACCATGACGCAACGTCAAAGTCAAGTAACACTTCTAACAGTCGGAAAATTTGCGAAAATTTGCCGAACTACACCTAGAACCATTCGTTTCTACGAAAAGAAGGGTTTAATAAAGCCTGCTTTAATTGACGAGTTCAGCGGATATCGCTTCTACAATCCTAGGCAAGCAAGGGAAGTATTCAAGATAAAGCTATTCCAGACTTTTAATATGTCTTTAAAAGATGTATCTAAAAATATCGGAAAATATAAAGAATATACTTTTCTAGAAGGAAAACTTAGCAAGATTAAGGAAGAAATAGAGCAAAAGCAAAAAGAATATCTATTCCTGAGAAATGTAAATAATTTTTTGTTTAGTAACAAAAACCTCGAAAACTTTTTAAAGGTCAAAAATATTGGCCCTTTTATCCTCTTTACAACACTTTTGAAAAAGGGGAGATATGATCAGGTAGATAATTACGCAAGAAACTTAATAGAGCAGGCTAAGAAATTAAAAATAAAAACAACAGATCAATATATTCTTCTTTATCTTGAGCCTGAAAGATATGGCCCAGGCGGTATAGATATGGAATTAGGATTAATATGCGCTCAAAAATCGGGCGTTAAATTACCTCAAAATTATTATTTTAGAACTTTGCCAAAACAAAAAGCTGTTATTTATAATTACAAAGGTCCTCATCCGTATTTGACCTTTGTCCACAAGAGGCTATTTTATGATGATTACTTTAAAAATCACCAAATGGAAAAATATCCTTACGATTTTTACATCCGCAGCCCTTTCAACACAAAATCGCCTTACGATTATCTGACCAAAGTCGTTTATCCAATAGAGTAGGAGATTATTGGGTTTCCAGTTTTTTCATCTCGGAGATAATTTCGTCGAGGCTGCCTTCGAGGATTGATTCCAGATTATGAAAGGATTTTCCGACCCGATGATCTGTCAGCCGATCTTGGGGGAAATTATAGGTTCGAATTTTCTCGGCTCTCATTCCGCGGCCGACCTGAGTCGATTTAATTGAGCTTAATTCTCCATGCTGTTTTTCAACTTCCCTCTCCCAAAGCTTCGCTCTTAGCATTTCCATTGCGAGCTCGCGGTTTTGCGCCTGGAAACGCTGCGTCTGGCACGTTACAATGATCCCTGACGGTCTGTGTATTAATCTTACGGCTGTTGATACTTTATTAACATTTTGGCCTCCGTGCCCACCGCTTCTAAAAGCTTCAAATGTAACATCATCCGGATTTATATGTAAATCTATATCTTCAAGCTCGGGAAGTATGGAAATGGTGGCTGTCGAGGTATGAATTCTTCCTCTTTTTTCAGTTGCAGGAGTTCTTTGAACCCTATGGACTCCGGCTTCATATTTAAAAGTCTCGAAAGCACCCTTTCCGTCGATTTTCATGCTGATTTCGTTTAAAATCTCGACTTTGAACCCCGCTTTCACCCCATATTTTAAGTACATTTCGAATAATTCGTTTGCCCAGAGTTTTGCTTCTTCTCCTCCTGTTGCACCTTTTACTTCTAAAATTATGTTGTGGGAGTCAAGTGATTCCTCTTGGGCATTTGTTGAATTGAAGTTTTCCTCAAGCTCCTTTTTCTGCTTCTCGAGTTCATTAAGTTCGGTTTGTGCCATTTCGGCTAAAGAGGGATCAGAGAGAAGAGATTTTGTTTCTTCAATTTTTTTATTAAGATCCGCAATTTGAACCTGTCTATAATCCATAATATTAATTCAAAATTCAAAACTCAAAAGTCAAAATTGCAACTCAAAAGTTCAAAATTTGATTAATAGGTAGTTAGCTAACTTTGTAAAAGCATTTCTCGGAGAGTCTTTGGGGCGTCATCTCTTTTCTTTTGCTCTTCTTTTTTCTTTACAGCTGTTGCCTGATGAACTTTAGCAACTTCCTGTTTCTTCTGGAATTTATCGATTCTTGATGCAGAATCTACAAATCTCTGCTCACCTGTATAAAAAGGGTGGCAATTGCTGCACAATTCCACATGAATTACTTCCTGGGTCGAGCCGGTTGTAAATTTGTTTCCGCAAACGCAGATAACCTGCGCTTTCTCGAAATATTGTGGATGAATCTGTGCTTTCATGATCAATAGAGATTATATCCAAATTTGAGGTCAATTACAAGCTATGCCAATTTAGTTCTATCTACTGCGCATGGAAGATTTTCGTATGGGCAAGGCGGTGGGGAATAGATTATCCCTTTGGCAATAAAAACTGTTTTACCGGCTCTTTTATGAGTATCTTCAAAAAGTCCTTGGTCTGTAACAGTCTTTACTTCAATTTGAAAGGCAGTGTTTGAGATAAATCTTTTAGGAGCTGATCCGGCTGGATAATCGTTTCTGGCGGTACCTATTAAACTTTCCGGAACCTCAACAAAAATAAACCTTCGATCTTTGGAATCTTTCGGATCAGTTTGGACTATATAAGTGATTAATTTTTCGCCATTTCTTGTTTTTAGTCCGTTTTGCTCATGAGCTCTTATTACAATGGATGAGTTTGCCGAATCTAATTCAAAAGCCTGATTCAAAAAAGCACTGGTATTTTTTATTCTTTCAAACTCCTCAAAAGATATTCTGTCAATCTTTGGAGGCACAGATCTTTCTTGTTTAGGTTGGTTAGGGGATGCTACCGAAACAGAGCTTAAGTGTCGATCAGCAAGCACTGTGGATGTTCCTAAAGCAAAAGCAAGCATTATTCTTGTGATATCTCTCTGGGAAAACCAATCTTTTTTTTGAAGTGATGCGATCTGTGTTTGAGTATCTGCGGTTCTTGCGGTTTCTAAAGTTGTAGAGCCCATGTATATTTGAAAAATACTACGCTCTTTTAATTTTGCAGTCAAGGGGTTTTTGGAGGAATTGGCGGTATTCTAAGTTCATAGGCGGGTAAAACATCAGGTGGTAATCCTTGAGCTGTTGATAATTGAAAATTTCTAAACTGTAGGCTAAGAATTTCGCCTTTTGGAAGCGTCATTAAACCCTCTTTTACAGGTATGGATTCTGCGAAAATTTCAAGTGGAGTTTTAGGTTGCTTGCTTTCTGGTAAATCAACTTTAATAACAAACCAGGCTTGCTTATCGTTAATAGTCCCCAAAACTTTAACAAGTCCCTTATCATCTATTGTTCTTTGGAGATATGGCATTCTCTGAATGCTTAGGTCTTTTTCCAAAGTAATATTAATAATGTCTCCTTCCTTACTATTGCTTGAGTCAGATTTCATGTCTGCAAAGCCCGACCAGCTTTGAGCCAAAACAAAGAGTGCCGTAGATTCTGGACTTCGTGAAGGAATGATTCTCGTTGGAATATCTTTTGATGCAGAGAGTTTGCTTGGATTTGGATTTTGAGTACCTGATGGATGTTCGCCACTTGTGCAGCTGATTGCTATTCCGGCAGACAATGCAATTCCTAAAACTCTATCCTTCATAAGTAATTGATGGATATTACAGTTTTTAGGCCTCGGAGTCAAGATTTAGTTAGTGTAAAACTGCGGGATTTAGAGGTAGCTCAAACGGTACTTGGTCTGAATTAACAGATTCCTTATTGGCAGGGCTTTTTGCTTTTTCTCCAATTTTAGAAAGCCTTCTTATTGCAGTTTCAATAAGCTGAGGATTAACACTTTGCATTAACATTCCTTCCTTAATTACAATTTTTCCTCCAATTATTCTCATAAGATCTATTGTATTATCAGGGAGTTTTTCGTATTCAATAAATTCACAGGCAATAATAGTTAACCCGTTTCTTGATTGATCAAACTCATAGAATTGTTCGGAGCCATGTGTTTTGCAGTCATTGTCTGAGTAATGTACTCCGGTTCCATCCGAGTGGACCGTAATCACAGATTTTTCCGGATCACCGTCATCTTCTTCACCGGCGGAGCTTACTGTTGAGTGAATATCTTGGATCGCTTGCATAAATTTTTCAACGAGGACTATCTCAAGGGATTGTGGCGAAACTCTTTCAATCTCTACTCCCATAAGTTTGAGATATTACGCTATTTTAGTTTTGGAGTCAATGCCAAAAATGATTGACTTCAATTGCCCTTGTGATAGTCGTAATTGCGAAGTTTTGGGATGGCAACAAGCATTATTGCTATTACAATAAACGTTCCTACTCCGCCTGTAACGACAGAAAGGGGAGCGCCGATAAGACTAGCAAGGGCACCCGCTTCAAAATCCCCAAGCTGGGGACCGCCGAAGGCAAAAATCATGTTTATCGAAGTCATCCGTCCACGGATGGAATCCGGAGTCTCAAGCTGTCTTACGGTTTGTCTTATTATCATGCTTATGCTGTCTCCAGCACCTATTATAAATAGAGCAATAAGAGAAATGAAAAGTTCTTTAGATAGGCCAAAAATTACAGTTCCTATCGCGTAAAAGATTACGGAAACCATAAGAACCATTCCCTGGCGCCTCAACTTATGTCTATGGGCTATAAATAGTCCTGCCACAATTGCTCCTGCAGACGGGCCTGCGTACAAAAGACCCAGTCCGGTTGGGCCAACGTGCAGTATATCCTTTGCAAAAATCGGCATAAGAGCAGTCGCTGAGGAGAAAAAAGTGCTGAAAAAATCCAGGATCATCATAGACCAGATTATTGTTTTTGTTTTAACAAAAGATAAGCCTTCCAAAACTGAAGAGATGGAGATTTTGGTTGGAAGTCCTTTAATGTCGCCTTTTTCTTTGATCAAAAACAGACTAAGTAGGACGAATAAAAAGGAAGCGGAATTCACGCTGTAAATTAAACCGACGCCTGATCTTGCAATGGCAAAACCCGAAATTGTAGGGCCCAAAATCGTTGCGACTTGGAACATTATGGAATTAAGCGCAAGCGCATTTCGCAGATTTGTCCTGTTAACAAGGCTTGGAAAAAATGCCTGGCGGGCTGGCATATCAAAAGCTAAAGCTCCGGCAGAAAGAGCAGTGATGAGAAAAATTATCACAACATTTGCCGAGTGTTGAAAAGTTATTAGAGCAAGCACAAAAGACAGGAGGGTTAAAGTTGATTGGGTAACAAAAAGAATTTTTTTTCTGTTGTGGGCATCTGCGACTGAACCGCCGATTAAAGAAAAAAGAGAAATAGGAATAAATCTTAAAAGTCCGACCATTCCTAAAGCAAAAGCAGAGTGCGTAAGCTCGTATACTTGCCAGTTTATGGCTACAAACTGCATTTGAGATCCGACATTGGAAATAAAAAGAGAGGACCAGAAAAGTCTGAAGTCAGAATGTTTTAGCGCAGGAAAACGGGTGTTTAGATAATTTTGCATAAATATTATCTATGATGTGGAGGATGGTGGTGTCTGTGGACTTCGGCGATTAGTAAGCCCGAGAATATAAAAAGCGAACCGACAATAAAAGGAAAAGTAATTTTTTCGGAGAGGAATAAAACAGCAGTTATGGTTGTTACGATCGGCTCGAGGTAGTTAAAAACTCCAACTTTAGAAGCGTCCATTCGTGTGAGTCCCCATTGCCAGCACGAATGGGCAATTAGAGACGAGAAAAGCATAGCGTACAAAACTCCAAATATTGATATTTGCGGCAAATTTGTCATCCAGGAAGGATTTATCTGCCATTCCCAAATAGCTCCCGGAAGAAAACCGAGGCCTCCTATTAAAAGCACATAAAAAGTCGTAAGCATGGGAGAAGAATTCTTGGATATTTTTTTACTGAATATCGAATAAAATACAGAGCCAAAAATTGCAAGAAGGATTAAAAAATCGCCAAGAGGGGAAAGGGCGAAATTTTGGGAGAAATCTTTGCCGATTATGATTCCAATTCCGAGAATTCCAAGAAGCCCTCCGATTAAAATTCTTCTTCTGATTTTTTCCGAGAGCATAGTATGAGCTGCAATCAGGATAAGGATTGGGGAGAAGGCAGTTATAATTCCTGCATTTAAGGCGGTTGTCAGCCTAAGGCCCAAGAAGAATAAAGAAAGAGTTCCTGTTATTCCGATAAGTCCTGTAACCAGAATAATCGGCGAGATGTCTTTTAGTCGAATCTTATTAAAAAGAAAAGGAAGTAAAAGAAGAGATGCTCCAAAAAAACGGATAAATCCCAACGAGAAAGGAGGAATAGACTGAAGGGTGACTTTCATAATAGTCACAGTTGCGCCCCAAATAACTGTGGAAAGTATGATCGCCAGAATCGCGAGGTTTTTGTGACTCATTAGGGTAGAGCGTCAATTAATCTATCAATTCCGAATGAGCCGCCCACTGCGGGAATTTGTTTTTTTGCGAACATTCCGATTAGATCATCGTATCTTCCTCCACCTGCAACAGAAGTTCCGTATCCTTCAATTTCCACTTCAAAAATCATGCCGGTGTAATAATCTAAACCTCGAGCTAGATCGGGCGATATCGTGAGCCTTTTATCTCCGACGATGTTATAGATTTGAGTTACTTTACTTAGATCTACTAGTCGTGCGTTTTTTAATATATCTTTCGAGAAATTATTTTTTTCTAATTCATCCTCAACCTCTTTTTCTCCAATTTTTTTTAGTTTATCCATAATTCGGATAACTTGTGGTAAGTCTTCATCCTTAACAAATCCTCTCTCACTCAATTGCTTGAACGTGTCTCTATCATTAACCAAAATATTGAAGTTGTTAATTCTTAATGTCTCTAAACATTTAATAGTTGTTTTAATTATTCTTGCATCTTCGGAAAGATCGGATGAGCCAACGGAGTCGAAGTCGAGCTGAGTAAATTCTCTCCATCTTCCAGCTTGGGGTTTTTCGCCCCTGAAGACTTGGCCGATTTGGTAGCGGCGAAATGGTCCCTTAGCAATCAAGTTCAAGTTACTTGCGACAAGGCGGGCAAGGGGAACTGTTAAATCATATCGAAGAGCAAGATTTCGTCCGCCGCGGTCTGTGAATTCATATATTAATTTTTCCTCTTCGCCGTATTTTCCTTTTAGCGTTTCTGCAAACTCAATAGTTGGTGTTTCCACGGGAACAAACCCGGACTCTTCTAAAACCCCGACGATTGTATTGATTACTTCTCGTCGTTTCTTTGCAAGTTCGGGTAAAATATCCCTAAAACCTTTTGGTGTCGGCGGTGCTTTTATCATTCTTTAATTCTATCACTGAATTGATTTGCTTTAAAGCTCAAGTAGTTTTTTCGGGGATTTGGTGAGTTGGATGAGTTTGTTTTTGTTCAGATAGAAAGTATCTTCAATTCTTACTCCGCCGTAACCTTTTATATAAATTCCCGGTTCTATTGTGAAGACCATATGGTCTTCAAATATTGTTTTTGATTTTGGACCAAGCCGGAAACCTTCATGTACTCTTTTTCCTATTCCGTGTCCCAGCGTGTGGGGGATTGTGGGAAATCCTTTTTTAACAATATAGTCACGGGCTATTTTATCGGCATCAAAAGCCTTGCGACTCACTTTTACAAAATCCATTGCTTTTTGTTGAGATTCAAGAACTGTTTTATAGATTTTCTTCTGTTTACTATTCGCTTTTCCAAAAAACACCGTTCTAGTCATATCCGAACAATAGCCATTTACTTTTGTACCTAAGTCAATTTTTAGGAATCCATGATTTTTTTTCAGTTTTAAATTTGTAGCAACGTGGTGAGGTTCCGAAGCATTTTCCCCAAAAGCAATAATCGGGCGGAAAGAAAGACTTGCGCCATTTTTTCTTATCAAATGTATAATTTCTAGTCCTAACTCCTGTTCGGTTATTCCTATTCTTATAATCTTGAGAATTTGAGAGTAAACTTTATCGCCAAGTTGGCATGCTTTTTTGATTTTTAATATTTCTTTTTGAGTTTTTATTCCTCTCATTAATATTTAATAATCGGGGTGAGTTTTTTGCCGGATCCTGTTGAGGGAACAATTGTTGCGCTAGGGCTTGCTGTGGGTTTTAGTTTTGTCTCTCTCACAATATCCGGAAGAATTGTTATTCTGTCTCCCGAAATTTTCTTATTGTCTGTTTTATCTGGTTGTCCATTTACGAAAATTTTCTGCCCTTCTTTTATTTTTGAAAATCCGGATCTAACCAAATTACCTGATACCTTATCATAGAAGAAAGTTTTGGTTGTTGTTTCGATAGAAACTTCAAACTGGTCATTGTTATCCGAGGAAACACTTAAAATAAAATTATCGGCATCAACATTTACTATAAAACCGTGGATCATTTTAGGAAGGGTAATTATCGAGATAGAGCGCGCAAGTATTTTTCTTGACTGCTTATTATAAAGACCCAGGACTCCTAAGGTATCATTTTTTTTAATATCCGAAATGCCAATTGAGTCGTTTGTTTTTGTTGATGAAAATTTAGTTAATTCATCGACGTCTACAAATCTGGTTTCTCCTTTTATATCTGTTAAGGTAATTTGCGTGTCGGAGATGTCGGTGACTTTTCCGATTATTCCTCTTTTCTCTACAAGCTTTAATTGTGCAACTCTCGATGCAATCCTGTCTTTGAGTTCTCCTATTTGCTGTTCAACAGGGCTAGGGGTTGAAGTCGCGGCATAGACGTTCAAAACCAAGATAAGAGATAAAAAGTAAAAGAAAAGCGAAAATAAAATTATATTTTTCATATCAAAAGTTTTCATTTGAATAAGAAACTGTTTTTTCAATAGTGTTTGTGTCTCCATTTTTAGCAACGGCTGTTATTTGTATTAAATTTGCGCCATTATCCAAAGTTACAGTTGTTGAAAAATCTCCGTCTTTTGTGGGATTTAAAACGTCTTCGCTATTTTTTGTCAGAATCACAATCATTGCGTCTGGGTCTGTTTTTCCTGTGACTTTTATGATTTTTGTGTCGTAAATATTCTCATCTTTGGGTTCGTCAACTACCAGCAAAACCAAAGGTTTTGGAGTTTCAACGGGTTTTACAGACACTGTTTTTTGGTTTTGAGGCGATAAGACTTTTGTACCCTGATAAAAGTAAAAAATTAGAGACGCGGCTAAAATACCTATGAAAATTGCTACAATAGACAGAATGATTTTCTCTTTAGTCATGGAAGGTCTAATGATACGAAAAAAAAGCATCCTTGTCAACGAAAAATTTCTATGCTACTATGGCAAAACAATGGACGTCACTCTTCTATCAGAAGGCTCGCTGAGAATAAAAAGCAAGAAAGCAAGCCTTGTTGTAGATCCCAGACAGAAAACTCCAAAAACTGCGGCAGAAGGAGTTTTGCTTCTTGAAAAAGAGGGAGCTTTGGACAGAGTAGAAGGTTTTAGGTTGGTTGTAAATGATGACGGAGAATACGAAGTCGGTGGACTCAAGATAACCGCCTCTTCATCTTTAAATTCCGGAATATTTTATATTCTAAATATCGATGGATCCCAAGCGCTTTTGGCAAGGACAAGCACACTTGAAAAATTATCAGATACTGCAAACGAGGCTCAAGTAGCCATTTTAAATGTTGATTCACTCCTTAACGAGTCAATTATTGCATCGCTTGAGGCAAAATCTATTGTCCTTTATGGAGAGAAGGCAAGCGAAGGCTTAAAAGCTTTGGGAAAACAGGACTTGGCTCCTACTAAAAAAATAACAGTAGGGAAAGAAAAACTGCCTGAAGAAGGCGAAACACAAATTGTATGGCTGGCTTAAAAGTTCCTCCAAATAGCGAAGAGTTAGAAAAAAGCGTTTTAGGTGGTATTCTTATTGACAGGGACGCAATTGGTGTCGTTTCGCAAGTTTTAAAACCCGAAGACTTTTACAATAACATTAACTCCATAGTTTATTCAGCAATGCTTACGCTTTATGACGGTCGAAAACCAATAGATGCGCTAACAGTAACGGCACAGCTGAAAAAAGATAAAAATGATGATAAATTAGACTCAACTTATCTTGCAGACTTGGTAAATGCGGTTCCGACAGCAGCAAATATTGAGTCTTATTCCTTGATTTTAAAGGAATTGTCAACAAAAAGAGCACTGATTACAATCGGAACTCAAATTGCTCAAATGGGTTTTTCTGAAGAGCGGGAAGTGGGAGATTTATTAAACTCCGCAGAGTCTTCGATATTTGGTGTATCCCAAGGAAACCAGCTAAGGACATTCGTGCCGATAAAAGAAGCGCTTGCCGAGAGTTTTGACCGAATTGACGAGCTCCACAAAAAGGGTGCGGGTTTTAGGGGAGTCCAGTCAGGATTCGTGGATTTAGATAATATCTTGTCCGGTATGCAGGAATCAAACCTCTTGATTTTAGCAGCCCGTCCCGGACAGGGAAAAACTGCTATGATCGTGAATATCGCACAGCACGTCGGAGTTGTCCAGAAAATTCCCGTTGGAATTTTTTCCCTTGAAATGAGTCAGGAAGAACTTGTCGACCGGCTTTTGGTAGGTCAGGCTGACGTTGACGCTTGGAGGCTTAAAACGGGTAAGTTATCAGAATCGGATTTTTCAAAATTGTCCTCCGCAATGGGAGAACTCGCTGACGCCCCTATATTTATAGATGATACGCCAGGAATTACAGTTTCCGAGATGAGAACGAAAGCAAGAAGGCTCCAGCTTGAAAATGGAGTCAAACTTATTATCGTAGATTATTTACAGCTTGCAGACCCTGGCAGAAGGTATGACAATAGAGTGCAGGAAGTCTCTATTGTTTCGCAATCTCTCAAAAATCTGGCAAGAGAATTAAAGATACCGGTCTTGGCTGTTTCGCAGCTCTCGCGTGCAGTCGAGCACAGAGGCGAGCGGAAACCACAGCTTGCAGACCTTAGGGAGTCGGGCGCTATCGAACAGGATGCTGACGTAGTAATGTTTTTATACAGACCTGATCCTGAAATCATTACTAATGTTATTCAGACAAAACTATTTATTGCAAAGCATAGAAACGGGCCAATGGGAGAAATAGATCTTCTTTTTAGAGGCGACAGAATAAAATTCTATAATGTTGAAAGGAAGCGCGAAGAAGAAGGTAAAGAAGAAAAAGAAACATTTGCGCCACAGCAGGATTTAGTTTAATATTAAGTAATCTCATAAAAATGGGGAGGTGATATTGAATGGATGATAATCAAAACCAAAATCAAAATCAACAACCGCCAGTAGGAGATCAGAGTCAAGGACAGCAATCGGGGTGGACACCACCCCCAGCTCCTGCGGAGCCAGTTGTCCCACCAACAGAACCACCGGCAGCAGAGCCAACACCTGTTCACGAACCAGAACCAGTTCCGTCAACACCAGTTCCTGGAGAGGAAACTCCTCCAGTAATACCCGGAACAGACTCAAATCAGGGTGGAGTAGCCTAAGTAAATTAAGTTAAAATTTAAAGAAAACAACTCTTGTAAATTCAGGGGTTGTTTTCTTTTGTAAAAAATCTGGTCAAGGGGTTAGTTACTAATATCTGCTCCGCCTGATGGACTCGAACCGAAGACACTTTATAAATATTGTGGGCAAGGAGGGAGTCGAACCCACACGGCCTTGCGACCAGTAGTTTTTGAGACTACAGCGTATACCATTCCGCCACTTGCCCGTAGTGTATTTTAGCATAATGGTCTAAATTAGGGGAAGATAAAATAAGATTTATAACGTGGTTGTGGGATCGCCGTTTATGTACAAGTCTCTTATTGTCCCATCAGGATTTATTTTTAGAAAAATATCCTTATCTCCAAACTGAACTTCGATTTGTTCGTTTGTTTGTGGTGTACCGGCAAAAGATCTTTTTAATATCGCGACCCTGGATTGAATTGGTATAAATCCCCATGAATTAAACGTTTTATTCCATTGGAACTGAACATAATAATCCATGGTACTTATGAGACTTGGAGGATAGCTCCTCGTAATTGCAGGTGTGCCCGAACCAAAAACATTAAGTCCTGCCTTTTTTAGTTTCTCTCGCAATGCATCGTCTGGCTCTCCAACGATCATGCCATTTAGAGCCGGAAAATTTCTGACAATAGCTTTAACCGATTCAGTCGGATCAGAAGTATCAATACCAATAGCTTGATTTGTATTATTGTTTCCTCTAGCAATAAATTTGCCTCTTAATTCCAAGTGCCCAACTGGATATTGTTGTAAAACTTCGTCAGCATCAAATCCTTTGTATTTTTGATTCCAATAAGAAAGATCGGTTAGGGATTTAGCAAAGTCCAAGTCGCTTGGAATAACAGCTATAACGTTGGGGTTTCCTAAGCCTGGCGTTCCTCTTCTTTTTTCTCCTTCTTCTATATCGGTGGTGCTTTGCCGTATTGTTCTTTGGTAGGCTTTTTGTCCTTTACTTTTATCCCATCGGTATTTAGGACTTTTCTTAAGATCGTCCTCCCAATCTGCAAGAGAATCATCTTTCTTATGGCCATCGAAAGAATATTCCCATCCTCCCAATATTTCTTTAACAGCATCATACCTAGCTTTGAGAACTTTTGCGGCTTCCGGATCTTTGTCTTCTAAATATTCAATTCTTGCTCTGAAAAGCGGACCTTCCGAGCAAAAAATCTGCATAGTATCTGCAAAGTCCTCCTGCTCGTTAGTCATAGAATAGGGAGTTAGAAAGGTAAGCAGTTCGTCGCCTATGCCCGATTGATAAAATATTTTTTGTGCTTTTGCAACTGCTTTTTGATAAACACTTTTTAAATCTTTAGGTTTCTCTTTGGCTCCTATAACACGGGATTTAGATGCCTCGATATCGTACAAATAATGACCGCCTTCATGAAATATGCTTGAAGGGTCTGCCCTTTTGGGAGAAATGAAAAGAAACTGATTTTCTTGGGGAAATCTTCCATGGTAAATTCCTCCAACGTACTGGCCGGCTACGGATGGATTTCTTTCTCCAATAATAATTTTTTCTGGATAAAATACCTTTTGTCTGTCTAAGATTTGATAATATCTTGATATGTTTAGTATCCAGCTTTCGGGCATTATTAAAAACGCATCAAGGTCGACTTCAACTTTAGGATTTATGTCCGCGAGTTTTAATACATCATCTAAATCTTCTTTAACAACAGGTTTTTTCTTGTCATCTTCTTCCGTTATGAAGGCCAGTTTTGCCCGGATTATATTTAACGCCAAGTGATAATCAAAGCGGTCTTCACTTGTTCTCAAATTTTTTCCTTCCAAAGAAAGTCTTCCGGGGGAATTAAATCGGGGAGTCTCTTCTCCCTGCAGTGAATTCCATGTGGCAACAAGCAAAACGCCTTTCTCCATTAATAGTCTAGCATTTTCCCTCAGACCGGAAAGTTCGGGAGTATATGCGCTACCGTTTGGAGTAGGAATGGGATATTGTATTTTTCTATTGCCAGCTTCTTTTTGCGTGTCATACTCTTCCAGATATAACCTTGCATGATCTTTAAAAATATCCTCTTGTTCTTTTTTATTTTGAGCGTTTTTTAATTGATCCTGTAGATGTTGTTGATTGACTGTTTCTGCTTGGTTATCAATTATAAAATGACGGAGTCCTAAAGTTGTTAGAAAAGCTGATGCGGTTGCTGCTCCCGCGAGTTTTAAAACTTCCCGTCTCCCATACATTTTTGGAGAATGCTCAGGTGGAGTTCTATCTGCAGTCATTGTTTATACTATAGGAAAATTTTGGAATAAAAGCAATCGGCTACATATTTGAGATTAAAGGCTATTTTCTGATATACTTTCGTTTATGACACTTCAGGAAATTTATAATTTGGCTATAGAGGTGGGGATGGGAGCTGATCCGCGAGGGGTTAAATCTGTTAAAAAACTTCTCGCTAAAAGAAAAAAAGATTCTTCCGAATTACCTCCAAAGAAAAAAAAGCTATTTGATCCTGAATCTTTAAAAAATCCCTATTCCGATTCAAGAATTCTGTTCGGAGATCCAAATCTTAAGGTTAAAAAAGTTCTTGCTGGAATAGACGCAGAAGCATCAGAGGTTTTGTTGATGGACCGTCTGAATCAAAAGGGAGAAAAAATTGACCTTTTAATCTCACACCATCCTTCAGGACACGCCCTTGCGTCTTTGCACGAAGTTATGGATTTGCAGGTAGACATGTTTGCAGATGCAGGGGTTCCGGTTAACGTTGCGGATGCACTTTTTTCAGAAAGAATATCAGAAGTTAAAAGAAGATTTGGGCCAATGAACCATTCAAGAGCAGTTGACACCGCAAGGCTTTTGGGCGTTCCGCTTTTGGCACTCCATACTATATGGGATAATCTTGGAAACGATTTTATGAAAAAATATCTTTCTAAAAAAACATTTGAAACCGCAGGTGAAGTTTTGGACTATATTAATGAAATTCCTGAATTTTCAGAGGCTGCCAAAGGGAAAGCCGCTCCAAGTATTGTATCGGGGTCTGAAAAGGGAAGAGCAGGAAGAGTAATTGTCAGCTTTACGGGAGGAACAAGCCCGTCAAAAGATTTATATATAGAATTGGCAAAAGCAGGAGTTGGAACAATTGTTGAAATGCATGTTCCTGACGATGCAGTAACCGAGCTTAGAAAACTGCATATTAATGTTATTGATTGCGGACATATGGCAGCGGATTCAATAGGTGCAAATATATTTTTGGATCAATTGGAGAAAAAGGGAATAGAAGTTACTCCTTGTTCCGGACTTATTAGAGTAAAGAGAAAGCCCTGATCCTCGCAAAACTTATGATTTCTGTAACAAATCTTAAATCAGGTACAATTTTTGAATCAGAAGGGCAACTGTACAAAGTGCTTTCCTATGAACATATAAAAATGGGAAGAGGAAGTGCAAATATCAGAGTTAAAGTGAAAAATGCCCGGACAGGTGCAACAGTTGAAAAAAGTTTTATAAATGGTGCAAAAGTTAACGATGTAATTGTTTCAAAAAAAGATCTCCAATTTTTATACAAGGATAATGACAGCGCGTATTTTATGGATCCCTTAACTTTTGAGCAAGTGCCTGTTCCCTTAAAGACAATAGGGAGCGATATGTATTATTTAAAAGAAGGAGAAAACTTTAACGTAAGTTTTTTAGAAGACGAAGCCCTTTCTTTAAATCTCCCCCCTAAGATGGAGTTTACCGTCGCAGAGACTGCTCCAGGCGTCAGAGGAAATTCCGCCACAAATGTTTTTAAAGAGGCAATTTTAGAAAACGGAATGAGCGTAAAAGTACCACTTTTTATTAAAAATGGAGACAAAATTAGAGTAGATACAAGAACAGCTAGTTATACAGAGAGAGCATAAAAATGAATGATAACAGGATTCTTAAAACTCTTGCAATTAGACCCTTTTTCTTCTTAGTACTGGCCGAAATTTTTTCCCAAATTGCGGTTAACATGTTTAATTTCGTAATCATAATTGTTGTATTTACAATTTCCTCTTCAAATACAGCAGTAGCAGGTGCTATTTTATCATTTACTATTCCTCAACTTTTATTCGGGCTTTTAGCAGGCGTATACGTCGACAGATGGAATAAGAAAAAAGTTCTGTATGCAAGTAATTTTTTGAGAGCATTTCTGGTATTGATTTTAGTTTTGTTCCATTCAAACCTGATTTTAATATATACTTTGACTTTCTTAATTTCTTTGGTAAGTCAGTTCTTCATACCTGCTGAAACGCCCATGATTCCGATAGTCGTTAAGAAAGAACTTTTATTGCCGGCAAACGCGATTTTTGGAATGGTAATTTATTCATCTATTTTTATCGCTTACGCTATATCAGGACCCCTTCTTATTCTACTCGGGTCAAGATTTACTTTTGCTCTTCTTGGATTCTCTTTTTTACTTGCAGCTTTTTTTGCGACATTTATAAAAGTTGAAACAATAAGACAAAGAAGGTTAATGGATATTGAAAGGTTTAAAATAAGCCTAGGCGACGAGATAAGAGCTGTCCTTGAATTTTTTAAAAAAGCAAGGATTATATACCAGGCTTTATTTTTATTGACTTTGGCGCAAATACTTGTTTTGGTTTTGGCCGCAATCGGACCCGGTTACGCACAGCAAATAGTAAAAATAAAAGTAGAGCAGTTTCCCTTATTTTTTGTAACACCTGCTGTCATAGGTGCAGCAATCTCAGCTGTTGTTTTGGGTAGTTACTTTCACAAGCATCGCAAATCAAGTCTGACAAAAATAGGAATTTTCCTTCTTGGTTTGTCCGTTTTACTTTTGCCCTACGGATCAAAAGTTGAATCCAGAGGATTTGTTCAGACATTGAATACTTACCTTCCGCACGCTTTAGATATAAATATTTTACACATTATGGTAGTTTTGGCATTTTTTATGGGAATTGCTAATTCTTTAATTTTTGTTCCCTCAAACACAATTTTACAGGAAGAAACATCAGAAGAGTTTCGTGGAAAAGTTTACGGAGCTCTTAATACAATGGTTGGATTATTTTCACTTTTACCCATCTTAATGGTTGGAGGACTTGCTGACTTATTTGGCATAAAATGGGTTTTGACAGGAATCGGGCTAATAATTATTAGTATTGGTATTTTAATTTGGGCGCTGGACAGAAAATAAGATGGACTTTACCTTTTTAGTATTATTTTTTTGTTTCGTTGTCTTCTTATATATAGTTTATGTTCTTTCCCGCGATGACTTTGTTATTTTAAGATCAAATACATCGATCGAAAAAATATTTAATTTAGCATATTTATCTGCTCTTTTCTCTTTATTTTCCGCGAGGCTTTTCTATGTTTTATCAAATCCCAAGCCAATTTTTGCAACACCTTTAGGATTTTTGCTTTTTCCTTATTTCCCGGGACTTTCTCTAATTAGCGGACTTTTAGGGGGATATTTAATTTCGGTTATAATTCTTAAATTTTGGAAGTTGCCGATAGGTAGGATTACAGACTTTTTTAGTATAGGCTTCTTAGCAGCTTTTCCTATTGGCTTTTTATTTTCTGTTTTTTACTCAAATCAAAAAATATCTCTTCCTTTTTATTTTTCAATTGTTTCATATCTTCTTCTACTTTTTGTTTTTGTAAAATTTATTTTGAGTATAACAACAGGCGGAAAAATAAAAGATGGAAGTTTAAGTTTTTTATTTATGTTTTCATTTTCTCTTTTCTATTTATTATCAAATATTTCTTTTTCTTTAGGAAAAAATATTTTAAATTTCGAGAATGTTATTTCCTTTTTGACTTTCTTGATTTTTTCAATTATTTTTCTTCAGAAAGAAAAATTAATAGAGAAGTATATTCTTAAAAAGAATGAAACTTTAGATCAAAGATCGTAAGTTTAATTTATGAAACTTAAATTTATTTTTGAAGATGAAGATATTATTGTTGTAGATAAGCCTGCTGGACTAACTGTCAATAGATCAGAGACTACAAAAGGGGATACTCTGCAAGATTATCTGGATGAGAATTTTAAGATTAACGTTGAAAGGTCTGGGATAGTTCACAGACTTGATAAGGAAACGTCGGGAATTTTAATTGTTGCCAAAAATACGGAAAGTTTTATAAACCTGCAAAAGCAATTTAAAGAAAGAAAAGTAAAAAAAACTTACATTGCGCTTGTTCATGGAATAGTTAACGCGGATGGGGAAGTGCGTGTTCCTATTGGAAGGCTGCCGTGGAATAGAAAAAGATTTGGGGTTTTGGCAGGAGGAAGAGACGCGGTTACTAAATTTAAAATACTAAAAAACAACATTAAAATAAAACAAAGCTTGCGATCTAAAGATCTAAATAATGAACCACTTTCACTTCTGGAGCTTTATCCGGAAACCGGAAGAACACACCAGATAAGAGTTCACATGAAATATTTGAATCATCCTGTATTTGCTGACGAGCTTTACGCAGGAAGAAAAACAGCAAGATCAGACCGTGAGGTTTTACCTCGACTTTTTCTACACGCATCATTTATCTCGTTTACTCATCCAAAAACAGGGGATATGCTTGAATTTAAAAGTGATATACCTGAAGAGCTATTGAAAATTATCAATTGAAAATTTACAATTAATGTGGAGGTGAAAATTTATGGGAAGTTTCGGAGGATTCTACAAAGGAGAAAAGAAGAAGAAAAAGAAAGACCAATCGAAATTTGCCGGATTAGACTCGCCGACTTTTACTCTTCCTAAAATAATAGAAAAAAAGAAGAAGTATGAGTAGAAAAAAAGACAGCAGTAATCTAAGATTTGCTGCTGTTTTTTTTGTTCTTGTCCTGGGGACAATACTCATTTCTTTAATTTTTAGAGCAACCTTTATTTTAAGAGAAAGCAAATTTGACGGAACATCTAACTTTTCTTTACAAATTAAAAGTAATAAAAATCAGATTATCTCCTTTTCCCCTAAAAGTTCGACCATTGGAATTCTAAATCTTGAAAATATTTCTGCTTCTTCTTTGGAGATTCCTATAGATGCAAGTATATACTCTGATTTAAGTTTAAGTAAAGAAAATGTAGATAGGTCTCTTTTTAGAATGATTTTCGATTTTAAAAATCAGAAAGAATTGAACTCTGTAGGCATTTTTAGGCTTTTTATTTTTACAAAAACCATAAAAGACAGTGCAATTAACGAAAAAGAAATTAATGAGAAAACAGATAAGCTAAAAACGGATTCTATAATCTCCACCATGTTTGTTGACCCTCAAATATTAGATGATAAGCAAAGTATAGAAGTTGTAAACTCAACAAATACTTATGGTTTAGGAAACAGGCTGGCAAATCTTATTTCCAACATGGGTGGAAATGTGATTTTAGTTTCGACCGGTGATGAAAAAAAAGAATCGGAAATTCAATACTCAAAATATTCCTATACTGTCGAAAAATTAAGTTCTGTCTTAAAATTTAAAAAAGTTAAAATGAAAAAAAACTCGCTTGCCGATGTTATAATAATTCTAGGTCAGGATAATGCTAAAACCACGCAATTTTGATTTATGTTCATAAGCAAAGCTTTCAAAATATGTTTATAAAGGTTTTGGGTTTTATCATATTTTTATCTGTTGCTTTGTCTTTCTGGTCGCTTAAAAATTTAAATGCTAAAAAGGAAGTTCAGGAGGTTAAAGACAAGCTTAAAAAGGGGAGAGTGGTATTTCAGAGCTCTGGTTCTTCCTCTGGTAAGTAGTCTTCCTCTTCCAGCTCCTGTATGCTGTTTTTAGAGGCGTTTCTAAGTTTTTCCTTATCAAACAGGGCAGATTCCGCAATTGCAAGAAATGAGGGTTGGTTTTTAAATTTTGAAGATCTCTTAACTTCTTTTATAAAGATAATAACTTTATGAGCATTCACTGATTTAATATACGCTTCATATTTATTCCCGGCTTTCATTAATTTAATAAGTCTTTTTCCTATGTCATCCGGAAGAACTCCTACATACTGTTTTTCGTTTTTGAGAACAAAAATTTTCAGTCTTTTTATAGAAAGGTTTATAATCTCTCCTGTCCTTAGAGTTTGTACAGTTGAGGCGGGCGCAATATTTATAAGTTCTACTACTTTGGTTTTGCCTGTTTCTTCAATAAACTGATTATTCAAAAAAATAGGAGCAAAAGTGCCGTCTGTTTTCGAGCTTTTTTTCGATGCCTTAAGATTTTTCAAATTTTTCAAAGCGATCGGATTAAGGACATCAATATCCAGAACTTTTTGATAAGTCATTTTTGCGCTTTTTGTTTTACCAACAATGGAGTATGCAAGCGCCAGTCTATTGAGGGCGTCAATATCTTTAGGGTTTTCTTCAAGAAGTTCTTTATTTGTAGAAATTGCTTCCTGCCAGTTGCCAGCTAAAGCGGTTTGGATTGCCTTGTCTTTTAAGGTCATCGAAGATCCAAAAATTCTAACACATCCACTGCAAATGTCAATATGAAAAGAGCTATTTTAATATTAAATCAATTATTGACACCAATATACTTTCACAATATACTTCCAGCATGGCAGGTACAGCGGAAGCACCTCAGTTTAGATCGCCTGATCAATATAAAGAAGGCGACATCCTCCTCTCTGAAGAACAAATACAAGCAAGAGTAAAAGCTTTGGCATCTGAAATCGGAAAAAAATATAAAGGTAAAAAATTATTGATGATAGGGCTTTTAAAAGGTGCTTTTAAACTAACAACTGATTTAACTACTGAGTTACACAGACAAGGGATTACGGATCTTGAGGTTGATTTTATAAGAGTACGGAATTATGGAATGGAGACAAAGGCCAGCGGGAATCCAGAGATATTACAAGATCTTCACGAAAGCCCTCAGAATAGGCACTTGCTTGTAGTCGATGATATTCTAGAAACTGGCGGAAGTCTTGGGCTAGCGCTTGGTTCATTGAGAGAAAAAGGTCCGGCATCCATAGCGTCTTTGGTTCTTCTAGATAAAGGAATCGGAAATGGAATAATCCCTGATTTTGTAGGATTTAATATTCCTCGGGAACTATGGGTGCAAGGATATGGAATGGATTCAAAAGGGGTAGGAAGAGGCGATCCAAACATCAGGGTAGGACATTACGATTACCAAGAACCTCCAGTCGTCATCCCAGTCGTCGTCTGATTGCAAAAGTAGAAGTTATTTGCAATACTTTTAATAGACTCATGAAAGTAAAACTGCTCGTTGCTCTATTTATTGTATTAGTTTCTCCTTTAGTATTTTATGAGTCGCGAAGGATTCCTACTCCAGCAGGCGAAGATATAATGGTTCTTCCTCAAGATGTAAGTAAAATTCTTGGTGCAAAAAGCACGAAACCGCAAGTTTCTGTCCGTGTCCCGATTCTGCTTTACCATTATGTGGAGTATGTTAAAGATAAAAACGATACTTTTAGGCAAAAACTCAATATTACCCCCGACATTCTTATGACGCAGATAGAAACATTAAAAAATGGTGGATATACTTTTATAAATTCAACCGACCTAACGAATGCTTTGTCCGGAAAAATAAAACTCCCGAAAAAAGTAGTAATGCTTACCTTTGACGACGGATATATGGATTTTTATACGGATGTTTTTCCTATTCTCAAAAAAGAAGATGCAAAAGCAGTTCAGTATGTAATTTCTGATTTTCTTAACAGGCCGAATTTTATGTTTAGTTTTCAGCTTCAGGAGATAGCTAAAAACCCGTTAGTTGAAATCGGCGCTCATACACTAGATCACGTATGGCTTAAAGGAATGGCAAAAGAAACAGCCGTGTATCAAATAACTCAAAGTAAAAAAGATTTAGAAAATATGATTAATCACCCGGTTAATTCTTTTGCTTATCCGTTTGGAGCTTTTGATGAACAGGCGATTGAGCTTACAAGAAATGCAGGATTTACAAATGCCGTTTCAACAGTTCCGGGTATTGAACAGACAAATAATAGTCAATATTTCCTCTATAGGTTAAGACCCGGTTATAGAACCGGCCAAGATTTGCTAGATTATTTAGAAAGTAATTCTTTTAGAGCTTATTGATGAAAAAATTACTTATTTTACTAATAGCTCTTATTCTGGTTCTATTTATAGTCAAAGATTATAAAAGCGGTTCCTCGAAAAGCGTTGAAACTCCTGTTCCTAGCGCTTCACCTTCCATACAAAGAAACGAAACCCGCTCTTTAGAGGGTGATAAAAAACTTATTATGACAACAAAACAAAATGCAGACGGCAAAATCCAATATACTTTTTTAATACCAAATTCCGGAAACGAGTTAGTCATTTTCACAAAAGTAGCGGATAGGGGAGAAACCATTAATCTTCCTCAAAACAGTTGGTCGCCAAGCAGCAAATACGTTTTCTTAGAAGATAGAAGAGGCTCGATGGTCGATTATCTGGTATTTAAGACAAACGGTGAGCCCTTTGCAGACGGACAAAAATACCTTAATGCAACAGCGCTTTTTAATGCGAAGGTCAAAGATTATAATCTCAAGGCAATTACAGGCTGGGACGATCCGGTACTCATGCATGTTTTGACCTTTAATGGTCCTCCATTTTGGTTTGATTTAACAACTCAATCTTTTATTCAGCTCGTTCGCTAAAAACGAAGCGATACTGAACCCGCGCTAGAAACCTCCTAATCTTCCGCTTGTTTTTTGACGTTGCAAGGGGAGAGGAATAGGACTATCATATTAATATGTTTGCTTTGATTGTTTTTGGAATTAAAGGATGGAACAAAATCAAAACCAATTAAATTACAACCCACCCGAGCCTAAAAAAGCGTTTTCAAAAAAGAAAATAATAGCAATAGGCGTATACGTTCTTCTCCTTATCGGTCTTCCTCTTTTTGTCTACTATTCGCAAAAACCGCAAGACATAAGACAACGTGCTGAGGGACCGGCTCCACTTTTGCCTGCATCTCCCTTTCCTGTTGCAAAAACCACAATAGATAACCCTATGCTTTCAAAGTGGTCGGGACAAATTACAGCGCGGGTCGTCAAAAAAAAACCATATCTTGTAACTTTGTCGGCCGCAAAGGTTGAAAAAGACGTAAGCGGAAACGTTACGGTAAGTGACTTATCCCAGGGGCAAGCTTACTCTGTTATCTTTGAGTCTCCACGCTCAAAGATATTTAACGCAGGCAAATCTCAAGAGGAACTTGGATTTAGTACTCTCTCAGACGGCGATGTTGTTAAAGGGATTGTGGAATTTGTAAATGTGGCCGGAAAATGGCAGCGAATTGTAACTTCCCTTACTATACAAACAGGTACGCCAAAACCGGAAAGTTCTAAAGAGTTAGTTTCATACAATGATGCGCTGGACTTATACACGCTTATTAAACAATCGTCTCCGGATCTTTTATATGCTAATGCAGAGGGGAGCGTTACAAGTAAAGCTACGGATTCTTTTGTGCTCGAAAAAGAAGGTAACAGGCTTAATTTATTTGTGGAAGAGGATCAGGGAATAACAACTTTTGCAAATCAAAGTGATGCGGATCCCAAAAATCCTTCCAAATCACATTTCTCAGATTTAAAAGTAGGACAAATTGTAAAAGGAGGAGTAGGTATATTGGTATCTCAGCAAGCCACACTTGGAAAAATTCCCAGCAGGTCCCAGGGAGACATAATTGCGCACTATATGACAATTCAAAAGTAAGCAGGGCTTGCGATCTGATGATTTAGATGAAGAAAGCTATTTTTTTTATTTTCCTTTTTCTCGCAGGATTTGCATTTATAAGCCTAAACCGTGCAAATGCAGTAACACGGTGTATTTATGGTCCGAATGAAGTTGTAGGAGCAAGAGAATGCGGACAGCCCAATTACTGCAGAGGATGTGACCTGGTTAATGATGTTACGACATGCAGTACCGATTCAAACAGCATCCCTATTGCCTCTTCCTGCCAAACTCTAAGAACCGATGTCCACGAAGCAAATTCTCCTGTATGCGCAGCTTCTTGTCAGCCTCCTCCTGCTCCGCCAGTTTGCCAGACTATTACATGTTTTGGAAATTCCGGCGCAGGAGGAATCTGTACATATGGCGATGCTGCTTTGGGTAAAAACTCCGATGTAGCTTCCTGCCAGTCGGATAAATGTGGTGGCGGCACGCTTGTGCCAGGGCACACAGTATCGGTCTGTCAGTCAAATAATTGCTACTATAATTCTTGTGAATGTTGGCCCAATAGCGCCTGTCCAACGCCTGCTCCTACTCCAAATGCATGTCCTCTTCCTCCTCAAGTAACAAACGTTCGCGTTGAGTGTCCTTATTGCCAGTAATTATGCAAGATCTTTTATCAAAAAAAGTGACCGGAATCTTAGCAATACTCTTTCTTATAGGAGCGGTTTTGCTTACGGTTTGGCTTTCCCAAAAACAGCAGGAAACACGCCAGCAGGCGCAAGTTACTTCTTGTCCTGTTCAGTTCGCGATTTGTAAATGGGATTCAGTCGGGGCGGGGTATACCTACAAGATTAATATCATCGATTTGAGTACGGGCACAATTATTGTATCTAATTCAGTTTCCGGCACACAGTTATCATTTCCAGCAACTCCGGGCAAAGCATATCGATGTGAGGTTTCTGCGGTAAATTCCTGCGGAGAGGGACAAAAATCAAGCGGTTCAGGGAATACATGTCCCGGAGCAGTGGCACTAGCACCTGTTACTCCAACTCCGACGCCTACGCCGACCCCCACACCTACCCCAACTCCAACCCCCACACCTACTCCTACACCAGTGCCCTCAACTCCAACTCCTACGACTCCAACGCCCGCAACTGCTGCGCCTGTAACACCAACACCAGCTCCTGTTGTTTATGTTGCTCCAACACCCACACCACAGCCTCCAAAACTTGTGCCAACAGGGAGTGCGACTGCAAATCTTGGAGTTATTGGGTTTATTGTTACGATACTAGGCGCTATAATTTTAATTGCTTTATGAAGATCAATAAAACTTTATTTTCTTTTGGAACTTTGAGCGTTGCAAGGAGAAGGGGATAGGACTATTATGTAAATATGTTTGCTTTGATTGTTCTGGTTGTTTTTGGAATTGGAGTTGCGTACTTCGCAACTCAAAATACTCAAGCAACTTCTATAGTTCTTGGTGGTTATACTCTGACCGGAACTCCTCTGTATCTAATTGTTTTGGGGTCTTTGCTTTTGGGGTTTGTGGTTAGCTGGATTATAAGTCTGGTCGATGTTATTTCCTCGGCCCTTAAAATTCACGGGAAGGACAGTGCTATTAAAGATTCAAACAAACAAATTGCGGAGCTTACCAAAAGAGTGCACCAGCTCGAGCTTGAAAACGAAAGATTAAAAGGAGAAACAGGTCATCCATCGGACGACAAGTCGCTCTAAAATGCCGATCCTCGCTAAAATCTGGCGTTTACTTCATCTGCCAAAATTTATACAGCTTTTTGTAATGCGGATACTTCAAGACCAATTCCTAATCGGAGTAACAGGAATTATTTTTAATAACAAAAATGAAATTCTGGTTTTTAAGCATACTTACAGACAAACTCAGTGGGGATTGCCTGGCGGCTACATTAAAACAAAGGAACACCCACAGGAAGCGCTCGAGCGGGAAATAGAGGAAGAATCGGGCCTTGTTGTGAGCGTTGACGAGGAAATAAAAATAAGAACCGATAGGCAGTCGTCCCGTCTTGATATCTGTTTTGTCGGTAAATTAATGGGCGGAGAGTTTAAAAAAAGTTCGGAAGTTTCGGAAGCGCGGTTTTTTTCTTTTGATAATTTACCTCTGCTTTCCAAGAAACAGCTTTTTTTAATAGAGCAAACCCTTTCCCAGAAAAAGCTTTTAAGTTAATCTTCTTCTGTATCTTTGCCTTAATTCCGCATAAATTGTAAAATACCTCCATGTCGCCGTTAAGTGTAGAAGTTTTCCATGCCAAGGAGGGAAAATGGATGGAGATGAGGGAATTAAATCCTGGAGATGGACCCAGTTCAATTCCCAACGTCTTACCTAATGGTAGAAGAAATTCTATTGTTTACGAGTGCATAGATAATTTAAAATCTGTTATTAGAGAAGGGAAGTCCTTAGAGGATATTGATCCTAATAATTGGACCAATTATGGAAGCGTGTCGAGCAAAGTTGGCGCTAAGGAACTGTCAGACGGAGAGTCATATGAGGTTGAAGTAAGAAAAGACTTAAACTCTCAGCCAGCTCAAATCCGCTTTACCCACCACATAGACTCTTCGCAAATTGCTTAAAACTTAATTAGATAGTAAAATAACCTCTATGTCAGGACATTCGAAGTGGAAAACAATTAAGCATCAAAAAGGAGCTGCTGATGCTAAAAGGGGTGCAATTTTTACCAAGTTATCAAAAGCCATAATTATTGCCGTTAAGCAGGGTGGGGGAATTACCGATCCTGCTTCCAATTTCAGGCTAAGACTTGCAATTGACTCTGCTAAGGCTTCAAACATGCCCAAGGATACTATAGATAGAGCCATAGAAAAAGGCACAGGCCGCGAAGAAGGGGAGCTTCAGGAAGTGGTTTACGAGGGTTTTGCTCCATATGGCGTTAATGTAATCGTTGAGGCAGCCACAGACAATCCTACGCGCACAGGTCAAGAGGTAAAGAATCTTTTTACCAAGGGTGGAGGCTCATTCGGGCAGCCAGGCTCTTCCTCGTACCTGTTCAAAAAAATGGGATCTATTTCCATTAAAAAAAATATTAAAAGCTTTGATGATATTTTTGCAGATGCATTGGAAGCCGGAGCAGAGGATCTGGAAGAGATGGGGGATGAGGTAATAGTTTATACTACAACTTCTGATCTAGCTAAAGTCAGGGAAGCTTTAGTGTCTAAAGGCTTAGAGATAACGGACGCAAAGTTTACCTTAGAACCACTTTCTAAAATAGCCCTTTCAGACAAAAACCAATACGACAAGGTGGTGGATTTCCTCAGTTCTTTAGAAGATCTTGAAGACGTACAGGAAGTTTATTCCAATCTCGAATTATGAATCTTAGAAAAATTAGATTTATAAATAGACGTTATAAGAAGGCTTTTGCTTTGGTGTTGGATAGATTTTTGGGCAACAAGAGGCAAAGATTAATTGCAGCCGTCCTGACCTTATCCTTCGGACTTTTTATATCAGAGTATTTTCTGGGAAAATCGGGAATTTTTATGGTATTTTTAATTTCTTTTTTGACCGATTTTTTCCTATTTCTTGCCCTTTATAACGATTTAGAAGAAAATTTTTACTGGCAAATCTTCATTCTACCCTTTTTTTATAGCCTCGCTTTTGGTCTTTTCTACCTTCTTGTTCCGGCTAGATTCTTGACAAGAATAGTTATGACCTCATTTTATGGGGTCGGACTTTACTCGCTTTTCTTAAGCACTAATATTTTTACGGTTTCATCTATTCGTACAATTGCGCTTTTGTCGTCTGCAAGAACTGTCTCTTTTACTATAACTTTACTATCATATTTTTTCCTGGGAAACGTTGTTTTTTCTCTTCATACCAACATTTTTATTACAGCAGTTTTAATTTTCCTATTTACTTTCCCGATGATTTTAGCTTCCATTTGGACTTATACTCTGGAGCGAAACCTTAAGGCAGACCTTTTTTGGACGTCCTGTCTTACAACTTTAGTTATGGAAGCTTCGCTTATTTTGTGGTTTTGGCCATCAACTCCGACCTTAATATCTCTTTTTCTGACTGGAATTTTTTACTCTTTGGTCGGCTTATCCCACGCCTGGTTTGAGAAGAGGCTCTTTAAAGGAGTAATTCTTGAATATTTCTGGGTGGCAATTGTAACTTTTACAGTTTTAATTTTCTTCACGATCTGGGGCTAGATAACAAGAGACATACAGGGAGCAGGGAAGTAGGGTGGAGAAATTAGGGAATTTTTAGATAAAAAGGCCTAGAGTAGTGATATACTTTGATATAGTTATTCAAATTCTCTACAAATAATTATAGGTCTAAGTTTTAGCTTCAAGTATCTATTTTCACGAGATTTTGCGACACTTTTCACGCTCCAGCAAGCTAAGCGCAGGCTGCTTCGTGCTCTGCTATAGTGCTATATTCAATGTTCAATGAAAAAAATACGAATGCCAATTTGAAGCTAAAACGTTGTGTTTAGACTGAGATGAAGGGATAAACGAATACTTCATCCCTCACGCTTTAGAGAAGGGCACTAAAGACGTTCTTTATAATTAATAAATAAGCCAACAAATCCTTAGGAGAGAGTAGATTAACTGTCAGATGGATGTTGTTTTCATTGTACTACTCCCTAAAACTCCAAGCCTCTTAAAAACGGGTAGATAGTGGCCAGAGAAGCGAAAGACACTACGTCGTACAATAATACTTTTACGACGCCACTCAGCTTCAGGTTCCTGGAGAAGTGGTTTTATAACAGCTAAAAATTGTCTTATTTTATTATCGTAGCTAATTTCACTATATTCTCTTCTCTATTTTTTCGTGGTATTTTCTCCGGTTTTTATCTGCCTATATCCCCTACTATAAGCCCAAGCCAAATGAAATTTTACTTGGGGCTCAATTCTGCGGATTTCGCCTAGCTTGCGATTTTTCAAATCTAGGGTCTTTATGGTTTGACCTGTTTTGAGGCTTAGACCGAAGGTCGCAAGCTCTGCTTATCTGAAGCTAAATTAACTCATTTCCATCTGAGGTACAGGGCAGCTTGAAATTCCGTGTTTTTGGTAGTATTTCTGGTGGTATTCCTCAGCCCTATAAAAGGGTCCTGCAGCCACGATTTCGGTAACAATTTTGCCTTCATATTTGCCTGATTTTTCGAGTTCTTCTTTGGATCTTTCTGCAAGTTTTTTCTGTTCTTCGTTATGATAAAAAATAGCAGATCTGTAATTGTCTCCAATATCCGGACCCTGACGGTTTAGTGTTGTCGGATCGTGAGATTCCCAAAAAACCTTGAGTAGATGCTCGTAATTAACTTTTAGGGGGTCGTAGGTTACTTCTACAGCCTCAGCGTGGCCTGTTGTATGACTACAGACATCTTCATAGGTAGGATTCTCTTTATGGCCGCCTGTATAGCCAACAGCAGTTTCTACGACTCCCGGCACAGCCATAAATGTATCTTCAACGTGCCAAAAGCACCCAGCAGCAAATGTCGCTTTTTGCAGATTATCTACCATTGACTTTAAAGACTTGAGCCTGAACTACCGGGACAGGATCATGACCTTTTAACTGATAGGATCCATCTTTAATTCCCGTTATTTCAAAGAGCGAACCATTAGCTCTATTGCCATTATTTAGTGGAGCATACGCTACAATCAGATTTCTGATACCTACGTTTCTTCTCTCCAGGTTAGGTATTTGAAACCAAATGGTTTTTATGCCGGATCTGGTTTCCATATCAACGACAAGAGGATTTTCAATTTCGACGGTATCACCCTCATGAACATCTTTTCCTCCCATTTTTAGAACCTGATTTATGACATTTTTTCCCTCAGGGTCGTTAATAGGTTCGGTACGGAGATTCATAGAATCGCTTACTATGAAACTTGCCTTTCCGATAAAAACTCTTTCTGCTGGGAATTTTGCCATTTTTTCAGCCTGATCTTCACTTGTTGTCAAATTGTCGTAGGCAAGTTTTCCTGCGGCTCCAATAACGCTTATGCCTGCTACAGTCTGGGCTGCTCTATTTGCTGCAACAGCTAAAGCTCCTCTACCAATATTTTTCAAGAGTTCCCTGCGTTTATAATCACCCATGGAAATTACTTGTGATTTTTGTTTTGATTTTTCTGCACGCGGTGGGGGTATTCTTTCTGCCATTGGTCTGTCCGACATACTTTAATTTTACCTTGGACTTTTCACAAAGTCAATTTGACAAAACTCTCATTACGTCGCAGAATATAAGTATGGATGGTTCTCTGCCCGAACTCATTGGCCAGTTCTTAGAATATCTTGAAATCGAGAAGAATTGTTCAAAGTTAACAATTCGCGATTACCGACACTACCTGGAAATCTTTGAAAAATGGTTTGCCTCTACCCCGCCTGCCATGCCTGGCACTGGCGGACAGGCCTACCTTCAAAAAGATATTAGAAATTTAACTCTCCAGGATGTTAGAAAATATAGAGTTTTCCTAGCGAACCGTGCAGATGCTAAAGGAATGACTTTAAAAAGAGTTACTCAAAACTACTATGTAATTGCACTTCGCTCTTTTCTTCGGTTTTTGATAAAAAATGATGTTGCCACTCTTGAGCCGTCCAAAATCGATCTTCCAAAGACAGAGTCAAGAAGCCTGAAATTTCTTGAACGCGACCAGGTAGATCGGCTCGCAACCTCAACAGACACATCAAAAGAGGAAGGAATTCGCGACCGGGCAATTCTTGAGCTTTTATTTTCGACAGGTCTTCGTGTATCTGAGCTTGTGAAGTTGAACCGAGATCAAATCAACTTGGAAAGAGGAGAATTCGGAGTCATCGGAAAAGGAGGAAGGGCAAGAATTGTTTTTGTGTCTGAAAGAGCATCCGATTGGATTAAAAGATATTTGGAAAAACGAGAAGATCCCTTTAAACCCCTGTTTATAAGGTACTCTGGGAAAGTTATTGAAGATAATTTGGGAGAGAAAATGAGATTAACAGCCAGAAGCATTGAACGGATTGTTAAAAAGTATGTCCGGCTGGCCGGTATTCCTGTTGATGCGACAGTTCATACTCTTCGGCATTCTTTTGCAACAGATCTTTTAACAAACGGAGCCGATATTAGGTCTGTTCAGGAAATGCTGGGGCATAAAAACATTGCGACAACACAAATCTATACCCATATAACAAACAAACAGCTTAGAGAAGTCCACGACGCTTTTCACTCGGGGAACAAGAGGTGACCTGAGCCTTTTTTGGCGAGGATTTTTCCATTTTCGAAGACTTTTTTACCTCTTATAAAAACCCGTTCGACTTTGCCTGTCACTTTCATGCCGGCAAACGGAGACCAGCCGCATTTAGTCAAGAGATTTTTATTCTCAATAAGGTATGATTCGGACGAGTTCACTTCAATCTTATTGCCAGAATGAACTTTAAGATTGAAGATTTTTTTTGGTCCTTCGAAACAAAGCCTGATGATTTCATCAATGTTCAAGCGTTTTTCATTAACAGCAGTAAGCAGCAAAGGCAGCGTTGTCTCAAGGCCCGGTACGCCGAAAGGCGGATTATCTGACTTTTTTTCCTCTATTGTATGCGGTGCATGGTCTGATTCGATAAGGTCAATAAATTTTAAATTTTTCCAGACAAACTCCTGGTCTTTCTTTGTTCCAAGCGGCGGTTTCATTTTTCCAAATGGGCCGAGTTTTCGAACATCATCTTCGGTTAAAAATAAGTAATGAGGGGTGACGCCGCAAGTGATTCTTAGTCCATTTTCTTTTGCTTTGATTATTTTTTTAAGTTCGTCCTTTTTTCCAACATGACAAACGTGAACTTTATTACCGGTTTTTCCCATTAGTTTAATTACAAAATCCAGCATTTCATCTTCCGCGTGAACAAGGATTACTTTATTTTTAGGCCATACTTTAAAAGTTCGCTCAAGTTTCTCTTTGGGATGAATGAATCCTCCGGTTGTCTGGCTTAAATAGAGTTTAAGCCCGATTACTTTATTCTGAACCTTTTTTAACTGTCCAATGTTATTTCCGAGTGAACCGAAGTGAAAACCCAAATCAGCAACTATTTTTTTCTTTGCTAATTTTATTTTCTCATTGAGTAATTGTTCGGTGTCTATCAATTTAAGATTATTAGGCATATCAATAATTGTGGTAAAACCGCCGGCAAGAGCAGCCATTGTTCCAGTATAAAAATCTTCTTTATGAGTTTGTCCAGGATCTCTTAAATGGACGTGCGGGTCAATGAGGCCCGGTAAAACAATCTTAGACATATTCTTCCCATGATTTGATTGGTAAATCGTTCAATTTTTTTGATGTAATTGCTTTTGCAAAAAGCTCGGCTTTTTTTATGTCGGTCAAGAGAGTAACATTATGATCAACAGCGTATCTTCGCATTTTATAACCGTCACTTATTTCCTCTTCGTTGTATTCGACCGGAATATTAATTGCTAAATCTATCTTTTTCTTTTCTAAATAGTCTATGATGCTTGGGCTTTTATTCTCGTGTATTTTGTGAAGCATGATTGCTTTTATTCCGTTTTTTCTCAGAAATAGTGCTGTTTTTTCCGTTGAATAGAGAGGCAAATTAAGACCGCTTAAAAGTCTGGCACTTTCTAAAAATGCCTGTTTGTTAAAATCGCCGCCAACGCTTAAAAAAATTCCTTTTTTGGGAATTTTATCTCCAACCGATAATGCCCCCAGAAGATAGGCTTCTTCCAAGTCCTGCCCGAAACATGCAACTTCTCCTGTTGATGCCATTTCGACGTGGAGTATTGGATCAGCACCTGTTAATCTTGCAAAAGAAAATTGGGAAACTTTAGTTGCAACAAAAGAGTTATTTGAATTTTTAATTTCTTTACTTTCTTTTTTAAAGAATGCATCAACTGATAGACCAATAAAATCTATTCCCGTAACTTTGGAAATAAAAGGAAAAGTTCTTGAAGCTCTTAAATTTATTTCAATAACCTGTACCTGATTATCTCTTGCCAGAAATTGAATATTAAAAGGTCCGGTTATCTTAAGCGCTTTGCTTAATTTTTTTCCGATTTCGCGGATTTGTTTTTCAGTTTCCGTATAAACTTTCTGGGCTGGCAAAACAATGGTTGCATCCCCTGAATGCACACCGGCATTTTCAACATGTTCGGAAATAACACCAGCTTTTATGGTGCCGTTATATGAAACAGCATCAAATTCAATTTCCTTTGCCTCTTCTATAAATTTCGAAACGGTAATTGGATACTCCCTCGATACAAGCGTTGCCTGTGATAAAAAAAACTTTAATTCATCAATATTTCTGCAAATTCTCA
>OBEQ012180831.1_pt1 | contig 44156 bp, 38 predicted proteins | sample 1670901 | NCBI WGS metagenome assembly OBEQ01 (sample SAMEA104232315, study PRJEB22302) | groundwater metagenome | biome: forest; feature: aquifer; material: groundwater | place: USA | collected 2011-08-07 | depth 5.4 m
GGTCGATTGGTTCAATCACCGGCGGTTGCTCGAACCGATTGGCTATGTGCCACCGGCCGAGTACGAAGCGCGCTACTATGAGAAGGCCGCAGTGGCCTGACTCACATAATTCGCTCTCCGGAGATCCCGGTACGGTTCAGTCCCTCCTTGACGCGCGTAATGAGCCGCTGCAACTCGGGACGGTCGCTGGTGGTGGCAGAGGCTCCGGGTTCGATGAACTCGTCCACGACGGTCCAGTCCCGTTGCCGGGCATAGTCGCGCATCGCCTGCAGTTGGGCAGGGATGGAAAGGTCTTTATCGGCTTGTTTGTCCGTGGAGACACGGGCGTAGAGGACGATGTTCATAGAATTCTTGGTGCACGACCGAAGACGATGCGGGTCGCGGGCGCATTTTTCAGTGGCGGAGTGCGATGGCAGACGCCGTGCGATGATGGGTTGCGATTAGTTGTCGAAGCGGACCGCTTGGAGCTTGCCCTCGTTGCGGCTCAAGACGACTGGAGGGCCGCCGAAGGCGTCGTCCATGATGACGTAAACGTCACCGGAGCCTGGGCCTACTGAGCTGAGAAAGTCGAACTTCGCCCCATAGGCCTGCTGAGAGAAGGTTTCACCCGTCTCGTATGAGTCCAGTCCCCATAGCTGTCGGACGGTGTCCACCGCGACAACTTCGTTCCACTCGTCGGCCGTGAGCGGCAAAGGAGTTCTTTTCATAGATGTGTCGGTTGTTAATGATGTGGCAGGGAATGGCGGCGTTTGGCACCGCGCAGAACCCTGAAGGCAGGAACGTACTGATCGTGCCGTACTGTTTCGATTCCTGCAAGGGCGCATGTTCTTGCGGGCTTTCGCAGATCGAGCGTCAGTTATCCACAAGTCCTGCAAAAGAAAACACCTGGCTCGTTGCGAGTCAGGCGGGTGTTGCAGTCAGGTGCGCTCGTCGACCTGACGCTCGAACTCGGCGTACGCCTCGAGCACGAGGTCGCGTACGCGGTCCTGCGCCTGCGTGTCAACGATAGGTCGTAGCAGCGCAAAGCTTCGGCGGTCTCCATTGACGGCGTACGAACGGGCTGGGAACGTCACGTTCCGGCCTTTGGCGCCCCTGCGCTCCCAGATGGCAAAGCCGATGAGCTTCAGCCCATCCAGCGGGCCGTCTGCGAAGTGCAACTCGGCATCCGCTAGCTTGCCAGCGGGATTGCCCTTGTCGTTGGGCGTGACTTTGATCTGCATGGGTGATCCTCCTTTGGATTCACAGTGCACTGACGATCACGGACTCGATGTACGACACGGATTCGAGGTTCGATACCACCTCTGACGAGACGACGTCGGCGAGGGCCGACGGATTCTTTCGGGACGCGGCCAGGGCTTCCGTGAAACTGGGCTCGGTCACGTCGACCACAACGATGACGATCAGGCGCACTTCAATGAACCGCTTGCGGTCACTGCTCATAGGTCTCCTTTGCTGGATGGTTCCGATCTACAGCGTGCCCATGTCTTTCAACGACGCGTACCTCCCATCTGCTGAGACGATCACGTGATCGGCCAGCTCAATGCCCATGAGGGTGCCTGCCGCTGCGATCCGCCGAGTGATCGCGAGGTCGGCCTGACTCGGTGTCACGTCGCCGGAGGGATGGTTGTGGCCGAGCACGACGCTGGTGGCATTGCTCAGCAGGGCGATCTTGAAGATGTCGCGCGGATGCATGATCGTCGCATCCACGGTGCCGCGTGAGAGCTCGTGGTAGGCCAACACATGCTGGCGCGTGTTGAGGCACAACAGCCCTCCTACTTCCACCACTTCGTCCCGCAGCAAGGTGATGAAGATTCGTGCCGCTTCCTGCGGGCTCGAGACCGGCCCCAGTGGCAGGGACCAACCCGTGAGGCGACGCAGGCGATACCGGGCGTGCAGTTCTCTGACGTACACACGTCCACTCCTTTCCGAACGTTGAGTCGTTGCGTTGGGGTTGGGCCGGGACGAGGCGAGTTACGCGTCGTCGGCCGTTGACGCGTGGAGCGCATCATCCGCGTGTTCGACAAGCAACCGGGCGATCTCGATGATCGCTTCCGGCTGCGGGTCGGTTCGTGGGATGAGCGGTTCCATGTGGTCACCCTACCAGGCGCGGCCGATCGACGCGAGAGCGTAAAGTCCGCGGGACGGACACTTATCCACAGCCCTCCGCAGATATCCCCAGGTTATCCACAGCAAGATCCCCTCGGTGTGTCGCCGATGTGGACTTTGCGCCCTTTTCCGTTCGTTGTGCGTTCGGTAGGATGTCCACAGGAAAGGAGCCCATCTATTCATGTCGACAGACACTCGTTTCAAGAATCATTTATTTCGACTCCGACGCATCCGCGGCTACAGCCAAAAGCAGCTCGCGATGCTCCTGGGCCTGCAGGCTCGGAAAGCCATCAGCGCGTTTGAGCAGGGCCGGCGATTGCCGCCCGCGAAGACCGCGATGCTGTTGGAGATCGTATTGGGCGCGAAGCTCTCGGAAATCTACGGAGACGTGTACCGAGAACTGGGCGTGCAGGCGGTCCGTCGCGAAGACCATCTGCCCACACGGTTCACCCGTCACATCCGGGGGCGCGTGCTCGGAAAGGACTGAGCCCGTATGCCTATTCTGGATACGGTGGAAGACAGCCTGAAGCACTTCCGCCCCAAGACCCACCGTCAGTTCGTCGTGTTCACCATCGCCCGCCGATTCGACGATCTTCCCAACCTGGCTCGTTACCTCAACGTCTGCGACGCGCATCCCAAGAAGATGCTCCTCGAAGCGGCTCGCCTCGCCGAGCGGGAGGCCCTTCAGGACGGGCGACCAGCCGCCACGCGGTTCTTCGCACTGCTCGACGACTGGAGCCGAAAGGAGGGGCCATGAGCGTCACGCTCGGACTCAAACTCGGGCGTCGACTCGTAGCCGCCGCCGGCCTCGAGGACGGACAATTCGTGTTCCACGATTCCCGCTACGTCGGCGCCCGCAAGTCGATGCTCAATGCCGGCACGACGCGGTATTTCGGACAACTGCTCGATCAACTGAAGCCGGCGGCCGTGTACTACTACGCGCCGACCGGCCAGCGGACGATCACGCAGCAACTCGCCGTCCTGCTCGAACAGTCGGCCGCGCAGGCCGGCATCCCGGCACATCGCCTCACCAAAGCGGATCTCTTCGGAAGCGCCAGCGTGACACCCGTGCGTACGCGCCGGGAACTGCACGAGCAGTTGGCGGATCTCTGGCCGGTGCTGTCCGAGGGGAAGGTGCATCGCCGGACGGTCCTGGCGGAGGCGTCGGCGAGCGCCCTGGTGGGGGACCTGCGGCAGGAACTGCCAGCGCCATGATCGGGCCGCTCTCCTACATCGGCGGCAAGCGCCGCATCGCCAAGCAACTCGTCGCCCTCATCCCTAATCACACCACGTACGTGGAACCCTTTGCCGGCGGCGCCCAGGTCTTCTTCCACAAACCACGGTCGAAGGTCGAAGTGCTCAACGACCTCGACGAGGAGATCGTCAACTTTCTACGTATCGCGCACCGACACCCACAGGAGTTGAACCGGATTCTCCGTTGGCAGCCTGCCAGCCGCCGCCTCTTCGAGTGGCATCAGAAGCAATCACCCGACCTCCTCACCGACATCGAACGCGCCGCCCGTTTCTTCTACCTACAGAAAAACACCTGGGGCGGGAAGCGGACGCGGCAGAACTTCCACTTCGCCGTCATCAAACCGCCCAGCTACACGCCGTCCTCGCTCGCCAAGCGCCTGGCCGACGTTGCCGAGCGCCTGGACGGAGTGCAGCTCGAAGCGTTGCCGTATCAGGCGATCCTCTCGCAGTACGATCGGCCCACCACCGTCTTCTATTGCGATCCCCCATACGTGGGGGTTGATCTCTACCAGCACAACTTCTCGGACGAGCAATTCGAGGAGTTGGCCCGCCAACTGAAGTCCCTCAAAGGTCGGTTTCTTCTGTCCATTAACGACTGTCCGAAGGCTCGGGCGTGGTTCGAGGGTTTTCACCGAATGGACATTGCCTTCACCTACACCACGCTGCGCAAGCCCGGACTGTTCCGCGAGTTGCTATTTGCGAACTATCCGCTCCCGTCAGCCCTTCCGCAGCCTTGACAGCACGGCTCTAGGTAGGGGACGCGAGCGGCACTCGCCGATCAAGACCTATCCGTCATGTGGTTTGAACACTTCACGTCATCGATGCTGAATCGCTTCCTCTCCCAGCGGCCCACCGGGGCTCCTCCGGGCTTGGCGTTGGGGACGAGCGTCGAGCCACCGCACCACTCGGTCGTGCTCCCGGATCGCCAACGCTGCGAACACGCGGTGATCGTCGGCAAGACGGGTTCGGGAAAAACGCACCTTCTGGAACACCTCGCCTGTCAACTGGCCAAACGCGGGGAAGGCTTCTCGTTCTTTGATTTCCACGGCGATGCGTCCCTATCGCTCATCAGCCGACTGCAACACCTGCCCAAGGCGGATGCGCGCCTGGTCGTCCTGGATCCCTCACACCCGACGCGCAGTCCCGGCATCAACGTGCTCGAGTCCGGACCGTCCGAGGCCGAACGCTTCCGCAAGGTGTCGGAGATCTCGTCGATCCTCCGACAGCGCTGGGGTGTGGATTCATTCGGCGCCCGCACCGAGGAACTCCTGCGCAACAGCCTGTACACACTGGCCGGCAACCATCGCACCCTGGCCGATCTCCCAAAGCTGCTGACGGACGCCGCCTTGCGGAGACACCTGGCTGACCACGTCGAACATCCCGACATCCAAGCCCACGGCCCCGCCCGCTCCGAACCGGTGTCCGAGGCAATGAAAGCCGCGTTTCGGGAGCCACTCCTGAACCGAGTCACCGCGTTTCTCACCGAACCGGCGGCCCGACACCTGTTGGCGCAGCCCGAGAGCACGGTCGATGTCTCGCGGGTCATGCGCGACCAGCAGTGGCTCATCGTCCGTCTCCCCAAGGGGCGACTCCGAGAACACGCGCACACCCTCGGCAACCTGCTGTTCGCGCAGTTGCAGTTTGCGGCGCTGGCTCGGGAGGCGATTCCTCAGCGGGCGCGCCGTACCTTCACCCTCCTGTGCGACGAGGTCCAGAACCTCGCGGAAAACGACCTCGCGACGCTCATCACCGAGGGTCGAAAATTTGGAATTTCCGTAATCACGGCGAACCAGTTTTGGGAGCAGCTTCCAAAGGAATTGCGCGGCGCGCTGCTGTCGGCAGCGTCTCACATCTGTTTCCGCGTCAGCAGCGCTGATGCCCACATCCTGGCGGCGGAACTCAGCCTGGAACGCCGGAGTCGCTTGACCTTGGACCTCACGAATCTCGTTCGAGGTGAAGCGGTCGGACGCCTGGGCAGTCAGTCGGTCGTGCGGTTCCGCGTGCCTGCTCTGCCGAACGTCGCCGCGGTCACACCGGCGGAACTCGATGCGCTCATCGAACCCGTGACGCGCGAGCGCGAGGAAATCGAACGTCGGCTGCGCCAGACACCCGAGCCGCCGGGATCTGACCCGGTCACGCTACTGCCAGATCCCGGACGTGTACAGGAGGGCCAGCATGACTGGTAAGTCGTTGGCCTTCACCGAGCGCGATCGGGCCGTCGTCGGTGAGGTGACGCGGTTCGGGGTGATGAGCCGCGATCAACTCATGCGCCTGAAGTTCTTTTCCTCAAAGACGCGCGCGAATGAGCGCCTCAAGCGGCTCGCGGACGCCGGCTACCTCGCCTCACAGCGGCAGCCCCTCGCCATCGGAGGTCCGCGGTGCGTTTACCTACCGGGACGTCTGGTGGCCGATGGGCGAGACGCCCGCAAGCGGTTTGCTGATGGGTCGGCGCTCTTCCTCACCCATCAACTGGGATTGGTGGACATCCGCCTCGCGTTCGAACAGCACAGCCGCCTTCTGCGGTGGTTGACGGAACACGACCTGGCAGGACTGTCGTTGGGCCTCGTGCCCGACGCCTATCTCGAGTACGAGGTCGGAGGACTCACGTACTGCGCGTTTGTCGAGTACGACCGCGGGACCGAAACTCTCGGACGCATTGAGCGCAAGGTGCGCGCGTACCTCGACCTCGCACAGTCCGGTCGCTTCGGACGCACGTTCTCGCGACGGTTCTTCCGGGTCTTCGTGGTGACGGACTCGGCCGGACGGTTGGCCACGATCTCGGAGACCACCGCACGGATCACGGACCGCATCGTGCGCCTCACCACACTGCAGGAACTTTTACGCCACGGCGCCCTGACGTCGATCTGGCGGCGCCCTGGTGCGAGCACATCGGAATCATTAACCGGTTCATGAACTCAACACCCTTATGAAACGTTGCACTGCATGTTTTCGTTTTCACCCCGGCACGCCGACGTTTTGTTCGTACTGCGGCCGGAGCTTTGATGTGCGCATCTGCTCGCGCGGGCATCGCAATTCCCGCGGCGTGCAGTTCTGCGCGGAGTGCGGAAGTGCGGACCTCTCGACCGCGGCGCCGCCGGCGTCGTTCCTCCATCACCTCAGCGGCTTCGTGTTGTACCTCTTCTCCGCGCTCACCATCGCGCTCATCGTCATCAGCGCCGGGCTGGCTGTAATCGACAGCATCGATTGGTCGGCGCTGACCCCGTCGCTGGTCGCGCTGGTCCTGATGGTCGGGTTCCTGTACTGGACGACGACGCTGCTGCCTGGGCCTGTCAGGAAGCTGGGAAAGGCCGCTGGCCGGCAGGTTTGGAAATCGGTCAAGAAGGACAAGCACGGATGAAGGGAGAAGTCGGAGACAGGCCTATGCGGAACGGGTCCGGATTGATTGAAGGATCGCGCGAAGCGCCCCGGGCCGCGCGGCCCGGGGATCGGCCCGAGGATCGAACCGGGGCTGATTCGCACAGCGGTCGCGCCTCGCTGTGGAACATCGAGGACGTGAGCGCGTACCTGCAGGTCCCGGTGAGTTCCGTCTACAAGATGACGGCCCGCAAGGCGGTCGTCCAGATTCCCCACATTCGCATCGGCGGAAAGCTCCGTTTCAGATACGCCGACGTCGATCGATGGCTGACGCTGTTGACGACGTCCAACATCGAGGCGCTGTCGAAGATGCGCCAGAAAGTCTCTCAGGTGACCCATGCCGACGATTCACAAGCGACGCCTCGTTAGCGGGGAAATCGTGTGGGAGCTGACACACGGCACCGGGGCGGACCGCCAGCGGTTCACCGCCGGAAAAACCCGCGAGGAAGCGCAAGCCATGCTCGATCAGTTTAACCGGCAACTCGCGCTGCACGGACGGGGCCCACAGGACGGCTCGGTGGCGGCGGTGATTGGCGAGTACGCGCAGTTCCTCAAGACCAATCGTCGTGTACGCACGGTGGCCCGGTACCTGCGCGTGCTCAAGACCTTTCATGCGTGTTTCTTGAACCCGGTGTTCCCTGACGTGGACCGGCTGCGACAACTCCGTCCGATGCACCTCGAGGAGTACAAGCGGCAAAGAGCCGAAGGTCTGATCACCGAGGCGAAGAGCAGACAAGAAATAGCGCGAGAGCAGGAGTTGCGCCTGCAGGTCGGTCAGGGCGCGAAGGTCGGGACACCGAAAGAACGACGCGCGAAGTTTGGGTGGCTGGGACGCCACGGAATCGCCACAAGGGTCTCACCACGCACGATCAACTACGAACTGCGTGTGTTGTTCACCTTCTTTCTGTGGGCCATCAAGCGCAATCACTTGTTCATCAACCCGATCGCACCAGTCGAGCGCTTCCGGCTGCCCAAGCGGGCACTGCCCAAGTTTTTGACCACGGCGGAGCTCAAGAAGTTCTTCGGAGCCTGCGACGAGGAGGAGCGTCGGTTGTTCATGAGCATCCTGTTGTCCGGCATGCGCAAGGGCGAATCCGAACACCTGACATGGTCTGACATCAGCTTCGAGCTCGGCGTGATCTTCATCCAGGAGAAGCCCGAGTTTGCCTGGAAGCCGAAGACCGACGAGCGACTGATTCCGATCTCACCGGTCCTGCGGGAGATTCTGCTCAGGCAGTACGCGAACCGGAACAGCGACCTATTGGTGTTCGCGAACAAGGCCGGCAACCGCGACACCCACATTCTGGAACGGCTGAAGACGCTCTGTCGCCGTGCCGGTATCCGATCATCGACGGTACACGCACTCAGGCACAGCTTCGGCGCGCACCTGCGCATGGCCGGCGTCAGTCTCGCCGACATTGGCGACCTGCTCGGCCACAAGGACCTGGCGACGACGCAGATCTACGCCAAGGTTCAGCAGGAACACCTGCGGACGATGGTGTCGAAACTCAATCCACTTGCCGGGGAGGTCGACGGCGGGACGTCTCGCACGCGACGTCTTCTCGAACCGAAGTCGGTCACGTCCACGCGTGACGACAGCACGAAGTGACGAACGGCTCTTTCACAACGAGCGACATCCTGTCGCTCTTCATCAGGAGGAAGCACATGGCACGTTGGCAACCGCGCACGCCGAAGGAAAGCCTGCAAGCTTCATTGGAGCGCCTCAAGACGCGCATCCAGGGAAAGCAGCAGGAGATCAAGGACCTGGAACAGCAGATCAAGCAGGTGGAACAAGCCGTCAAGGCCTTGGGCTGACGCCCAGGGCAGACCGCGTCTCTCGCAAGAGGGACGCGGTTTTTCTCATTGGTGGAGCCTTGCGGACAGGTAAGGTACCGACATGTTCGCTGACCTCCTTCGCGCGATTCAGCACTACAACGCCAGAGCAGCGATCGGCAGCTCCAGCATGCGCGGCGCCGGTAGCGCCGACGTGGTCCGGCGCGCCAGGGAGTTCTTGGGCGAGATGCCCCTTCGTCCTTTTGGGACGTCACGCAGGTCGAGGTTCATGTCTTGCCTCGACAATGCGACGCAGGATCTCAAGCTGGCACTTCCCACTCGTGCTCAACACTGGGGACTGGCTCGGAAGGGTCTCAACATCTTCCTCCGCAATTGTTTGTATACGATCTATCTTCGGGAAGAGTACGACCTGGCGCGGGCCGAGAAGTTCTTTGAGGTTCCACTCGACAGCATCACCGGCATCCACTTGATCAAGGCATCGGGTGGAACGCTTCCGCGCTGGACAACCGTTCGCGGGCTCAAGGCCAAGAAGAGCGCAGCGTACCAAGCGGTGGCGGCCAGATTCGCTACGGAGCAAGGTCTTGTCCGCGTGCATTTTGACGCGGTGTGGTGGGGTGAGCGCGAAGGGGAAGGAAAATGAAAGAGTTCGATGCCAGCGAGTTTGATGCGCTTCGCGACAAGTGCAGTAAGACCATCCAGAATGTCCTCGACTTTCTGAAAACGGCGGCCGAGCACGCGGGGGCCGATGTTGAGCAGCCCACATTCGAGGTCAGGGGTGTGGGGATCACATACTGGACCCGAAGGAAGCGGTTCTGCCGGTTCGATCCCAAGCCCCAGGCCGGCCACGTCTGGGCGTTGGTTCCCGGTGCGGCGCGAGCCTCACTGGAGCGCGCGGGGACGGTGTCCAAGCGCGAGGACGGGCCGTGGGTCACGATCAAGAACATCCGCGGCGCCGTGCGACTCGTACCGGCAATCCTGGAGGCCTATGGCGCGGCAAACACGAGGGACAGTCGTCGTGTCCCCAAAAAGGTTTGACCGTCCGCGAGTGGGCTCCTTCCATCTACGTCTTCTTGAACCTCGCCAGAACCGTGTCGATCGCCGGTGCCAGCGTCACGAGCTCGTCGATGCCTCTGATCAGAAAGGCCATCAGCTCGTCCGGCTCAGACATCCACCGCACACGGTCAGCATCGGTCAGCTCGGTGCAATACCGTCCCAGTGGTTCATCGGCTTCAACGGTATCCCGATGATCCCAGCGAGCGACGGCCTCGCCCAGCTCAGTCCGAAGCTGGCGCGCGAACTGGACGCGACCCTCCTCGTTGAACTTGAATCCTGACACATCGTCCGTCATGACCCACAGCCACGGATGATCTTCCTCGACTTTGCCGAACTCGTGCGGTGCGAAATCACCGACGCGAAGAAACACAGCGGGCTCCTCGCGGCGTTTGGCCCATTCGGGCTTCCACACATCGAGGTGGGGTTCCCTCGAATCGAGTTCGGTCCTGAGTCCCTTTTCGTCGGCCCATCGCTCGGTCTTCTTGAGCGCGCCGTCAATGGTGTCTTCCATCCGCTCCAGCAGCTCTTCGAAAGCCGCTCGGAGCCCAACGACTTCGGTCCACCGCGTCAGAATCATCTTATCCACATCGGTGTAGGTCACAAGCCACGCTCCCCTGCCCTGGCAGTTCGGATCCTGGCGGCCCCGAACTCGTCGAGTAATTCAGCCACCACATGCGTTGTCAGCGTCCTGCGCTTTCCCGTCAGATCGGCAAACGCGTCGAGTAGACCCTTGAGGTCTTCGAGGCCGAAGGGAGCTGTGCGAACATCCTCAGCGACCTCGTCCTCTTCGGAGGGTCTGGGCGCGGCGCCCGACTCACCTCTGCGCGGCGACTCGCATGGTCCCAGCTTGATGGCCAACTCCGTCGCCACTTTCTCAACCTCATCGGCCGGGATATGCGCCAGAAGATAGCGCACCAAATCCTCCTGGCGGCTCTGACCGAACGCCATGCGATACAGCGCCAGCGAGCGGCGGAGCGCGTCGGCCCGATCGACGTCCTGGCTCAGAACAATGAGCGGCACATGACGCTCGATCCTGGCGCCTCCGTCGATGGGGTACACCCAGTAGGGACTGAGATCCGACGTCCTCTCGGTCGGGGACGCCCGAGCGTCCTCGAAGAGCACCGCCCACGGATCTCCGACATCGTCGAGGCGCTCGAGCGTCAGCGCACCAGCGTGAGCCGCGGCCACATTTTTTCGCACGGCATGGCCCTTGAATCGATGCACACGGCCCTCTCGCTGCTCGAGATCCACGGGATTCGATGGCAGATTCCAATGGACGACGGCGTGACAATAGAGGTGAAAGTCGAGACCTTCTTGACCGACCGATGTTGAACAGAGGACGAATGGCCAGAACGGCGAGTTGAACGCCCGGCGCAGCGCGTTTTCCCGCTTCGCCGGCGATCCTTCGTCGCCTCGTCCTCCATAGCGCACAGCGAATCGCGATCGGAACCGGAAGGGGAGCGACTTGTTCCAGGTGACGCCTCCGGCACCTGTGTGAATCATGTCCGCCAAAACGTTGGCCGTCCGAAACTTGAGCGCTGACGCGATTTCGGTCGCCACGTCCGCGCCAATCCTGCGCCACGATCTGCCGGACAGACCGTGGTACTCCACGAGCATGTGGGCATATTCGTCGAGCACCGATTGCAGGCCGCCGCGCACGGAGTACTCGAGCGCTCGCAGCCAGTAGGCGACCGGCGAGTCGGTGGGATCCCGGAGCATCGCCGTGACGTCCGGTTGATTGAAGAGCGAGCGAAGGCCTTCAGCGATCCAGCCGGCCTCGTTTCTCAGTTCAACCTCGGAGGCTCGGCGGACACCGCCGGTGACGCGCGACAGGGCGCGCAGCGCACACGTGCCCGGTCCGCCAAGCGCGGACAGGGCCATCACGTCTGCAAGGTCATCCGGACGCCGACCGAGATGAATCTCTCCCCGCAACAGAAGCCGGGCTTCTTCAACATGGTCTGACCACCGGTCCTCGCCAGTGCCAGCCGCTGGCAACTCCTCGTCAGGCGCGCGGTCATCGGGATCAGCATCGGGCGCCGAGCGCCAACGACCAGCGAGGTCCGCTTGACCCCACCAGTTCCGACTCGACTCCGCGTAACGGGCGACGTCAAGCAGAATTGGCGCAGCCCAGTACCATGTCTCGTCGCTGCGGCCACCCGCCGTTCCAGAATCGAGGGTCGCGAGCAACTCTTCGCACTTCGTTCTGGCCCGGGCGATAGCTTCCCCGGCAGACAGAACACGGTCGCCGCTTTCCGCCCGCCACCTCAGCGGATCCAACTCATGAGCCAGCGTCACGCTCGGATAGAGCAGACCGAGGACAGGCATCCCGCCCAGGCGGTCGCCAGACTTGGCGAAGTCGAGCAAACGGCCGCGCGTCCTGCGCGCCTCCGGCAGGAAGCTTCCAGGCTTCCCCGCTTCGCTGCCCAGCATCAGACGTTCAGCCTCATAACTGAGAAATGACGCCACGACCTTCGGGACGATCTGCCACGCGGAGAACACCAACCGCTTCGTGGGCAGGGCCAGTCCCGTCGTCGCAAACTCGCCCTCGGGCTTGTAGTACGGCAGCGAAGGCGGCAGCCACGCCATGCGCCACAAGCCCGAGTCGATGGTGTCAGCGGCCAGCGACCGCAATCGCGCATTGCCCGGGTCGATCGGATTGAATGCCTCGACATCGGATTGCGACAGGAACAGACCGGGCGAGTGTTCGCAAAGCGCTGCGATGTCCTTGCTGAGTCCACGGTCCAGCGCTTCGGTGAAGTCCTCCTTGAGTTGGTAGTCGTCCATGAAATTCAGAAGGTACGGCGCGGACTTCCAGTACTCGATCGTGTCGCCATGGCCAATGCTGCGTGCGATTGTCTGCAAACGGAGGAAGCTCTCGATATCTCCCGCGCGCAAGTCCGTTCCGCGAGACGCAACCTCCACGAGCATCCCGCTACGGTCTCGCGTCACAGCCAGACGCTCTGTCCGCACCATCACTGAGCTCAACTCCTCCGTCACGGCATCTCGCGCCTGCCGCAGCAACTGGCCGTTGTCCAGCGGGTACTGAAACAGGCCTTTGCGGTACATCCCCAGCGAGTCTCGAAAGCGCTGGTTCCTGGCGTCGTCGTTCTGCAGGAACCCGATCGTTTGGACGAGATCCGAGTAATGGTCGCTGGTCGTCTCGTCTTCGCCGACCGCAAACATCTTGTACGGGGTGGCTGACAGCAGCAGCACCCGCACGTCGGGACAGTTGAACAACTGGCGGGCAAGGCCGGAGGCTTCGTCCTGACCGTGCAGCAGGTCGCTGAAACGCTGGAACTCGTCGAGGATGACGAGATCCGGTTCGAGCGACTCAACACAGACCGCCGCGAGCACGTTGCGCAGCTCGCTCACAATCGCGGTCCGCTCGGTCCACTCCTCCGGGGTCAGACCCTTGCCTCGCCTCCCGAGCGTGTCGGCCAGGCGCGTGAAGCGGTCGGACAGCGCCGGTTGGCCCGGCGCGGGCATCGCCTGAGTCAGACGTTCGTGAAAGCGGCGCTGCAGCGGCTCGTCGATCGAGTACTGACTCCGAAAATCAAACACACTTCCTTCAAACCTCGACCGGTCCGCGCCACCGGTCAACACGCTCACCGCACCCGCCGCATGCCCCTTCCAATCATCAGGCAGGAGCCAATACAGAAGCGCTCGCTCCGAGGCCTTCCCTTGACTGGACTTCAGCTGAAACGATGTGCCTGGCGTGAAGGAAATGAAGTTGATCTTGTTATCGGAGATCGTCCGGATGTCCCTCGGCAGCAGGGTGATCCGATCCGGCAGCCTGTGATCCGGCCGCCCGGTCACGTTGAGGCGGTTGATGTTCTGCCGGGCGATGCTGGTGTTCGAACACACGTAGATGACGTCGATTCGCTTGACGGTATCCCAGAGTTTTTCGACGACTCTGGCCACGATCCCACGCGCGACCATGGTCTTGCCGAGGCCGACCTCGTCGGCAATCAGAAACCGCAGTGCGGGCGAGTCGGCCCGGTACATCCGGTCAAAGACGTGGTCTACCGTGTCGCGCTGAAAGTCCTTCAGCGTCGACAACACTCGGCGGACGTCTGGCTGCGGCGTGCTCATGTGCGCTCCTGACGCGCGCGGCGCCGCGCGAGGATGGGCTGCCAGATCGCGTCAAAGCCCTCGGGAAGCGGGTCGGCGCCTTCGGAGCCTTGCCGAAGCTGCGTTAGAAGAGTCTCGAGATGGTCCAGACGATGCGGCGCCAGATCGAGCGCGCGCATCAACATCTCGAAGAGCCCGTTCGCCGAAAAGCCCCCGGCGGAATCGGAGCGGCTTCCATTTTCTCCGTCCATCATGTCGCCGAAGGCGGGAACCGCCGCGCCCTCGTCGGCCAGCAGCAGCATCAGGAACCGCATCAGGCGACGACGATCTTGTAGGAGCGATCGCAGCACCGCCTCTTTCCGCCCCTCGGGCGCCCCGATGAGCGGCAGGTTCAGCACAAAGCCAAGCTGTTGCTCGCACGCACCAACCCGGCCGGACACCTCGAACGCGAAGAAGCTCGTCAGTGCCTGATGCGTCAACGACGTGAAGCTCACGACCATCCGGGCGCCGGTGCCGGAGGCCACTGGCAGACCCGACTGTGGCGCGATGGTCGATGGCCTGCACTTCACCTCAATACCGGGGTCTATCTGAACGCTCTTGCCTGCTGGACACCAGACCCCGACGTTGAACGACTCGCCGTTGGCCTCGACGCGCGCTTCAAGCGCCGCTCCGGCCAGCGAAGTCCGCACCTCATCAAGTTTCTTTTCGAGAGCCTCTTGATCGGAATTGGGTGCTTCCTTCGCGACGAGATCGGTTGCGGGCGTGAGGAGGGTGATGAACCGGACGGCATCGCGCTGAGCAACCATCATCGCGTCGATCCCGAACAGACGCTTGGGACCGATGAGTTCGACCAGAAACTCGACGTTCCTCCCGAGACCTGACGCCGTCGCGTTGGCGGAGCCCGTCCACAGATGCGCCTCGCGTCCGAGCTCGGTGACGTACAGTTTCGCGTGCAAGTCGCGGAGCTGAATCACGTCCGCGATCGACGCGTTCGCATTCTCGCTTCCCGCCTCGAGCTCCACTTGGGCGCGGTCGTTCAGCACGTAGAACTGCTGGACGCCAGCTGGACGACGCGGAAGCGTCTCGAGCGCGTGAGCCGTCGACACGATAGTGGTCTCCGACCGGCCGTCGGACAGTTTTTCGATCGTCGAGGCGCTCAGGAACGGCGATACGATCAGCAGGCGGGAGCCGAGCTCACCGAATGGGGACTTCTGGCGCTTCCCGGGCATTCCAAACGGCCAGAAAATAAAATCCTCAAAGCCATCCGGCGCCTCGAACTTCGTCAGCCGAAGTTCGGCCGAAATCGTGGCGATGCGGTTGGCAACGTCCGCCGTGACGCGTCGCGCGGCGTGCTGCGGAAGCGCCTCGATGAACTCGGCGAGCGGCCGGGATGCCGACACGCCCGTCGTTCGTTCCAGTAATTCTCCGTCGAGTGACAGGACGGTGTCCCACGACTGGGCAAACACGAGGTTTCTGGAAAGACACAGCATCCGATACCGTGCGGGCCCAGGTCCGGTGAACCGAAGCACCCACACCTTGGGATGAAACGCGCCGTCGTTCTGCGGCAGACACTCGACGACGGACTGCTCGAGGAAGGCGAGCTGTGGGTACTGTGCCCGCGGGATTGAGGTTCGCCCCGCGTGGCAGAAGAGCGTCAATCGATCCGCGTACCGCCGAAGGCTTTCCAGCACCTCCAGCGAGTCGTACGCCGCGCCTTCTTCACGTCGCTGGTCAAAGAAAGTGAAGGCCAATGGCGCCATCAGCAGCGCCAAGAGGTCCAACGAGTACGTCGTCGCGATGCCTTGATCGAAGCGGTAACCGTCCGGCGGCTGCAGGGCCTCCAACAGGAGCTGGCGGTCGCCCGCTTCAAGCATCGAGTTCTCCCAAACCGCGGAACACGTCGTCGAGGACGAATTGCGCGCTGCGCCACCGGTAGTCAAGGCGACCGAGGCCTGACTCGCCGCGCCAGAGCTCACGCGCCCTTCCACCCCGCGTCCTCGCGAGCGGCCCCTTGAGGTCTTGCTCACGCGCCGCGACTAATTCTCTGGCGGCTCTGTGCTGCACGAGCTCTCGAAGGTCCGTCGCCAGCGCAAGCTCAATCCATGCTTCTACAAACCACTGCGTTTTGGTGCCCGGCACCGCACCCGTTTCCCGCAGCAAATTCCAGAAGTCCTGCCTATCCCAGTCGCGGTGCACTGCGTGGCGTGAGCTCATCAACACTCGCCACTCGTCGACCAAGCCCAGGCACATCTCACGCACTTTGTCGTTGACCGGATCGAGCTCTGCCACAATCAGGTTATACAGAATCACCGCTCCGAACATGGTTTCCGAGAAGTTCCGCGCATGATTCAGCTCGCGCTGCAGGCGCGGTCCGACGCCGGTCACGACTGGGTGATCCCACACGAATTCGGCGTCGAACGGGTTATGTGACCGCTGGATGAGGTGCGCGAAGAGCGACTCGGGATCGTGCTCGATCACCCGCTCGCGAAAGCACTTCGCTTCGTCAGGTGTCAGCACAAAGGTCGCTTCGCGGGGGAACCCGCTCGGCGCCCTGGGGATTGGGGCCCATGTTGCGGTAGCCGATCCGGACACGACGTCGCCGTCATCGTTCTTCACCAGGTTACGGCGGGCACTGACAATCCGGTCGAAGCTCCGGTGATACTCCGCCTGAGAGCCAACCGATCGACAGAAGCCGAGAACTTTCAGACCATTCCAATAGACAGATGACGGAGTGCGCTGGAGTGTCTGGCGGGCCTCAATCCCGATCGTCCCCGCGTGGTCGGCCGCTGTCGCCAATGTGTCGATCAACGCGATCTCGTAGTCTCGAACCGCTCGACTGATGGCCGAGGCGGCGGTCCCTTTCTCTTCGAACTGCCGGTACATCCAAGGCACGAAGAAGAAGTACCGCGCCCGAGTTTGAATAGTGCTGGTGCCGGGAAACATCAGGCCGGCGAATGCGTCGCGAATGCCAGCAATCCCAAGCTCGTCGCGGGTGTCCTTCTCGCGGAAGAGGTCGATCGCCTCCTGAATCTGGCGGCGCTGTTTTTCAGAGTGGTCGATCCATGCGAATGTGGACATGGTTCAAGCTACCTGGCGACGCAAACACAGCTTTACGCGCCATCTCACCGCTCGTCAGCCTGTCCGAAATGAGCAGCCACGCCGGCATATTCTTCCGCGTCGGCGAGCAACTCGGCGATGCCGGGGTCAGGGGCTTTAAGAAGAGCCGCAATCGTCTCCTCTCGAGATCGATCGGCCGCGGCTAACTGTTGCACGTCGCCTGCTATGACTTGAAACACTGCGAGTTCTCGCGCTGATTCCGCCTGCGGCACGGGAACGTCCCGCCCGCCCAAAATGTCGAACCATAGTGAAACCATCCATTCGGGCGCACCACCGGGGTGGATCACACTTGAGTAGCTCGGAAGCTTCGTCCGATAGAACGTCACGCCCAGCTTCAAAAAGTGGCTGAATAGTGGGTGCGCCTGAACGACGGCTGAACTTGCAGCTAGGAATCCCTGCCGTAGCGCCTCATAGCCCAAGAGCCAATGCTCACCGTCTAGGTTTACGGTCTTAAGCAGCCGTTCCATCCGTTTTGGCGTGAAACCCTGCGGAATAAGTCCAACCGAATTGCAGTGTAGTGCCTGAAGGGCCACGCAATCGTCGTCACAGCCTGAGAGGATGCGACCGGCTTCACGGCTGAGCTTAAGCTGATGCTGCAGAGAGAAGGCGAGCGCCCACGACACGTCGCTGGTCACTCCGATTGCGCGATGGCGCTCCACCAGGTTGGCAACGGTTCTCGTGAGCAGCTTCTGGTCAAGCGGGAGTCCGTTCAAATGCCAGAAACTCAGTAGTGAGAACGCCTTCTGTGCCACGCCAGGCTCGGCCAATAGCGCCTGACTCACCCCGCTATGGGCGACCTTCACAACTTGCGGTTCCGGCACACGTATGCGAAACAAGAGCCCCAGTGCGTAGGTAAGAACCGCAGTCTCGGGGTGTCTCTCGCGCAGTCGAAACGCCGTGTCGAAAAAGGCCACCACGTTGTCGTGACGGTTGAGCGGAGTCCTGCTGGCTTGGACTAATTCCTTCTGCCACTCCTCTTGGGCTGGTCGCGGCAGTGGGCTGATGCTCGTCTTCTTGGCGTTGAGCCTGAGGCGGAATCTGCCGAGCGACGCCCTTAGATGAGAGAGCACCAACTCGGCGTCGTGCAAGCTGTCACATGAAACCTCATAGTCGTCGAACCATCGATAGGCTCTGCTTGCCGGGACCCGCAGCGCTCGATCGACATCGGCCAGGACAACCTCGGCAAGCAAATACGAGATGTCATTACCAATGGGAAGACCCTGACTAACCTTCCCCTGAAGGTTCATGAGCGCCTGATCGAGCTTCTTGCCTAGTAGATTCTTGTTCTGCCAATGCGCCTTCTGACGAAGCTGAGGATCGATGGCCCATCCGACGGCATGCGTGTACAGACTTGGATAGAAATGACTGACGTCCGCTTTGACAAGGTAGGACCCGCCTGCACGGGCGAGGAACCTCTCGCGGGCCAAGTTGGACGGCTTGAAAGAGGTACCGAAAGCCCTGTGCACGCCAGAGGAAAACACAGGACGACTCTTGGAAAATGGTGAGCGACCCGCCTTCTTGAGGAGCCGACGGAAGTACTTCGCAGTTAACCGCGCGAGTTCAGAAAATGATGATGGGTGAGGAATTCCGAGATCGCGCCTTAACGCACCGGGAAGAGCGAGTCGGTAAGCGACGCACTCCGTGAACTTGTCTGTCGGAACGTAGGACTCAAGTGCCGCCCGCCCACCCTTGGTCGTGGCGTAGTGTGCGAAGACTTCTGTGAAGAATGAAGGCGGCAACTCTTTCGGAAAGTAGCCGCGTGAGATGAGCGTACTGTAGATCGTCATCGGCAAATCGGCTCTAGGGAGGATGTTAAGCGGAGTCCACCTCGACCCAGCCGATGAGCTTCGCAGCATAGCTACCGCCAGCCGGCACGATTTGTCGGTGCTGCAGCTCGCGTTCGAGCATCGGCTCGATGTTCTCGTGGAGAAGACCTTGCCGGGCCGTTAGGGTCAGCGTCCCATCCGAACTAGCGGCGTGCGCGTAGAGCCCAGAGCCGGCCCGTTCAAGCTGTGCGCTTCGGCGACCATCGTGGCCAACACCAAGAGGGAGAACGAACGCACGGTGATCGCCAGAGGGCCCGCGAGTCTCGACGAACCACCACGTCAGCACACCCGGTCCTTCGGAACCGTCGACTGCAACGCCGACTCGCTCCGGCGCCACGTCGCGCCAGCGGCGAATCGCGTCCAGCACCACGGGGTGATCCAGGCCGAGCAAATCCAGGTCGGCCTGCTCTCGCGCGGCATCGCGGTCTAGCGTGAACCGAAACTCCGATACACCGCCTTGGTTCTTGACCACATAACTTCCGTCTTCGCGTGCGTCGATGCGCTTTCCGTCGGCTTGTAGTGCGACGCGCATGAACTCAAGGAGGCGATTAAGGCCAGGTTTGATGTCGGCGAAGGGCTTGTAGTCATCGAGTGAGAAACCATCAAGTTCCTGGAACAGCTCGAAGACGACCTTGCGCGCCTCTGACGCGTTGCACAGAGCCGCCTCGAGTTCCTCTTTGGTGCGTCGTAACTCGGGATCGGACAGCGCCTCCCGATACAGGCGATCGTAAGTCAGCCGTTCCGAGAGCTGCCCCAGGACCTGACTGCGCAAGTCTTCGGCGACGTTGCCGTTCTCGTCGACCTTGCCAAGCGCCTTGGCAATTTCCATGAGCTTCTCGTGGAGGAGAAGGAAGATGCGCCCTTCAATCGTGTCGGAGAGAACCAGGTTATAGACCTGCGCCGTGTGGCGCTGTCCGTATCGATGAATGCGGCCGATTCGCTGCTCCAGATCCATCGGGTTCCAAGGCAAGTCGAAATTGAAGAGAACGCGTGCGAATTGAAGGTTGATGCCTTCGCGACCGGCCGCAGTGCACACGAGTAACCGAGGTCCATCGGCTTTTCGAAACTTGCGCTCCGCGGCAAGCTTGGCACCGTGATCGCCGCCCCGCAGGACGACTACACCTTGGCCTGGGTAAGCCTTGTCAATTTCGCGCCCAAGAAGGTCGACTGTCCCCAAGTAGGTCGCGAAGATCACGACTCTTTCACCACGATCCTGTTCCCACAAGGCTCCGAGGGCTCGAAGGAGCTTCTCGACCTTCGTTTCCTGACGACCGGGAAACACACGCAATAGCTCGTGGATGCGTAGGCGCTCCTCGGGAAGCGCCAGGCTCACCGCCATGATGGCCGCCTCTTCTCCACCTTCAGCCGCGAACTCACCAGCGGACGAGTCTGATGCAAGCTCGAGTTCTTCTTCATTCAAACGTTTTAGTACTTTGACGCGAAGGTCGGCGAGGACTGCGTCCACCTGCCCACGGCCGACGGCGTCGTGAGTGATCTCGTATTCGTCATGAATGAGCTCGCGCGCTTCGTCAAGCAGACGCTGACGCGCATCGATGTCGAGCTGCTGATCTTTGATGATCGCTTCATGCAGCGTAAGCATCAGGAGCCGTCGGCGCAGCGTCCGCCTGACGGCCGCGAAACTTGAGGCAGCGATCTTTTGGAAGATCGTCATCACAAAACCAAGCGCGCGGCCCTGGTTCCCCCGACGCTTCGCGAGGGCAAACCCGTCCTCGAGGTACTCCCGGAGCGCTGTGTAGAACGTGCGCTCCTCATCATTCATGGTGAATAACTCGGTATGGACCCAGCGACGAGCGAATAACGGTGAGCCGTCAGGTCGACAGGCATCGGCCTTCGTCCGGCGGAACACGACTACATTGAGTCGGTGTCTTTGGCTGACCATGTCCTCCGGACTCTTGAAGAGCGTCGGGTTCAAGAGTTGCACCAGCATCCAGAAGCGGAAGTGGTCCCCCTGGTGTGGAGTGGCCGAGAGCAGGATCAGGTCGCGTGCATGTGCTTTCAGAGCCTCTGCCAGCTTGTAGTTCTCGGTCCTGGTGATCTTCTTCCCGTTGCGAAACGCTGTCAGGTGGTGAGCCTCGTCGAACACCACAAGGTCCCACGGCGGCGCCTCAAGCAACCGTTTGATGCGCGCGGGCCGCTTGAGAGTATCGATGCTGGCAATGAGCCGATCGTGTTTCGCAAATGCGTTGGACTTGCGATCGGTAACATCGCCCTCGCTCCCGAAGACTTCAAAGTTGAGATGGAACACCTCGTTCATCTCTCGGTGCCAGTTGTTTACGAGGCCGGCGGGAACGACCATCAGCGCACGATTCATCTCACCGCGGCTCGCAAGCTCGCGGAGGAGAAGCGCGGTCTCAATCGTCTTACCGAGGCCGACCTCATCGGCGACCAAGAAGCGTCGAGGCGATGCCGTCGCGATGCGATGTGTAAGGACCACCTGATGCGGCAAGAGATCGATCGGTGCGGAAGTTAAAGCGGCAGCGCTCTCCATGAGCGGAAGCGCGTGCGCTTCGTACTCGAGCCAGGCCTCGCGCCGACGCTCATCGTTTGCTTCCACGGCGCCAATAACACGCTCCGTGCGTGACTGAAACGACCGTAGGGCGTCGATTGCGACGAGTCGCTCTCCGCCAGAGAAAAACGCCCGGACGTACCCGTTACGCTCGGGCGCCACGACGACGCCGTCGCCGTGCTCGGCGTGGGTAATTCGCTGCCCAGGGTTGTATTTTGGGATTTCGGTCACAGGGTGGCTTATGAGATTCGCGGATGGTAAAGCCCGACGTACGCGGTGCCATCAAAGTCCGGAACGGTCTCGGCCGAGACAAGAATACGAGCGACGTCCGATTGAGCTCCACCCCAGAGACACCTGCCGAGCGGGAGGCGCGCGGCATCTTTCCCCGGCGAGGTCTTCCAGAAGTAGTGCTCGTCAGCGAGGTCCATCCCGATGCGAGTCCTACCGGAGGCAACCCACAGAATCAGCGCAGCCTGCCCCTGGTAGTGCTGTTGGAAGTCAAGGACGGCGCCGCGCAGATCCGTTTCCAGCCACGCGACTGCGTCATGATCAGACAGAGAATCCAGGCATCCTTCCAGCCCTGCGACAACAAGGGCGTCACCATCGCTACCCGGAAGCGTGTCGGGCCAGTTCCGGCGGAGTGCCAAGAACTCGCGGATTGACAGCACGGCCGTCGGCGCGACTATTGACGTCAGCTCATGTGGCTCCCACAGAATCGAGACCCCACGACGTGTCCACCCTCTGTCGCGATGAGTCTTCATTCCGCCTCCTGATCATCAAAAAAGAGGCTGGTCTGCTGAACTTCCTTCGGATGCCTGGCACGCCAGGACCGAAGAATCGTCTGTGCCCGTGACGCCGCGTTCCTAGTTTCAGAAGTGGCTCCGCGACTTGTAAACCACTCGAGCACGGCGCCCAGGGCAGGGTGCGGCTTGAAATTCTCGTTCGCGAGCGTGTCGGTCGCGTTGATGCCGCTGTTTTCGAAACATGCTCCGATCAGGAATGCAGCCTGATCATAGTCACTCGTCATCCCGCGCCGATGCTTTCCCTGCCACGTTCGCGCGATTTCCAGAGGAGCAGTCTGGACGTACACTTTCTTCTCCTCGTTACACCAGCCGCGAGCCTCAAAGTCTGAAGGCGCGATGCCAGTTCCTCGTAGGAACTTCTGGATCTGGTCCCGAGGAAGTTCGCTTACGCCATCGAAGAGGCGAAGAAACTGCCTCGTGAACGGCTCGGCGGTAACGGGCGGAGGGTCTTTGACGCCTCCAACCTCCTCATCGAGGAGCTGATTAATTCCGACAAGCGCCTCAAGTACCAACATCGGCCGTCCGTCGTCGATGAGGACCTTGCCGTAGTGGCGAGAGAAGTATTCGAGCGCTTTGCCTCGCCGAATCACCTGAAGATCGGCCTTGGGAAGTCCAGCCTTCAAATGGTGCTCCAACATGTGCTCGAGCCCGCGCACGTCCTGGAGGACCTGCCGTCGCATCTTCGCCCAGCTTACGGGCCGGGGATCCTCTGTACGCTTCCGGCAGACGTGCACGATGTCGTACTCGATCTTCCGCGAACCGAACTCGCCCTCGCCCTTGGTCTCGTCACTCCTGATTGGATATGTCGCTTCCAGGTAGAAACCCGCGTCGAAGAGGCTTTCGAGGACTGCCACCCAAGGAGCGTCTTCGCTATGGTGAAACGTGAAGGCCAGCGTCCCGCCTGGTTTGAGGATCCGGTGAGCCTCCTTCCAGCTCGCAGTCAACAGACGCTGGTAGTACTCGTCCGCGTCGTCGGGGTGTCGCGCCCGGTTCGAAACGGCTTCGAGCGTCTTCGGGGTGTACTCGGGACCGAATAGATCTGGGTATCGTTCCTTCAGCACCAACCGCAACCAGACGTGGAAGAAGTCGGCGAGCTCCGAGTAGTGCAGCAGGCCGCCGAATGGCGGATCAGTAATCACCAAATCGTAGGACGCGTCAGACAGCTCTGAAAGCTCCGTTGCCGAGCCGCATGCGAGCCGCACACCCGGAAGGACGGCATCTCCCGGCATCGCCTTCTCGCTTTTTCCCGAGAGATCGGCTGCAAGGTCTGGAACCTCAGCCGACAGCCGCTCGTTACTTACGAGGTCCCAGGGAGATGCGCTCCAATCGATCGTTTCTACTAAAGACTCTGACGAGGTGTTCCAGTTGCCACGGCCGAGCTTTGGGAACACGCAATTCTCGACTGTCGTCGATTTCGGATGGTAGTTGTTGTTCGAAAACATCGGTTCGGGCGTGTCTCGCTGTGGATTCCAAAAACAGAACATGTTTTGGTTTCGAAGGTACTGCTGAAACGCTGCAAGAACGAACTCGCGCACCTCCCAACGGTGATTGTCCTTACCGACCTCGTTGATGGCCTTCAAGAGCAAGGCGTTTACGAGAAGCTGCCGAGGATTGAACATGGTCCACCAATGCGTGAAACCATGATTGGGGATACCTCCATTCAGCAGGTGGGTCATAAACCCGAACGGCAGCTCGCTGAGCGGCCAGTACCCTGCGAGGTCCCCGTCCTTACGCGACTCCCATTCACTTTGCGCAGCTTCAAGGACACTCGAATCGTCCGCAGGAAGGAAGTACCGTCCTCCGTACGCTGCACCTTCGCGATCACGCTCTGGGCTATACGCTTGAATTGCATAGGCGGCGACCGGGCCGGTCTTACCCGAGGCCTTCACCGTCGTCAGAACGTCCTGCACCGTGCCGCATGCTCCACATGCATAGCTTGACCTCTTCGGGACAGTGCCGTCAGTAGTCCTGAAGGTCACGCCGCTCTCCGGGCACGTTATCTCTTCGGGAAGAGTTCCGCGCAACTCAATAAATCGAAGCTGCTGCGCTCGCACACGATGCCATCTCGCAGATGACTCCGCGTCATCAGTCGCGCTGCCGCCAAACGGCCTTCCGGAAGCGTCCTTCGAAGGAGCACCCTGAAGCCATTGCGGATGTACGAGCAGAGTAAGAGCGACCTTCTTCTTCGTGGCCTTTCCGAGGGCTGGAAATGACTCGGTCGTTTGACAAATGGGACAGCGGATGGTGCCGTTCTTATTGAGGACTGCGAAAGGCCGCTCGTCAGATGCGAGCACCAGAGGTACGTCTGGTGCCATCCGAACCTCACACTCCTCGATGTCGAACGATGCGTGACATGACCCACACACGTGCGGCCAAGCCTTAATCGACAGGTCTTTCACCGAGATCACCGGCGACGTCAGCACCGGTGTGCGATGTCCGCAGCCTGTTACCTGGCAGGGGCCATGCTTTGCCCAGAACACGTAGATGATCTCAGGGCCTTCATAAGTGAAGTCTTTTCGTTCTTCCGTCGTGAGTGCCAACGGATCGAACGAATCGCGCATCACTTCACCGGTTGAGTTCCGCGTCCACTTGCCGCGTTCGCCGTGAGGGCCTCGGCATGCGTAGAACGGCATGACCTGTGGTTTCACCTCGGCTTCGATGTCGGCAAGCAGAGCCTCGACCTCACTCTTCTTGACCTGCTCGAGTTCGGTTTTCACGACGAACCACGCGACCGGGTTCAGGTCGATTCCGAACATCTGCATCCCGAGGCGGCTGCCCTCGACGACCGTCGTACCTCCTCCCATGAAGATGTCGGCCACCTCGAGGTGCTTGAACGCGCCCTTCTTTTGGTGATTCGCGTAATAGTTGTCCCACACCAACTTCGCGGCATGGGAAGGATCGTCTGGGGCCTTCGTCGCCGCCGCGATCAGCATGGAGCGGAACACGCTCGAACGACGCCGCGCCCACCATTTCGACATCTGGTAAATCGGCTTGCCGGCATTGCCCTCGATCACTGCGACTTGATTGACGGGCAGAATCGGGAAATCGACCTCAATGCAGGTCTTTGGCCGGTTCGGATCGTTGAAGTCAACCGTCTCGAGCGCGACGGCCTTGCCGGCGCCCACCGCACGCGCGACCTGTTCAGCGACGCGCTGCGCCTTCGTCTTGCCTCCCGATCCGCTTCCGCCTCGGGACATGCTCAGGCCCCCCCGGTGCGCGAAAGCTCGATGAACGGCACCGCCACTTCGAGGAGAGTGAGTCCTCCATGCGTAAGTGTTGGGTATCCGCCAGGGCTCCTCCACTTGCGTCGGCCCAGGGCGAAGGCAGCATCGACGTGCGTCGTCTCCAGGTGCAAGTCGATCGGTGGCACCCAGGCACCCGGGCTTGCCTGTTCAAGATCCGAAAGCGCGGCCCACCTCCCGCTCTTGAATCGGTCCTTGAGATATCGCGCCTGCGCGGCGTCAACGGTGTCAGGAAAAAGCCCACTCGCCGCGTAGCCGTGGTCGGCCGTGATCACAAGCCTTCGTCCCGTGGTAAGACCATGTACAAGCTGCCAGAACGCATCGCTCGTCAGTTTTTCTGCCGCCTCGCGCGCAAGAGAGGCGACGCCATGGCCTGGACCACTTAGATCATGCAGCCTGACATCTGGCCAATGGTGCCAAAGCAGCCAGTCATGCGCCGCAGTGATCTGGGCGGCGCAGTCTTCCCATGGCAAGTCCGTCGAGTCAGTCATCGCGCCCGACAGGCGCCCGATCACGGCGCCGCCGTTGTTCTGAATTGACGCTCGGCTTACGAACCCAAGTGATTTGGCAAAGGGCGTTGTGTCCGGTGGAAGCTCAGCACCCGTCGCCCTCTGCTGATGGACCGCGTATCCACGCTGCGCGGCCCCCTGGAGCAGCCATGGCACTTCGCGCAGTGACAGTGCGTCGAGGATGAGCACCGCGCGGCCTGAGTCACGTGCACCCCACCAAGCGGCGAGGGCGTCTGAGGTATGCGGAACTACCGTCTCGAAGGATCGCCATAGATCCCAACCCGCCGTCGCCAGAAACAGATCCGCCGCACCGATTTCGCCGTCTCGTCTCACGACCTCAGATGGCGCCGTTTCGATCTGGAGCGGCGCGGAGCAGACGCTCCATCCGTACTCGAACAGCGTTGCCCACGCCGTGGCTGGTTCCTCCGACTGGAGTTGCCGGAGAAGTGACAAGGGCAGCGGCATCACTTCTCCTCTTTGTAGAGGGAAAGCTCGTACGTAATGCCGTCTGGCAGTTTCTTCAGAAGTTCGTTCAGCTGAGCGCCGGTGAGCGCCGCGATCCTCAGCCGAATATCCTGCACTTGGGTGCCGGTGCCAATGCCCCAACTCTCGACCTTGCCGAGCAGGTTGAGCGCGGAAGTTGCAGTGACTGTGCTCAACTCAGTGACCCTGCCGCTTCCCCCGAAGAGGTCGCCGCTTGCAACATCACCGGGCTGGGGCTGTTCAGCCGCAGCAGTGCCGGGTACTGGTTCGATGCCAGGATCCGCACCGAGAGGAAGCTGGCCAACGGCGCCGGCCGGAACCACCACGACTCCCTCGGTGTGAGGGACGGCCTGCGGGAGGCCGACATAAGTCTCGTCGAGGTGTTTTCCAGTACCGAGCTTGCCTCGCATCCTTTTCCACGCGGTTTCTTCGTCTTCCCCTTCGCGGACCTGCAGGTGCTCCATACCCCGTATGTTGATCGCTATTTCGCCGGCAGCGCAGAGCTGGACGATCTTCTCCTTCATGAGCGTCTCGCCGAGCCACGGAATACAGTCCTGTCCACCCGGACGCGGCTCCAGAAGCTCGCGCAGGAGTTTGCCGACGGACTCGTTTTGCTCCGCCGCGGCAAAGACCAGCGCATCGAAGTCTTCGGACACAAAGAGGTTCTTGCTGATCAGCCCGTCCACGGTCTCGGGAATTTGCGCGCCTTCGGCTTTGTGGCTCTCGACGTGAAAGGTACATTGCGACGGGTTCTGAAAGTTCCAGGTAGCCAGAATCGCGAACCGGTCAAAGCGGCGTTTGAGGATGTCGCGCAACTCGCGCTCGTACTTGGTATGAAGCTTCTTGAATTCCGGGTTCTGTGTCTTCCATCTGTCCGCAAGCAACACCGCTCTCGCCAGTACAAGGAGGTCGCGCTCGTGGAACAAGTTTCCGCTGCCGTCTCGCGGCAGGAGAAACCGCACAGCGTTGCGGCGAGACTGGAGGCACTCCTTGAGCCACGCACCTAACCTCGCATCGACTTTATCTGGCGGCTCTGGAACGACAAGAAGCGGGATCCGGTCGTTCCATTGTGCTGGGAGATCGCTCTCCTCGGCGTCCGCCCAGGGCTCGACGGTCCAGTTCGGAGCCAACACGATCACCTGGAATGCTTTTGCGACGCTGTCAGCGCCGCCGATGACGTAACGCACCTCGCGAGCGAGTTGCAGTTTGTCGTTAAGTTTGTCCGGCGTGTCCCCGAATAACTTGTCGTTGCGAGCGTTCGCGATCAGCTTTGCCTGTGGGTTCTCCTCCTCGCGAAAGACGAGGCGTCCTCCGTCCTCATGGATGTTGAAGCTGTTCTCAACGATAGTCGACAGCTCAGCCTGGAAGGCGTTGTCGTCGATGCGCTGCGACCTCGTAATGTCCACTTGCAGTTCCGCGGGTTCAGCGCCCGCGTTCTTGATCGCCAGCGAGCGGAGCCACAGCGCCCCGACGATATCGGCCAGGTGGGGGACGTCCTGCTCTGGTGATTTGATCGCGTCGATCACGGCGCTCAGATTCCTCTGCGCCTTCTCGCGGAGGTTCGCGTGGTGTTGGTTCGAAACGGAGTCAAGCAGCGCGGCGATACCGCTCTTGTCATCGTCGAGGCGAAAGTCCGCGGCGGTGATAATCGGGGAAGCCGCACCACGGGACTTGAACACGTCGGCGAGGATGCGGATCAGATCGCGCGTCTCTTGCGCCTGAGTTGCCACGAGAACCTGGTCCTCGAGCAGAGTCATGAGGTGCGGTGCAAACGGCCACGCCTCGACGAACTCTTTGCGTAAGCGCTCTTGCTCGGCGGGTGCCACGCGAGCGAGCCGAAGGTATTCCGACACATGTGCCGAGATTGCAGCGATGATCTGCGCGTCCGCAACCTGCATGCGGTTGTCGAAGAGTCGATGGAGTAGCAGTCGCAATCGGTCGCGACGCGCGTTGGGACCTTTGAAGTCGATTTGGCGGGGATTCACGCGATGGATCTGCTGGTAGGCTTCCGTCTCGCCGTCTCGAACCGAGACGACGAGGACGAGCAAATCCGGATGCTCCTTTGCGATCTCGGACAGGAGTTGGATGAAGTTGTAGGCCCAGGTACGCCACGGGTACTGCTTCGTGTTCGTGAGCCCGTCATACCAAGTCTGGAATTCGTCGAGGACAAGCGCCGTCGGCGTGTGCCGGAAAAGTTCGAGAAGAAGCTTATCGCCGGGAATGTCGGTTCGTTTGTCGCCTTGCGCCTCCCACATGCCTCGGACGTAGCTGCCGCGCGGGTGGCGGTCGAACATGATGTCCCAGAGGAACTTGAAATTCTGGCGATGCAGGCTCTCGCTGATCACGAACGTCTTTGGTCGCAGCTTCAGCTCTCCGAGCTTCGGCTGTCCTAAACGCAGACTCCAGTCGCCAAGCCATTTCCTGGCAGCCTCCGGACTCGCAAAAGCGTGGTAGAGGGCGGCAAGCAGATGCGACTTACCCTGGCCGCGTTCGCCGATGAGGACGACGGACTGGCCGCGTCCTGGACCGATCGCGTCCATCGCCGCGAGAACGTCGGCAGTCGGATACGTAATGCCCAGGAATTCCGCCGCGCTGACCTGCGTCGCGCCGGTATTGTTCTCGTTCGCGAGCTCGATCGCCGTGCCTTTGAGGCGGCGGCCCCTGAATTCCTCACGCAGTGTCAGTCCAAGCATCGCCTTCACCCGTTCTTCAAATCGTCGTCAGGGCGCCGCGGTAATCGGCTCCCCCGTTGGCAGTAATCGCGACAGGGTCGCGCTGAGCCGCATCCAGAAGAGCCAAACCTCTAGCCTAATCCAGGACGCCGACCAGAGCGTCGCGGCCGCAGACACGGTACCTCTAGGCCTTCTTTTTCGCGTCTCGCTCCTTCTGACGCTCGGCCTTCAAGAATGTATCGAGGGGCCCGGTGTCAAATGGCCAGAAAAGATTGGAGTACGTTTCATTCGGAGCCGGCACCAGCCTCTCAAACGCTTGCACTTCTGCCGTCGATCCCACGAGGTAAGTCGGTATGTCCGGCTTTTGCCAGAAGGCTGTGTGACCGCTTGGAAACACCGCGTCGACGAGCATTCTGGTGGGAAGCGTCTGACACTGACCTTCCGTGCAGAGGATCCGTTCGAGCAGCATTCTGGCGCCTTCCAGACGCCCCGCCTTCACGTACGATCCGGCCTCCCTGTAACCGGGAGGTTCACGCGGCCACGTTCGCTCGAGAGCCTTTTGATAGAGCCGAGAGACTCCAGCAAGATAGCCGCCCTGGACTCGAGACATGAACGAGAAGGAGTTGTACGCGTACGCATTCGCCAAGGCTTCTTCCAAGGGATCGTGTGGATGGTTTCCAAGGACGCCCTGCCAAGACCCAAGCCGATACTTCAGGTAGATCGGCTCTGGCTCTCGATTTGGAGCCGGCCAGAGAACCTCGACGGTCGTCGCTGTGCACTCGACCAAATGATGGAAAAACTCGTGGTGAAAGATCTCGAACAGGACCAGCGACGCAATAACAGATGGATCGAACGCTTTGAGGCTCCCAAGAGACGTCTTCAGCTGCGAAGAGTAGTCAAGCAAGCGTCGAAGGACGATGTAAATGCCCCATTGGTCAAATGGCTCAAAGTGGAAGCCCCGATAGAATGCGATGGCATCGGCAGGGATCTTCGCAACATCGAGTTGCCGAACAGCTGCCTCGGGTTTCCTAAGCTCGCCCCATATTGCTTGCCAGCGATCCTTCTGACTTATCGCACTCGGCGACTTGGTAGCGGCCTCTCGTAGCAGCTTTAGCTCGGCTCGTGTCTTCGCTTCCGCACGATGCGACGGCACACCCAGCACTGATATCTCGGTCGCTTCGAAAAGCTGCTCTTGCTTCGGCCTCGTGTCGAACTCTGTGGCTTTGGCGGTGAGACCACTCTGCGTCAGCCATTGAAGCAGTTCTTCGAAGGCTAGGTCGTGATGAGTTGGAAGGATGTTCACGTCAATCGCAGTCGACCATGAAGTCGCCGATCCGGAGCCGCCATCCCACGACGGTCAACGTCACCCGATCGCCGTCGGTGCTCACGTGGTCAAGTTTTCTGAGGAGGTCTCGCCCAGAAAACGACACCGTCACGGACCACTGCCCAACCGCGGCGACCTTCGCTGATGATCGCGACTTCGTGAGAATCAGATCGTTGCCATCAAACTCCGCGCGGAGACGCGCTCGACTGGACCTCGAAGACTTCATCACAAACTCGAACGCTCTTCGCAACTCTTCAAGATTCACGTGGAGTTCAGCCTCCGGATTGCCTTTCATCATGTGCTCCTGCCCGCCCCGATGCCAGAGCGGAAATCAGGGAGTCTCTATGACATCGCCCCGACGGACCAAGCAGATCGCCGCCCTGACCGGACCGCCGACAATGAGACTCATGCTTCTCGCATATGCCGCAAGCTGCGCGGCATGCTCTGTCACCGATTCAGCCCCTTCCGCGCGTTCTGTCTTGAAGTCGACGACGCGCCAGTGGCCCGCCCTCTCGAAGCACAAGTCCGCTCTTCCTTGCATCCTACTGTTGGCGGCTCCGGCCAGCGGAGCCTCTCGGAAGACCCTGGACGCGGTTCGCGCTTCGTCAATGACCGGCAGACGCAGCACCCGTTCAACCATCTCAATGGCGCGCGCCGTGTTCGCATCCGTCAACCCGTACCGCCGAGCCAGTGTTCGCGCAACGGGCTCGAGATTCGCGCCGGACAGGTCCACGGTCGCCAGGATCGCGTGCACGTAGCTCCCGAAGACGGCGGGCTCCTCGTCGTCCGCGACAACAGCGCCGCTGGCCTGCGATAGCTCGGCCAACTCTCCCTCGCGCTCCGCACCGTACCGCCGCTGCGCACTAGTCGACGCGCCCTCGTCAATTGCAGAGGGCGGCGCTAGATGCGACGGCGTCACAATTGGCTCCGCAACGACACGCGCCTGATTCCGAACGGCGCGACGCGCCGCCAGCCAGGCTTCCTCGGCAGCGAGCGCCTTCTGAGCGTCCGAGGCTGAGCCGTCCACGGCCGTCGAGACGCTCGGCGCCGTTGGTCCCTGCACACCAAAGACGAGACGCTGCGAATCGAACCAGCTGACGTTCTTCTCGCGCTTGCCAAACGGAATCTCTTCGAGGGGACGGACAAGTGTGTTCGCCACTGGGCCGAGCCAGCTTTTGACGTTATCGCCGGGCAAGCACGGGATGACGAGGTGGTCCCGCGCGCGCGTGAGCGCCACGTACAGCAGCCGCCGCCCCTCGGCGTCCTGCTGCAGGGCCTCGGCCTCGGAGCGCGCCTTCCATCCATCGGGCAGGAAGTTGCCGATCTTGAGCCAGCCGCGCCTGGCGGCGTGGTCGATGATGCAGTCACCCGCCGGCAAGCGGTCGGTGAACAGGTCGGCGACGATCACGATGGGGTACTCGAGGCCTTTGGCCTTGTGGACAGTGACAATTTCGACGCTCGCGCCAATCGGCTCGCCCACCGGCGAATCACCCTCCGCCTGGCTGCTGGCCTCTTCGTGCTGTAGAAATCTGACGAACGAGCGGAGCGTTGCGGGCGCGGCCGCTTCGTACGCTCGGGCGGTCTCGAGCACCTTCCACAGGTTCGCCACCATCTGCGCGCCGGAGGGCTTCATCAGGAACGCCGTCAACGCGCGGGTCCGCGCGAACAGCTCCTCAATGACGACCGACGGCGACTCGATGCGCCGAAGTCGGTGGAGCCTGGTGAGGATCTTGAAAATCGGATCAAAGACGTCACGCTTGGCGACCTCGTCCCCCTGCGGCGCGTTGATGTTCAACACGCCCTTCGTGGAGACGAAGTGCAGCAGGTCCGCGTCGCTAACGGCAAAGAAGGGCGACCGCAGTGCCTGCACGAGCGACAGCCGGTCCGCTGGGTTGTCGATGGCCCGCAGCACGGCCGCGAGCGCGCGCACTTCGTCGCGAGCGAAATACTCTTTCCCCCCGACGAGGCGATAGTTCACCTGACGAGCACGCAGACGGTCTTCGAACGGTGCGATGAACTCGGGGGTCATCTTGCGCACGAGAATGGCGACGTCTCCAGCCCGCGCGTCGCGGGTCTTCTTGAGCTTCGGGTCGTAGACGGTCCACGGTTTCACCCGCGTGATGTCGTCGATGAACGCAGCGATCGTCTCGGCAACGACCGCACGCCGCGGCTCGAGCAGTTTCACGTCTGGCATCTGCTCCAGCGGCACCGTGAGCGCGATCGTGCGTGCGCCCTTCGGGTCCACCTCGTCGCGGAAGGGCTCCAGGTCGATCGCCGCTGGATCGATCGGATGCGCAAAGACTTCCTTGAAGCGGTCGTTCACGAACCCGATGACAGAAGGCACCGTGCGAAAGTTCGTGGTGAGCGGCAGCACCTCGCCGTCGCAGCCAAGCACCAACGCTTTGACAGCGTCGTACACCTGAACGTCGGCCCGCCGGAACCGGTAGATCGACTGCTTGGGGTCGCCGACGATGAAGAGCTTGCCGGGAAGAAGGCGAATCTGCCTCCAGTCGGCCGCGGGTGGCTTGGACGGATCTTCCGAGAGAAACGCCACCAGTTCCGCCTGCAACGGGTCTGTATCCTGGAACTCGTCCACCAGGATGCGATCGAACTTCGCCTGGAAGTAGCGCCGGACGGGCACCGATGCGGCGAGCACGTCCCGCGCGCGCAGCAGGAGATCCTGAAAATCAGCCAGTGCGCCTTCGGCCTTCTTCGTCTCGTACCGTTGCAGGAAGCCGAGCAGGCGCTCGCGCAGCGCCTGATTCACGTCGGCGTCGGACTGCGCCCCCCAAGCCTCGGCGGCTTCCTTCAGTCGCCTGAGTTCCGCCTTCACATCCGCGCACACCGTTCTCGGTTCCCAGTTGGGCTGCGCGCCCTTGTGCGCCTTGATCTCCAATCGCCGCAGGAACGCTTCAAGCGCCGTCCCCTGAAGGCGTCGAGCCTCGCGGACACGCTCTTCGAGCTCTTCGATCATCCCGTAGGCGCCGTCCGACTCGTCGTTGCAGTATTTCTTCTGCTGCTTCAGTGGTCCAAGCGCGGTCTCGATCTCGGTCAGGAGGGCGGTCGGTTCGAATGGCGTGGGCACCACAGGCAAACCGAGCACGTCGCGCTCCGCCACGACATTGCGCCCGGCCTTCTGAAAGTCGCCGACCTTCAAGCCCAGATGCACGGCCCGAATCAATACCTCGTCGCCCGCCGTCAGCCTCTCCTCAATCCACGCATTCCACGCATCGTCGAACGTCCGCTCGCCCGCAACGTCGGCGACGACGGCGAAGGAGGGGTCGATGCCTGCTTCGAACGGTCGCTCGCGAAGCAGGGCGGACGCGAAGGCATGGATGGTGGACACGTTCGCGCGCTCGAGATCGACGATCGCCCTGGCGAGCCGTTGCGACTCGTCGGCCGACGCGGTGTCGAGGTGCACTTCGAGGGCGTCCCGGAGCCGCATCTTCAGTTCACCAGCGGCCGCCTCGGTGAACGTGATGGCCACGACGCGATCGAGCGTGGCGGTGCCGGTCGTCACGAGGTTGACGAGGCGATCCACGAGCACGGTCGTCTTGCCCGTGCCGGCACCCGCCTCGAGCACCAGCGTCGTGGCAAAGTCTGAGCGCACGCGAACGCGAACGGCTTCGTCGGGCGGTAGCTTCACTTGATCTCCCGCATCCGGTAGAACGCCGCGAGTCGCGGGTCGCCTTTCTTGCGCGCGGCGCGCTGCTCTCTATGGGGCCCGCAAATGGGCTGGTAGTCGCAGAAGTCGCACGCGTCGGCTACAGGCGCAAATGCGCCCTTGGCCACAGTGTCATCGAGCGTGGTCAACACTTGCTTCAGCGTGTTGCGCGCGGCATCGCTGCCTTCGATGCCCTTGGTCCGGAACCGGCCGAACGCCGTGCTGTAGTAGTAGCGAGACTCGGTGACCTCGTACTTCGGATACGCCGCGCCGGCTGCGAGCACGTAGATGGCGAGCTGAACCTTCCGTCCGCCACAAAACTCATCTCCGTCTTCCCAGTCGTACCTCCCGCTCTTGTAGTCAACGACGCGCACCCGTCTGGGTCGCGCTGCGACATCCAGCCGGTCCATCTTGCCCCTGAACATCAGGGATCGTCCGCGGGCGAAGTCGAACGACACCTTCTCGAACATGAGCTCGAACCGGTCAGGCACGAAGTCATCGGCCTGCGCCACTTCTCGCTCGAGCAGCTCGTCAAGATTCGCGCGGATCTGATCCCGCGCGGCGATGGCCAGCGCCGGGTGCATGATGCCGCCGGCCTCCGTGAACGACGCGAATGCCTCGTCGAGCAGCTTCGCCGAACGGCGCTTCACGCTGTCGAGGGCGTCCGATTTCAACGGGAGGCTTCCCTTCGTTTTGAGCTCGGAGAACAGCCGATCCAGCACCGCGTGCATGAGGTTGCCCACGTCGAGTCCCTCGAGAGCGTACTTGCGTTCCGGCTCTTCCCACTTCCTGAGCCCGAGGCCGACGCGCAGGAAGTGGCGATAGGGACAGGCGCCGAGGGCCTCCACTTCGCTGGCCGACACCTCGCGGTCCTTCAGGCGGAGCGCCGCCACCGCATCGCCGCATTCCGCAAGGTTGACGAGCCCGTCCCACACGGTCAGCTCGGGCGACCACGAGGACCGTTCGGCGTCGAAAGCGCGTGCGACATTGGGGGCTTCCTCCAGCAGGTGCCGTGCCGCGCCTTTCCTGCCCGACGCGACGAGCGCCAGATCCCGTTCGAGGAGATCGACCGCCGTCTGCGGATTCTTCGGATACGGCCGGCCGAGCGAAGTCTCGCCCGCCAAGGCGAGGCGCGCAAGGTCCTCCGCCGACACACGCGCGCCGGTGGCCGCCCGCGCCGCGCGCAGGAGAAACGACGAAGGCACGCGCTCGCGGCCGGATTGACCGTCCACGCGGGGATAGGACAACACGAGGCGCTCTCCCGCCGCGGCACACGCGTCCACGAACTCGACGCGCTCCTGCTCCTGGTCGTCCAGCGTCGTGCGCAACGCGGGCGACAACGCCTCGCGTTCCTCGTCCAGCAGCAGCGGATCGGGCCGGGCGATAGAGGGAAAGCGACGCTCGACCATGCCGGGCACAAACACGACACGGAATCGCAATCCGCCGGCGACGTTCGTCGGCCCGACGAACACACGGCCCTCGGCGAGTGACCCCTCGATGTAGATCTGGCTGGCAATCAAGTCGCGGACGCGCGCGAGGAATTGTTGCTGCGTGGGCGTTGGCGCAAAGCGATCCATCGGCGCGAGGACGCGCTCGAGACGCTCTGCGGTCTTGTCGCTGCGCTCGATCCACCGGCGCAGCAACGCCAGCGTGGCCGATAGGAAGACGCCCCATGAGCCTTCGCGCGGGAACGCGTTCAGGTCGGTCGCGAGTCTCTCGACGACCTGACGCAACCCATCGATCAACTGGACTTCATCGTCAAACTCGCGTTCCTCCGCGCGCTCCGTCGCCTTCGCCAGTCCTGCGCGCCAGGCGTCGAGACCGGCAACGATACCGGCTCTTGCGGAGAGGCGATCCCAGCGGGCCGGGCTGATGCGCGCATCGATGCCGAGGAAGTCGCGATATGGAATGCGAGCGGTGGTGAGGAACTCGGCGACCTGCGCCCGGTCGAGGTCAGAGTCGAGCAGGTCGAGCAGCAATCCGAGAGCACGCGCCGCCGGATCGATGCCGGGGACGCCTTCGAGGAAGTACGCGGAAATCCCCGCGCGGTCGAAGGCGGATGCGAGATGCGTGGCGTACGCGCCGGGCTCGCGCAGCAGCACCGCCATATCCTGGAAGCGCACGCCGCGGGCGGCTTCTTCGAGCACCAGCCGAGCGATTTCCACCGCTTCGAGCGAGTCACCTGGCGCCGAGAGGAATCGAACTGAGTTGTCGAGCGGCGTGGGTTGTCCCTGCGCGCCATCGGCGAAGAGCGAGCCTTGAACTCGTGCCAACGAAGTTCCCTGCTGCCACTGCCCTTCCAGGGACTCGAACGAGATGGCTGCACGTGCGGCGAAGGCCTTCCGTGCCACGTCTCGCCGCGGGGCGATGCCGGCGCGGTCGTTCACCGTCAGCCAGGCAAACGGGTGCGTCGCCGCCAGGCGAGCGAGAAGCGTCTCGAGTCCACGCGATTCCGGAGCGTCGCCGATGAACACCACGCCGGCAGCGTCTGCTGTTGGTAACACGGCCGCCGCGCGTCGGTAGAGCGCCTCGCGATCGATCAACTGCGCGGAGGCGAGCGTGGCTTGGTGGGCATCCGCGACGCGCGCCAGGACGCGGACCTTGTCGCTGTCTGGCGCGTTCGGGGCGAAGGCCTCGAGCGCTGCGGTGGTGACGTCTGCAGCCGCGATGTCGCGAAGCGTGCGCAGAGCGGCCGGCGCAAATCCCGGCATCGGCACCGCGCGCGTGAGGTAATCGGGCGTCGCGGCGTCCGCCACGGCTGCGTCCGCGGCCTTCAGGACAATCGCGAGGTCGACTTCCTCCGGGACGGGCAGCAGGCCGGCGGCAAGGCTGTCGCGGGCCGCGATGCTCCAGGCGAACTCATGGGGGAGCTCGACGTGGATCGCCAGGTATCCCTTGTCAGCGAAGAGCGCTCTCGCGAGCAGCGTGCCCAGCACATGGTTGGGCACGAGGACGTGAATCGGGAGGAACGGTTCTGTCGCGCGGCATGTACGGATGGCCGCCTCGACTCGAGTGACCAGCGCTGGCAGCACCGGCCACGATGCGAGCGGTTCCGCTGTGTTCATCGTGACTGCCGCCCTGTGTCAGTCCGCCCGATCCTGTGCTTCCGACCAACTGGTGTCAAGACGCAACGGAGGACGTCTGCAAACAATCGAGCATCCGTTGACGATGCGCGAGCTGTTGTTCGTTCAGGACCGCGAGGAAAGCAGACTCGAGATGTGCGAATGGCGACCCCATCCGCAGAGGAAGCGGCGTCTCAGTCATGCGACGCGCCCGGGCGCGGCTGACTTCCCCCCGGTAGCACTCGAAGCAGAGAGTGTGGTCGCGGTCCGCACGCACTTCGCCTCGATACCGGAATCTCGCTTTCCGCTCCTGGCACGCCGCGCAAAGAGTCTTGACTCGCTTTGACTGGCGACGAAGTTCGCTGCTGGACATCGGGAACCTCCAGGCCGGTTCGGGCCGGCACCCTGCTTCGACTTTCGCAGGGTATCAACGGAGGCTGACAGGTCCGGTCATACGCCCGATGTTCGCCTGCATGGACGAAATCAGGAGGCCAAAGGTGGGTTAGAGCGGGGTACGCACGCGCCCGCCCGCGCCATGCTCGAAGATGTGCGGCGCGAGAGCGACGATCATCGGGCCGTTCTCTGCATGCGCGATGGATCCGATCGGCTCGGAGCCGATTCCAAATGAGGCACCTTGGCTCCATTCACTTGTGTGCCCGCCAAATCTTCACGTCCTTATGGCCGTGCGCGATGACAACAGTGATCTCGATCTGGTGGTGTTTCTTCAACGCTCGGAGCATCGGTCTCAGGCTCTCTTTGGGCTCTTCGCTTAAGCCGACGACAAGGGCTATTTCTCTGGGTTCGAGCTTGCGCCCGGCTTTAAGAGCACGCCAATCGACCTTGTGTGGGAGACCCGACAACATTTGCAGTGTCTTGGGTCTTGCATTCCGGGCCTTCCGTTCATTCTTTCGCGCGAACTCCCGCAAGCGCTCCAGTCCTTCAATTCCCAGCTGCATGGCCGCAGCGTAGTAGAGCAGCAGTTGTCCAACGACCTTGCCGGCAGTGTCACCAGACCCGTGTTGCTTCACCTCGACCAGAACAAGCCGCCGATGACTCCCACTGCCCTTTTGGGGAAGCAGCATGACGTCAACGATGCCGAATCCACCGCGCCCCAATTTGGCGCGTCGGATTACAAGAGCGTCCGGATAGCCAAGACGCGCGCAGTGTCTGATGATTCGATTCTCGATGGCCTGTTCCCGCGTAATCATCGGTAACTCCTGACAAGAATAGGCAATGACCGGTCCCGAGACAGCCTACAGCCATGCGCGCTGGCCAATCACACACCCGGCCAAATCAACCTTCAGCCGCTTCCTGGCCAGACTCGAACCTCCCGCCCTTGCCGATCTTCGTCGGTGAATTGCGCCGAGGCGGTCACTCGCAGATCTCACCGCGGCCCTTGGGACGATCTCGCAGCCGCCACCCACGCCGAGGACTCGGAGGTAAGTCAGACTCCGAACTTCATCCTCCCTTTCTTGAGCACCTCGTCGTAGAGTTTTTCGAGTCCATCGTTCGTGCCTCGGCAGCCAGCCACCACCTTTTCCGTCCAGTCCAGATACTCAATTCGTCGAGCGAGTGGCCAGTCCGGTGGAGGACTGTCCATCACGTCCCGCACGTTGGCGATCTTGTCGGCGAGTTTGATCGCTTTCGCGCGACGGGAGAGATGGGGAGCATGCTCGATCTGCCGCTCTTTCCGAACGACCTTGTCGAGGACCTTGTCGTCGGTCACCTCTTCGACCACTTTCCGCACCGTTTGTCCGAAATGCTCGTCAAGCTCGCTCGGTGTGGTTTCCGTGTCTTCGATCGTGTCGTGGAGAACGGCCGCAATAAGCGTGACGAGATCGGTGATGCCGCCGGTGTCCGCCAGCAGACGCGTGACGGCGATCGGATGGTTGATGTAGGGAGAAGCTTCCGCGTCCTTCCGGCGCTGCGTCGAGTGTTTGCGCGATGCGAACTCGATCGCCTTCAGAAGAATCGCGGTGTCTGCGCGTTCATCGGACATGGGTACCACTTTTTTCGACTACGGTTTCCGCGGGTGCCGGACGACTTGATTGCGTCCGACTCCGGCGAGCGCCTCTTGCGGATCGTAGCGGTTCCGAACCCCCGTCGCCAGGCGCGCTTGCAATGCCCGCCATTGACTATCGGCCAGCCAGAGCTGACGCCAGCTGCGATGGCGCACCACGAGGGCGCCCGACAAGTGACCAAGCGGACACCAGCGCATTTGAACCTTGTGCCACCGCGCCAGCGCGTAGATTCGAGCGCTCGGCGTGTACTGGCTGTAATAGACGAACGACTTACCCTCGCAGAACCTGAACACCAGCTCCAGCCAATCGTAGACGGTGTCGCGCACCTGCTCGCAATCCACCAGCGGTAGGATGACGCGCTCCCACAGCGCGCCGGAGCCCGGACGTGTTTCGAACACGGGATGGTCGAGCGTGACAAACGACCATTCACGCCGTCGGCGTGTCACTTCCGACTGTCCCTGTCTGCCGATCGTCTCGTGCCCGACCGCGCGCGACACGCTGCCGATCGCCCTCGAATCGGGATCGTTCCACCCGGGTACTGATCCACCGCCGCGCAGAATCTCCGAGTCCTCGGTGCGATTCGTCCAATCGATGATCCCGTTCCTGATGGTGTCCGACATCCGTTGGTGCTGACGCACGTAGATCCGGTCCTCGTGACAGAAACGGATAGTCGTCCGCACGTCCAGCCCGCCCTCGAGGCCACTCACGAACGGTACCGACGGACCGTCGGTCGGGTCGAGTTGACCGGCTCTACGCAGTGCGTACCGGACGAAACCTTCGTAGGCCTCCTGATCCGGCGGATACGCGTGCCAGCGGAACGTCTCTCCAGGACGCGCGTCCGCCAGCGTCTCGTACTCGGCATCGCGCGCTTCTCGCGTCAACTGCACCACGTCGGGCGGTTCGAGAATCGGCCAGGGCACGGGAAACCACGGCTCCGCCGAGAGTCGCTTGCCCCGGAAGCAGAAGCCGGCCTCGACGTTCTCCGAATCCCTCGTGAGCGGATCGATGCCGAACGTCAGCGGGTCGAGTGCCGCGCCCCGCGTGGAGGATTGTTCGGCCGTCGCCAGGGCGAAGAGCTGCGCCGCGTAGCGAGGCCCGATGGTGGCGCTCGCCGCGAGCACGAGCTCGGCCAACTGCGGCTGCTCGCTGATGCGGGCGGTCGCCGCGAGGTTTCTGGCATAGAGCCCGGTCCGGGCCAGGTCGATGGTCGCCGCGGACTCGGGCGGCGCCTCGTCAGGATCGGGCGCGGGAGCCGCGGCCCCGTGCAGGAGGATCCGCATGGCGTCGAATGGCTCGAACTGTGCCGGCGCCTGCGCGAACGCGGCAGCGATAGCCGGGTAGAAACCGGTGAGGCGCAACAGGGCGGACGACGCGAGACGAGCGCGTGCGAAACGACGTCGCGGCGCCGGCTCGGTTTCTGGTGCGGAGAAGTTGCTGGATCGCAGCCGCTCGATGATCCGCGACCAGTGCGCGAAGCCTCCCACCCACCACACGGACTCGTGGTGCGTCATCAATGCCGCCAGAGCCCCCGCCATCGCGGCCTCGCGCGCCAGGTCGCTCACCAGTGGCTCCTCGCGACTATTCAGCGCATCGATCGCGGTGAAGAAGCCGTCGCCCGGTCGAGCCCCAAACTCCGGACCGACGGCCAACGTCCGCGCCGCACGCTGCTCTCCTGCCACGGTCACGTCGATGTCGATGAGCGCCACCTCGATGCCAGCCTGTGAGGCCAATCGAAACGCTTCGAGGATCGAGTCGCCCGGCACGAACGGCACGACCATGCCCATCGTGGACTCGCGGCGCTCGAGGGCCGCCACCGGAGTCGGCCAGCAGGTCGCGGCCCACTCAAGTGCCGGCCGGAACGACGCGGGCAGCTCCAGCGCGACGATGGCCGGTCGGGTCGAGGCGAACTGCTCGTACACGATCCGGCCGAAGACAGCGTCGTAGTGATAGGACGGCAGCCCCGTCAGGTTGCGGAACTGCTGGACGAATGCCGGCTCGGTGTTGCGAACGAGGGGCTCAGGCAACGGCGTCCTCCAACACCTGCGCGGCGGCGCGCGCAAGCGGTGTATCCACGCCGAGCTGCTTCAGCTTTTGCGCGTACTGAGCGAGCGAGAGCATGTCACGGGTGCTGTCGTGCCGTCCCTCTTTGACCCGCTTCTTCAGCAGCGTGAAGACGTCCGCGAGCAGTTGATCGTCCACCGCGGGGCACTTCAGGCGCAGGATCTGTTCCTGCAGCGTCCACGGCGGCGCGACGATGTCGATGCGCGGCTTGAGCCGGCTCTGGATGTAGCCTGGCAGCTCGTAGACGCTGGCGTCCGCGTTCATGGTCACGCACAACCGGAACTCGGGGTGTGCGCGCACTTTGATGGACGCGACGGCGCTCTCGACGTATCGGCGATCATCCATGAGCGGCGCGAGCGACGCCCACGCCCGCTCCGGCATGCGATTGCCCTCGTCGAGCACGGCGATGCCGCCCCGCACCATCGCCGAGACGACGCTCGACGCGTGGTAGTCCACACGGCGATCCGGCGTGAGCACCGGCGTGATGACGAGATCCTCCGGACGAGTGTCCATCGTGCACTGGAACAGATAGACCGGCCGACCGAGACGACGGGCCGCAGCGCACGCGAGCGTGGTCTTCCCCAGCCCGGGCTCGCCGACGATGCGCGGGTTGAGGGGTGGTTCGTTGGGGGAGAGCCGAAGCCAGGCGGCTTCGAGACGCTGCAGGGAATACCCGAAATCGATCCACTCGGATTCGTGGTCGTCGGGCGGGGCTAGTACGAGGTCCACACCATCAACAGTCACGTGGTCGCTCATCGTCCTCCTTGGCTCGAGGTCCTTCCAGGTCATGGGCGCTCCGTTCAAGCTATTGTTCGCGGTTGTTCCCTCTGTCAAGACCAGCGTATCGGAGAGATCTGACAGGTCCGGTCATACGCTGGCTGTTCGCCGATCGACCTGCATGGGAGTCTTCTCACGCGTGGTGTGGAAATGCGCTCACGTGAATCACACGACCACGCGCCACCAGGGCCGCACCGGAAATGTCGGCAGCGGTGAGGCGTACGTCTTCACCTTCGCCAATGGCCGGGAAGACCGACGACGGGCTTGATTCGACGGCCATCGCAAATGCACGCGGCCCTGTCGCTTCCGTGTCGCGTGACGGCAGTCGGGGCCCATCGAGGGCGTCCATCCCGTAGCTTCGCACCAGCTTCGGCGACAGCCTGCGCCATGTGCTCGCGGCATCGAAGAGCTCGAGGCCGGCGGGCTGGCCGTTGACGAAGAACACGGCGCCCACCTGGTGCGCGAGCGGTGGGAACGCCGCTACGAAATCGTCGAGCGACCCGCCCACCTTGTCAAAGACCGCCGACATCGCGGAAGTCTCGGACGGGACGTCGAGGCGACTGGCCTTCGCGGCAATGAGGCGCCACACGTCGCCTTGGTCGGACTGCCGGTCGCCGGCGGACATGAGCGAGTCGGAGACCTGCCGCATGCGCGCCGCGCGGCCTTCGGCGAACTGCGCCCGCGGCGCCGACGCAAACCTTGGCGACTGATGCTGCCACCGCCCGGACTCGACACAGGAAACCGGAATGACCGTAGTGCTCTTGGCCGGGACGAGGATTGTGAGGTTCAGGACCCGGTTCTGCTTGGCGCCGACCAGTTCCTCTCCGTCGACCAACAGAACCGGCGTGTCGCCCGTCACGACCACCTTCAACTCGGAGACCTGGCCAGCGTCGCTCACCTCGGTAATCTGTGCCCAGGCGCCCGCGAGCGCCTCGTCGAGCGTGAGGTAGTCCACCTCCCTCTCCTGGTCACTGAGCAGCGGTACGAGCGCCAGGTTCTCGAAACGAGCGATGGGACCGAATGTCACGTGTCGAACGGCGTCGTGGACGGCCTGTACAGCCGATGCGTGTTGCGTCATCGTGTCCTCCGGCCCGCGCGAACCGCGGGCTTGCCCTACTATGCGGGCACGCTATGACAGGACTGGTCAGCGTAGAATCCAGCCTGCACCGGGCGCGTTTTCCTGGAGGTCGTCGATGGGTCGCAACAGCGAGCTGATACGACAGTGGACGCTGCTCCAGCGGATCGCTGCCTCCCGGACGAACACGATCCCGAAGCTGGCGACCGACCTGAACGTCACGACGCGGACGATCCGGCGTGACCTCGCCGCGCTGCAGACCGCCGGCTTTCCCATCTACGACGACACGGTCGACGGCTCGAAATTCTGGCGGATGGACCCGAAGGTCATGGCCGCGATCGCCCGGACCGGGCTGACAGTTCCCGAGTTGTGCGCGCTGTACTTCAGCCGCGCTCTGCTCGAGTGTTTCGCGGGCACGCCGATGCTCCGCGATCTGCAACGCGTGCTCGACAAATTCGAGGCGGCGCTCTCGCCGGCCATGAAGACGTTTCTCGATCGGCTGCCGCGCGTGATCACGGCGAAGGCGCCGCAGACGAAACGGCAGGACACGCACACGTACCAGATGACGGCGAAGCTCCTCGAAGCGAGCGTGGGCCGGCGGGTCGTCTCCATGCGCTACCACTCGCAGGACAGCGGACGCGAAAAGGACTACCTCGTTCACCCGTACCGACTCGTGCATGCCCAAGGCGGGCTCTACCTCATCGCGTTCGTGCCGGCCTACGCGGAGGTGCGCACGTTTGCCGTCGAGCGGATTCGGCGCACGACCCTTCAGGAACAGACGTTCGAGCCGCTGGCCGAGCTCGATACCGACCCGTTCCAGAACTCACTCGGCGTTCATCGCGGCCCGGCGATGAAGGTCCAGTTGCGCTTTCACGACACAATCGCCGCGTCCATCAAGGAACGGACGTGGCACGCGTCGCAGCAATTGAAAGATCGTTCGGACGGCTCCGTCGTGATGACCCTGCAGGTCTCGGACGACTACGCGCTCCGGAGCTGGATTCTCGGGTTCGGGCGGTTCGTGCGCGTCACGGCGGCGGATCATCTCGTCGAGTGGGTCGAGGAGGAACTCGATCAGGCGCGGCAACAGTACGCCGGCGGTGCTGGTATTCGCGTGACGGACAGTGACATGCAGCCAGGATTGCCATTCCTGTTCAATCGACTGGTCACGGCCTGACGGTTGACGATCGATTGATCGTCTTGGCACGGTACTCAGGCGCATGTCAGGTGGAAGGCGCCGACCGGGCGATCAACCGGAAAGACTTCGGAGGGAATCACGTCAGAAAAACACAATGACACTCGAAAATGTCACTTACATGGTTTTGGCGAGAAAATCTGAAAAA
>OBEQ010666652.1_pt1 | contig 44028 bp, 45 predicted proteins | sample 1670901 | NCBI WGS metagenome assembly OBEQ01 (sample SAMEA104232315, study PRJEB22302) | groundwater metagenome | biome: forest; feature: aquifer; material: groundwater | place: USA | collected 2011-08-07 | depth 5.4 m
TGAACCTGCGACATCTGCTTAGTGCGGGCAGCGAGCGATTCGCTCGCGTCAGCAAAGCTGCCCCTCGCTTTATTGAAGGGGAGATCTTCTCCCCTTCACAACCCCATCGCGCTGCCCAGTTATTTTTACAGTGGGCGATGCAGGGTTTGAACCTGCGACATCTGCCTTGTAAGGGCAGCGCTCTACCGCTGAGCTAATCGCCCTCAAAAAGAAGGTGGCTCTAACAAGTTTAATTTTCTGGGTCAAGCAAGCTTTACCTCGCCTTTTTGGAAAGGTCAGTCAAAATTTTGCGGATTTCCTTTTCAAAGCCGTGCTCGGTGGGCCGGTAATAAATTTTGTCTTTTAATAGAGAGGGGAGATGCTCTTGGTCCGGCACTTTTCCATCATGGTCATGGGCATATTGGTAACCTTTTCCATAATTCAATTCCTTCATGAGTTTTGTGGGCGCATTTCTTAAATGAAGGGGGGTAGGGAGCGAGCCGTATTCTTGGAGATCCTTTTTTGCCATTTTGTAGGCCATATAACTGGCGTTGCTCTTGGGAGCGCTTGCCAAATAGGTAGTGGCTTGGGCGAGTGGAATCCATCCTTCAGGCATGCCCACAAAATCATAGGCTTGCATGGCGGCAATGGCTACTTGAATGCCTTGAGGATCGGCGTTTCCCACATCTTCGGAGGCAAAAATCACCAGGCGGCGGGCCACAAATAAAGGATCTTCGCCGGCTTCTAGCATTCGAGCGAGCCAGTAGATGGCCGCATCGGGATCGGAGCCCCTCAGGCTCTTAATAAAAGTAGAAATGACATTATAATGTTCTTCTCCATTTTTATCATAAAGGAGGGCTTTTTTCTGAAGGGCCTCTTCGGCGATTTGAAGAGTAATCGTCTTTTCACCCTCTCCTTCAAGGGGGGGAGTTTGAATGAGTGAAGCCGCCACTTCCAGGCAATTGAGCATTCGCCGAGCATCGCCTTCTGTAGCAGAGAGAATGAAAGTCTTCGCTTTTTCTTCAATGGTTAAATCTTGCAACTTCAAGTGATCTCTCAATTCGAGGAGGCCCCTTTCTAAAAGAATTCCCAGCGCTTTTTCATCGAGGAGTTTTAAAGTAAGCACACGCGTGCGAGATAAAAGAGGGCCAATCACTTCAAAAGAGGGGTTTTCGGTGGTGGCGCCAATGAGAGTGATTGTTCCCTCTTCAATGTGGGGCAGAAAAGCATCTTGTTGGGCTTTGTTAAAGCGATGGATTTCATCGACAAACAAAATACTCGGTTTATTTTGATATTTTAAATCAAGTTTTGCTTGATCAATAATGGCTCTTACTTCTTTCACCCCAAAAAGCACGGCGGAGAAAAAATGAAATTTTCGTTGGGTGTAGTGGGCAATCAGGTGAGCGAGCGTGGTTTTGCCGGTGCCAGGAGGCCCCCACAAGATAAGGGAGGGAATTTGGTCTGACTCAATCATTTTTCTTAAGGGCCCCTTTTCTCCTAGAAGGTGTTCTTGGCCGACAAAATCTTTGAGGGTGTGCGGGCGAAGGCGCTCCGATAAGGGAGCATGGGATTTTTGCTTTGGAGTATCGAAGAGATCCATGTTTAAACCTTATCTCAAACAATGAGAGGATTTTACAATATCCTATTTTTAAGAAATAGTTTTCCTTGAGTGTAGGCTAAAAGCCATGAGAAGTTAGAGTTATGCTCGAAAGCATTTCGATCCGACATTTTGCCATCATTGATCTTTTGGATTTGGAATTCAAACCGGGGCTCAATATTTTATCGGGAGAGACGGGAGCGGGCAAATCGATCATCCTCCAAGCCTTGAATTTGCTTTTGGGGGGTCGCGCTTATTCAGATTTAATTCGAAGTGGGGAAGAAGAGTGTGAGGTGTCGGCTGTGTTCGATATTTCTAAAATTCCCTGCCTCAAAGATTTTTTGAAAAAGCAAGATTACCCCGCCGAAGAAGCTCTCATTATTCGGCGGCTTATTCAGCGTTCCGGCAAGGGAAGAATATGGCTAAATGATAAAGCGTCTACGGCGAGCACGCTTCAAGAACTCGGAAAATACTTGATCGATTTAGTGAGTCAGCACGAATCCCAACTTTTTTCCGAAGAAATGCCGCAAGTTTATCTGGATCAGTTCGCTAAACATTCCGAAATACTTGCGGCTTACCAAGAAAAATACCACGAATTTTTAGAAATAAAGGCGCAAGAGACTAGAGTCGAGCTTCAGATGAAAGAAGCGAGAGAGCGCGAAGATTTATATCGCTTTCAACTCCAAGAAATTCAACAAGCCCAATTGAAGAAAGGCGAAGAAGAAGAGATTCATCAGGAAAGAAAAATTTTAACCCATGCTTCCAAGCTTGCAGAAGGGCTCACCAATATCGAATCGATGCTTTATTCGGCGGGTGATTCGGCGACTGATCTTGTTGGGAAATCCCAAAATGTGCTTTCTCGTCTTGCTGATATTGATCCTCTCTTGGGTGGCGAAGCCCAAAAGCTGGCGCTGTTAGGAGATACTTTAGCTGAAACAAGCCGTTTTCTCCAAAATTATCTTCAAAAGATCGATTTTGATCCGGAACGCCTCTCTCAAATGGAAGAGCGGCTCGATCTTATTTTGAATCTTAAGAAAAAGTTTGGAGGAAGCCTTGAGGCGGTCTTTGAAAAGGAAGCAGAACTCTCCCTGAAAGTAGGGCTCCTTGAAAACCAAGATCATATTCTAGAAGAGTGGAAGGCCAAGCGAGCCGAAGCCCAAAGACAGCTTTTGCAGCGCGGGCAGCGCCTACGTGCTTCGAGAGTGGAAGCTGCCCGGAAATTATCGAAAATTTTGGAAAAAGAATTAATTCAGCTGGCCATGCCCAGCGCGAAGTTTGAGGCGAGAGTGCTTCCCTTAGAATCTGAAGAAAGCCTTGCTTTTTCGCCCTCCGGATTAGATCGCGTCATTTTTTATATTTCTCCCAATAAGGGGGAAGAGCTCAAATCGATGACTCTCATCGCTTCGGGAGGGGAACTCTCGCGTATTTTGCTGGCGCTCAAAAGTGTGGCACGCGATCCAAGCTCCGCCGCAACTTTTGTCTTTGATGAAGTCGATACGGGAATTGGAGGGGCGGTCGCGGAAGGTGTGGGTAAAAAACTCAAAAAATTAGCCCAAGTCTCCCAAGTGATTTGCATTACCCATCTTCCCCAAATTGCCGCTTGCGGGGATGTGCATTATCAAATTTCGAAGGTAGAGAAAAAAGAGCGCACGGCCACCCAAGTGAAGTTACTCGATGAAAGCGAGCGGGAAGAAGAGATTGCACGGATGCTCGCCGGAGTTAAAATTACGGAGAAGGCGCTTTTGCATGCGCGTGAGTTAATTAAAATGATGGCGTAAATTTTATTTATGAACTTTCAAAAAATTATTCAATCGTTCAAAGAAAAACTTTCCCGCAAAAAGGCCCCTGAGTTTGAGATTTTCTTAAATTCCGAACAAGAAGTGGAAGTGGAAGTGAAAGAACAAAAACTCAATGCCTTGAATGCCTCCGAAAGTATGGGGGCTTCGATTCGGGTGATTGTAGATAAGAGGTTGGGTTTTGCCTACACCACCGATTTTTCTGAAAGCTCGCTTGAAAAGGTGGTGGAGCAAGCGTTGGCCACTGCCCAATATTCGAATCAGAGGGAATTTCTCCAGTTGGCGACGAAACAGCCCGAAGCCCCCTCTATGAATTTGCGAGATTTTGACAAAAATTTCTCTACTACTTCCCAAAATTTGCGTCTTCAAAAAGCGATGGAGATGGAAAAAGCCGCTTTGAGCCTCGATTCTAAAATCCAAAGGGTGCGAGGGGCGTCTTTTGCGGGCTCTCTTTCAGAGGTTTTTTTAGTCAATTCCTGGGGAGTGGAGAGGCATCATCGAAAAACAATGAACGTCTTGTCTTTGATGGCGGTGGCCGAAGAAGAAAAAGAGGCCGAAGGCGTTTTTGAGTTTGGCTTTTCTTCTTTTTTAGAAGAGTTGATCCCGGAGGAAATCGGAGAAAAAGCAGCGCAAAAAGCCCTTCGATATTTGGGAGGAAAGCCTGGCAAAACCTTGAAGGGCCCGGTGCTTTTAGATCCTCTCGTTGCCGCCGAGATTTTGGAGGTGCTCGCCCCCAGTTTCTTTGCGGATAATTTAATTAAGAAACGCTCTTTATTCGAAGGAAAACAAAATCAGAAAATTCTTTCTTCGAATATGACGCTGATCGACGATGCCTGTTTCATCGGCGCTTATGCCTCTTTTCCTTTTGATGGAGAAGGCATGCCGAGTCGAAGCACGCGAGTGGTAGAAGGGGGCGTTTTTAAAAGTCCGCTGGCCGATTTAGAATATGGCGCTCGCCTGGGCCTTTCTTCCACCGGCTCCAGCGAAAGGGAAAGCATGAAAAGGCCTCCCCAAATTGGACATTCCAATTTTTATGTTCAGCCGGGAAAGTTTTCTTTTGAAGAATTGGTGAAAAAAACACAAAGAGGGGTCTACATCACGGAGCTCATTGGAATGCATACGGCAAGCCCCATTTCCGGAGATTTTTCTGTGGGAGCCCAAGGATTTTTGATTGAAGGGGGAGAAGTGAAGCATGCTTTAAAGCAAATGGCGCTTTCCGGAAATTTAAAGGAGATGATGAATCGCGTTCAAGAAGTGGGTTCGGATTTACGTTTTTATTTTAAAGTGGGTTCTCCCACGCTTTTGATTGAAGAAATGGATGTGGCGGGAGCTTAAAGTCATATGGATATCCAAATTCATTGACCGCTTTTTTTTCATCCACTATACTTTTCATAAACCTTTTATCAGTTTTAAAAAGTCATGATCAAAATTGAATCATACGGTCTCTCCAACGTGGGAATGAAACGCAGCCATAATGAAGATCATTATTTGGTGAATGATGAGCTGAAACTTTATGTCGTGGCAGATGGAATGGGAGGGCATTTGGGAGGAGAATTTGCCTCTAAAATGGCCGTGGCCACGGTTGAAGAAGTGGTGCAAAGGCTAAACGGCCCCAAGGCCACTTTGGTGGCAGGCGTGAATTCGGAAGAAGCCTCTTACGGCGAAAGGCTTCGCTTTGCGATTCGAGAAGCCGGCCGAAGAATTTATGATCAATCCCTCTACGACGATGGCTTGAAGGGAATGGGAACTACCACCGTGGCCAGCTATGTAAAAGAGAATCAAGCTTTTATCGCCAATGTGGGCGATTCTCGTGGCTATTTTATCCGGGATGGTAAAATTAAGCAGATTACTGAAGATCATTCTTTGGTGAGTGAGCAAGTGCGCGCCGGAATTTTATCGGCCGATGATGCCAAGGGCCATCGTTTGAAAAATATTATTACCCGATCGGTGGGCTACCAAGAAGAGGTAGATCCCGATATGAAGGTCTTAGACCTTCAGCATGGCGATAAAGTTTTGATGTGTTCCGATGGCCTTTCCAATTTAGTGGAAGAACGTGACATTTTAGAGGCCCTTTCAAAAGGGCCCTTAAAAGAAGCTTGCGAAAATTTAGTGGCTTTAGCCAATGAACGGGGAGGAGATGATAATATCACCGTCGTTGTTTTTCAAGCCATTGAAATTAATTAGTATTTTAAATCTTGACCCCAACCCTCCTCTCTGTTACCTTGCCTCCAAAACAACCTTCATTTTTAACTAAGATTTGACTCTTTTTAACTTTCCTTATCTCTCCAGCTAAAAAGTACGTCCCTTTTTAGGAAAGCCGCCGATAACTAAGAGTCAAAACAACATTCGGGCAAGAAGAGTAGGTAAGTAAGGAGCTTCTTATGAATCGATATAGCGTGCTCGTGATTCCTGAAAATCATTTAGAGTCTAAAAGATTTCATGTGCCCAAATTTGCCGTTCATTTAGGTATTTTGGGTTTTGCGCTTCTCTTAATGTTTACCACGGTGATGAGCTGGGGTTTTCTCCATTACCGTAAAATGGCGATTCAAGTGAGTGGGGGTTCCTATGCCGATGAAGCATTTAAATCTCAATTGTTGTCTAAGGTGGGGAGTCTTGAAGATTCCTTAAAACGCACTCAACAATTTGCGAGTCGCTTAGAAACCATGGTGGGCGTTGATTCTGGCAAATTGAAATTAGGCGTTGGCCCCTTAAGTGAGCATGATGATTTTGAAAAATATTTAGACAAAATCAGTAAGCTTCCTAAGCCAAATGATCCCCAACTTTTTTCAAATTCTTCCAACCTTTATAATAAACTCGGTTCTAAAATTGACGAGCTTTCCGAATTTGCCATGGCGCTCGAAACTCGTGTGAACGAAGTTTATGAGCTCGGCCAAGATAAACTTTCTTACTGGACCTCCACCCCTTCGATTTGGCCGGTTCAGGGTTGGGTGACCAGCGAGTTTGGTGCTCGTTATTCTCCTTTTACCGGGCTTCCAAAATTTCATGAAGGGGTGGATATTGCCGCTCCTTATGGGTCTCCCATCTATGCTCCGGCAGATGGCATGATTTCGTTTGCGGGGGGCAAGGGAGGATACGGCAATGCCTTAATTCTCGATCATGGTTATGGCGTTTCTACTCTTTATGGGCACACTTCCTCTCTTTATGTGAAGGAAGGCGAAAAAATTAAGCGCGGCCAGATGATTGCTGCGGTAGGAAGTTCTGGAGCCTCTACGGGCCCCCATTTACATTATGAAGTTCATGTCGACGGTGTTCCCACCGATCCTATGAAATTTGTGTTGAAATAAGCTTGCCCCCCTGGCATGCGCTCTGCTTTCCTTTTGACTCCTTTTCATTTTTAGGTTACCGAAGAAACCCATTATGTTCAGTGCCTTGGCGCGTAAAATTTTCGGTAGTAAAAATGAAAGAGAACTCAAAAGAATTTATCCTCTCGTGGGGCGTATCAACGAATTAGAAAATTCGCTCCAAACCCTTTCTAGCGATGAACTGCGCGCCAAAACCTTTCACTTTAAAGAGCGCCTCTCCCAGGGAGAAGCACTCGATTCGTTACTTCCCGAAGCTTTTGCTGTTGTGAGGGAAGCTTCCAAGCGAGTGCTTGGCATGCGCCATTTCGATTCTCAACTCATAGGAGGCGTGGTTCTTCACGAAGGAAAAATAGCGGAAATGAAAACCGGGGAAGGTAAAACTTTGGTGGCCACTTTACCTGTTTATCTCAATGCCCTTGAAGGAAAGGGCGTTCATGTCATCACCGTCAACGATTATTTGGCTCGCCGCGATTCCGAATGGATGGGGCAACTCTATAAGTTTTTAGATTTAAGCGTGGGCGTTATTGTTCATGGGCTCGACGATGCCGAGCGCCAAGAAAATTATCGCGCCGATGTCACCTACGGCACTAACAATGAGTACGGGTTTGATTATTTGCGCGACAACATGAAGTTTGAACTCTCTCAGTATGTCCAGCGCGATTTGAATTATGCCATTGTCGATGAAGTAGATAGCATTCTGATCGACGAAGCGCGCACGCCGCTTATTATTTCGGGTCCTACCGAAGAATCGACCGATAAATATTTTCGCATCGATCGTATTATCCCGAGTTTGAAAAAAGAAGCTGATTACACCATCGATGAAAAAAGCCGAACAGTCGTGCTCACCGATGCGGGGGTGGCTCATGTTGAGAAACTTTTGGGCGTTCAGAATCTGTTCGATCCTATCCACATGGAAACCTTGCATCATGTGAATCAAGGCTTGAAGGCGCATACCTTATTCAAGCGCGATGTGGATTATGTGGTGAAAGATGGCGAAGTGATGATCGTAGATGAATTCACCGGCCGCCTTATGCCCGGCAGGCGCTGGAGTGATGGTTTGCATCAAGCGATCGAAGCCAAAGAAAAAGTAAATGTCGAAAACGAGAATCAAACATTGGCGACCATTACCTTTCAGAATTATTTCAGGATGTATAAAAAACTTGCAGGCATGACCGGCACCGCAGATACCGAAGCGGCCGAATTCAGTAAAATCTATAATCTCGATGTGATGGTGATTCCTACGCATCGCCCCATGGTGAGAAAAGATCATCCCGATATGATCTATAAAAATGAGCGAGGCAAGTTTAAGGCGGTAGGCGAAGAAGTGGTAGAATGCCACGAGCGGGGCCAGCCTGTGCTCGTGGGCACCATTTCGATCGAGAAATCCGAAGTTCTCTCTGCGATGCTTTCTAGGCGAGGCATTAAGCATCATGTCTTGAATGCCAAGCATCACGAGAAAGAGGCGGAGATTGTCGCCCAAGCGGGGCGCTTCAAGGCCGTAACGATTTCTACCAACATGGCGGGCCGTGGAACCGATATTCTTCTCGGCGGAAACCCAGAGTTTTTGGCCAAGACAAAAGTGGGCAAGGAAGGAAGCTCAGAGGAATACGAGCAAGCCACCCTGCAATTCAAGAAAATTTGCGAAGAAGAAAAAAAGCAAGTGGTGGAAGCCGGAGGGCTTCACATTATAGGAACTGAGCGCCATGAATCACGCCGCATTGATAACCAGCTTCGAGGCCGGGCGGGCAGGCAGGGAGATCCGGGTTCCTCGCGATTTTATATTTCGCTAGAAGATGACTTGATGCGCATTTTCGGTTCCGATCGCATTGCGAGTATGATGGATAAGTTGGGCATGGAAGAAGATGAGCCCATCTTTCACCCCTGGATCAGCAAGGCAATTGAAAATGCCCAAAAGAAAGTGGAAGCCCATAATTTTGATATCCGAAAGAATGTGATTGAGTACGACGATGTGATGAACCAGCAACGCGCAACGGTTTATAAGCTCCGCCGGGAAATTTTGGCGAGTAACCAGCCTCACAGCAGCGTTGAGGGAGAGGCTCCGACGCAAGCCTCCATGATCGACACCAAAGAAAAACTCACCGACATGCTCGATCAAATTGCCCAAGATATTTCGTTTTCCTTCGAGCCCGACAAAAACGAAACATGGGATTTAAAAGGCATGAACGAACGAATATTCAAGCTTTTTGGTTACCGGCTCGAAGAGATTCCCCATTCAGAAGAGATGAACTCCGACCAAATCGGGGAAATCATTTTTAATAAGGCGCTCGATTTTTACGAAGAAAAGGAAAAAAAAGTGGGCGCAGAGATATTGCGCCACATCGAGAGAGTTGTTCTTTTGCAAACCTTAGACACTTTATGGAAGGACCATCTCTTGAATATGGATCATTTGCGCGAGGGGATTGGCCTTAGGGGTTATGCGCAAAAAGACCCCATTGTAGAATATAAGAGGGAAGGCTTCGCGCTTTTTGAATCGCTCATCACCCAAATGAATGAAGACGTGGTAGAAAAACTTTTTCATGTGCAAATTGAGCATCGAGATGCACAAGAGTTAGAAGAGCGCCATCGGCCCCAACCCATGTATCTGGGGAGGGGAAATCTTCCGTCTTTAAACCCTTTGGGCTCGGCGCAAGGAAAGCCCGCCGATTCAAAATCGCCACCTCCGGCCCAGCCTGCTCAACGCCAATATCCAAAAGTGGGGAGAAATGAGCCTTGCCCTTGCGGGAGCCAAGAAAAATATAAGAAGTGCCATGGAAAATAATGAGAGGGCGGCCCTCCGCCCTTAAAAAAGATGTCGGAGCAAAAAAGAAATGGTAGGAAAAATTCGAATCAAAGGTTTTAAATTCGCTGGGATTCATGCAGGTATCAAAGAAAATCCCCACAAAAAAGATTTAGCTCTCATCTGTTGCGACGTTCCCTGCCAAGTGGCGGCTACCTTTACTAGCAACCTTGCCAAAGCTGCTCCGGTGATTCTCGATGAAAAGAAAATGAAGAAGGCACTTTGCCAGGCCATTATTATGAATAGTGGGAATGCAAATGCTTGCACGGGGAATTTAGGGCTCAAACATGCCCAAAGTATGATCGATGAAACTGCCCAATGCCTGAAAATTCCGTCTCATTTAGTGTTTGTTGCTTCCACTGGAAAAATCGGTGTATCGATGCCGATCGAAAAAATCAAGAAAGGGATCCGTCAGCTGGCTTCTCTTCTCGATGAAAATTCCATTCAAGAGGCTGCCCAAGGAATTCTTACCACTGATTTTTTTCCTAAAGTGTCTTTTGTAAAGGTAAAACGAGGGAAAATTTCTTATAGCATCGCGGGTTTTGCAAAAGGGGCGGGAATGATCGAGCCTGCGATGCAGCCTTCTTCAAGTGCCAGCGGGCTTCATGCCACGATGCTTGGGTTTTTTATGACAGATTTAAATGTTCCGGCAAAATTACTTCAAGCGATTTGGAATCGGGTGGTGGAGGCCACCTTCAACCGCATTACGGTAGATGGAGATATGTCCACCAACGATACGGCCATTTTACTTGCCAGTGGCTTAGCGGGAAATTCTTCTCTGAAGGCTCTTTCGAAAGAGGCAAAAGAATTTGAGGAAAACTTAAAAAAAGTGGCCATCGATCTTGCTTTGAAAATGGTAGAAGATGGCGAAGGTGCCACCAAAGTGGTGGAGCTTATCGTAAAAGGGGCTCGCAACGAAAAAGAGGCGAGAAATATCGCCTATAAGGTGGGGCGATCCCAGCTTGTGAAGACTTCTTTTTTTGGGGAAGATCCTAATTGGGGGCGCTTGCTCGCAGCGGTGGGTTATTCAGGGGAAAAAGTGAATCCTCGCAAAGTCGATATTTATTATGGAAAAGTGAAACTTGTTTCAAAGGGTTTGGGCCTTTCCAAGGCAGCGGAGCGTAAAGCGCATCAAGTGATGAAGAGCAAACACTTTCAGGTCACCTTAGACCTTAAACAAGGCAAATCTTTTTTTAAGCTTTGGACCTCCGATCTTACCTACGATTATGTGAAGCTAAACGCAGAATACCGAACTTAAAAAATGTCTTTCCATGAATCCGTTTGCCGAATTTGTATCCCCGTATTAAAATTTGTTAAAGTAAGTTAAAGCATTTTCTGCTTTAATCACTATTAGGAACTTTCCTTGGAAGCCTTGCCGATGTAAAATGAGCCTATTTTAGAAGCCATTCTATGCCCAAGTTTAAATTCGACAACATCAATGAATTAATCACCAAATACAGCGATCTCGTGCTTGCGGCGGTGGTCATTGTCGTTTTGAGTTTGGTGATCATCCCGCTTCCGCTTTGGCTCAATGATATTTTGCTCACCATCGATATTTCCTTGAGCGTCTTAATTTTGCTAGTGGCTCTCTATATTTCCGATGCCTTGAAAATTGCTTCTTTCCCCACCATTTTGCTGATCACCACTCTCTACCGCTTGTCTTTGAATATTGCAGCGACGCGTTTGATTTTATCCGAAGGAGAAGCGGGAGAAGTGATTCATGCCTTCGGAAGTTTTGTCGTAGGGGGAAATTATGTGGTGGGCGGCATTTTATTCCTCATCATTACCCTCGTGAACTTCATTGTTATTGCTAAAGGAGCGGAGCGTGTTTCGGAAGTGGGGGCCCGTTTTACCTTAGATGCCATGCCTGGCAAGCAGATGAGTATCGATGCCGACTTACGCGCAGGTATTATCAATATGGAGCAAGCGATGGAGCGCCGCTCGATTTTGCAGCGCGAAGCTCAAATGTACGGTGCGATGGATGGTGCAATGAAATTCGTGAAAGGGGATGCGATTGCGGCCATTATCATCACCGTTATTAATATTATCGGCGGTTTAATCATTGGCGTGATGCAACGGGGCATGGATTTTACTCAAGCGATTCAAACTTACACGACGCTCACCATCGGAGATGGCATGGTGGCCCAAATCCCCGCCCTTATGATTTCGGTTGCAGCGGGCATTGTGGTCACTCGAGTGGCTTCCGAAAACAAGGAATCTAATCTTGGCCGTGAAATCGTGGGCCAAGTCACTTCTTATCCCAAGGCCATTGTGATCACAGCCATTTTGCTTTTTATTATGGCGCTTATTCCAGGGCTTCCTCACCTAGCTTTTTTCATTTTATCGGGAGTTTTAGGCACCATCGCTTATTTTCTCACTCGCACTAAGAAAAGCGAGTCTCAAGAGCTGGCGGATGTCCCGAAGGAACAAGTGGTGAAGAAGGCCATTGAGAAGCACGGCGATGTCTTGCCCTTTATCATGCCTTCTCCGATTTCACTAGAAGTAGGAGAGGCCATTATTCCTTGGGTGGATGATACGCAAGACGGAGGCCGCTTCATCAATGAGCTCATCCCTCTTTTGAGGCATGGGCTTTATTACGAATTGGGCGTGAATTTTCCCGGTATTCAGGTGCGTGGGCAAAATGTAGATATGGAGCCCGAAAGCTACATTATTAATATTAACGAAGTGCCGGTCGCAAAAGGAAAGGTTTACCGCGCTTGTATTTTGGTGGGCGAACCTTTGGAGCAGCTCTCTCTTTTCAATATCAAAGGAGTGGAAACCATCCATCCCATCGATGGTTCGATTGTCACTTGGATTTCGGAGGAACATAAAGAAACCGCCATTCAAGCGGGTTTTCGGATGTGGGACATCGCAGAATATTTGATTTTACATCTTTCCTATATCTTAAGGAAGCATGCCCACGAGTTTTTGGGTCTCCAAGAAATTCAGACCTTGCTCACCGAGCTTGAGAAGTCCCATCCGGCCTTGGTGAAAGAGCTTGTCCCCAAAGTGATTACGGTTTTGCAGCTCTCCGAAATTTTCCAGCGCCTCGTCCAAGAAGAAATCGCTATCCGCGATTTAAAATCGATTTTCTCCACGCTCGCTCAATGGGCAGAGGTGGAGAGGAATACCCTGATACTCACCGAGCATATCCGTTCGGGGCTAAAGCGCTACATCACCCATCGTTATGCGGGCCATTCCAATACGCTTGCCGTGTATTTGCTCGACCCTGACATTGAAGATCAGGTGAGGAATGCCGTGCGAACCACCGAAAAGGGAAACTACTTGGCCTTAGAGCCCGAGGTAACGCAAGAAATTGTGGAAGCTGTGGGAAAAGAAATCGCTTCCCATCCTTTTCCTCCAGGGGCTCGCCCTCCGGTGATTTTAACGACGGCCGAAATCCGGCGATATTTCAGGAAGATTATCGAATTGGAATTTCCCCAACTCGCCGTGCTTTCTTATCAGGAGCTTTCTGAAAATCTGCGCATTCAACCTATTGCGCGGGTGGGTTTATTGAAACAGTAAACATCACTTCATTACAATGCTAATAATGCCCACGAGTGCAAAGAGTAAAACCAACACTCCCACTCCGATGAGCACTTTTTCGATGAGTGAAAGCCCTTCGCTTTGGGAGATGAGGTTTCCCATTACAGATCTCAATTGAGTGACATCGCCCGGGCTTTGAGAAGGGGCTTCTGAACTTGCTGCTTCAGGATGCTGTGGTGCTTGTTCGGCGGCTATCGTATCGGAAGCTTCTTGTTCAGCTTGGGCCTTTTCTTCGTCTTCCTTCACTTTTGCTTCTTTTTCTTTTTTCTTTTGAGCAATTTCCATCATTTCGGATTCGCGCAAGGCCGCTTCCTTCTTTTTACGGGAGATTTCTTCGCTGATGGCATCGATGTTGATGTCTTGTGGGTTTCGATAGATAAGCTTTACCGTACCGAGCAGTATTTTATCCCCGTCTCGAAGAAGTTTTTCCGCCACTTTTTCATTGTTTACAAAACAACCGTTTCGGCTGTTTAAATCTACGATGACAATGCCTCCCCATTTTTTGATGAGCTTGGCATGGCGCCTCGAAATGACCGGATCATCGATCTGAAGGCTGCAGTTGGGATCGCGCCCGATATCCATTTCTTCTGAATTTTCACCAAAAAGTATTTTTTTTCCTTCAGCGCTGCCATTCAAGACTTCAAGGCTCGGAGCAGAATCTTTATCGAGGGCTCGAAGCACTTTCTTGATCATCTTGATTTCAATAATATCAGTATCGGTATCTTCCTCGATGGGTTTGTTAAGGCCCTCTTCGAGAAGCTGAAAACTGATCTCGTAATTTTCAATTTTAATGAGATCGCTTGAGCGGAGAAGATGTTTTTCGATAGAGCGAATTCGTTTACCATTGAGGTAAGTGCCATTACCGCTTTTTAAATCGATGAGGAAATAGTCGTCTCCATCTTTCACGATTTCAGCATGCTTGCGGGAGATACTTTTATCGGCGAGCTCGATATCGCAAGTACCTGTTCGACCAATGGTGATGGTATCTTGCGGGAGGTTATAGACTTGTTCTTCCTGCGTTTTTTGGTTTTTAACAAGCAATCGGGGAATCAAAATTTTACCTCATTTAGAGCATTGGGGAACCATGGGAGCAACACTTTGCTTTTCGCGACTGAACTCGTCAGGGGCTTCCTTCATAAAACGGCATAAAAACTTTTCAGCTTCCGCGCGGTTTCCATTCTCCCCTTCAAGAAGGCCTAAAGCAAGCAGGCTCCTATAATGATTGGGATTCATTTGCAGGGCTTTCCCAAACCAATCTTTCGCAAGAGGAAGGTTTCCGGTTTTTTTGTAAGTATAAGCAAGATTGTAGGCGGCTTCTGCATTGTGCGGGTCGAGCTCGATCGCTTTTTGAAAATCAGAAATAGCCCCTTGAGTGTTGGATTGAGCCAGTTTTAAGAGACCGACATTATAATACACATTTCCATTGGTGGGCTCTGTTTGAAGAGCTAAGTTGAGTTCTTGCTCCGCCAAAGGGTAATTTTTTTCATTGAGATAATGAATTCCCAAAAGAAGATGAGAGGTGGCGTTGTTGGGTTGATTTGCCATGGCGCGATTGAGGGCTTCTTGGGCCTTCGCAGGATTGCCTTGTTTTTGGTAGAGTTGAGAAAGGGCGAGCCATGCCTCCGGACTATTAGGGTTTGTTTCAACCGCCACCTTAAAGCGAATGAGAGCGTCTTCCATCTGACCTGTTTCCATATAGAGATGCCCCAGCTCTAAAGAGGCAAGATAGTAATTGGGATTGGCTTCCGTGGCGCGTTTGAAGGCATCGATGGCATCTTTCATACGGTCTTTTTGGTTGAATTTTAAAATTTGAGTTTTGTAAGCAAGCCCAAGGTTATAGTAGGCATCTGCATATTTTTTATTGGCAGCAATCGCTTTGTGAAAACAATCAATTGCTTTATTGTAATTTCCTTCAGCCGCGTATAAGGTGCCTAGGCCTGTCCAGGCGCCGGCATATTTACTATCTATTTTAAGAGCCTGATTAAAGGCATCCCTCGCATTTGGATAATCCTTCTTAAATTTGTAGGCGACTCCCAGGTTATTCCAGGCTTCGATGTATTCCGGAGAAATCTCAACTGCCGTTTTAAATTCGAAAATGGCCTTATCGACTTGTTGCTGGCTTAAATATTGAGCCCCCTGATTATTGTGAAAGACAGCGCGGTCTTGAGGCCTCACCACATATTTTGCTGGGAGCTTCGAAGATAAAAGCAACCCTGTGAGGGAAAAAATAATGAATAGAGTTGTTAAAGGGAGAAAATTTTTGTTCATAGAAGTTAAGAAAAGTTCAAAATTATAAATTTGAAACAGCCCATCGTCAAGGAATTATCCTTTATTTTATTTGCAATATCAATGTATTATGTTACTTATGAGTTTGGTTTTGTTGAAGGCAAATTGAAGGAAAGGTTTTTAGGCTCGCTGATGAAAGGTTCAAACAAGTCCCCCCTCGAAGAAGCAACTCTCATTAAAGCTTTCGATGATTTTGAAAAGCCTAAGGATGTAAACCGGGGCCCTGAGGCCTACCCCCTGCTTGAAATTGTGAATGGGCCCAAACAGGGGAGCTGGTTTACTTTGGCCCATCAACGCGAAGTCTCGCTCGGCCGAGCCAATGTAAATAGCATTGTCTTAGAAGATAATAGTGTTTCACGTTCTCATGCCGTGATTCATGAGTTAGAAGGGAAGTATTTTGTTAAAGATGTAGGTTCGCGCAACGGAACTTTTGTCAATGAGAAGAAAATTCAAGAAGATTTTCAATTAAAGCAGGGAGATATCGTTAAAGTGGGTATTTATACCCTGCGTTTTCTCCAAGAAGCCGCCGAAGATCTTCCCTTTCGAGAAGAGGAAGAAAATTCAAGTCCGAGGCATTCGGTGGATTCTAATGCTTCAGAAGTAAATCTCAATATCGATGCCATCGAGAAAGCCGCTTCAGAATCGGATTCAGAACCTGAGCCAGAAGCAGATTTGGACAAACAAGCACAACTTCCCGTTGAAATTCCTTCGAGCGTAGCGGCTCAAATTCCAATTTCCAAAGCTCCTGTAGAAAATAGGGCCCTCAAGAATTTAAGCTATTTATTGATCACTCTCATTTTGCTGGGCGGGATCGGATATACTTTTTATCGCTTTTATATCAAAAAAAGAATCAACGTTGCACAAAAAACACTACCTGCTTCACCCGCTGTGAATTCTCTCTCTCAAAATCTTCCTTCCTCTGAACAAACTTCTCCGGTGATTCAAAGCCCTGAACAAATTTCACCACAAGTAGTGCCCGTTCAAACAGGCCCCACGGTTCCTGTATTTTTAGAGGTGAGTGCTGATCTCCTTTCTGCCAAAATTTTTTATCAAGGCAAAGAATTGGGAATGACCCCTTTTAAGATCAATGTTTTAGTTCCGATGGGCAGTGTTCAGGAACTCGTAGCCGTTTATCATTTTACAGAATTTAATCAGGATTTTAGTGAGAAAAAAACTTTCACTGTTTCTAAACAAGATGAGCTGATCAGTGTTGCTTTTACAGGCTCTGTGGGAAGCTTGAATTTCAAAAGCCTTCCCAAAGATGTTCAGGTCTATTTGGAAGGAAGTTTTGCTTCTAATCAACTTAAAACCCAGGCCTCCAAATTATCCGATATTATTTATAATCGGCCGATTAGCCTTCCTTTTGGAAACTATGCCTTAGAAATGAAAAAGCCCGAGAGACTAGAAGGTTCTGAAACGGTGGTTGATGTGGTGAAATATCGAAGAGAATTTTCACTTTCCAAAGAGAACCCTACTTTTGAAATAGCGCTCGGCGACCCAGACTTAAATGTTTTCCCTGCGAAAATTAAAACAAGTCCGGAAGAAGCAGAAGTGTGGGTGGATGGGAAAAAAGTGGGAGATACCCCTTTCGATGGAAATCTTCCTTTGGGCAAACATAAACTCATTCTTAAAAAAGATGGCTTCTACGACCATGAGCAAGAACTTGCCATGACCATGAATACTCCTTTTAGCGCAGAAGTTCCTCTACGCACATCGGAGGCCGGAGTTTTTATCAACAAAGGTCGGGACTTAATCCGCCAAGGTCAATACGCCCCTGCAATTGATCAACTGGCCGAGGCGTTAAAGCATAATCCTACCGAACAAGAAATCGCTCAAATTCAGATTTTGTTGGGGAATGCCTATATTAAAACGGGAGCCTATGAAGTGGCGATTGGGTATTTTGAAAAAGCCAAACTCAATGAATCCTACAAGGCGCAAGCCGATTTGGGTATTGCAGAAGCGAGTTTAAATAGTGGTAAAAAAGAGGTAGCCATTTCAAGAGTGATTGATGTTATTTTAAATGCAAAGAATGAAAAGACTAAATCGGATGCTGAAACTCTTTTCCATAAAATTTCACCCTTAAAATCAGTTATTTTAGTAAGTACAGAACCACCAGGAGCGAAAGTCACTTTGAATGGTCAGGAAATTTCTCAACCAACACCCTTAGTGCTTTCAGATCTTAGCTTAGGATCTTACCGAGTGACTCTTGAAAAAGAAGGATATAAAAGATTTGAAAGTCGTTTCCAGCTTGTGGTTTCTACTTTTAAACCTGTTGTAGTTAAATTGGATCCTATTCCTCAATAAATTCGTATTCTTGACGCTGACTTCTTAAAAAGCTAAAATTATTGAAATTTATGAAGAAAGGAACTTCTGTGCCAAGCCAATCTTCCCATTCTAAAAAAGAAGAATCGAATGCCATGGTGGGTTATCCTCGAATCGAAAGGCTCATTGATACTGAAGAGTTTGATTCAGTCAATAAAAGCTTTGCTTCTGCTTATGGAGAACTTGAAAAGATTTCTCGGCAAAAAGCAGGCTTGGGTAAAGCGAAGCAGGCTAAGAAGGCCATGAAGTCTTATGAGCTTGCAATGGACCTATTGAAAGAGTTGTTAAGGCTTAAATATCAAATGCAAGAAGCTGTAAAACAGCAGGAAAACTCAAAAAAGTAGTACCTGACACAACTTTCGAGTTTGTCTCGAACGATAATTGGATTTGAAGAGGCAAAAGCCCTTAGGTCTTGATAGGAGAGTTAAAATGCCAGGTTACTCATATGATTCAAGTTTTTCCCCCATCGATCCTTCTGCAACACGTGAATACGTGAATTCAGGAAATCGAGGTTATAGCCCAACAGAAAGCACTTTTTCCTCTTTGTATAATAATCTTGTAGGACCCACTTTAGCGACCGGTACCAGTGTGATGACTTCCGGTGGAGGCTTTGGAAGAAGCGTTGTTGCAACTGCTGTGAATAGTGCTGTGGCAAATGGTGGTAGCTTTGCGGGGGGTGCCCTTCGTGGAAATCAGACAGGCGGCTTTCTGCCTCCTCCTCCAGCTCCTCCAGGCTCATTATTGGGAGGGGGACCTCCTGCTCCAAATTTTGGTGGAGGTACAACGGGAGCAGGTTTTGGTCCCGATGCCATGCAAGGAAATATTGATGCCATGTTTAACAACAACATGATGTTTTTAATGATGCAAACAAAAGTGCAGAACTTAAGTCAACAAATGCAGTCAATTTCTAACATCTTTAAAGCGGACCATGATGCTCGCAGTAATGCGATTCGTAACTTTAGAAGTTAATTGTAGGAAATTATTCATTAAAAATGAAAAGGGTGGCAATAATATTGCTACCCTTTTTTTTCTGCATCAGGTATTTTTATAGCTAATAAGTAAGGGGAGGCTTTCATGATTGATGTTCCTACCGAAGATCTCCGTTTGATGTTGGAAGCGGGTTATCTCTATTTAGCCATGCAGCGGTTTAAAGAGGCCAAAGAAGTCTTTGAAGGAGTTTGCGTACTGGCTCCTGAAAGTGACGTTCCTTTGGTAGCACTTGGAAATGTTTCTTTTGTCGAGACGAAATTTGATGAAGCTATTAAAACTTATAAAAAAGCGCTTCATTTGGTGCCAAAAAGTGCTTTTGCAAAAGCTTATCTCGGAGAGGCGCTATTTTTTCATAATAAAAAAACAGAGGCTAATGAAGTACTACAAGAAGCTTCTCAAATGGACCCTCATGGTAAATCCGGTGATTTTGCACGTTCCCTTTTAGAATTGATTCAAAAGGGTTTTGACCCTAATTCCAAGGAAGGTAAAAAATCAGCAAAAAAATAATAGTATGTTTCAAAAAATATATTTTTACAGCCTTGTTTTTTTATTATTCTTTTTTTCTGCCTGCGCCAAAATGGCCATTTATCACGATTTAACGGAGAGTGAGGCCAATGAAATTTTAGTGGCCCTTCAAGATCGAGGGATTGATGCTCAAAAATTAAAAGAGGTGAAGTCTCAGCAAGTGACATGGAGCATTCAGGTTCCCAACAAAGACTCGTCAGCTGCTCAAAAGATTTTAGTGGAAAATAATTTGCCTCGAAAAAAAGAGCTTGGATTTTCAGGGATGTGTAAAGAAAAGGGGCTCATTCCTACTCCAGATGAAGAACGATGCCGAAAGGTTTTGGGAATGAAAGGAGAGATTATCAATTCCCTTGAAAAAATTCCTGGAGTGATTGCTGCCGATGTTGTTTTAAATATTCCGGAAGTGAGTGAGTTTGCCTCCGAAACTCAGCCTTCGAAACGTCCTACTGCTTCTGCTGTTTTAAGAGTTAAAAAAACGGCAGAAGGATTGGAAATTACAGAGCCTAAAGTTCAACGTTTTATTTCAAATACCGTCGAAAATTTGGATCCTCGAGATGTGTCAGTGGTAATTACTTATATTCAAACCCCAGAGGAAGCTTTCAAACAAGCAGGCATAAAATTAGTCAGCATTGCAGGTCTAAAAATGGATGTTTCTTCCAAAGACACCTTTAAGATATATGCGCTCAGTGTTTTGATTTTATTGGTGGGTGTTTCAGTAGCACTCGTTTTTACTTTGTTTAAACTCACTTCTTTAAGGAAACAGTTAAAATTAACTGATTCTAGCTATTTAAGTGCAAATCCAGAATTACAGGGAAATTTGCTGAATCCGCCGGAAGCAACAAGGGGAGGGCAAGCTCAAATTCCTGCGGCAAGTCAGACAAGCCCTAAATAATGGTTATAAAAGGGAGACTTGTTTTTGATTTTAATAATTCAACGAAACTTTAGAGGTTTGAATTAACGATAATCACCTTGAAAGAGGTGTTTTTATGCCACTCATTGAGAGTCCAGGTTTTGCTCCCGTGATGCCCGATGTTCTTCGCACAGAATATAGGCAAGTAGTAGGGGGAAATCTGCTTGATAAGCCTACCTTTGGTGAAAAATTCAAAATATTCTTGGCAAAAGCAGGTAGTTTTTTTGGTAGAATTGCTGGCGCTGTTCTTCCTTTTTTTGGTCCCTTGGGCATGGTAGGCTCTTCAGCCGCTTATGGGATTCAGCGTTTTTCAGAAGGTGCCATGGCAAAAATGCAGGCTAAAAGAGAATATAGTGCTCTTATGGATTCGCAATCGACTGCCTTGAGTGGAGCTTCCTTCTGGACTCCAGGTTTTAATACAATGGGAGGAAATTCTGCGGGAACTACAACCTTAGAGGTTGCGCCTTTTGCTCGAGGAATGGAAAATAATATACTTAATACATTAAATAATAAGGGATCTGCGGCACTTGAGTCAGTGAATAATGGTTCATTAGGGGTTTCGACAGGTTTGTAAAGCTGTAAATATTTGTAATGAGGATAAGGAGATTGAAAATGGCTGGAGGAACAAGTCAAATTAGGCCTAGTTTAAATCCTCTTTCGAGCAATGAAGGTGCTGAATTAAAATCCCCAAGTTCTTCGGGAGATAAATTATTTCAAGCCATTTTAGAAAAAGTAGGTTCCCCAAAAGATTTAAAAACTTCTTTTGCTTCTTTAAGCAGGGTTTTACAAACGAATGATCCTTCCTATGGCAAAAGGGTAGAATCTTTCAGGCAAATTGCAGAAAAAATTATTGCTAGTCCTACTCACCCTTATTCACGTATTGAAGGGGAAGTGAGAAGTGATATGATTAATAGTGTTGCAGATGTAATGGCGAGATCTTCCTTAAAAGTTCCGCAAGGAATGGTATAATAAAAAGGAGATAAAACTCCCGTGTTAAAACCGAGTTATGGGGTGAAAAGTCATCAATGATGGCCTTTTTCCATAAGAAGTATGTTTTTGAAGTTATATAAAAGATTAATAATTTCATAATCTTGTTCTTTGAAAAATTTTGAGAGTTAAGAAATTTTAATGGCATATTTACTGCATCATTTAAGTGCGGAGTTAAGAGACTAGATAAGACCACACCGCTTTAATCTTGACACGGGAGGATACATGAGTCAAAGCGCCGCACAGATGGCCGATAAAAAAGCTAAATCAGCATTGGTCAATTCAAAAACAGTTTTACCACGTAATGAAAATGCTGAAAGAGACGCCTTGATTGAACAATACCTGCCTTACGCTACCTCTATTGCTAATAAAGTAATTCAAACGCTTTCAAATGATGCTGATATTGAAGAGATTATTTGTAATGCTCGCTTAGGTTTGCTTGAAGCAGCTAAGCGATATGATCCGAAATATAATGTCGACTTCAAAACTTTTTCTTATTACCGAATCAAGGGAGCCATTTATGATGGTCTTCGTAAAACGGGTTGGATTCCTAGATCTCTTTATGCCAAGATTAAATTTGAACAAGCCTCCAATGAATATCTTCAAACAATGTCAGACCGTTCTCTTCGCACTAAAATGTCCCCTGATGAGGAGATGAGTGAAATTTATGAAACGGTAAATTCTTTAGCTTCTATTTATATTATCTCTATCGATGCCAATGAAGAGACACTCGACATTGAAGATAAAAAGGCAAATGACATCGAGCGAAAAGCAGAATTTCAGAAGATCAAAGAATTCATGAGGCAGGCTATTGAAGAGCTTCCTGAAAAGGAAAGAAAATTAATTAAAATGTATTATTTTCAAAATAAAACTTTAGAAGAAGCTGGAGAAAAATTGAAACTCTCAAAATCTTGGACTTCCAGGCTTCATGCTAGGGCTTTGGAGATGTTGTTTAAAAAAATTAGTCATATGCAAATGAAGGTAGCTCATCAAGCCTCTAAACAATAAGAAGGGGCGATAAAAAAGGAAGTATTATGGATCCCATTTTAAGTCAGTTAAGTAAAGCCGCTGTAGAAAAGGCAGTTCCTTCGAGCAATTCTTCTACCACGGGTACTGGATCTTCTCCATTCCAACAAGTTTTAGATGCGCAAAATAGCTCTGACGATATGACTTCCAAGCTCATGGGTTTAGTGGATAATACCTTTGGTGTTTCCGGAAATAATGTAAATGCAAATGCCTTAGACGCAAGTTCGGTTCATGTGGAAGTTTCTAAAGTTACAGAAGTTGAAAAAACACCGGGCAGCAATCAGTTATTCGACATGCTTCAAGAGATTAATAAAGATCAGCTTCAATTTGATAATCTTAAAGAATTAATTAGCTCGGGGCGTAATTTTAAACCTCAAGAATTGACTGCTATGCAGATTGGTGTGCAACATCTTTCGCTTGAATTGGAACTATTTTCGAAAGGCTTAGAACAAGTAAATAGAACTATTCAAACACCCATCAATATGCAGATTGGTTAACATGAATCTTTCCTAAAAACCCCCTCTTTTGAAGAGGGGGTTTTTTATTTCGGCTTTTTCCAAAAAATGAAATAGAATAAAACCATGTTGATTCAATCTTCACAATTAAACTTATCTTTAAAAGCATTGGTTTACGTGGCTTGTTTAGGAGACGAGGAAAATGCATTCGAGCTTTTTCGTTTTCTACCCACTCAACATGAAAAAGCTTTGGTGGAGTCTACTCGAGCAATTCTTTCGATTCCTAAGGAAGAAAGAAAGAAAAAAATTCTTAAAGATTTAAAGCAATTTATCCAAGCACAAAAAGTTCATCCTCTCAGCGAAATTCATCCTGGGTGGTTTTTGGAGGTTTTAAAAGAAGAAAGCCCTAAAACGATTGGTTTGATTTTGAGAAATTTGCCTACAGATAAAGTAAAATATATTCTTGAGAATTTAAACGGAGAAATCAAGCGACAACTCCCTAAATTGAATGAATCTAAAAAAATACCGGAAGGATTATTGGAACTCATCCGTGAAAGATTTGAATCACAGTTTTTGACTTTCACTCCTCCCAAAAAAAGTTCTGCACTTGATTTGCGAGATTTATACTTTATTAAGACGGAAGTCCTCCTTGCTTTTTTTAGGGACTTAGGAATCGAGCAATTAGCAAGAGCTTTTAATGGACTCGATAAAGTAGCATTGAAAGCACTTTTAAATCGGCTCGTTATTAAAGATACCAAAGAATTACAACATCGAATGAAAAATATAGAGAAAATTTCAAAAAAAGAACTTGGAGAGGCTCAAATGCTTATTATCGATCTGCCAATAGATCGAATTGACCCCGAGGCTCTCTTTTTGGAAGTGGGAATGGCCTTTTTTTCAAGGGCTATATCTTCCGAACAGATCGATTTTATAAGAGCTCTTCAATATAAACTTCCTCCAAAATATGGTTATCTTTTAAAGAGATACGTCGAAGAAAGCCTTCAGAACTTTAAACCTCGCTTAACTCAAAGTGCCCAAAAACAAATCTTATCCCGTTTTCAGGAATTTCCTAGCCATTCATAAGTTTTTCTAATTTAGATAAGTTATTGTCATTAAAGGATTTTTTAAGTATAATAAGGTTTCCATTCGTAGATTTTTTTGCAGAGGGAGCAAGCTTTGTTATGGGTAAAATTGTTAAAAGCAGTGAATATAAACAAAAAGTTGACCTAAAAACTAAAGTAGAATTCGAAGAAAGGGGAAACTTTTTTGAAGTTTCGGAACCTTCCGGAGTCATTTCGAAAGATGTGCTCGATGCTCAAGGAAAGGCGCGTGCAATTTTGGAAGAAGCTCGGGCAGAAGCTAATAAAATTAAGAAAGAAGCCAAAGAAATCTTAGAGCAAGTCAACGATGAAATGGAAAAATCGAGGAGGGAAGGAGATGCAAGAGGTTATCAAGAAGGTTTAGCTCGTGCCCTAGAATATCTTCATAAGCTTTATTCCCTCCGTGAAAAAATGTTTGAAGATATTGAACCCCAAGTGGTCAAATTATCTTTTTCCATTGCCGAAAAAATTGTAGGCCAAGAAATTAGAGAAAACGACATGGCCATTTTAGGTATCGTAAAACAGGCCCTCGATTCCGCTATAGGATACAAGATTCTGGTGCGACTCAATCCCGTTGATTATTTGAAAATAAAATCTCAAGAAAAAAGCCTTCTTTCAAAAGTAGAAGCAGGCCGAACCGTATCTTTTAAAGAAGACGAATCTGTCAAAATAGGGGGCTGTGTTGTGGAATCGGAAATAGGAGCTATCGATGCACAACTCGATACCCAACTTTCTGCGATAAAGAAAGCTCTGGGCTTATAGGGTTTTTATGTCCTTTCAAGAATCTAACAAATTAATCGCTGAAGAGTTGAGCGAAGAAATTATTCCTTCCATTGATCTTTCTCCCTATCTTCGTTTGGTCAATTCACTTTCCACCTATCGAATTAAAGGGAGGGTCACTGAACTGACAGGCTTAGTGGTCAAAGCGGTGATTCCAGGGGTGAGAGTGGGAGAGCTTTGTTATATTGAATCCTCTTACAAAAAAATTCCCATTAAAGCAGAAGTGGTTGGATTTAAGGATAAGGATGTATTGCTCATGCCCTTGGGAGAGCTCGAGGGAATTGGACCCGGAAACGATGTAATACCTACGGGGACTTGCTTGATGGTGGGTGTTGGTAATCATCTTTTAGGGCGCGTGATTGATGGCTTAGGAGATGCTATTGATGGAGAGACGAAAGGTCCTTTAATTTTAAATGAAGAATATCCTGTAATGGCTCCTCCTCCGGATCCTCTTCAACGTCAAAGAATTCTCACTCCTCTTTCAGTAGGGGTAAAAGCCATCGATGCTTTGCTGACCTGTGGAGAAGGGCAAAGAATCGGTTTGTTTGCGGCGGCTGGCGTTGGAAAAAGTACTACTATTGGGATGATTGCCCGCAATACAGAAGCGGAAGTAAATGTGATTTGTCTGGTAGGGGAGCGAGGCCGCGAAGTGAGAGATTTTTTAGAACATGATTTGGGAGAGGAGGGTTTGACAAGGTCGGTGGTCGTAGTGGCCACCTCTGATCAGCCTGCCCTCGTTAGAGCAAAGGCAGCCTATGTGGCAACCGCTATTGCGGAATATTTTAGGGATCAAGGTAAAAAAGTTTTATTAATGATGGATTCTGTGACGCGTTTTGCGCGTGCCTTGCGCGAAATTGGCCTTGCGGTGGGGGAGCCCCCGGCGCGGCAAGGATTTACGCCTTCAGTATTTTCGACCCTTCCTAAACTTTTAGAAAGGGCAGGCAATTCAGATAAGGGTTCTATTACCGCTTTTTACACCGTTTTGGTGGAAGGGGATGATATGACTGAACCCGTGGCGGACGAAGTAAGATCCATTCTCGATGGTCATATTGTTTTTTCCCGTGATCTTGCAAACCGTGGGCATTTTCCGGCGATCAATGTTTCGGAAAGTGTGAGTCGTGTGATGTCGAATATTATTGATTCAGATCATCTGGAGGCCTCTCGTAAGCTAAAAGAGGTGGTGGCTAATTATGAAAAGGAAAGAGATTTGATTTTAATTGGCGCTTATGAACAAGGCAGCGATCCCAACGTAGATTATGCCATCGAGAAAATTGAAGAAGTGAATAGTTTTTTGAAACAATCGGTTCAAGATAAGGTTGATTACCAAGAATCGGTTGAGCAGTTGAAGTCGATTTTTCTTTAAAATAAATTTGAGGGAATGTGGCCTCCACGAAAAAACAGAAATATCGTCTTGAACCCCTTTTGACTGTAAAAGAGAGGTATAAAAAACAGACGGAAATTGAATTAGGGAAGGCGATTAAAAAATTAAAAGAGGAGAAGGAAAGGTTAAAGGTTCTTGAAAGAGAAAAAGAAGAAATCATCCGAAAAAAGAAAGAAGCACGCTTGGAGATGAGTCGTCGAGTGGCAGTGGGGGAAACACGAATTTTCGATTCTAGTATTCATTTGAATTACCTGGAAAAATTGCAGGATGATTTAACAGCGAAAGAAAAAGAGATCGAACGTCAACACGAACTCATCAAAGAGGCAGAGCAAAATCTAGTTAAGGCTCGGCGAAATTATATTGATGCTTGCAGAGACTTAAAATCGCTACAGAAGCATAAAGAGTTGTGGCTGAAAAAACTCAAAAAAGAGTTGAACCTAAGAGAGCAAAAGGAAATGAATGAATTAGGAAATGTGATTCATCAACTGAGGAGAGCAGGGGCTTGAAGGCTTTATGAGAATAGATGATGCAAAACCTAATGCGGCTGAACAAGCGAGTCGCGACGATCGTAATCGTCAAAATGTGAAGCAGAAAGATCCGGCTCTAAATTCTCAGGCGGCCCAACAGGCTTCTTCCAAACAGACAAAAGATTTTAAGAGCCTGTTTGATCAAGCCCTTGAAAAGGCAAAAGTGGCTGATCAACCCACTCAATCAGAGGCCGCTAAGTTTGATGCTAAAATCAAAGATGCGCTTTCAGATAGTGATAAAGGAAAAGATCGAGATCGCTCCGACCGTAAAAAAGAGAAAGATGAAGATAAAAAAGTTCAAAGTAACGAAGAAAAGGAAGGTGGAAAAAACCTCAAAGAAGGTGGAATTAAAGATAAGGTTTTAGGCAAACAAGATATGGGAGGGAGGGGTTCTGGGGGAGGTTCTTTTTCGGATGGCAAGGGTGACTCTTCTGGGCAGTTTGGGCAAAGGCAACAAGGAAGGCCTCAGCTTGTTAAGGTAGATGTGGCGGCTCCCAATTCATTTCAAATGCAGCAAGTCAATGCGGTAAACGCTGTTAAAGACCTTCAAAATATTAAGCACTTGCAAAAAATACCCCCCCAAGTTTTGGATCAAATTGTTCAGCATATCCGTATTGGCATGAATAAAAATTTAGACAAAGAAATTCAGCTAGATTTGTCGGAAAAAATTTTTAAAGGTCTTTCGCTTCGAGTGTCTTCTCATCAAGGTAAATTACAGGTATTTTTTATAACAAGAAACCCAGATGTGAAACGCCTATTTGAGTCTCAGAAACAACAGATTCACTTGGCGCTTGAACAAAAAGGTTTTGGGGTAGGTAAAATTCAGGTAGGCTCCGAATAATTTATTGTTAGCCAGAATCCCTTTATTTCGATAAAGTATTTGATATGTTTGAAGATAGCACTGAAAAATCAATTAAACCTTTTCAATTCCGAGGGCTCAAAAAAATCAGCCGCCATCATTTGGAAATTGAGAAGGCTCTTTTGAATTATCTCCCTTTTTCCATGGAGGGAGGGCTGAAAAAATCGTTAGAAGAATTTCTAACCAAGCAGTTTAATTTGAAAGCTTCTATTCATCTAGAAAGATTTGAAGAAACACAAATGGCCTCCTTCGTGAAAGAACTTCCCAATTTAGCGATCGTGGCCAGCCTAGGCATGGAACCTCTTCCACAAAAGGCCTTTGTTTGGTTGGATTCAGTGCTTGCTTTTTCCTTGATTGATCGTGTGTTAGGAGGGGGCGGAGAAACACCCGGCGAACTAAAATCTCCTACTTCTATTGAAGAAGGCGTGCTCCAATATTTGATTCTTAAAGCGCTTTCAGAAGCTTTTCAAAGCAATGGTGGAGAAGGACCGATTCATTTTAGATTGGAGCAAGTTTTAAAATCTCAAAAAGACCTCCAAGCCTTTTCAATGGATGAAACCATGGCGATTCGTCTCAATTATAAAATCCAAGTGGGGGATACTTTAGGTTTTATCGTGGTTATTTTGCCGCATCCTTTAGCGGAGGCTGCTTTCTTAAATCGAAATTTTTTACATGCAGCAAAAGGGAGCAGGGAGTATGAATATAGCGAAAAGCGCTTTGGGAATATGGCTTATGTGCGTACTCACTTATGGGCAGAAATTGCTTCGGTTTCGCTAACCTTGGCGGAGAAAAATCAACTCGAGAAAGACGATGTGATCTTATTTGATCACTCCAGTTGCAACTTAGTGGGAGGGCAGCTTCAAGGAAACGTTGTTTTGCGAATCGGAGAAGGCAGGGGCGGAGGATTTTTATCTCAGGTGATTTCTTCGGGCTCTCCTGCTCTTGTGAAAGTACTCGATTATTATGGAGGAGAATAATGGGAAAGCAGCCGGATGATTTCGATATAGCCAATTTTGATGCGGGAGGGGATCCTTTTGCTTCGGAAGAACCCAGCCCTTACGATCCAGCACCGGGAGATATGCCTCCGCCCAATCGCCCTACAGATTATGCAGCGGGTGCCGCGAGTGTCGGGGCTGCCAAAGCCCAAGGAGTAGATCGTAAGGTGGTCAATTTAACCGCAGATATTCCCGTACAAGTGGTTGCCGTTCTAGGAAAAAAGAATGTGAGCGTAAAAGATATTGTGGCGATGAAGATGGGAGAAGTCATTGAGCTCAACCGTTTGCCGAATGAAGCGATCGATCTTGTAGCAAATGGAAAATTAATCGCTAAAGGCGAATTGGTGGAGATCGACGGACGATTAGGGGTGCGTGTCCTTAAAATCTTCGATTAAAAATTTCGAGGGAAAAATTGTACGCCTTACTTTTAGTGGCTGAGAGTTTGCCAGAAACCTTACCTCAAAGCTTGGGAAGCCTTGAGAGTTCCGTTGATTTTACGTGGATGTTCATCAAGGTGATTTTGGTGCTCGGGTTTGTATGTCTGGCGGCTTTTTCAGTCATCAAATATCTTCTTCCTAAAGCTTCTTTTGTAAGGCGTGGAAAAAATTCTGAAATTGAAATCGTGGAACGTTTTTCACTGGAACCAAAAAAAAATTTATATATTTTAAAAGTGGGATCGAAGTTTTTGCTTTTGGGAGCTAGCGACTCTTCACTCAACTCTTTGATGGAACTCGATAAGAAAGATTTATCCAGTGAATCTTCTCAAGAAAGTTAAAAATCAATTTTCACGGAAAGGCGGGCTGCTTTTGCTTGCGCTTCTTCCGCTTGTTTTATGGGCGACGGCCCTTTGGGCTCAGGGGAAAAACGAACAGCAACTCTCCAAACCCTTAGTCATTCTCTTTGCACTTTCCATTTTGGCGCTGGTTCCTATCCTTCTCATCATGATGACTTCTTTCATCAAAATTACAGTCGTTTTGGCTTTAGTGAGAAATGCATTAGGAACCCAGCAAATTCCTCCCAACCAAGTCATTACGGGGCTGGCAATCATTCTTACCATTTATATTATGTCTCCCATTGGAGTGGAGGTCTATCGAAATACCCAAGGTTTAATCGATCAAACTTCTACCGAAGGATTTTTTTCGCAGGCGAGCATTAGTATCGTTATGGAAGGCGTAAAAAAAGGCCAAGAACCCATCCGTGCTTTTTTGGTCAAATATGCCAATGAAAAAGATCGAAGCCTCTTTTACAATCTGGCAAAAAAGATGAGGAAAGCAGAAGATCGGGAACAAATAAAAGACAATGACTTCCTTATTTTAATTCCAGCTTTTGTGGTGAGTGAATTAGCAAAGGCTTTTCAAATTGGTTTTATTATTTTTCTTCCCTTCTTAGTAATTGATATGGTGGTGGCAAACGTTTTGCTTTCATTGGGAATGTTTCAGCTTTCCCCGGTGACCGTTTCTTTGCCCTTTAAATTACTTTTATTCGTGCTGGTCGATGGATGGTATTTAATTACGAAAGGTCTTGTTTTAGGTTATACTTAAAGCCATGGAAAATTATCTTGTTTCTATTACAAAACAGGCACTTTATTTGGTGCTCATTTTATCTGCTCCTGCGGTAGGAGTGGCCATGGTGGTGGGTTTAGTAATTTCTCTGATTCAAGCAACTACACAAATTCAAGAGCAAACCCTTACGTTTGTGCCTAAATTAATCGTGGTGATGGTCATTTTGGCCCTCACTGGGCCGTGGTGCATGGTTCAGTTGATAGGCTTTACTCAAAATATTTTGGACCAATTCCCTCGATATATAAGATAATTTTTGGTTTATTGTGATTGCTGCCCCTCACAGCTTGGCCCCTTATATCGATTTAGACCTCACTTTTACTTTTATTGCAGGAGGTCTTATCGCCACGCGCTTACTTGTGGCTATTAACCTTACTCCCTATCTGGGAGGCAAGCCTGTTCCTGGAACCATTCGAGTTGCGATCGCCTTCGCTTTAACTTTATTTGTTTATCCCTTCGTGGCTCCCGCGATAGACCGTTCGGCTGTTCCTAGAGAGGCTTTTTTGCTGGTAGTTCTCTTTTTAAAGGAAGCCATGTTTGGCTTACTGATGGGCCTAGTCAATCAAATGATTTTTTATGGCATTCAAGCAGCAGGCAATATGATCGATAACCAGCGCTACGTAGCTAACGCCCGCATTTTTAACCCGGCCTTGGGTTCTCAGGCCTCTATCTTTGGCCTATTTATGTATCAGCTCGTGATTGCCATCTTTATTTCCATGGGAGGACACCGTTTTTTTCTGAGTGCCTTGATTGAAAGCTTTCAGGCGGTTCCCTTGCTCACCTATCCTACTATAGGAACTGGTATCACTCCTTTGATGGATCTTATGATCAAGCTTTCTGCAGATACTCTTATCATCTGTTTACAACTTTCAGCACCGGTACTCATTGCTATCTTTGTTGCGGATCTAGTCTTGGGAATTACGAACCGCATTGCCCCCATGATTAACGTATTTGAGATGAGTTTCAATATTAAGGGTTTTGTGGGGGTTTTGCTGGTTTATTTAGCCCTTCCTTTCATGGTTTACCAGAGCAAATACTGGTTTGAGGGGATGATTAAAACCTTTCAACAAGTGACTCAATTCTTTCACTAAACCTTTGTTTATAAGCATTGCGACTTGCCTCTTTTCGCTTTAAAATAAGGCTTAAGAGATTAAAAAAAGGGCTTTTTTTGAAGCCTTTTAAGCAACTTAAGGCTTTTTAAAACCCGATAAAGTTTCTTGGAGTATCTTAAAAAAAGTATTTCTTGAGCTTAAAGAAATACTTTATCGATGTAAGGAGATTATATGACAACTCCCGTTTCAGGCGGTGGAAATAGAAATCACTCCGTAGATCATTCTTCCAGAAGTAACCGCGGTCAGCATGGCACTCGTGCAGCCACCCCCGAAGAATCTCAAAATATTCAATCAAGGCCCGGATCGAGCGCCGAATGGAATTCGATTCCCGCGGGTGCACGCCAACAGGCGATTGCCAACGCTCAAGCAACGGGTTCAAGCGTTGTAGAAGTTTGGGTAAATGGCGAGCTCCTTTTTTTCCCGCTCAATGCCGTACAGGGTTCTCATCAGAATCAAATGGAAGGTTGGGCGGTTCCTCCCGGCCCCGATGAAGAAGAATATATGTCTGGCGGCTACCAGCAAGTTTGGTCAGAAGGAGAAGGCCCTCAGGTTCCTTATTCGGGCGGTGCAATGCGCGGCAACATGACCGGTGGAATGGGAGGGGGAAGCATGAGGATGGGATTTGCCGGCCCGGGTTACGGGGGAGATTACGGCGGAGATTATGCTTATGGTGGAATGAGTCAAAATGAATTTATGTGGGATACTATGGTGGGTGGCCAGCAGCGCGAAGAATTATACGCCCAGCGTCGCAATTTAAGGAATGCCGAGCACCAAATGAAAGTGAAGATGCGCCTGATTATGTTTCTTATCTTGATGGGAGATGTGGTGGGTGCGGTGCGGGCCATGGTGTTTGAGTCAGAAAGGCAAAATAGAATGTTCAATCGTTTGCTGGTCAGCCAGTTGAACAAAGTGCGTGAGTCAAAATCAAAAATATTATTGGCGATGGCCCGTAAACGCCCTCCTACCGCTCATGATAATACGAATAATCCGGGGGGAGCGGCACGCGATCAAAATGCCCAAGCTAAATATACTCAATGGGTTTCGGTGACTACTCAATTAATGAGTGAAGTTCAAAATACAGAGCGTCAAATCATGGATTTGATGTCGGAAGGTCGCCGAACCATCAATGAATCATGGGAAGCTTATTCTGGCATGAAAGAAGCCGAAGCTAGAACGACTCGAACTGTGCTGCAAAGTTTCCGAGGATAAACATCCCGGCAGAATGAGACAGTTTTTAAGGCGGCTTTCTCATGAGAAAAGCCGCCTTTTTTGTGAAAGCAATGTTCTTTGATAGAAAGATCTCGAATGGTTTCTAAAAAGGTCAAAAACACCTTGCGAGCATAAGGGAAGGAATGGTAGCATAAGGTCTCTATATTATTAGAGAAAATGGAGGTAAGGATGCCACCTGAAGTCCCCTTCGATCCTGATCGCGGCCTCAGCCCCGAAGACTTGGAAAAGGAAAGAAAAAAAGAAGAAATAGAAAAGACCAAAAACCCGGAGCTCTGGAAAAAAAATAACGAGTGGTTGGAAAAATTTATAGGAGCTTTGGAAAACATTAAGCCAGAAGAGGCTGAGAAGGCAGTCAAATTAGTTGAACGATTCATCGAAGGAGAAATCACCTGGGCTGAATTGCAGAACGTTCCGCCTCAACTCCTCTTTCAAATGTCCGAGTATGGTTATCTTCAATTTCAAAGAGGGAAGCTTGCCGAAGCAGAAACCATTTTTAAAGGGCTAGCTGTACTCGATCACAGACGGGCTTATTATCATATCGTGTTGGGAGCCATCTATCAGCGCATGGATAAACTGGGAGATGCCCTTGCCGAATATACGGTTGCTTTGGAGCTCGATGAGAAAAGCATCCCTTCCTATGTGAATCGTGGAGAGATCTACTATCGTTGCGGTTATGTAGAGGAACCCTTGGAGGATTTTGAGAAAGCCATTTTGCTGGATCCTCAAGGGAAAGATCCCTGGGCCAATCGGGCTCGCTTATTGAAAAATCTTGTTTTGCAGGAGTCACAAGCAAAATAAGGAGTAAAGAATGGCTGTTCCTATCGATAATAAAATGCCGAACATTAATCCCCAAATTCGTGGAGCTTCTGAAACCGCTTCTCAGTTAAAGATTGACCAAAAATTGGTTGATAAAATTTTAGCTCGCCAAGGTTTGGGCTCACTCGACCAGCTCACCTTAAAGTTTGGGCCTGAAATTTTAAGTTATTTTCGCATGTGCTGTGAGCAGCTTTTTAATTTGGGCGATCGCATGCAAGAGCCTTTATTTAAGGCGCTATCAGCGAATTGCTCATCCCCTCCTTATGAAAAATTCATAGAACGCGACACTTCAAAGGGGGCCATGTACCAAGAGCGTTTACCAGATAATTTCCTTACCGTTGAGAAACTCGATTTGGCTGCCAAGACAGGGCTTCTCACTCGCAATCAAGCCGATGCCTTGAAATTTATCTTAGGAGAAGTCAAGACAGCCAAGATGCAAGAGCAAGCGTTTCATGCCGAAGGGGCTCCTCAAGGACAAAGTAGAGAGCAAGGAGAGCAACAGCAAGGGGGGCAGCCACAAGATCAATATCAGGGAGAGGAACACGAAGAATGGGCGAACTTTTCTCCTCCGGGCTCTTCTCCATCGAGCCATAGTGCTTCTTATAATTATAATGTTTCCGGAAACACGGCTGAAACTCCTGGAAATTTTGCAGGGGGTTCGCTTCGCCAAGGCATGAGAATGAGCCAAACTGGAAACCAAGGGGGCAATACCGGTTTTGTTCCACCCCCTCCTGCTCCTCCGCAAGGTTCTCATGGCCACGGCAATACAGAGCAATCCTTTCAAATGCCTTCCACCGTGCAGGGAGAGCAATCCTATCTCGATGCTAGTTTTTCTCCGGACGGCCCTTTTTATGGGATGTTTCAAAGTTTATTTGGTTCTGAAAATTGGTATCGTAATTTGGCCGGAAATGCCTTGGGGAATATTCAAAAAATTCGGGAGGCCAAGCAAAGAATTTTAGCTGAACTTGCAGGGTTGGATCCCACCAAACCCGGAGACGCCAAAAAACTTTATATTTTGCAACAAAAGTTGGGAGATATTCAAGCGACCGAAAGACAATATCTCGATATGATTTCCAGTGCCCAAAAGGCGAACAACGAAAGAAAAGAATACATCAAATCGATTTTGGATATCTTCTTCCAAACCAATAGCGCGATCATTCGAAATTTTAGACAGTAACGAATGCATTTTTTAAGAATCAAAGATTTGGGGGATTTCCAGTTGATTTTTTTTGCTTTTAACTGGCAAGATTATACCCTTGAGCGACGATAAAAATAGAATTCGAGAAACTACCCAAGAAGAGAAGGTTCAGAGCAAGCTTTTTGATCCCACTCCTCAAAGGAAGAAGTACGTCATCGAGCTTCTTTACCGCTTTTTTACGCAAGAAATTACTTATTCTCAACTCACCGGTATTCCCCAAAAAGAACTATTTCAGCTCGCCGAAGCAGGTCATTTAAAGCTTACCTATGGAAGGGTGGAAGAAGCCCAGAAAGTTTTTGAATGCTTGGTGAAGCTCGACCCCCACAATTATTATTATCATGCAGCCTTGGGCAGCGTTTACCAAAAGCAGAAGAAATACGTAGAGGCCGTGTTTGAATATACAGAGGCCCTGCGCTATAACCAAGATGATGTGGCGAGCTTCGTGAACCGGGGAGAGATTTACCTCATCCATAAAAATTTTAGGAAGGCCGCCGAAGATTTTCGCACGGCGATTTTAAAAGATCCTAGCGGGCGTAATAATTATTCGAATCGTGCTCGTTCTTTGGTGATTGCCATCAAAAGAAATTTGCAGCTTCAAAAAGGAAATAAAGCTTCACCCGCTTTGTCAGAACCCGCGAAGTAGCCTGATGTTCCAAAAAAACTATTCCTCTCCTTCATCATCTTCTCCAGAAATATCGTATTTTTTAAGAAGGTTGCGAAGATGTTTGCGATCAATTTGGGCTTCTCGGGAGGCCTTCGAAACGTTGAAGTTATTGCGACGCAGGAGCTCTTCTAGGTAATCTTTTTCAAAACTTTCCACGATCCGTTGTTTGGCTTCCTTAAAAGGCAAGGAAGAATCTACCACGACGCGCTCAGTGGGTTCTACGTTATGTTCAATCTCTTGGAAGATGTAATTAAGATCGGAGGCTTGGATACTATGGCCATCGACCATCGAAACGGCTCTTTCGATCACATTAGAAAGTTCTCGTACGTTGCCGGGCCATTGGTAACGTTGCAACATTTTCAAGGCATCATCTTCTACGCGGCTCACTTTTAAAGCGCCATCTGGCATCTTATTAAATTTGCCGTCGGATAAAAATTTTTCGAGGATGAGGGGAATATCTTCAGGCCTTTCCCTTAAGGAAGGGAGGTTAATTTTTACTACAGACAGGCGGTAGTATAAATCTTGCCGAAAACGGTTGGCTTCCACTTCATCTTTGAGAGAGCGGTTGGTAGCACAAACCACGCGAACATCCAATTTTACGGCATCGTTAGAACCCACTCGGCGAATTTCGCGTTGCTCGAGGGCTCGAAGAAGCTTGGGTTGAAGTTCTAAGGTGAGCTCCCCAATTTCATCGAGGAAAATAGTTCCTCCATTCGCCGCTTCAAAGGCACCTTTACGATCGCGCATGGCGCCGGTAAAAGAGCCTTTTTCATGCCCGAATAATTCCGATTCAATCAGGTTGGGGGCCACGGCCGAACAATCAAAAACGATGAAGGATTTATCTTTTCGAAGAGAATGTTGATGAATGGCGCGTGCCACGAGCTCTTTCCCGGTTCCTGTTTCTCCTTCAATAATCACCGTAGCGAGAGTAGGAGCTATTTTTTCGCAGATTCCAAAGATCTGCCGCATTTTTCTAGATTTTCCCACCATCTCGCCGAAAATGGTTTTGGGGGAAGGCTCAATTTGCACCTTTTCATCAAAAGCTTGAAATTCAATTTGGGTGTTTCCAAGAGAAATAACATCGCCAGGGGAAAGATAGGCCTCTTTCACCTTCAGACTATTAATGAAGGTGCCGTTGGTAGAGGCTAAATCTTTTAAGACAAAGCTATCGGAGGCTTGTTCAATGCTCAAGTGGTAGCGGGAAACAGTGCTATCGGTTAACGCGAGGTCGTTGTCTTCTTTTTTCCCGATGCGAATTGCTTTACGACCCAGATCGATTTTTTTTTCTTTGTCGGGCCCCTGAATCACTTTCAGCAGGCATTTGCGAAAAGAAATGACATCCTTCATTTCCTCAACCGGCAGGAGTTGAGTAGAATCTTTGAAATCTTTATTGTATTGGGCTTTATTTTCTTCCATAACGTTTGATGCGTTTATTTTTGTTTGAGGTTAACGTTAAATCCTTTGGATTCATCATCCATCGAGAAAGAATTACTCCAGGGCTGATATCCGTCCATCTCTAAGCGCACCGAGTGCTCTTTGCCTCGGCGGACTCCTTTCACCACGAGCGGAGTTTTTCGTCCGGTGGACTGGCCATCAACCACTACGCTGGCTCCCGGAGGGTTCGATTCAATTCGGAGCGAGCCAAATTCTGCTCCGAGTTCAATCGTGCCGAGCGATTTCGTTTCGCCCGCTTTCAGAGAAACCATTTTAGTGATGCGCCCGGCTCCCGTTTTTGAAATGATCACTTCCACCGATCCGGCATTCACCTGAAATTTGCCAGGAGTGGCGCCTTTTCTTTCCCCATTGATAAAGACATCCGCCCCTGCGGGGCTTGAATTCACTGCCACATAAGCAGGGCCTATCGAGGGTGTTTCGGTTTTCGTTTTTTCTGGAGTTCCTTTTTTGGCGGCTTCTGCTTCGGCTTTCTTGCGGGCCTCTTCTTCCGCCTTCTTTCTTGCCTCTTCAGAAGACTTATTTTGCTCTCCTGCTTTTTTTGCTTCTTCTTCCCTCTTTTTCTGTTCTTCGGCGCTTGTTTGAGCGGGGGTCTTTTTTTGGTCTTCCAATTTTTTGGCTTCTTCTAGTTGTTTTTTCTTTTCTTCTTCGGCCTTTTGCTTTTCAAGTTGTTTCTTTTTATCTTCTTCTTCCTTCTTTTTGATCTCTTCTTCACTCAACATTTTTTCGGATAACTGTAAAGGCTTCTCAGAGGTGATAGTGAGGGTCGAGGAAACATCTCGATATTTATCTTTCGCAAGACGAAGAGTGAAGCTTTTGCCCACTTCGAGTTTTGAAACCTTACTTGGTGTAACGAGGCCCGTGTCCTGATTATTGACAAAGATTTTAGCACCCGTTGGACTGCTGGAAACTTCCACACTCCCGTAGCGAATTTCTTCCAATTTCTTTTCGTATTTCGTGGGTTCGATCGAATAAACGGTGATGCGTTCCTCGACCGGCTGGTAATCGGGCTTTTCGAGTTTGAGGGTATAAGTTTTATTCAATTCTAAATCGGGAATCTGTGTGGGAGAGAGCGAGGGCATTTCTTTTCCATCCAGAGTCACTTTAGCCCCTGCAGGATGTGTGGTGACGGAAATAGTTCCTGAGGGAACCGCTTCTAAGTTAGCATCCACATTCAAAGTTTGCGAAGAAATGAGAGTGAAGAGCCGTGACCATTCGTGAAATCTTTCTTTTTTGAGCGTAATTTTTTGGCTGAAGTTCAATTCCAGATTTTGAATTGTGGCGGGTGTGGTTAAGTTTGTGTCTTGGTCATTTAGAAAAATCCGTGCACCGATAGGAATCGAATTTACCGAAATGGTTCCTATTTTTTGCCCCTGCTCGGAGGGTTGCAGGAATTTCTTGTAGCCGAAATAGCCTCCTGTTCCCAAGACCAGAAGAATAATGAAAGCATAAAGCCAATTCCGAGATTTGGGAGCCTTGATCTGACCTGTCACCACTTCGGCCGGCGACACGCCTGGCATAGGAATTTTTACCTTGCTGCCAGTGATTTCAAATTGTTGCCGAGCGGCTCCTTCGAGAGTCGCCTCGCCCGTTAAAAAACTATCCATGAAAGTTTTGGTGGGCTGGCCTGTTTGATCGATTTTGGTCTTTTCATTGTCCGTTCGATGGACAATGTTTTGCTGCTGTTCGTTTTCTAGCAAGAAAGAACGGGTTTGAGCGTCGATTTCTGAATCGCTTTTGCGCTTGTTTTTTTTGTTTTGAATTTCACTGGCAAATAAGCGCCTCATGAAGTTGGCCAGCTTACGAGGAGAAAAATCGAGATAAGTGGAGTAGAGGTATTTCGTGAGTTCTATTTGCATGTCGCCGGCATTTTCGAAGCGATCCTTTGAAGAATAGGCCAGCGCCTTGGCAATAATTTTCCGAAGCAGAAGGGGCATTGTTTCTTGGAAAGAATTTTCCGTGATTCGAGTGGAGCGAATTTTTTTGAGCACTTCAAACTGGGTTTCGCCAGTGAAGAGTTTTTGCCCTGTAAGTAATTCGTAGAACATGAGGCCTGCCGAAAAGAGATCGGTTTTATAATCTACCGGTTTGCCTAAGGCCTGTTCCGGGCTCATGTAGGTGATTTTGCCCTTCAGAATGCCCGCCATGGTATGCGACATATTCATGGCGGCTTTGGCAATGCCAAAGTCGACGATTTTAGCTTCTCCTTCGAAGCTGATGAGAATATTTTGGGGGGAAATGTCTCGATGAACAATATGAAGAGGGTTGCCATCCATATCGCGCTTAGAATGGGCGTAGTCGAGGCCTTTGCAAAGCTCGCTGATGATGTAAACGGCAATATCCTCTGGGAAAGGCTCCCCAATTTCTTTGCAGCGATTCATCAATTCACGCAAGTTGATGCCGTCTACAAATTCCATCGAGATGAAATAGTCATCGCCTACTTTTCCTAAATCGAAGACCTGCGCAATATTGGTGTGAGATAGCAAGACCGAGAGCTTGGCTTCGTCGATCAGCATCGTAATAAATTCTTTATCACTCGAGCAGTGGGGCAAAATGCGTTTGATCGCCAAGAGCTTTTCAAAACCGTCGACCCCGAAAGTTTTGGCTTTATAAATTTCTGCCATGCCCCCGGTGGCGAGCTTTTCGATCAAGAAATATTTTCCAAATGGCTTGGGTTGAAAATCATTCATAAAATTTTGCTTACACGAAAAGACGAGTGATTAAATAAATGAGCACCACCAACAAGGTGATGGTGATAAAAAGTAAGATGATATCGCTTTTGTTTTTAATTTGTTTGAATGCACGGGGCCTTTCGTTTATTTCTGTTTTTTCTTTCAAAGGAGCCGCTGTTTCGAGCAGGGGGGAGATTTCCTTGTGCGGGCCTAAATTTTTAAACGCGATGCTTTTTGCCTCACTTGATAAAAGGTGGATGCCTTCGCGTTTGTTCTCCGAACTATCCTTGCTAATCAGCCGATTCCAGTGGGGGCTTTCTTCAAATCTCGACTTTGCTTCTTTTTGCTTTTCTTCTTCCGATTGATCTTGCTTGTCTTTTTTAGAGGGGTTCGTTTCCTGGATTTTCCAAGATTCGCCGGGCTTCAATTTATCGATGCGATCTACCATTTTGAAGCGCCCCTTACTTTTTCATTTTTTTCTTTCTGATTCGCGATTTTTTATTTTTTTTCAGTGCTGCCCTTTTTTTGGCCTTCCGCGTCTTTTTGGAGGCCGCTTTTTTGTGGGGAGTGCGACCTTTCTTTTTTATAGATAACACGTTGATTTTATTAGGCTTATTTTCTTCCTCTTTTTCGACGAAGGCGAGCGAGAAAGAAGGAGTGTTATAAAACAAAGGAGTGGGAATTAAATCGACTTTTCCCTCGCAATAACTGCACTTCTTGAGTGGGCTATCGGTAATTTTTTGATAGACCTGAAACTCCTTATGGCACTTCCGGCATCGGTAGCGTGAAATTGGCATAGTTTCTGCTCACAGCTTAATATTTCTAAAATTTTAGCGTTATATGATGGAGAAAATCAATCAAAATCTGAGGGGTGGAGTCATCAGAGGAATGAAGTCCTCAAAATGTGCTTATCCTTATATAGGAGGCTTAATTTTTGGATAAAAGGCTTTGGGCCCATTCATAAAGCAGGCTCACGAATACGTTTTCTATTAAAATAAGCAGAATCAGAACGATCATGGGAGTAAAATCGAGGCCTGTTCGAAAAAGAGCCTGAGGGAGAATTTTTCGGATTCGCCAAAAGACGGGTTCTGTGACTTGTCTCAAGAATCGCACAATGGGGTTGTAGGGATCGGCTCCTACCCAAGAAATAATCACCACCCCTGCAATGATAAAGGTATAAATATTCACCAAAAGTTGGATGACTTTAGCCAGTGAAATGAGAAGATATCCTAGAGTATGCATAGTTTAGCTTCGCTTAAATTCGATTTTGATTTCTTTAGCTCTTTGGGTGGCGGCTGCCACCACTTGCTCTACCATTTTATTAAAGCCTTTTTTCTTCATTACGGCAAGCCCTGCCAAGGTGGTTCCTTTTTTGGAAGTGACCAGTGAAATAAGTTCTTCAGGACTTTTCCCTGTTTTGAACAACGTGAGAGCAGCCCCCACAAGAGTTTTTAATGCCAAAGAGTAGGCCATTTTTTGTGGAAGGCCTTGTCGTACCCCGGCTTGGGTGAGAGCTTTTACAAATTGATAGACATAGGCAGGGCCCGAACCCGAAAGGCCCGTGACCGCATCGAGCTGATTTTCATTTTTCACCCATAATACATCGCCTACTCCCTTAAAAATGTTTTCAATCTGCTTTCTCTCCGAAGAAGAAAGGGGCTTTTTTGCAAAAAGGGCCGTCATTCCTTCTCCGATGAGGGCAGGATTATTCGGCATGCTACGAATTATTTTGCAGCTTTTGGGGAGAAGTTGAGAGAGAGTTGCCAAATCGACTCCTGTGACAATCGAGAGTACGGTGTGAGCTCGAAAATACTTGGAATGGCCTTGAAGAGCCGCTTTCAAATCTTGAGGTTTTGTGGCGAGCACGATCATATCGCTTTGATGGATCAGCTCTTGGGCATTGCGTGTGATTTGAATTTTGTATTTTTTTGGAGAGAAGAAAGCTTTGAACCTTGCAAATCGTAGGCGTAGATCAGCCGGGCTTGTTTGCGGTCTTTCAAAAGACCCGCAATAAAGGCTTGGGCCATGTTACCAGCACCCAGGAAACCAATTTTTGAAAGAATTTTAGCCATTTAATCTTGCTTAAATATCGCCCTTCCTATTCTCAACCAAGTGGCCCCTTCCTCGATCGCCACAAGATAATCGTTGGACATTCCCATAGAAAGCTCGCTTAAGCTCTCTTTATAGACACTTTTTCGATTGATCTCCAAAAGAATTTCTCGAAGTTGCCGAAAATAGGGGCGTGAATCTTCGGGATCTTCGCAAGGAGGAGGAAATATCATGAGCCCTTGAAGCTGAAGATGCTCCAGGGAGTTCATTTGTTGGATCAGAGCTTGAAGCTCTTCCCCTGAGATTCCCCCTTTTGTTTTTTCGTAGGCCAGATTCACCTCGATGAGCACCCGGCTCACTTCGTTTCTTTTTTTAGAAATTTCATTCATTTGAAGAGCTATTTCCCAGCGATCGAGCGAATGGAACAAGGAGATTTCTCCCGCAAGGTATTTAAGCTTATTGCTCTGAAGTCGACCGATAAAGTGCCATTGAATTTCTCGGGGGGCCTTTTCACTCAAGATGGATTGAAGCTCTGATTTTTTTGTTCGCCATTCTTGAAGGTAATTTTCTCCGAAGGCCCTTTGACCCCATCCGCTCATTTCCTTAAGAGACAAGGCGGGCTGTCCCTTGCTTACCACCAAAATTTGAGCGGAGCCGGGAGGACGGCTACTTTTTTGAAGTCTTTCATCCACTTTTTTGCAAAGTTGTAAATAATTTTCTCGTGCCAAAGACATGCATCGGATTTAACGGCCTTCAGGCTTTAAAGTCAAATGCAGGGTTTACTTGATTTCAAAAGCCCCTTATGCTTCCATCCGATTAATTTTTTAAAGGGGGGGTTATTTCGATTTTGAAACATACATGGCTTTTTATCCTCATTTTTTTGCTGCCGGCTTGTTTTTTGAGTAGCGGAATCAAGAACCCAGGGAAGGTTCAAGGCTACAAGCTGGGGCTCGTCAAAACTGAGAAGGGTTCTTATGGGGTAGGTGTTTTGCCCCCGGCATGGAAGCAAAGCCCGCTCGCCCCCTATAAGGTTTTAGTGTTTTATAACGAAAGCTATCAGAGCTCCATTGAAACCGATGCTTTTTGCGATCGTTCTTTTGATGATGCCTCTCTTTCAGTGCTTACTACCCATCTCCATGTAGGGATTGCCGAGAAGAAAATTAAGAAGGAAAACCCTTTTATGCTCGATGGGAGAGCGGCGCTGCGAAGTATCGTGAATGGCAAAGTAGATGGAGTGGAAGTGGTTTTGGATTCCGTAGTGATTAAAAAGGATAACTGTCTTTTTGATTTTGTGTTGGTTTCGAAACCTTCCAAGTATTCGGGGGCGGTTTCCGATTTCGAGAAATTCTTCGAGGGTTTTCGCTATAACGGAGATATTTAATTTTTTCCAGGGGGCTCACCCGTTACAAGAATATTTATGGCACAAGCTTCTGCATCTCACGAAAATTTTAAACTGGGGGGCCTTCAAAGTTTGTTTGCGAAGGTGGGAGGGAATTTTTTGGCCGCCATGGATTATGTGGGAGGAATTTGTTATCTCGGATGGCAAACCCTTTTAACTTTGCTTCGTGAAAAGTTTAATGGGCCTGAAACGATCGCCCAATTTGAAATGATAGGAATTAAATCGGCTTCTCTCACCAATTTAATCGCCATTTTTACTGGGATGGTGCTCGCGGTTCAATTCATTGTGGGCTTGGAGCGTTTTGGCCTTCAAATTTATACGGGGCAAATTGTAGGAATTGCCATTGTTCGAGAACTTTCGCCGGTTCTGACGGCAGTGATGATCGCAGCCCGGGTAGGAGCAGGAATTACAGCGGAGTTGGGCTCGATGAATGTTACCGAACAGGTGCTTGCCATCGAGGCAATGGGGGCCAATCCCATTCAAAAGTTGGTGGTTCCCCGCGTTTTGGCCACCACCATTTGCACCCCTGTTTTAGCGATTATTGCAGATTTTATCGGAATTTTTGGGGGAATGATTATTACCGTCATTCAAACGGGGGAAAGCGCCCGCTTTTACATGGATCAAATTACCACCACGGTGAAGCTCATTGATTTTGAAAGTGGAATCGCCAAAACTTTTTTCTTTGGTTTTTTCATTGGCATTATTGCCTGCTATCAAGGCTTAAATACCTCGGGGGGAACAGAAGGGGTAGGGCGTTCCACCACGCTTTCGGTGGTGTATGGCTCCATTTGCGTGTTTGTTTCAGATTTCTTCTTAACCAAACTCTTTTTGCTATTTTAGGTTTCTCATGCAAGCTTTTATCCGCTTTGTCAGTATCGGGAAGAAATTTGGCAACAATGAAGTGTATCGCGATTTGAATCTAGATATTTTCAAGGGAGAGACCATTACAATTATTGGGGGTTCGGGTACTGGCAAAAGCGTTATGCTAAAGATGCTCTTGGGTTTGATAAAGCCAGATCAAGGGGAGATTTTTTTTGATGGTAAAAATGTCTGCCAAATGGAGACCCAAGAACTCATTGCGATGCGCCGAAGAATAGGAATGTTGTTTCAGGGGGCGGCCTTGTTCGATTCTCTCACAGTGGGAGAGAATATTGCTTATCCTTTAAGAGAGCATTTTGATTATGATGAAAACAAACTTGAGCAAATCGTGAAAGAAAAATTAGAAGTGGTGGCTTTGCCTGGAATCGAAAACATGATGCCTGCGGATCTTTCGGGGGGGATGAAAAAAAGGGTGGGGCTTGCCAGGGCCATTGCGACGGATGCCGAAGTCATTTTGTATGATGAGCCGACCACGGGACTAGACCCCACTAACATAAACCGCATCGATGAATTGATACTTTCGCTTCAGAAACGGTTTAAAGTGACTTCGATTGTAGTGACCCATGATATGGCGAGCGCTTTTAAGGTGAGTGATCGCCTTGCGCTGATTTATGATAAAAAGATCGAGTTTGCGGGCACAGAAGACGAAGTAAAAAATTCCTCGAATAAAATTGTGCAGCAGTTTATTAATGGAGAAATAGGGCAGTGAGTAAATCATCGGACTTGTTCCGTGATTTACGAACCAAAAAAAGGGGTGCGGGGATTCGGGTGAGCCCGATCCCCGATTAAATAGTTCAGCAGTTTATTAATGGAGAAA
>OBEQ010721388.1_pt1 | contig 44017 bp, 42 predicted proteins | sample 1670901 | NCBI WGS metagenome assembly OBEQ01 (sample SAMEA104232315, study PRJEB22302) | groundwater metagenome | biome: forest; feature: aquifer; material: groundwater | place: USA | collected 2011-08-07 | depth 5.4 m
CAGACCGTGCTGCTCTCCCCGGAACTGCTCGGGGTCGAGGACCCGTCGTACGGCGACTTCATCGCCGGCAACGTCTTGTTCCGGCCGTTGACCGAGATGGTTGAGCGCAGGGGCGAGCTTCGCTACGTCGCTGAGTTCGCCGACGGGCTCCGGCGCTGCGCAGCTACCTGTGGCTGCTTCGACTTCTGCCGCGGTGCCCAGGCCGGCAACCGCTACTTCGAGCACGGCACCTTCGCGGCCACCGAGACGACGTACTGCCGCACGACCAAGCAGGCGCTCGTCCGGGCCGCTGTCGATGAACTCGTTGGAGAGGAGGTGAACGTATGAATCCGCTGGCAGCCCTTGCCGCAGCACCACCGGAGCGCCTGGCAGCGCTTGGCGTGACCAAGGCCGAGCCCGCGTCGGTTATGCCGCAGCACCCGGCCGAACCCGTAGCGTGGGACAACCGCCCGTCCTGGGACAACTGGTCGCGCCGCTGACACAACTCCCCACCATCAGGGTGGGCCGGTGCGCCTTGCCGGCCCGCCCTGGTGGTTCCGCCCTATGGTGAGGACCGATGGACACCCGAACTGTTGGCGAGCTGAGCATCCTGACGCCGGACCTTGACCCCCGCGACCTGGACGACATTGCCGACCCGCCCGAGGACGATCTGATCGAGGCGAAGGTGGAGGGTGCGGACTGGGCGCGGCTCCAGCTCGCCGGTACCCAGATCCGGCGCAGTCACCTCCTCGGCGTCAGCCTCACCGAGGCCGCCTGGCGCAACGTCACGCTCTACGGCTGCCGGTTCGAGCGGGTGGACTTCTCCAGCGCCCGGCTCGCTGCGCTGACCATCGAACGGTGCGAGTTCATCGGCTGCCGGATGACCGGCGTGCAGCTCAGCGAGACAACGCTCAAGAACGTGCTCTTCGAGGAATGCCGCTTGGACTACGCCAACCTGGACCAGGTACGAGCGACCGGGCCTGTGGCATGGACGGGCTGCAACCTCGACCATGCCGCGCTGACGAACTGCCGGCTGCCCTCCGTGGTCATTCGGGAGTCCAGCCTCGGCAACCTGGAGCTGCGCGACTGCGACCTACGTGGGGCGGACTTGCGGCAGAACGATGTGAGCGAGATGGAGGGGCTGCTCAGCCTGCGGGGTATCCGGCTGACCGGGGAACAGGTGGTTGGGTTGGCGGGGGTGGCGGTTCGGGAGTTGGGGATTGAGGTGGGGTGAGGGCATGCGCGGCTCCAAACACATCGAGGAGGACCTGTGACCCCGGCCCCATCGGAGACCTCCGACTTTTCGACGAACTTCCGGCGCGCGCAACGGCAGGCCCATGAGAACGCCGCGCGTCACGGCTTCAACGACTACACCGCCGACATGGCCGCGGACGCGTTCCCGTTCGCGGTCGCAACCAAACTCGCCTTGATCCATTCGGAGGTGAGCGAGGCGCTTGCTGAAGTTCGGCTTCCCCGCCGCGCGATCCGCGGAGAAGAGGCGAGCGAATTCGGCGGGGAACTGGCGGACATTGTCCTGCGGGTCATGGATCTCGCGGAGATGTGCGACATCGACCTGGGCAAGGCGATCGAGGAGAAGTTCGCGACCTACGGAACCCGGCCGTACCGCCACGGTGGCAAGAGGTTCTGACGTCAGGCAGGTACGTCGGTGCGGTGCAGTTGGCGGACCTGGCGCCAGGTGGCGTCGTCGACCGCGCCGGCGCGGCGTTGGAATGCGGCCGGCCGCACCCGGTACGGGTGGGAGAGGTCCAGGAAGCTGCTGTGGGTCGCCCGACGGTCCCAGCCCTGAGTCGGTATCTCGACGTGGTCCCGCCGGTCGCTGCCATCCTGGCTGGTGATCTTCAGGACGTCGACCCAGCGGCGCTGGTGACGCAGCACCAGACAGGGTCGTACCTTGTGTCCGGAGCCGTCCTCGTAGGGCACGTCAGCCCACCAGATCTCGCCCGGCTGCGCCTGGACGCCCGGCCCGGTTGCGGCTCGGCGCGACCGGCGCCAGAACAGCCAACCGACGGCCAGCGTCACGCCCGCCAGGGCCAGCCACAGCAGGGTCTCGCGCACCGCATACCTCCGACGCCGAACGGGTTCGCACGATTGTGCCCCATCGGGTCCTGGTGCGCTGTCCCTGCCGTGCCGGAGTGCGCCGCTGTCGTACCGGGGAGCTACGGTGCGGGGCAGCGCAGTCGGGAACCGGAAGGATGGCACGGGTGAACGACGAGGAACTGGGCGGGGCGATGGCGCCGGTGACGGCTGCCGACGAGGCGGCCACTGGCGGCGAGCCGAGCGTCGAGGCGCGCGAGCGGCACGTCGAGCTGGCCCGCGAGATCGACGAACACCAGTACCGCTACTACGTGCTGGACACCCCGTCGGTCGACGATGCCAGCTACGACCGGCTGATCCGTGAGCTGGAGGCGATCGAGGCGCGGTACCCGTCGCTGCGCACCCCGGACTCGCCGACCCAGCGGGTCGGCGGCACGTACTCCACCCTCTTCACTCCGGTGGCGCACGCCGAGCGGTTGCTCAGCCTCGACAATGCGCTGGACGACGACGAGCTGGCCGCCTGGGCTGAGCGCGTCGAGCGGGACGCCGGCAGCCAACCGCACTACCTGTGTGAGCTGAAGATCGACGGGCTCGCGGTCAACCTGACGTACTCCCACGGCCGGCTGGTGCGCGGCGCGACCCGCGGCGACGGGCGCACCGGCGAGGACATCACCCCCAACGTGCGCACCATCGACGACGTGCCCGAGCGGCTGCACGGCGATGACCTGCCGGAGCTGCTGGAGGTGCGCGGCGAGGTCTTCTTCCCGGTGCAGGCCTTCGCCGACCTCAACGCGGCGCTGGTCGCCGCGGGGGACCGGCCGTTCGCCAATCCGCGCAACGCCGCCGCTGGCTCGCTGCGGCAGAAGGACCCGCGGGTCACCGCGGGGCGGGGCCTGCGGATGCTGGTGCACGGCGTCGGCGCCCGCCGCGGCTTCGATCCGCTGACCCAGTCCGCGGCGTACGAGACGCTGACCCGCTGGGGGCTGCCGACCAGTGTGCGCTGGCGGGTGCAGCCGGACCTGGCTGGCGTGCGGGGGTACATCGCGGAGTACGCCGAGCGGCGGCACGCCATCGAGCACGAGATCGACGGCGTGGTGGTGAAGGTTGACGAGGTGTCGATCCAGCGCCGGTTGGGCGCCACCAGTAAGGCGCCGCGCTGGGCGATCGCCTTCAAGTACCCGCCCGAGGAGGCGATGACCCGGCTGCTCGACGTCAAGGTCAACGTGGGGCGCACCGGCCGGGTTACCCCGTACGCCGTGCTGGAGCCGGTCTTCGTCGGTGGGGTCACCGTCACCAGCGCCACCCTGCACAACGGCCAGGAGGTGGCCCGCAAGGGCGTACTCATCGGCGACACCGTGGTGATCCGTCGGGCCGGTGAGGTGATCCCCGAGGTGCTCGGCCCGGTCGTGGAGAAGCGGGAGGGCACCGAGCGGGTCTTTACGATGCCCACGCACTGCCCGGAGTGCGGCTCGGAGCTGGCCCCGGCGAAGTCCGGCGACGTCGACATCCGCTGCCCCAACTCCCGGACCTGCCCCGCTCAGCTGCGGGAACGGCTGTTCCACCTCTCCGGTCGGGGTGCGCTCGACATTGAGGTGTTGGGGTACAAGGCCGGCGCCGCCCTGCTGGAGTCGGGCGTACTCACCGACGAGGGCGACCTGTTCGCCCTCTCCGCCGAGCAGCTGGCGGCGGCGCCGTTCTTCGTGAACAAGGACGGCACGCTGGGCAGCAACGCGACCAAGCTGCTGGTCAACCTGGCCGAGGCTAAGCAGCGTCCACTCTGGAGGGTGCTGGTCGCGCTCTCGATCCGCCACGTCGGGCCGACCGCGGCGCAGGCGCTGGCGAAGGAGCTCGGTTCGGTCGAGGCGATCGAGGCGGCTGAGGTCGAGCAGCTCGCCGGGGTCGACGGGGGGGGGTCGACCATCGCGGAGTCGGTGAAGGAGTGGTTCACCATCGACTGGCACCGCGAGGTGGTCTCGAAGTGGCGGGAGGCCGGCGTACGGCTGGCCGAGGAGCGGGTGGACACCGGGCCGCGGCCGCTGGAGGGCGTCACGGTCGTGGTCACCGGGTCGCTGCCGGGGTACTCCCGTGACGAGGCTACCGAGGCGATCACTGCGCGCGGCGGCAAGGTCAGCGGCTCGGTCTCGAAGAAGACCGGCTTCGTGGTGGTCGGTGAGACGCCCGGGTCCAAGTACGACAAGGCGGTGGCGCTGGGGGTGCCGATCCTCGACGAGGACGGGCTGCGCGTCCTGCTGGCAGAGGGCCCCGAAGCGGCCCGGGTGGTGGCTGCGATCCCTGAGCAGTGAACCGTTCGGGTACTACGAGCGCGGCGGCCTCGTCCATATTCGCGGTGGTGACGGCGTCCTGCGTCAGGCGTCCTCTCGGCTGTCGGAACTTTCGATGCTGATGCCGAGGGCGGCGGCGAGGGTATAGGACAGCGCGATGAGGTCGTGGTCGCGCACGATCGCTCCGTTCCAGCTGGTCACACCACCGATGTCGATCAGTGTGCAGTTGGCGAACCGGGCGCCCTCCATCTTCGCCTGGGAGAACTGGGCGCCGCTCAGATCGCAGCCGACGAACTGGGCGCCGCCGAGGTCGGCGTTCTGAAAATCGGCACGGGTGAGGTTGCAGTCCTCAAAGATCACGTTGGTGAAGTCGGTGAACCGGAACGAGGACAGGTCCAGCCGGCATCCGGTGAACCGCACGTCACGGAGCAGGCCGTCGACGAAGGTGAACCCGGTCATGCGCAGCACGGACAGCTCCACCCGCAGCATCGTGGCTTTGGCCATGCGCAGGTTGGCCAGGTTGCTGCTGGCGAACAGGCAGTCGGTGAACTTCGACCGGTCCAGGGTGGTACCGCTGAGGTCGGTGCCGGTGAACTTGCACTGCTCGAACTCCACCGACTCCGCCGAGCGGTGTCGACGGCCGCGAGGTGCATCCGGCCCTGGTGCGTGACTACGAGCGAGCCTTGGGCATCACGGTTGCCGCAACCCCCGTCACCGACGTAGCCGGGTCGTCGAATCCGGGGTCGGCCGAGCCGCACAATGCAGGACAGCCGGGCAGGCCGCGCATCCCAGCCGGGTTACCGTGGGGTGCGCTACCGGCCAACGACAGTGGGCGGCTGCCCGAGCAGACGCCGCCGGTTCCGGAGGGTGGTGAGGAAATGCTGCGGCGCACTGTGCTGGGCGCCCTGGCGACCCTTGGCGCGGGTGCCACCCTTGACTCCGATCTGCCGTGGAAAGTCTTCTCCGCACTGGCCAGGGAGGACACCGTCGGCGCCGACCACGACCGATGGAACGAGATCGCCTGGGAGTACGGGTACACCTACCTCTCCACACCCCGCACCGACCTCGTGGCCGAGCTGTCCGCCGACATCGCCGCCCTCGGCCAGACGATCGAACGCACGGCCAACGAGCGGTTCCGGCACGGCTTGCGCCCCGCGGGCACCCGCATGGCCGTGGTCATGGCGATGGCCCAGACCGACCTGGGCCGGTTCCGGTCGGCCCGGCATTGGTGGTGGCTGGCCCGCCAGCTCGCCGACGCCTCCGGCGATCGCGACCTGGCGGTATGGGTTCGCGGGAACGAAAGCATGATCGGCCTGTACCAACGCAGGCCGCTACCGGTCGTCGTGACAGTCGCGGAGCAGGCCGTGGCCGTGGCCGGGCGCCAAGCGGACGCCGGCACGGCCGAGGCGTTCGGCGCTAAGGCGCAGGCGCTCGCACTGATGGGCCGCGCCGACGAAGCCCTGGACGCGTTACGGGCGGCCGAGCAGACATTCGACCGCCTCCCCAGCACGGTCACCGGCGAGTGCGAGTCGATCTACGGTTGGCCGCGGCAGCGACTCCACCACATCGAGTCGTTCGTACACACCCACCTCGGCGGCACTGCGGCGGCGTACCAGGCGCAGCAGTGTGCCCTGGCGCTGTACGCGGCCGACCGGGTGGTCTCCCGGTCCCAGATCGGGCTGCACCGGGCGGTCTGCCTGGTCAAGGATGGCGAGATCGGCGAGGGTCTCCGGCAGGCCGCTACCACAGTCGATCGCCTGCCCGTCGAGCGCCGGTTGCGCTACGTCACCACGATCGCCGATCGGGTGCTCGACGCGGTGCCGGAGCGCGAACGTGGCCGGCCTGAGATGGATGAGCTGCGCAGCGTGCTCGCCGTTGGACGGCAGGGCGAGGAGGCGAGTTGAGCGACGAACCGCGGGTCCAGCTGGTCCACCGCAGCGGAGCCGACGTGGCCACGCTGTTCGAGCGGATGGCCGACGTCTACCAGCAGGTGTACGCCGAGCCGCCCTACTTGTCCGGGCCGCTATTCAGCCGGCAGCGGTTCGCCGAACGCACCCGGCGCCAGGCCGAGACCGAAGGCTTCGGCTTGGTGGCAGCCGAGTCTGACGGCGAGCTGGTCGGGTTCGCGTTCGGGGTGCCGTTCCCGCCTGGACAATGGTGGGCCGGCGAAGCAACCCCGCCCCCGCCGGAGGTGCTCGCCGCCACGAAGTTCGCGGTTATCGAACTCGTGCTCCTCAATCCGTTCCGCGGCCGGGGCCTCGGGCACGCGATGCTCGACGAACTGCTGGCCAAGCGCCCCGAACCATGGGCCTTCCTCACCGCCCACCCACAGGCGCCGGCCCGGCGCCTGTACGAACGGTGGGGATGGCGGTGCATCGGTACTGCACACCACGCGCCGGACTCGCCGGGGTTCGACTCGCTCGTACTCCCGCTGCCTGGCGGCCAATCCGCCACGCCCCCGTCAACGCACCAGGTGTAGTTCAACCAGTTTCCGATCGACCTGGACCAAGCGGTGGCGGCCCGCCCGGCCGGGTCAGCGGAGTGGCTTCTGCTGCGTCGTCACACTGTTGAGGTCGAGCACGACCGGTACCTGCGGGGCGAAGCGCTCGACTGCGGCGACGACGGCCGCTGGCTCCAGCTGCCATCCGAAGGCCGGGCGGCTGGACAACACCGCGTCGAGCGGGACATGGGCGAGCCTCAGCACGAGCCTCTGGGCGGACCTGTGGGCAATGGCCCGCGGGATCAGCGGGCTGAGCGGACGGGCGCCCGCTGGGCCCAGCAGGCCGATGTAGCTGGTGACGAGAGGGCCGTGCGCTGTCCGAAACGGGTACAGCCGAAAGAGGTAGATCTCGGCGATGTCGCTCCACGGCACGAACCGCCTGGTGCGTCCCTCATACGGGGGGCGCCCGCCGAGCAGGATCCCGTCACTGTCGATGCGCAGCCCGGGCGCGCCGCGCAGAATGGGCCAGCCGAAGAGGGCTGCCACGGTTGCGGAAACCGTGAACGATGCGGTGACAGCGACCAGCCCGAAGGCGCCGGAAAGATCCAGCAGGATCGCGACGATCCCGGCGAGGATGCCGAGGACCATCACCGTGATGGTGGACCGGCCGAAGCGGAAGCGCGCCGTGTAGGCGGGCGGAGCGGGTTGCGACACCGGCACATCTTGGAAGGCGCGGCCCAGACTGCACAAGTCCCTCCCACTGCGTCACCCGTACCGGCGGGCGTCGTTGCACCTCCGATAGGCGTGATCACTGGAGGTGGGGATGGGGTCGGACGCGTCGCGCGACAAGCGTGCCACTGTCGCACCCGCGCCCCATGCGCCGACCTGGTCGCCCCGGCGGAGCACGCTGTTCCTCGGCTACCTCGGCGCGGTGGTCGTCGCGGCGCTGGGCGCCTGTGCGACCGTCGGGTTGGCCGGGCAGCCGCGGGCCAGCCCGTTGCCGGTGACGTTCTGGGTGATGGCGGCGCTCGCGGTCGGCGCGGAGGTACGGCCGTTCGCCGCGCGGGGGGCCCGGGCGGCGTCGCCGCCGTACCCGTCGACCTGCTTCACCGTAGCCATCATGATCATGTGGGGGCTGCTCCCCGCGGTGCTGGTGAACACCGTGGCGGTGGCCGTCTCGGCGGCGCTGGTACGCCGTCCACTGTGGAGGGCCGGGTTCACGGTGAGCCGGCGGGCGTTGGCGTTCGCGGCTGGTACGGCGGTGCTGAGCCTCGGGCCGGCGCAGCCGCTGGCCCCGGGCTCTGCTGACCTGGCGGGCCGGCTGCCGGTGGTGCTCGGCGCGGCAGTTGCCTGGTTCGCGGTCACTCTCCTGCTGGGCGTCACCGCGGGCTGGTTGCGCGACAGCGGATCCTGGTCCCGGATCTTCGTGCGCAGCCTGACCGGCGACGGGCCCAGTACGGCAGCGTTGCTGCTGCTCGCCCCGGTCCTGGCGGTCGCGGCGTACGCCAGCGGGTGGTTGCTGCCCTTGGCGCTGGTCGCGCCGTACGCGGTCAACCGGACCGCCGCGCTCGCGGCCAGCCAGCGCCGGCTGGAGCGGCGCGATCCGCTCACCGGGATCGCCAACCGTACGGCGCTGGCCAGGGCGGTCAGCGCGTACGTGGCGGGAGCCGGGCAGAGCCGTCTCGCCCTGCTCGTGCTCGACCTGGACCGCTTCAAGAAGGTCAACGAGGCGCTCGGGCACAAGGTCGGCGACCGGCTACTGGTCGAGGTGGCCCGCCGGCTGGTCGAGGTGGCCGGACCGCAGGACCTCGTGGCGCGCCTCGGCGGCGACGAGTTCGCTCTGCTGGTACCCGGACTGCCCGATGTGGAGTCGGCGTACCGGCATGCGGCCTGGGTGGCGGCCGCGCTCGACGAACCGGTGCTGCTGGACGGGCTTTCGCTGGACGCGTCCGGCTCGATCGGCGTCGTGGTGTACCCCGAGCACGGCCACGACTTCGCGACCCTGCTGCAGCACGCGGACGTGGCGATGTACGACGCGAAGTACCGCGGCGACGGGGTGGCCGTGTACGCCCCCGAAGCCGACCTGAACACCCCGGACCGGCTGGGCCTGCTGGCCGATCTGCGCCGCGCGCTGGACACCCAGGACGCCGGCATCACGCTGCACTACCAACCCCAGGTGGAGATCGCCACCGGCGAGGTCGTCGGGTTCGAGGCGTTGCTGCGCTGGTACCACCCGCGCCGGGGAGCCGTCGACCCGGGGGAGCTGATCCGGGTCGCCGAGCAGAGCACGGTGATGCGACTGCTCACCTTCCGGGTGCTCGACGAGGCCATGGGTCAGCTGGCCCAGTGGGGTACGGCCGGCGCCGGGCTGCGGATCGCGGTCAACGTCAGCGTGCGCGACCTGCACTCCGGCGAGCTCGTCGAGTGGATCGCCCAGCGGTTGGGGGCGTACCGGGTACGCCCGGCCCAGCTGCAACTGGAGATCACCGAAGGGGCGTTGATGGCCGACCCGCTGCGGGTCGCGCAGACGCTGACCCGGCTGCGCCGGCTCGGGGGTTCGGTGTCGCTGGACGACTTCGGCACCGGGTACTCATCGCTGCTGCACCTGCGCCGGCTGCCGCTCTCCGAGGTGAAGATCGACCGGTCGTTCGTGGTCGGCGTGGCCACCGACGCCGATGATGCCGCGATCGTCCGATCGATGATCGAGATGGCCGGCGCGCTCGGGCTGCGGGTGGTGGCCGAGGGCGTCGAGGACGACAAGGCCTGGCGGGTACTCGCGGCTGCCGGCTGCGACCTCGCGCAGGGCTGGTACTGCGCCAAGCCGATGCCGGCGCACGAGGTACTGCCGTGGCTGGAGCAGCACCGGGCGCACCGTGCGGCGACAGCCTCGCCGGTGCGCCTCGCCGGGATCCCTCGCCCGCACGTACCCTGACCCCCGCTGCCCCATAGACTCGCTGGGTCCTACGCTCGCCCGGCCGGAGGAGTGACCATGGCTGCCATCTCCCGCGACGAGGTCGCGCACCTCGCGCACCTGTCGCGGCTCCCCCGCCCCCAGACTGAGCTGGACCCCTTCGCCGGGCAGCTCGACGTGATCCTGCAGGCGGTCGCCCGGGTGGGCGAGGTCGCCGCCGCCGACATCCCGCCGACCACGCACGCGGTGCCGCTGACCAACGTGCTGCGCGATGACGTGGTGGTGCCCGGGCTGACCCGCGACGAGGCGCTCTCGGGCGCGCCGGACGCCGCTGAGGGGCGTTTCCGGGTACCCCGGATCCTGGATGAGGAGCTGGAGCCGTGACTGAGCTGACCAGGATGACCGCGGCGGAGCTCGGCGGTCTGCTCGCCGCCGGCGAGGTGTCCGCGGTGCAGGTGGCGCGCGCACACCTGGACCGCATCGCCGAGGTCGACGCCCAGGTGCACGCGTTCCTGCACGTCGACGCCGAGGGCGCGCTCGCCGCGGCCCGGGCGGTCGACGAGGCGCGGGCGGCCGGGGCGCAGCTGGGCCCACTGGCCGGCGTACCCGTCGCCGTCAAGGACGTCATCACCACCAAGGGGATTCCGACCACCGCCGCGTCGAAGATCCTTCAAGGCTGGCGGCCGCCGTACGACGCCACGATCATGACGCGGATGCGCGACGCCGGCCTGGTGATGCTCGGCAAGACCAACATGGACGAGTTCGCGATGGGCTCGTCCACCGAGTACTCCGCCTACGGCCCGACGTACAACCCCTGGGATCTGAGCCGGATCCCGGGCGGCTCCGGCGGCGGGTCAGCGGCGGCGCTGGCCGCGTACGAAGCGCCGCTGGCGATCGGTACCGACACCGGCGGCTCGATCCGCCAGCCCGGGGCGGTCACCGGTACCGTCGGCGCCAAGCCAACCTACGGCGGCACCTCGCGGTACGGGCTGATCGCGTTCTCGTCCTCTTTGGACACTCCGGGGCCGTGCGCGCGCAGTGTGCTCGACGCGGCCCTGCTGCACGAGATCATCGGCGGGCATGACCCGCGCGACTCCACCTCGATCCCGGCGCCGGTGCCACCGGTCGTCGAGGCGGCCCGGCGCGGTGCGACCGGTGACCTGAGCGGGGTCAGGGTCGGACTGGTCAAGGAGTTCACCGGCGACGGGGCCGAGCCCGGGGTGGTCGCGGCGTTCCGGGAGTCGGTCGAGGCGCTGGTCAAGCTCGGGGCCGAGGTGGTCGAGGTCTCCTGTCCGCACTTCAGCTACGCGCTGCCGGCGTACTACCTCATCGCGCCGAGCGAGTGCTCGTCCAACCTGGCCCGCTTCGACGGGGTGCGCTTCGGGCTGCGGGTCGGCGACGACGGCCAGCGCTCGCTGGAGGAGGTCATGTCGGCCACCCGCGACGCCGGCTTCGGCGCCGAGGTCAAGCGGCGCATCATCATCGGCGCGTACGCCCTGTCCACCGGGTACTACGAGGCGTACTACGGGCAGGCGCAGAAGGTGCGCACCCTGATCTCCCGGGACTTCGCGAACGCCTTCACCCGGGCCGATGTGCTGCTCTCGCCGACCACCCCGTTCGTGGCGTTCCCGCTGGGAGCGCGCACCGCCGACCCGTACCAGATGTACCTGGCCGACCTGTACACGATCCCGCCGAACCTGTACGGCGGTCCGGCCATCTCCGTCCCCTGTGGACTCTCCGAGGGGTTGCCGGTCGGACTGCAGGTGATGGCGCCGACGATGGCCGACGACCGGATGTACCGGGTGGCCGCCGCCCTGGAGTCGGCGATTCCGCAGTTCGTGCCGCCGGCCCTGTAGCCGGGGCGCTGCCGCGGAGCGCCACCCACCACGACGTGACGGCGGCCGGGGGTATCTCGGCTGGCGACGGAGAGCTACCCTTTCGGCGTTGACCACCAGGGGAGGAGCTGTCGATGTACCCGAACGAGCCGTATGGTGAACAGCCTCAACAGGGCTGGCCACCGGCGCCAGGCGGATATGGGGCCGCCCAGCCCCCAGGTGGCTACGGCCCGCCCCCGCAGCCGCAGTATGGCCAGCCCCCGGGTGGCTACGGCCAGCCGCCTCAGCCTCAGTACGGCCAGCCGCAGTATGGCCAGCCGGACCCGTACGGCCAGTCGAGCGGGGCACCGTACGGCCAGCCCAGCGGGGCACCGTACGGCCAGCCGGACCCCTACGGCCAGTCGAGCGGGGCACCGTACGGCCAGCCGGACCCGTACGCCGCCGGTATGCCCTATCCGGGCGCTCCGACGCCCGCCCCGAACCGGACCGGGATGATTGTCGGGATCATCGTCGCGGTGCTGGTCCTGGTGGCCGGGGTGGTCGGGCTCGGGGTCTACCTGTTGGGTGGCAGCGGTACCGGCAGCCCACAGGCGTCCGCAGAAGCGTTCATGAGCGGACTCAAGAACGCTGACCTCGACGCTGTGAACAAGTCGGTCTGCGCGTCGAAGAGGTCGAACAACACCTCACAGTTCGACACCACGGAGCTGAAGCAGGTGACCTGGAGCTACAAGATCGGGACGCCGTCGGTCTCCGGCTCCACGGCCCGCGTACCGGTGGATCTCACAATCTCCTACCAGGGCCAGAGTCTGGACCTGACCTGGACAGTGATCACGAAGAATGAGTCCGGCGGGTGGTGCGTCGACGACCTCAAAACGACGTGACATCGGTCTGGGCCGCGAGCCGACATGCCCGCGGCCCAGACCGCACCTGCTCCCGGGTCGCGACTAGGCTGGTGCCGGCCTGTACGGAGACTGCCTGGAGCGTTGATGACCACGATGGCGCCGCCCTCCTTCGACGACGTGATCGACCGGTATGAGCCGGTGATCGGACTGGAGGTCCACGTCGAGCTGGGCACCCGGACCAAGATGTTCTGTGGCTGCCCGACCGGGTTCGGCGCGGAGCCCAACACCCAGGTCTGCCCGGTCTGTCTCGGCCTGCCCGGCAGCCTGCCGGTGGCCAACCGGGCCTCGATCGAGGCGACCATCCGGATCGGGCTCGCGCTCAACTGTTCGATCGCCAGCTGGTGCCGGTTCGCCCGGAAGAACTACTTCTACCCGGACATGCCGAAGAACTTCCAGATCAGCCAGTACGACGAGCCACTGTGCACCGACGGGTACCTCGACGTCGAGGTGGACGGGGAGTTCGTGCGGGTGGGCATCGAGCGGGTGCACCTGGAGGAGGACACCGGCAAGACCCTCCACATCGGAGGGTCGACCGGGCGGATCCACGGCGCCACCGAGTCGCTCGTCGACTACAACCGGGCCGGTATCCCGCTGGTCGAGATCGTGACCCGGCCGGTACCGGGCACCGGTGCGCTCGCCCCGGTCGTGGCCCGCGCCTACGTCTCCGAGCTGCGCGAAGTGATCCGCTCGCTGGGCGTCTCCGACGTCCGGATGGAGCAGGGTTCACTGCGCTGCGACGTGAACACCTCGCTCAGCCGTCCGGGCCAGGAGTGGGGCACCCGTACCGAGACCAAGAACGTGAACTCGCTGCGCTCGGTCGAGCGCGCTGTGCGCTCCGAGATGCTGCGCCAGTCGGCGGTACTCGACGCCGGCGGCACGATCACCCAGGAGACCCGGCACTTCCACGAGGAGACCGGCGACACCACGTCCGGGCGCAGCAAGGAGACGGCCACCGACTACCGGTACTTCCCGGAGCCGGACCTGGTGCCGCTGGCCCCCGACCCGATCTGGGTGCAGGAGTTGCGGGCTGCCCTGCCGGAGCCGCCACGCGCGCACCGCCTGCGGCTGCAGCAGGCGTGGGGCCTGTCGGACCACGACATGCAGTCGGTGCTCAACGCCGGCGCGGTGGAGCTCATCGAGGCCACCGTCGCCGCTGGGGCCCCGCCGGAGGCGGCCCGCAAGTGGTGGCTCGGCGAGCTCTCCCGGCTGGCCAACGAGAAGGGGACCGAGCTCGGCGCGATCGGCGCCACCCCGGAGCATGTCGCGCAGTTGCAGCGTCTGGTCGATGACGGGAAGCTCACCGACAAGCTCGCCCGCACCGTGCTCGAAGGCGTCGTCGCCGGCGAGGGCGACCCGGCCGCGGTGATGGCCGGCCGCGGTCTGGAGGTCGTCTCGGACACCGGCGTGCTCACCGCCGCCGTCGACGAGGCGATCGCCGCCAACCCCGAGGTGGCGCAGAAGGTCCGTGAGGGCAAGGTGGCCGCCGCCGGGAAGATCGTCGGCGACGTCATGAAGGCCACCCGCGGCCAGGCCGATGCGAAGACCGTCCAGGCGATGGTCCTGTCCCGCCTGGGCGTCGACGGCTGAACCTGTCGACGGCTGGTCCTGTCGGCACTGTCGTGACCCGTCCCGGTCGGTCTTGCCCGGTCGGGCATTGGACAAGATCCGATCGGACGGGTTGGACGCGCATCCGCCTTCTCCTCCGGCTGGAACACCAGCTCCGCCGCGAAAACTACTCGAAATCGACTAACAACGACTGGTTGCTGCTGTCGTGGCCGTCGTCCGCTGGCGTTGCCGTCACGCCGACGGGTACCGCTACCGCCCCGGCGTAGCCGGGCTGCCGGCCGGGCTGGGGGTGCCCGACGGGGTAGTGGATCCGGATGGCGTCGGTGAGCCCGTGGTGGCCGGCGAAGGCCTGATCAGGTGGCGCTCCAGGGTGACCTCGGTCTGGCCGGTACCACCAACCCGGATGTCGTCGTACGCCTGAAGTGTGTGCTCGCTGTCGAAGTACAGCACCGACAGGGCAAGCGGCAGCGGCGGAGTCTGCTCCAGCGCACGCAGCCCGGCGCCACCGGTGGAGCCCTGGACCATCAGCAGCGTACGCGGCACTCCGGCCGCCGTGTCGAACTGGCGTACCTGACGGGCGTGCAGGTGTCCGGCGAGGACCAGCGGGCAGCTGCCGGCGAGCGCGTCGGTGGCCAGCGGGTCGTGCACCAGCGCGATGTCCACTGGCGTGTGCGAGTGGCGGATCGTATCGGCCAGGGTCTGGCCCGCCGCCTGCACCGCCGTGTCGCCGGCGGCGCCACCCTGGTCGGTGACCTTGTTCGGGGTGAACCTCGGGTCGCCGATGCCGGCGATGGTCAGCCCCTTGACGGTACTGACCGAGTTGTTCAGCACCGTCGCGTTCGGCTGGCGGGCCACCGCAGCTGCGGTGAGGTCCGAGTCGTGGTTGCCGCGGACGAAGATGTACGGCACACCGAGCGACGCAATCGGGGCCAGGTAAGAGTTCTCGGCTTCGCTGCCCTGGTCGGTCAGGTCGCCGGTGTCGATGACCAGGTCCACATTGAACTGTTGGACGGTGGTCAGCACGACCGACCATGCGGCCGGGTTGAGGTGCATGTCGGAGATGTGCAGCACCCGGATCGTCGCGGTGTCCGTGCGGGCCACCGGCAGGGTGGAGTACGCGCCGTAGAGCCGGCTGACGTTCTGCACGAGGTGCTGCAGCTCAGCGCGGTACGCCTGGTACTCCCCGGCGATGCGGCGGGCGTCACCAACCACGGCCGGCGCATTGGCCAACAGCCCCTCGTACCTGGGCTCGGTGATGGAGTCTGCCCGGAACGTACCCGCGACCGTCAGCCCGGTACCGAACACCAGCGCGACAGCCAGTGCACCGCACTGCGCGATCCGCCGCGCCGAGCGGTACACCAGCGCGCCGAGCGCCATCGCGCCGAGGATGCACACCCCGGCCACTTGCAGGGCGAGCCGGCGTACCCCGCGGCTGACGTCGGCTGCGGCGGTCTCGCTGACCCGGTTGAGTCCGTCGGCCTCGGTGACCAGTGCCCTGGTCCGCTGCTGGTCCAGCGAATCGAGCCGGACGACCAGGTGGGCGGGGCCGGCGTGGCTGTCCAGGTGCAGCGATCCCAGCGGCGGGATCTGCACCTCGGTACCTCCGTGCAGCCCCGGGGTGATGGTGAGGTCAGCGCGGAACGGCCCCAGGTCCTCGCTGACCCGGCCGGCGACCAGGATCCCCAGGGTTGCTCCGACGAGCGCCACCGCCAGCACGCCCAGCCCGCGCCGCCCTGCCCGTACGACAGTCCCGCCGGCGGACCGCAGCCGCCGCAACTGCACAGCCCGGGCCGGGCGCAGCCACCGGAGGGTGCCGCGAATTGCGGGCATGTCAGCTCTGCTCGGCGCCACCGGCACCGTTGAGAACGATGCGGATGATGCGGTCGTCGTCGGCTTTCGGGGTACCCCGACCGTCCTTATTGGACGTGGTCACCCACAGCGTGCCGTCCGGGGCGGTGACCGCGGCGCGCAGCCGCCCGAAACCGCCCTGCAGTACCGCGGTCGGGGTGCCGAGTACGCCACCGGTGGGGGTGAGCTGCACCAGCCAGAGCCGTTCGCCGCGCAGGCAGGATGCGGCGAGCACGGTACCCGAGACCACCGCGAGCCCGGAGCAGGAGGCATCCGCCGGCTTCCACTGCACCAGCGGGTCGACGTAGCGCGGGTCGTTGGCCTGGCCCTCGACCGTGGGCCAGCCGTAGTTCTTCCCCGGCTCGATGACGTTGATCTCGTCCCAGGTGTCCTGGCCGAACTCGGTGGCGTAGAGCCGCTTGTTCTTGTCCCAGGCCAGGCCCTGCACGTTGCGGTGTCCGTACGACCAGACCAGCGTCGCGAACGGGTTGCCCGGGGCGGGCCTGCCCTCCGGTGTCATCCGCAGGATCTTGCCGCCGAGGCTGTTCAGATCCTGGGACAGGGCTTTCTGGGTGCCGTCCCCGGTGCCGGCGTAGAGGTAGCCGTCGGGGCCGAACGCCAGTTGCCCACCGTTGTGGTTGGCCGACGACGGGATGCCGGTGACGATCGGCTCCGGCTTGCCGCCGAGGGTCAGCTTGGCGATCCGGTTGTCCTGCGCGGTGGTGTAGTAGATGAAGACCGTGGCGTCGGTGGCGTAGTTCGGGGAGACCGCGATGCCGAGCAGGCCGCCCTCGCCGGCCGGTACCGCCTCGTCGATCGTCTGCACCGGTGTGACGGTGAGCCCCTCGGCGTCGCCCTGCGGGCCAATCTTGAGGATCCGCCGGCTGTTCCGCTCGGTCACCAGAGCCGTGTGGTCGGGCAGGAACGCAAGGCCCCACGGCACGTCGAGGTGCTTCACCAGTACCGTCGTCACCACGCTCAGATCCGCGCGGCGGCTCGGGCTGGTCGACGGGGCGGGCAACCTCGGCGCGGTGCCGGTCTGGTCGGGTGGTGGCGGGCCGAAGGCGCAGCCGGCCGCGAGCAGGCAGACCGCCGCCGCGACGGCCACCGCGGCAATCGCGGCCCGCGGGCGACGCGCGCTCCGCTCACTCCTCGCGCTCACGGTGGTCAGCCTAGCTGGCGGGTGCGGTCCGCTCCTGCCCCACAGGTGACGGCGTGATGGTCAGCTCCTGGCCGCTGGCGGCGACCAACCAGGGCAGGTCCACCGCGCAGACCGCAGGCAACCGGACGGAACCGCCGCGGTCGAGGGTGGCGTGCACCCCGCCCCGCTGGTCGGTGCCGAGCTGGCTGATCTCCGACCAGGCGACCCGCCGCGAACCGAGCACCGCCCGCAGCACGATCCCGGCCTGGTCGGCGTCTGTGCCGGCACGCCAGCCCCAGACCGCAACCAGCAGGGGTACCAGCAGGAAAGGCAGCAGGAACCGACTCGACGTGGCGAACGGGACCGCGGAGAAGAACGCGATGAGGCCGGCGATGGCGATGGCGGCGTTGTGCCGGAACTTCACGGGGAGCACGCCGCCATCGTCGCACCCCATCCACGCCCTGGCGTGCCCAGGGGCTCCGGCTGGCGGTCCGCCCGGGCATACTGGCCCGGACGTCGATGTGTCGACGGGTGCTGCCCACGGTGCCGGGAGGACGAGATGAGTGCTGTCCGGGTCGGCTCGCTGCCGGCACCCTCGTGGCTCGCCTCGATCAGCTCCACGGCGTCGGTCCGGGTCCGCCCCGGTCCGACCGTACCGGCGGCGCTCTGCGCCGGAACTGTGCTGCTCTGGGGGGTCTGCGCCGTACTGGGCTGGGCCGGCGGGCTGCGGGCCGGCTGGGTGGTGCTGGCCGGCTGTGCCGGGGTCGGCGCGCTCGCGCTGGCGCTGCGCGGCGCTCCGTTCGTCGGCCTGGCCCCGTTGGCGTTGGCGGGACTCAGCTGGGGGATGGCCACCGGCAACCAGGTGCCCGCCTCGGCCGGCGACGTCCTCGGTGATGCGCGGCTGCTCGGCTGGAACCTGGGGTTCGCGGCATCGCTGCTGCTGGCGTACGTCGCTGCGGTCTGGGTCGACGCCCGCTGGCACGCGTACCGGCGGGTGCGCACCGCCGTGCAGGAGCGGCGCTGGTGGGGCCGGACCCCGGGTGAGCGGGAGCGCCAGCTCGGCCTGCTGGAGGTGATTCCGTCGGTCCGCTTCGTGATGGCCCCGGACGACACCTGTCTCGCGCTGGCGGGCACCCGGGTGGCGGTGCTCCGGTCGGCGCAGTGGCCCAGCGGAACCTATGAGATCGCCAACACCGAGGGGGTACTGCGCAACGGTCGCCCGTACGCCCCCGGTTCGGACGACGTGTCAGCGGTCGCCGCCGACCTGACCGCCTGGTCGGAGTGGCTGGGCGACACGGGTGCGCAGTGTCGGGGCTTTGTCGTGGTCCATCCGGCCAGCGCGCGCGCCAGGGACGAGGTCCGGCTGGACGTGCCGGCGCAGGGCCGGATCCGGGTGCTGCCCGCCGAGGATCTCGTGGAGGACATCGGTGGGTTCCTTGCCGGGGACCCGTACGGGGTCGACCTGGTGGTGATGCGTCAGGTGGACGCGCGGCTGGGCCTGTTCACGCCGGAAGGCGACTGACGCCGCGCAGCTGCGCGGCGTCAGTCGCCTTCCGGCGCACGTGAACCGGTGAAGGCGACGGGCCTTCGTGGGTCAGTCGCCGATCGGTGCCCAACCGGGCATCGGGTACGCCGCCAGCAGCTCGCGCACCTCGCCGGCGATCCGGTCCAGGGTCGCCTCGTCTTCCTTGACCGCAGCCGAGACCGCTTCGTCGATCCACGCCGCGACCTGTGGCATCTGTGCCTCGGTCAGCCCACGGGTGGTCAGCGCCGGGGTGCCCAGCCGGATACCGGACGGGTCGAACGGCTTGCGGGTGTCGTACGGCACAGTGTTGTAGTTGCACTCGATCCCGGCCCGGTCCAGCGCCTTGGCCGCCGGCTTCCCGCCGATGTCCTTGCCGGTCAGGTCGACCAGCAGCAGGTGGTTGTCGGTACCCCCGGAGACGAGGTCGAAGCCCCGCTCGGTCAGCGCCGCGGCCAGTGCCCGGGCGTTGGTCACGATCTGGTGGGCGTACCCGCGGAATGCGGGCTGGGCAGCCTCGCCCAGCGCGACCGCGATGCCGGCGGTGGTGTGGTTGTGCGGGCCACCCTGCAGACCGGGGAAGACCGCCTTGTCCACCGCCTTCGCGCGCTCCTCGGTGGACATGATCATCGCGCCGCGGGGGCCGCGGAGCGTCTTGTGCGTGGTGGTGGTGATCACGTCGGCGTACCCGACGGGTGACGGGTGCGCGCCACCGGCGATCAGCCCGGCGATGTGCGCGATGTCGGCCACAAGTACCGCGCCGATTTCGCGGGCGATCTCGGCGAAGGCGGGAAAGTCGATGGTGCGCGGGATCGCGGTACCCCCGCAGAAGATCAGTTTGGGTTGCTCGCGGCGGGCCAGGTCACGGACCTCGTCGAGGTCGACCAGCCCGTCGGAGCGCCGCACCGAGTACTGCACGGCGCGGAACCACGTGCCGGTCGCCGAGACCGACCAGCCGTGGGTGAGGTGGCCGCCCATCGGCAGCGCCATGCCCATCACGGTCTCGCCGGGCTTCAGGAAGGCCAGGTACACGGCGAGGTTCGCCGGGGAGCCGGAGTACGGCTGGACGTTGGCGTGCTCCACGCCGAAGACGGACTTCGCCCGGTCGACTGCGAGCGTCTCGATCGGGTCGATGTACTGCTGGCCCTCGTAGTAGCGCCTGCCGGCGTACCCCTCGGAGTACTTGTTCGTCAGCACCGTGCCGGTGGCCTCCAGCACCGCGGGGGAGACATAGTTCTCCGATGGGATCATGCGCAGCGTGTCGTGCTGGCGCTGGGCCTCGCCCTGGATCAGGTCGGCCAGCTGCGGGTCAGCGGTCGACAGGTGCGGAATCGGTGGTACGTGCATGGTGAGCGTCCTCCTGCTGTGTGCAGCCCGTGCAGGTGGTCGGTTCCACCTTTGGTGTGCGCCGGTCGCGGGTACGCCTGTGATGCTATCGGGCACGTAGGGTCGGCCTGTGACGGCTTCCCTACATCCGAAGATCGAACTCCATGTGCACCTGGAGGGCGCGATCCGGCCGGCCACCCTGCTCGACCTCGCCCGCCGCAACGATCAGCCGTTGCCGGCCGACACGGTGGCGGAGCTCACCGCGCTGTACGAGTTCACCGGACTGGCGCACTTCGTCGAGGTGTGGCTGCTCACCACGAACTGCCTGCGGACCGCGGCGGACTTTCGCCAGGTGGTGGTCCAGTACGCCGCCGAGGCTGCCGGCTTCGGTGCGGTGTACCTGGAGGCGATCTTCTCGCCGTGCGAACGGGTGAAGCGCGGAATCGGCTGGGACGAGCTGTTCACCGGGTACACCGAGGGCGCGGTGCAGGCGTACGAGCGGTACGGGGTGATCGTGCGCTTCACCCCGGACCTGTACCGCGAGGTCGAGCCGGAGTTGGCCGAGGAGTGCGCCCGGGTGGCGGTGCGCTACCGCGACCGCGGGGTGGTGGGGCTCGGGCTGGGCGGTCGCGAGGCGGGGTACCCGGCGGAGCCGTTCCGGCGCGCCTTCGACATCGCCCGCGACGGGGGGCTCGGCATCGTGCCGCATGCCGGCGAGGCGGCCGGGCCGGAGTCGATCCGCGAGGTGCTCACCATGCAGCCGGCCCGGATCCGGCACGGCATCCGGGCGGTGGAGGATCCGGACCTGCTCGCCGAGATTGTCGACCGGGGGCTGGTGCTCGATGTGTGCCCCACCTCGAACCTGCGCCTCGGCGGCGTATCCAGTCTGGACGCGCACCCGCTGCCGGCGCTGCGCGCCGCTGGCGTGCTGTGCACGATCAACACAGACGATCCGGCGATGTTCGGTACCGACCTGGGCCGGGAGTACGAGATCGCGGCGAAACTCGGCGTGTCGGCGCGCGACGCGTACCGGGCCGGGATCGCCGGGGCGCTCTGCGACGAGCGCACCCGCGCGCAGCTGGCCGCACTGGTCGCCGCGGGCGACGAGGACTGACGGGGCTGCGCGACCCGCCGCCCGCGGTTGCGGGGCCCAGCCGCAGCGACCGTCCGCGCGCTGCGCCGTCCGTCAGTCGGGGACCCGGCGGTACGCGCCGTCGCTGGCTGACGTGGCCATCGACGCGTACGCCCGCAGGGCCGGTGATACCGCGCGTTCCCGGTTGACCGGGGTGTACGGCCGGTCCCGCTTCTCCTGGGCGACCCGCCGCGCCTCCAGCACCTCCGGGGCAACGTCGAGGGAGATCGAGCGGGCCGGGATGTCGATCGCGATCGGGTCGCCGTCGGAGATGAGCGCGATGATCCCGCCACCGGCAGCCTCAGGGGAGACGTGACCGATGGAGAGTCCGGAGGTACCCCCGGAGAACCGCCCGTCGGTGATCAGCGCGCAGGCCCGGCCCAGCCCGCGGCCCTTGAGGAACGAGGGGGGGTACAGCATCTCCTGCATGCCCGGGCCGCCCCGGGGCCCCTCGTAGCGCACCACGACCACGTCGCCGGCGACCACGTCACCGCGCAGGATGGCGTCCACAGTGGACTCCTGGGACTCGAAGACCTTCGCCGGGCCGCGGAACGTCAGGTTCTCCGTGGGTACTCCGGCGGTCTTGACCACGCAGCCGTCCGGAGCGAGGTTGCCGAAGAGGATCGCCAGCCCGCCGTCGGCGGTGTAGGCGTGCTCCCGGTCGCGGATACAGCCCGCCGCCGCGTCAGTGTCCAGAGTGGACCACCGGTTACTGGTGGAGAACGGTTCCGTGGTCCGTACCCCGCCCGGTGCCGCGTGGAACAGCTCGATCGCCTCCGGGCACGGTGCCGCGGCCCGGATGTCCCAGGCGTCGAGCCAGGAGTCCAGCGTCGCCGCATGCACCGTGTGCACGTCACGCCGCAGCAGTCCAGCCCGGTTCAGTTCGCCCAGGATCGCGGGTACACCGCCGGCCCGGTGCACGTCCTCCATGTGGTACGTCGACGACGGGGCGACCTTGGACAGGCACGGTACCCGGCGGGAGACCGCGTCGATGTCCGAGACGGTGAAGTCCAGCCCGGCCTCGCGGGCCGCGGCGAGCAGGTGCAGCACGGTGTTGGTGGAGCCGCCCATGGCCACGTCGAGGGCCACCGCGTTCTCGAAGGCGGCCCCCGACGCGATGGCGAGCGGCAGTACCGAGGCGTCGTCGTCGGTGTAGTACCGACGGGCGAGGTCGACGATCAGCCGGCCGGCCTCGATGAAGAGCCCGCGCCGCGCGGTGTGGGTGGCCAGGGTCGAGCCGTTGCCCGGCAGCGCCAGCCCGATCGCCTCGGCGAGGCAGTTCATCGAGTTGGCGGTGAACATGCCGGAGCAGGAGCCGCAGGTGGGGCAGGCCGAGCGTTCGATCTCGCCGAGCTGGGCGTCGGTGACCGCGTCGTTGGCCGAGGCGATCATCGCGTCGATCAGGTCGATCTTCGAGTGCACGATGCCCTCGATCGCGACCGTCTTGCCGGCCTCCATCGGCCCGCCGGAGACGAAGACGGTGGGGATGTTCAGCCGCAGCGCCGCCAGCAGCATGCCCGGCGTGATCTTGTCGCAGTTGGAGATGCAGACCAGCGCGTCCGCGCAGTGCGCGTTGACCATGTACTCCACCGAGTCGGCGATCAGCTCGCGGCTGGGCAGCGAGTAGAGCATGCCGCCGTGGCCCATCGCGATGCCGTCGTCGACCGCGATCGTGTTGAACTCCTTGGCCACCCCGCCGGCATCCTCCACGGCCGAGGCGACCAGGGCGCCCATGTTGCGCAGGTGCACGTGGCCCGGGACGAACTGGGTGAAGCTGTTGGCCACCGCGATGATCGGTTTGCCGAAGTCGGCGTCGGTCATCCCGGTCGCGCGCCACAGGGCACGGGCACCGGCCATGTTGCGTCCGTGGGTGGAGGTCTTCGACCGTAGTTCGGGCATAGCGTCAGTGTGGCACGGCTGCCTGACCGCGGGGTCCGTGCCGGCCACGGTCGGCGGGTGGCTGGCCGGGGTTCGTTCAGTCCAGATGCTGGGGTTCGGTTGACGGGGCGCAGCGGATACGTCAGAGTTGACTCATGTCCTCGATCCAACTCCGCCGAGTACTCACCTAGCGCGCCGACTTCCCGTCGACGCGCTAGCCCGGTGCCCCCTCGGCACGCGGGCTTTTTTCATGCCCGGCAGACTTGACGACGCCCCGCCGCCAGACTTGTTGCAGACCAGACTCGCTGACACCCACGCGAAGGCCGTACCCGATGACCAGACCCACGCCAGAAGTCCTCGCCCACCGCCCCACCGGGGCCGGCCCGGGCACCGAACCCGCTCCGGCCGGCCCGGCCGTCGCGCCGACTGACGGCCCGGGCGCCGCGTCGGTGGCTCCGGGGGCGGCGCCGGCTACCGACCCGCCGGCCACCGACCCACAGGCCCCGCCCGCGGGCGTCCCCGGCGGGGCGGTGCGCGCCACCCATGTGCCGATGTCGGGCGCCAGCTCGCTGGTGCGCTCGCTGGAGGCGCTCAACGTCGACGTCGTTTTCGGTATCCCGGGCGGGGCGATCCTGCCGGCGTACGACCCGCTCTTCGACTCTCCGACCGTGCGGCACATCCTGGTCCGCCACGAACAGGGGGCCGGGCACGCCGCTACCGGGTACGCCCAGGCCACCGGCCGGGTCGGGGTCTGTATTGCCACCTCCGGCCCGGGCGCGACCAACCTGGTCACCCCGATCGCCGACGCGCACATGGACTCGGTCGGCATTGTGGCGATCACCGGTCAGGTGCCCAGCGGGGCGATCGGCTCCGACGCCTTCCAGGAGGCGGACATCCAGGGCATCACGCTGCCGATCACCAAGCACAACTACCTGGTGCGCAAGGGCGAGGACATTCCCCGGGTCCTTGCCGAGGCGTTCCACCTCGCCTCGACCGGCCGCCCCGGGCCGGTGCTGGTGGACATCCCGAAGGACATCCTGGTCGCGCAGACCACTTTCAGCTGGCCACCGACGCTGGACCTGCCTGGGTACCATCCGACGCTGCACCCGCACGGCAAGCAGATTCGTGAGGCGGCGCGCCTGATCGCCGCGGCCCGCCGACCGGTGCTCTACGTCGGCGGCGGCGTCATCAAGGCAGGGGCTTCGGCCGCGCTGCGTCAGCTGGCGGAGCTCACCGGCATCCCGGTGATCACCACCCTGATGGCCCGTGGCGCGTTCCCCGACTCGCACCCCCAGCACCTCGGGATGCCGGGCATGCACGGCACGGTCGCCGCGGTGCACTCGCTGCAGAAGGCTGACCTGATCGTGGCACTCGGGGCCCGTTTCGACGACCGGGTGACCGGCAAGCTGGACTCGTTCGCGCCGAACGCGGCGATCGTGCACGCCGACATCGACCCGGCCGAGATCGGCAAGAACCGGGTAGCCGATGTGCCGATCGTGGGCGACGCCCGGTACGTCCTCGAGGAGCTGATCCCGGCGGTCGCCGCCGAGTACGCCGCAGACCGCCGCGCGGACCTCAGCGAGTGGTGGGCGCAGCTCGACGATCTGCGCCACCGGTACCCGCTGGGCTGGGATGAGCCGCCGGACGGCACGCTCGCCCCGCAGCAGGTGATGAAGCGGCTGAGCGACATCGTCGGGCCGGACGCGATCTACGTGGCCGGTGTCGGTCAGCACCAGATGTGGGCATCGCAGTTCATCTCGTACGAGCACCCGGCCACCTGGCTCAACTCCGGTGGACTCGGCACGATGGGGTACGCCGTGCCGGCCGCCATGGGCGCGAAGGTCGGCAGGCCCGACACTGTCGTCTGGGCCATCGACGGGGACGGCTGCTTCCAGATGACCAACCAGGAGCTGGCCACCTGCGCGCTGGAGGGTATCCCGATCAAGGTTGCTGTGATCAATAACGGCAACCTCGGCATGGTGCGCCAGTGGCAGACCCTGTTCTACGGCGAGCGGTACTCCAACACCGACCTGGGTACCCACAAGCACCGGATCCCCGACTTCGTGAAGCTGGCGGAGGCGCTCGGCTGCGTCGGGCTGCGCTGCGAGTCCGCCGATGACCTCGACGCCACGATCGAGGCCGCGATGCGCGTCACCGACCAGCCGGTCGTGGTCGACTTCGTGGTGGGCAAGGACGCCATGGTGTGGCCGATGGTGGCCGCCGGTACCAGCAACGACGAGATCATGTTCGCCCGCGGGGTGCGCCCCACCTTCGACGAGGACGACCTGTGAGTACGCATACGCTTTCGGTCCTGGTGGAGAACAAGCCGGGCGTGCTGGCCCGGGTGGCCGGACTCTTCTCCCGGCGTGGGTTCAACATCGACTCGCTCACTGTCGGGGAGACCGAGAATCCGGAGGTCTCCCGGATGACGATCGTGGTCAACGCCGACGCCCTGCCGTTGGAGCAGGTGACCAAGCAGCTGAACAAGCTGATCAATGTACTCAAGATCGTGGAGCTCGACTCCGGTGCCTCGGTACAGCGGGAGCTCCTGCTGGTCAAGGTGCGCGCGGACCGGCCGGTACGCTCGCAGGTGCTGGAGACGGTGCAGCTGTTCCGGGCGCGCGTCGTCGACGTGGCACCCGACGCGTTGACCATCGAGGCCACCGGCACCGCGGAGAAGCTGGACGCGTTGGTACGCGACCTCGAACCGTACGGGATCAAGGAAATGGTGCAGTCCGGCATGGTGGCGATCGGTCGCGGTTCGCGGGCGATCACCGCGGGGCCGGCGCTGCGCGCTGCCTCATAGGCGCGCCGGAGCTCAGCGGGTCACCTCGTCAGGCCCGTCGGACAGCTCAGCGGGCGACATCGTCAGGCCGCATCGTCAGGTCCGCCGGATATCGGGCGGGCCGCGAATCGAAAGGAATTCAATGACCGCCGAGGTTTTCTACGACGCCGACGCCGACCTGTCGGTGATCCTGGGCCGCAAGGTCGCGGTGATCGGGTACGGCAGCCAGGGGCACGCGCACGCGCTGTCGCTGCGCGACTCCGGCGTCGACGTGCGGGTCGGCCTACCCGAGGGCTCCAAGAGCCGGGCCAAGGCGCAGGAGCAGGGGCTGCGCGTGGTGACGCCGGCGCAGGCCAGCGCCGAAGCTGATGTGATCATGGTGCTGGCACCGGACACCGCCCAGCGGAAGATCTACGCCGAGTCGATCGCCCCGTCGCTGACCGCGGGCAAGGCACTCTTCTTCGGCCACGGGCTGAACATCCGGTACGGGCTGATCACGCCGCCGGCCGACGTGGACGTCGCGATGGTCGCCCCGAAGGGCCCCGGCCACCTGGTGCGTCGGCAGTTCGTCGACGGCAAGGGCGTGCCCTGCCTGGTCGCGGTCGAGCAGGACGCCAGTGGCGGCGCGCTGGCGCTGGCGCTGTCCTACGCCAAGGCGATCGGGGGTACCCGGGCCGGCGTGATCCGGACCACGTTCAAGGAAGAGACCGAGACGGACCTCTTCGGCGAGCAGGCCGTGCTCTGCGGTGGCGCCTCCGCGCTGGTCCAGGCTGGTTTCGAGGTACTGACCGAGGCCGGGTACGCCCCGGAGATCGCGTACTTCGAGTGCCTGCACGAGCTGAAGCTCATCGTGGACCTGATGTACGAGGGCGGCATCGCACGGATGCGCTACAGCGTCTCCGACACGGCCGAGTACGGCGACCTCACCCGGGGTCCGCGGATCATTGACGAGCGGGTCAAGAACGAGATGCGCAAGATTCTCGGCGAGATCCAGTCCGGCGAGTTCGCCCGCGAACTGGTCGCCGAGGACGACGCCGGCCGCCCGAACTTCGCCAAGTTGCGGGAGCAGGGCGCGCAGCACCCGATCGAGGAGACCGGGCGCAAGCTGCGGGCGATGATGAGCTGGGTGGATCGGCCGATCACCGAGACCGCCTGACGGGTGAACTGAACGAGTGGTGCCCGGGCGTACTCCGCCCGGGCACCACTCGTTTTTGCCGAACCGGCTACTTCACGATCGGTGTGGCGTCCTGCGGCGCGGTCGGCGCGGTGCCGGCCACCGCGCTCGCCGCGGCCGGGTCGTCCTGCTTTGCGGGGTCGTCGTGCACGATCGGGTCGTTGTGCGCGGCCGGGTCGTTGTGCGCGGCCGGGTCGCCGAAGTCGCTGAAGTCGCCGAAGCCGGGGTGCGGCGCGGCGTCGTCGTGGTGCGGGGTCGCTGTGGCATCGGTCGAGTCGCCGCGGTACAGCTGGTCGCCGTCGTCGTAGCTTTCGGGATGGGCTCCGGTCGGCTCGGACCCGAGGAGCGGGTCGCCGATGTGCAGGCCCAGGGTCGGCTCCGGGGTTCCGAACGGATCGCCGATTTCCAGGCCGGTCGTCGGGAGCTCGAAAGAGTCGTGGTGGTCGTGGTGGTCGTGGGTCGGGTACGGGTCGTGTTCGCCAGACTCGTACGGGTCGTGGCCTCCGACGTCGGAGTCGTGGTACTCGCTCATGGTGTCTCCCTCAGGTTGATGGCTCCACGCTAGGGAAGTCCGCGCACCGGTGGCGTCCCTGTTTCGTGCCATCGAGTGGATCAGATACCCGGGCTGTCAGCTAACTGACCTTCTCCGCTGGTTGTGAGGGCACTCACGGCCGGTCGGTGCGTATCACCCGCCCGTGCAGGCCTACCATCAGTTGTTCGACCAACACGGTCATCACGCCGATGTGGCAATCACGCCCAGCACGGCCCCGTCGTCCCGCGAGGAAGCATGAACCCTGTCGTTCTCATCGCCGAAGAACTCGCTCCGGCCGCGCTTGAGGTGCTCGCCGACGACTTCGATGTCCGCCACGTCGACGGTACCGACCGGGCAGCCCTGCTCGCGGCCCTCGCCGACGCGCAGGCGGTGATCGTACGCAGCGCCACCCAGATCGACGCCGAGGCGATCGCGGCCGCTCCGCGGCTGAAGGTAGTCGCCCGGGCCGGCGTGGGCCTGGACAACATCGAGGTACCGGCCGCCACCGCGCGTGGCGTCATGGTCGTCAACGCACCGACCTCGAACATCATCTCTGCCGCCGAGCAGGCTGTGGCGCTGCTGCTGTCGGTCGCCCGGCACACCGCGAGCGCCAGTGCCGCGCTCAAGGCCGGCGAGTGGAAGCGCTCGAAGTACACCGGGGTGGAGATCGCGGGCAAGACCGTCGGTGTGGTCGGGCTGGGCCGGATCGGTGTGCTCTTCGCCCAGCGGATGGCGGGCTTCGGGGTCCGCCTGATCGCCTACGACCCGTACGTGCAGCCGGCGCGCGCCGCCGCTCTGGGGGTACGCCTGGTCGGACTGGACGAGCTGCTCCGGGAGAGCGACTTCATCTCGATCCACCTGCCCAAGACCCCGGAGACGGTCGGTCTGATCGGCGCCAAGGAGTTGGCCACCGTCAAGCCCGGGGTGTGCATCATCAACGCCGCCCGGGGTGGCCTCGTCGACGAGCAGGCGCTCGCGGACGCGATCGCCGACGGCCGGGTCGCTGGCGCCGGTATCGACGTGTACTCCAAAGAGCCCTGCGTGGCGTCTCCGCTCTTCGCCTTCGACAACGTGGTGGCCACCCCGCACCTGGGTGCGTCGACCGTGGAGGCGCAGGACAAGGCGGGCCTCGCCGTGGCGCGCAGTGTCAAGCTCGCGCTGCAGGGTGAGTTCGTGCCGGACGCGGTGAACGTGCAGGCCGGCGGCGTGGTCGCGGAGGACGTCCGCCCACTGCTGCCGCTCGCCGAGAAGCTCGGCCGGGTCTTCACCGCGGTCGCGGGTGGGGTCGCCGCCGCGGTCACCGTCGAGGTGCGCGGTGAGATCATCTCCAACGACGTGTCGGTGCTGACCCTCGCTGCCACCAAGGGCCTGTTCGCCGCAGTGGTGGAGGATCAGGTGACCTACGTCAACGCCCCGCACCTCGCTGCGGAGCGGGGCGTCGAGATCGTGCTCGCCACGAGTCCCGAGTTGACCGACCACGCAAACCTGGTGACGGTACGGGGGGCGCTGCCCGACGGCCGGGTCGTCTCGGTCTCCGGTACCGCCATCTCGGGTCCGCGCGAGATCGTCAAGCTCACCGAACTGGACGGCTTCGAGTTGGAGCTGGCCGCCGAGGGCAACCTGATGTTCTTCAAGTACGTCGACCGGCCCGGTGTGGTCGGGCGGATCGGGTCGATCCTGGGTGACGCGGGCGTCAACATCGCGGCCATGCAGGTGGCCCGGATGGCAGCCGGCGGCGAGGCGTTGATGACGCTGACCGTGGACAACCCGGTCCCGGCCGAGCTGCTGGCCAAGGCGGCCACCACGATCGGCGCCACCGCCGCGAGCACCGTGGATCTCACCGCGTAGGAGTCGGGCTGGGGAAACGTGGCGGCTGGCGGAAACTGCGAGGTCCGCCAGCCGCGCGGGTTCCAGGCTCCTCGTGGTCAGCGGATCACGAGGATGTTGCTGACCACCTCGACCCAGCAGTCCGCCGACGCTGTACCCACTACGGTCGAGTCGCTGGGGTTCTGGCCGTTGGTCTGCAGGGACATGGCGATGACGAAGTACCGGTGGTAGTACTTGTGGGAGGTCCACCAGCGGATCCCGGCGGGAGCCGTGGGGCACAGCTGTGAGCCGGTCTCGGGCGCCCGCGGACAGTGGTAGTGCAGGTCATTGCCGTACGTGTTGTCCGTGCTGATCGCGTTGCTGACGTTGGTGGCCGAGGCCGTGTCCGGCAGCGGCATCACCATGACGGTGGTCATCACGGTCTTGCCCGAGTTGAGGTAGACCGCGATCGCCATGTTCCCGCAGCCGTTCGCCCGCAGGAGCCCGCTGATCTGCTTGCCACCGGCGTCGTCGCAGGCGCTGTAGAAACCTGCCCCGGCAAGGGTGTAGCTGGCGCCGGAGCGACCTGACACCGAGTTGTTCCAGAAAAACTGCTGGAGCTCCATCGGCGTGCGGTCGGTCTTCTCACTGTCCAGCGTTGTCTCGTCGCGGTAGGTGGTTCGCGGTGGGGTGTACGTGGTCGTGGTCGCTGTGGGGCGCGTGGTTGTCGACCCGGGCCGGGTGGTTGTCGACCCGGGCCGGTAGGAGTCCGTTGTCGCCGGGGTCGTCGCCGAGCCGGATCCGCTTGCGCTGGCCGAAACCGGGTGGGCGCCGCTGGACGACGGCTTGAACAGCAGGAAGCCGCCGCCGAGCAGCAGCACGAGCAGGAGCACGCCGCCGATGGCGATCCCCACCGCGGCACCGGAGTTTGTGCGTGGGGGTACCGGCACCGACCCGGGGTACCCCGGGAGTCCCAGCTGGTACGGCGGCGGGTACGGCAGTGCACCCGTCGGGTACGGCAGCGCGGGCGGGTACGGCGGCGGCGCGGGCGGGTACGGGGGCGCCGACGACGGGTACGGCGGGTACGGCGGGGCGGACGGCTGTTGCGGAATGTGTGCCGGCGGCTGCCACGCCCCGAACTGCCGCTGCTCTTCTGACGGCTGCACGCGCCCTCCCCAGGTCCCGAAGCCGCGTCACACGATACGGGTCCGGTCGGGTTGACGAATGCCCGCGTTCAGGTGGCCTGTGCGGCCGAGCGGGTACCGCCGGTCAGCGGATCTTCGGGATCGCGGCGAGAGTCTGGATCAGGCAGTCGGACGACGCGTTCTTCTGCACGGTGTTGTCGGTCGGAGTCTTGCCGTCGGTGTACACCGTCAGACTGATCACGAAGTACCGGTGGAAGGTTTCGGGGATGTACCACCACCGCAGGTCGGGGACCCGGGTCGCGCAGAGCTGGGAGCCGGGATCGGGCGGGCGGGTGCAGTAGAAGGACAGGTCGTTGCCCAGCGTGGTGTCGCTCAGCATGGCGCTCTTCACCGCGCTGGCTGAGGCGGCGTCGGGCAACGGTACGACCATGACGCTGGTCATCACGGTCTTCGCTGTGTTGAGGTACACCCCGACCTGCATGCTCGCGCAGCCGTGCGCCGCCAACACCGCCGACATCCGCGAGCCACCGACGTCGGCGCAGGCGTCCTTGAGGCCGGCTCCGGTGAGAGCGTACGTGTCGTTGCGGCTGGTGAACGAGTCCTCGGGGAAGAACTGCCTCGCCTCGAACGGCGTCCGGTCGGTGTTCACGCTGTCCAATGTGGACAAGTCGCGGCTGGTCGCCCGGGACGGCGTGGCGGAGGGGGTACGGCTCGGCGTGGCGGACGTCGCCGTGCTGGGGTTGGACCCGCCGGAGGCGTTGGACACCGGGGTGCCGCCGCTCTTGGACAGGGCCACGGCGGCGATGCCGATGAGCACCAGGACCAGCACCAGGCCGCCCGCGATGATGCCCACGATCAGGCCGGTGTTGGAACCGCGTTGCGGAGGTGTCGGGACCATCGGATACGCCGGCGGCGCGGACAGCGGCTGGGGGGACGGCGCCGGGGACGGGGGGGGGTACCCGGCCGCGTAGTCCGGCTGCTGCGCAGGGTATTCCTGCTGGCTCCACGGGTCGGCCGGGGGGGCGGGCTGGTACTGCTGGGGCGAGCCCGGCCAGGCGCCCGGCTGCTCCGGGGGCGTCGGCGGCCACATCTCGTAGTGCTGCGGATCGCGAGGCTCCATCTGCCTAGTGTGCGGCCCGCTGCCCAGGCGTGCGGTGGCGGTCCGGTACGTCGCCCCGCCAAGCTCACAGATTGGGACCTGCGTACCGCGTACTAGGACGATGGCCTAACGTTTCCCAGGGAAGTGTCGACGAACGGAGAAACGGACGTGACCGTGGCGCGGATCGCAGTGGTCGCCGGTGACGGGATCGGTCCCGAGGTTGTCACGCAGGCACGCAAGGTGCTCGACGCGGTGCTGCCCGGCGTCGAGGCGACCGGGTACGACCTGGGCGCGGCCCGGTACCACGCCACCGGCGAGGTACTCCCGGACAGCGTGCTCGCCGAGCTCGCCCAGTACGACGCGATCCTGCTCGGTGCGGTCGGTGACCCGTCGGTGCCGCCCGGGGTGCTGGAGCGCGGGCTGCTGCTGAAGCTGCGCTTCGCCTTCGACCAGTACGTGAACCTGCGCCCGTCCCGGCTGTGGCCCGGCACCACCAGTCCGCTCGCCACCGTCAAGCCGGGCGAGATCGATCTGGTCGTGGTGCGTGAGGGCACCGAGGGGCTGTACGTCGGCGCCGGCGGAAACCTGCACACGGGTACCCCGGCCGAGGTCGCCACCGAGGAGAGCCTCAACACCCGGCACGGCGTGGAGCGGGTGATCCGCGACGCGTTCAGCCGCGCCCAGGCGCGGGAGCGGCGCAAGGTGACCCTGGTGCACAAGACCAACGTGTTGACCCACGCCGGTGGGCTGTGGTCCCGCGCCTTCGCCGACGTCGCCGCACAGTACCCGGACGTCGCCACCGAGTACCAGCACGTCGACGCGGCGGCGATGTTCCTGGTGAGCCAGCCGCAGCGGTACGACGTGATCGTCACGGACAACCTGTTCGGCGACATCCTCACCGATGTGGCCGCCGCGGTCTCCGGCGGGATCGGACTGGCCGCCAGCGGTAGCATCAACCCCGAACGGCGGCACCCGTCGATGTTCGAGCCGGTACATGGCTCCGCGCCGGACATCGCCGGCCGTGGTATCGCCGACCCGGTCGCCGCGGTGCTCTCGGTCTCGCTGCTGCTGGACCACCTCGGCCACCCCGAGGCGGCCCGACGGGTCGAGGATGCGGTAGCCGCGGAGTTGGCCGGGCGTACCCCCGCAGTGGCGCTGCGGACCGACGAGATCGGCGACCGGCTCGCCGCCGCGGTATCCGGCTGAAGCAGGACTCACCCACCCACCCGCGCGGCTCCCGTGTAAACGACCGTTCGGGGTAGATTTCACGCGCAGCCCCGTCGTCAGCGTGGGCTGATCCATTCCCGCATCCCTGGAGGGCACATGAGCGGCGGTGACAGCCTCGAGTTCGAGATCCGTCCAAATCCGGCACCGGTATCCGCCGTCGAGCGGGCTGCCCTGCTGGCCAACCCCGGGTTCGGGCGGGTCTTCACCGACCACATGGTCACCATCCGCTACGCCGACGGCAAAGGGTGGTACGACGCCCGGGTCCAGGCGCGTGCGCCGATCCCGATGGACCCGGCCACCGCGGTCCTGCACTATGCGCAGGAGATCTTCGAGGGGCTCAAGGGGTACCACACCGACGACGGCGGGGTGAGCCTGTTCCGCCCCGACGCCAATGCCCGACGCTTCCGAGCCTCGGCCCAGCGGATGGCCATGGCCGAGCTCCCCGAGCAGGTCTTCCTCGACTCGCTCGCGCAACTCGTCACGATCGACCGGGAGTGGGTGCCCACCGACCCGGAGGGCAGCCTCTACCTGCGCCCGTTCATGTACGCCAGTGAGGTCTTCCTCGGGGTGAAGCCGTCGGCCGAGTACCTCTACCTGGTGATCGCCTCACCGGTCGGCGCGTACTTCAAGGGCGGCGTGGCACCGGTGACGGTGTGGGTGTCCCAGGAGTACACCCGGGCTGCCCCGGGCGGCACCGGAGCCGCGAAGTGTGGCGGCAACTACGCGGCCAGCCTCGCCCCGATCGCGGAGGCGTTGGCGAACGGCTGCGACCAGGTGGTCTACCTGGACGCCGTACAGCGCAGGGATGTCGACGAACTCGGCGGTATGAACGTCTTCTACGTGCTCGACGACGGTTCGCTGGTCACCCCGCCGCTGACCGGCACGATCCTGCCCGGCATCACCCGCGACTCGGTCCTGACACTGGCCCGCGAACTGGGCCACGAGGTGCGCGAGGAGCTGTACTCGTACGAGCAGTGGCGCAGCGAAGCAGCGAGCGGCCGGCTGCGTGAGGCGTTCGCCTGCGGTACCGCCGCGGTGATCACTCCGATCGGCACGGTGCGCTCACCCGAGGGCGAGTTCACCATTGCCGACGGCGGTACCGGGCCGGTGACGGCGAAGCTGCGCCGGACCCTGGTCGACATCCAACGCGGGCGGGCCGACGATGCGTACGGCTGGGTACACCGGGTGCTTTAGCCTTCGCCGGTGGTAAGCATCTACACTCAGCTATGTATAGCGAACTCGGACTGCCGCAGTAAGGAGAAGAACGAGATGGCCAGCAGTTTCCCCCGGTCAGGTGCAGCTCTGGGCCTCGCGGTGTTCGTCTTCGTCATCGTGGTCAGTGCATCGGGGATCCTTTACGCCAGCCTGCAGGGGAGCACGCGCACCGTCGCGCTGGCCTGCCTCATCGGTGTGGAGCTCCTCCTTGCTGTCGCCATCGGCCTCTACCTGCGCAACAGGAGCCGCTCTCTTTGAGAGTGGCTGTCCACCCAGGGTGAACAGCTACCGATGACCGTGTACGCGGTCCTGGTCCGGGTCTGGCACCAGCAGCGCGACCGACCCGCAACCGGCGGGTCGGCGCGAAACACTTCCGGAATCCGCAGTCGCGTGGCATGCTGGCGGACGTGACCGGTGTTTCCGCCCTCCTGATTATCGGCCCCTAGCGCGTCCAGCTGACTCCACGCTGAGCGCGCAGACCTCTCGCAAACCGCGAGGGGTCTTTTTGGTTGCGGAGAAAGGCTTCAAGACCATGCAGGTGTACGACACGACGCTGCGCGACGGGGCCCAGCGCGAAGGCATCACCTATTCGGTGACCGACAAGCTCGCGGTCGCGCGGTTGCTCGACGAGTTCGGGGTCGGCTTCATCGAGGGCGGCTGGCCGGGTGCCATGCCCAAGGACACCGAATTCTTCCGGCGGGCCCGTACCGAGCTGGACCTCAAGCACGCCGTCTTCGTCGCGTTCGGGGCCACCCGCAGGGCGACGACGGCTGTGCAGGCCGACCCGCAGGTGCGCGCACTGCTCGACGCCGAGACGCCGGCGGTGACGCTGGTGGCCAAGTCCGACGTGCGCCACGTCGAGCGGGCACTGCGGACCACCCGGGCGGAGAACCTGGCGATGGTGCGCGACACCGTCGGCTACCTCGTCGGCGAGGGGCGGCAGGTCTTCCTCGACTGTGAACACTTCTTCGACGGGTACCTCTTCGACCCGGGGTACCCGGTGGAGGTCGCCGCGGCAGCGCTGGAGGCCGGCGCCGAGGCAGCCGTCATGTGCGACACCAACGGCGGGATGCTGCCCTCGCGGATCACCCGGGTGGTCGCCGAGGTGCGCACCCGGCTCGCCCAGCAGCTCGGGATCAGCCCTGCCGAGGCGGTGGCCCGGCTCGGCATCCACTGCCAGAACGACCCCTCCTGCGCGGTAGCCAATACGGTGGCCGCGGTCGAGGCGGGCGTACCCCACTTCCAGTGCACGGCCAACGGGTACGGCGAGCGGCCCGGTAACGCCGACCTCTTCGCGGTGGTCGGAAACCTCCAACTCAAGCTCGGCATACCGGTGCTGCCCGAGGGCTGCATCGAACAGATGGTGCGTGTTTCGCATGCGCTCGCCGAGATCGCCAACATCGCGCCCGACACCCACCAGGCCTATGTCGGGTTCTCGGCCTTCGCCCACAAGGCGGGGCTGCACGCGAGTGCGATCAAGGTGGATCCGGTGCTCTACAACCACATAGACCCGACTATCGTCGGAAACGACATGCGGATCCTGGTCACCGAGATGGCCGGCCGGGCCAGTATCGAGCTCAAGAGCCGCGAGCTCGGGTTGGACCTGGCCGGCCATCCGGAGGCGCTGGCCCGGGTCACCGACCGGGTGAAGGCGTTGGAGGCGCTGGGCTGGTCGTTCGAGGCCGCTGACGCCTCGTTCGAGCTGCTGGTGCGTACCGAGCTGAACGACGGTGTGGTGCGGCCGTTCACCCTGGAGTCCTACCGGGTGCTGGTCGAGCACCGTGAGGACGGCGCGGTCGTCTCTGAAGCCACGGTCAAGATGCGGGTACGCGGCGAGCGGGTGATCTCCACCGCCGAGGGCAACGGCCCGGTGAACGCACTCGACCAGGCGCTGCGGGTGGCGCTGCTGCGGCACTATCCCGAGCTGGCCGGCTTCGAGCTCGCCGACTACAAGGTGCGGATCCTGGAGGGCAGCCACGGTACCGCCGCGGTGACCCGGGTTCTGGTCGGTACCACCGACGGCAACCGCGACTGGACCACGGTCGGGGTGCACGAGAACGTGGTCGAGGCGAGCTGGCAGGCGCTGGTCGACTCGCTGAGCTACGGACTGGCGAACGCGCCGCAGCCGGCCTGAACCCGGGTGGCCTACGCCGCCGGAGGCAGCACAAGTTCGGCGTAGACGGCGCGATGGTCGGTGCCCGGGACCGGGTACACGGCGTACCCGGCGACGCCCACCCGGCGGTCGACGAGCACGTGGTCCAGGGCCACCCCGGGGATCGGCTTGCCGTCGTACGGCCACGTCGCCGTGAAGCCGGCCCCGCGCACGTCCGCGGCGTCGCGGTACCCGGTGCCGATGAGGCGACGCAGCGGTGCGTGGTCGAGTGTGGCGTTGAAGTCGCCCAGCAGTACCCGGACTGCACCGTCCACAGTGGCCGGTGGCTGGTCGGCGAGATCGTGGCCCCAGCAACCGTTCGCGGCCGGGCCGACCGGTGCGCACGGGTGCACCGACTCCACCGCCACGTCACCGGCGCCGGGTACTGACACCGTCGCGTGGGCCTGGCTGAAGCCCGAATCGTGCACCCGCAGCCCGGGGTCGCGCAGCGGGAACCGGCTGTACAGCGCCGAGCCGAGCGCCGCCTCGTCCGGATACGTCACCCGTTCGGGCAGCAGGTCGGTGAGCGCAGCGGAGAGCGTGCGCTCCGCGTCGGGTGTGAACTCCTGCACCGCGAGCAGGTCGATGTGCTCACGGTGGACCAGCTCCACGATGGCCGCCGGGTCGGCGCCGCCGATGCGCAGGTTGACGGTGAGTACGCGCAGCCGTGGACCGTCGCTTCGGCCCGGGTCGCCGGCCACGGCCCGGGGCGCCACGCAGGTGAGCAGCGCCACGAAGACCAGTCCAGCCGCGCCCGCCACCCACCATCGTCGGGTCATCAGCGCCGCCCCCAGTGGCAGCACCGAAGTCGCAGCCACGTACGGCGTGAAGGCCAGCAGCTGAACCAGCGGGAAGACCGTACCCACCCCGGTGATGCGGAGCACGGCGTGCAGCGCGAACGGCAGACACAGCAGCCACAGCAGCCTGGTCATGCGCCGCGGCCGTGAGTCATCGCGTTCCGCGGCGTTCCCTGCGGTCGTGGTGCTCGGGTCGGGTGGCGCACCGTGCATTCGCCAGACCGTACCGGCCGGGCGCCCTGGCGCGGTACCGCGTTGGTACTTCCAACACACGATCCTCACAATCGGGCGACCCGACCGGGTCCTCGTCCGGACCAGGCCACCTCGGCGGCGTAGTCGGCCACCGCCTGACGGAAGTCGGGTGGGCCGGATGCTCCAGACAGCCGATGGGGCGTCTGTGGCCTGCGTAGTAGCGTACGAAGCCACATCCGGATGAGGGGTCAGGCCGCTGTGGCACGGAATTTGGGTATCAGGACGTTCGGAGCCTCCCCGGGGACCCAGTCTCCCGGCCCGGGGTCGCAGAGTCCCGGTACCGCCGCCGGCCACACCGACAGTGTCCTGAGCGTGGCGTTCAGCCCGGACGGCAAGACCGTCGCCAGCGTCGGTGGCGGCACCATGCGGTTGTGGAAGGTCCCCAGTTGACGCCCCACCGCACCCGACATCTCGGGCGAGCGGCGGGTGCCGTCATGGCCCTGCTGCTGTTGACGGCGGTGGTCGGCTGCGGCCCGGTCGCCAACGGCACCCAGCAGCCAGGGTCAGGCCGGAGCAGCGCTCCCGCACCTGAGCTGTCGCTTCTTCCGGGGGAGTCTCCGACACCGGAGTCGACCGACCCGGACCCCCTCATCGGCACGTGGACCGGCTCGTACAGCTGCGGGATTGAAAGAGGACTCCGCCTGGAGGTACAGGCCAATCCGGTCTCCGACCCGCAGTATCCTCTCGTGGCCACGTTCACCTTCTACCCGATGCCGACCGGTCCGACCAGCCCCTCGGACAGCTACACCATGGTCGGCAGCTACCAGAACTACGGCGGTGACGTGTCCTTCCGCCAGAACCGCTGGGTCAACCAACCGCCTGGGTACGTCATGGTGGATCTCGTGGGTTCGCGGGTACGCAGGGGCGAGAACCTGTTCGTCGGCAGAGTCACCAGCATGGGGTGTACCAACTTCGTCGTGACTCCAGAGGGCTGAACCCAGCCTGGTAGGACGGGCAGCGGACGACCGGCTCGGCTGAGCGGGCGCACCGGGCCGGCATCGGACGTACACAATGGTCGGCGTGACAACACCGCAACCGCAGCCCGGCGACCGCGAGCAGCCCGGGGGCGGCGCCCCGCCGGCCGCCGCACCCGCGGACCCTGCCGTCGAGCCCCGGCATCTGGCCGTCATGGAGGAGCGGATGCGCGTCCACCTGACCCGGGTGGAGCGTCTTCTTGGCAACCATCTGGACGAGGCGCACCTGCCGGCATGGCTGCGGCCTACCAGCGGGGAGTCCCGGTGGCCGGTCGGGCTCGCCATCCTCGTCGCGGTGGCACTGCAGCTGGCCACGCCCACCTCGATGGCGTTCCGTCCGGTGTGGGCGCTGCCCGCGGTCGAGCTGACGCTCTTCGTGGCACTGATGATCGCCAACCCGACCCGGATCAATCGCGAGTCGACAGTGCTGCGCGCCGTCGGGCTGACGCTGGTGGTGGTCGCCAGCTGGGCCACCGCCTGGTCAGCAGCCCGCCTGATCTACGGACTCGTACACGGGTCGGCTGGCGAGGACGCCCAGCACCTGCTGCTCACTGGCGCAGCGATCTGGCTGACCAACGTCATCGTCTTCGCGCTGTGGTACTGGGAGATCGACCGTGGTGGCCCGGCCGCCCGGGCGAACGCCAGGCGCAGCTGGCCGGATTTCCTCTTCGCCCAGATGGCCGTCCCGGATCTGGCGCAGCGGGACTGGGAACCGGCCTTCGTGGACTACCTGTACCTGTCGTTCACCAACGCCACCGCGTTCAGCCCCACCGACACGCTGCCGCTGTCGCGCTGGGCCAAGCTCGCCATGATGTTCCAGTCGGCGGTGTCGTTGGCGACCGTGGCACTGGTGGTGGCCCGCGCGGTCAACATCTTCCGGTAGCTGCCCCGGCCCGGACCTGAGCCGTACTGCGGGAGCGGCTAGATTGTCGCGGTGCGGATCGCTCGTTTCGCCCACGCTGGTGGGATGTCCTTTGGCGCTGTCGAGGGGGAACCGGACGCCGGTCCCGAGGCGCTGACCGTTGCCGAGATCGACGGCCACCCGTTCGGCGAAATCCGGTTCACCGGACAGCGCTGGGCCCTGGCCGACGTACGGACGTTCTCGCCGATCCTGCCCAGCAAGATCGTGTGCGTCGGCCGCAACTACGCCGACCACGCCGCCGAGCTGGGCAATGAGGTGCCGGCGGAGCCGTTGCTGTTCCTCAAGCCCTCCACCGCGGTGATCGGGCCGAATGACGCGATCCGGCTGCCGCCCCAGTCCCAGCAGGTCGAGCACGAGGCGGAGCTGGCCGTGGTGATCGGCCCGCCGGGCGCGCGCCGGGTGGACCGGGCCGGAGCCGCGGCGGCGATCTTCGGGTACACGTGTGCCAACGACGTGACAGCGCGCGACCTGCAACGCAGTGACGTGCAGTTCACCCGGGCGAAGGGCTTCGACTCGTTCTGCCCGCTGGGCCCGTGGATCGTGACCGACCTCGACCCGGCCGACCTCGAAGTGCGCTGCGAGGTCGGCGAGGAGGTACGCCAACTGGGCCGTACCCGCGACATGGTCTTCGACCCGGCCACGATCGTCTCCTACGTGTCGCACGTGATGACGCTGCTCCCCGGCGACGTGGTGCTCACCGGCACTCCGGCCGGGGTCGGGCCGCTGGCCGAAGGTGATCTCGTGACGGTCCGGGTGCAGGGGATCGGAGCGCTGACCAACCGGGTGGTCCGGCTGGAGTGATCCACTGCGGCGCGCCGCGCCCGAGGTGGTATCCGATTTGGCGGCGCACCGCGCGCCACGGTACAGTTTCCCCCCGGTGCGACGAGCGCCAATGGGGTATGGGGTAATTGGCAGCCCAACTGATTCTGGTTCAGTTAGTCTAGGTTCGAGTCCTGGTACCCCAGCCACGAAGCTCGGCGGCACCGATGCATCGTGAAAAGTCTTGGCCCCGTCGTCTAGCGGCCCAGGACGCCGCCCTCTCAAGGCGGTAGCGCCGGTTCGAATCCGGTCGGGGCTACAAACAGCGGTCTACGTCGATGACGTGGACCGCCCTTTTTGTGAGTACCGCCAATTTCGTCAGTACCGGCCTTCAGCCGGTGTGCCGAGCCCCCAACCGTCCACAATGGATGAACTGGTGCCGGTCAGCCGAGCCAGGTTGTCACCGCGTGTGCGGTGTACCCGGCGGCCCCGACGAGCGCGACCAGTACGGCAGCTGCGCCGAGGCAGCCGCTTCGTGCCGGGCGGGCGTCGGCAGCCGGTCCCTTGACCGGGGTGGTCAGCCCGTCCGTACCGCCCGACTCCCCGACGCGCGAGGTGGCGGTGGAGCCGACCTGCTCGCTCTCGGTACTGCCGACCGTGGAGGTGTCGGTACTGCCGAAGCTGGATATGGCGTCGGAGTCGGCTCCGGAATGGTCCTCGGGTTCAGGACTGACGGGGAGTGCGGAATCGGTCACCGGTGGCGTCCTTCCAGGGGGTCTCGCCGCGATGGTAGCGACTGTCGCCGCTGCGCACAGGCCCCCGTTCGGTCAGCCTGCGTGCGGACTGGCCGCCGGCCGGTCCGCACGTGCCCGCAAGGCCGGGCTGGTCCGGTGGCTCAGAGGCCGGAGAGTCGCTGCCCCGCCCGGACCACGGCGACGGCGTGCCGGTCGCCCGGTCGCCGGCCGAGCCGTTCGATCGGGCCGGAGATACTGATCGCGGCGACGACCCGGCCGGTGCGGTCGCGGATCGGTGCGGAGACGCTCGCCACGCCGGGCTCGCGCTCGGCGACACTCTGCGCCCAACCGCGGCGTCGGACCTCGGCGAGGGTACGCCCGGTGAACTTGCAGCGCGGGAGCAGTGGCATGGCCGCCTCCGGCGGCTCCCACGCCAGCAGTACCTGCGCCGCGGAGCCCGCGATCATCGGCAGCACCATTCCGACCGGCACGGTGTCCCGCAGCCCGCTGGCGCGCTCGGCTGCGGCGACACAGATCCGTTCATCCGCGCGGCGCAGGTACATCTGAGCGCTCTCGCCGGTGGCGTCGCGCAGCGCAGCGAGCATCGGCTCGGCGGCGGTCAGCAGGACGTCGGGTGCGGCGTTGGCCAGTTCGCCCAGGCGCGGGCCGGGGCGCCACCGGCCCTGCGTGTCGCGGACCAGCATCCGGTGGATTTCCAAGGCTTGTGCGAGCCGGTGTGCGGTGGCCCGCGGTAGTTTGGTGCGTTCGACGAGCTCGGCCAGGCTGGCGCCGTCGACACAGGCAGCCAGAATCACAACCGCCTTGTCGAGAACGCCGACACCGCTCATACTGTGTCCCACAGACCGAAATTTACCTCCCAAACTTTAGGATGTCCAGATGCTGGGAGAAGACCCGCAACCCGCAGCCGACCACGGGCCGAAGCCGCGGACCCTCGCCGAGAAGGTGTGGGATTCGCACGTCGTCCGTTCCGCCGACGGTGAGCCGGACCTGCTCTACATCGACCTGCACCTGCTGCACGAGGTGACCAGTCCGCAAGCGTTCGACGGCCTGCGGATGGCCGGACGCCCGGTTCGCCGGCCCGACCTGACGCTGGCCACCGAGGACCACAACCCCCCGACTGACAACCTGGTCACCATTCTCGACCCGATCTCCCGCACGCAGATCGAGACGCTGCGGCGCAACTGCGCGGAGTTCGGGGTGCGCCTGCACTCGCTCGGCGACGCGCAGCAGGGCATCGTGCACGTGATCGGGCCGCAGCTGGGCCTCACCCAACCCGGCATGACCATCGTCTGCGGCGACTCGCACACCGCCACCCACGGCGCGTTCGGCGCGCTGGCCTTCGGTATCGGCACCAGCGAGGTCGAGCACGTGCTCGCCACCCAGACGCTGCCCCAGAACAAGCCGAAGACCATGGCGGTCACCGTCACCGGCGAGCTGCGCCCCGGCGTGACCGCCAAGGACCTGATCCTGGCGCTCATCGCCCAGGTCGGCACCGGCGGCGGGCGCGGGCACGTGGTGGAGTACCGCGGGCCGGCCATCGAGAAGCTGTCGATGGAGGGCCGGATGACGGTGGCGAACATGTCCATCGAGTGGGGGGCCAAGGCCGGCATGGTGGCACCCGACGAGACCACGTTCGCGTACCTGCAGGGGCGGCAGTACGCGCCCTCGGCGGCGCACTGGGAGCAGACGCTGGAGTACTGGCGCACGCTGCGTACCGACGCTGACGCGGTCTTCGACACCGAAGTGTTCCTGGACGCCGGTACGGTCGCCCCGTTCGTCACCTGGGGCACCAACCCCGGCCAGGGCGCCCCGCTGGACTCCGCAGTGCCCGACCCGGCCGACTTCGCGGATCCGGCCGAGCGGGCCGCGGCGCAGCGGGCCCTGGAGTACATGGACTTGAGCCCCGGTACGGCGCTGCGCGACGTTGCCGTCGACGTGGTCTTCGTCGGTTCCTGCACCAACGGACGGCTGGAGGACCTGCGCGCCGCGGCCGAGGTGCTGCGGGGCCGGCGCGTCGCCGAGGGCGTCCGGATGATGATCGTGCCGGGCTCGGCGGCGGTGCGTGAGGCCGCTGAGAAGGAGGGGCTGGACGCGGTCTTCACCGCTGCCGGCGCCGAATGGCGCTTCGCCGGCTGCTCGATGTGCCTGGGCATGAACCCGGACACGCTCAAGCCCGGCCAGCGTTCGGCGTCGACCTCCAACCGCAACTTCGAAGGCCGGCAGGGGCGCGGTGGGCGTACCCACCTGGTCTCCCCGCCCGTCGCCGCGGCGACCGCGGTGACCGGCCACCTGACCGCGCCCGCCGATCTCAACTGAGGGAACGACACGACATGGAGAAGTTCACCGTCCACACCGGTACGGCCCTGCCGTTGCGCCGGTCCAACGTGGACACCGACCAGATCATCCCTGCCGAGTACCTCAAGCGGGTGACGAAGACCGGCTTCGCCGACGGGCTGTTCAACGCCTGGCGCGCCGATCCGTCCTTTGTGCTCAACAACCCGGTGCACGCCGGGGCGAGCGTCCTGATCGCCGGGCCGGAGTTCGGCACCGGCTCCTCCCGCGAGCACGCGGTCTGGGCCCTGCGCGACTGGGGCTTCCGGGTCGTGGTCTCGCCTCGTTTCGGAGACATCTTCCGCGGGAACTCCCTTAAGGACGGCATGCTCCCGGTCGAGTTGCCCGCCGACGCGGTGGAAATTTTGTGGGACGCCGTCGAGGCGGACCCGACGCTGGCAGTCACCGTCGACCTGCAGGCCCGCGAAGTCCGCGCGGCAGGCCACGTCTGGGCCTTCCCATTGGACGATTTCAGCAGGTGGCGGCTATTGGAGGGGCTCGACGACATCGGTCTCACCCTGCGCCACGAAGCCCTCATCGGGGCCTACGAGAGTGCCCGTCCGGAGTGGACACCGGTCGTCGTTTAGGGGTCTGGCCAAGGTTCCCGGCACCCCTCTGGCCAAATTCGTTACGACACAACGATTTCTTTTTCAGTACATGTTTGTATCCTGACGACGTGGGACTTACGTTGCGCGCAGAATGACTCGTGCGAGTCCACACACCAGGATTGGGAGGAAACGTGAACAAGGCCGAGCTCATCGACGCGCTTGCTGCCCGTCTCGGCGACAAGAAGGCGGCGACGCAGGCGCTCGACGCGGTGCTCGCGGAGGTTCAGAACGCGGTCACCAAGGGCGACCGGGTCGCCATCACGGGGTTCGGTGTCTTCGAAAAGCGGGTCCGGGCAGCCAGAACCGCCCGCAACCCGCGCACCGGTGAGGCCGTGAAGGTCAAGAAGACCTCCGTTCCGGCGTTCCGCGCAGGTGCCAGCTTCCGTGACATGGTGGCCAGCGGCAAGGTGCCGAAGGCCGCTGCTCCGGCGAAGAAGTCTGTCGCCAAGGCTGCCCCGGCCAAGGCCGCGGCCAAGGCCGCTCCGGCCAAGAAGGCTCCGGCCAAGGCGACCCGCGCCGCCGCGGCTCCCGCCACCCGCCGCACCGCGACCGCGACGGCCAAGCCGGCCGCGGCCGCGAAGGCCCCCGCGAAGAAGCGCTAACCCTGTACGACGACGAAGGGCGCCCGCCATATGGCGGGGGGGCCCCGCCCCGCGGCGGGCCCCGC